>Ga0335085_10008199_pt1 | contig 15985 bp, 14 predicted proteins | sample Lox_Sample_45_FD_206712 | JGI IMG/M metagenome (GOLD analysis project Ga0335085, IMG submission 206712) | Soil microbial communities from Loxahatchee National Wildlife Refuge, Florida, United States - Lox_Sample_4.5 | ecosystem: Environmental > Terrestrial > Soil > Wetlands | place: USA...
GTCGAAATGACCGAACGTATCGGCGCGAAAGCAGAACAAATCCGTGCGGCGCTCGATGTCCTCTCCGAACTGGAACTCCAATTCGCCAAAGCCCACTTCGCCGAAGACTACAACTGCGTAGAAGTAAAGCTGACCAACGGTAACGGGGACGGGCAAGACCCATTTTGTGACGGAAGCGAGCCATGTGGTGACGGACGCCTTCGTCCGTCAGGCGAAGCGACGCGAGCCGGGGTTTTGGAAAGCTCGAAGTCCAAAGCCGGAAGCTTGCTCCTACACAACGCCCGTCACCCCCTGCTCGAACGCAACCTAAAAGCAAAAGGAGCGACCGTAGTCCCAGTCACCGTAGAACTGGAGGGTGCCAGCCGCCAACTGATCATCACCGGCCCCAACACAGGCGGAAAAACGGTAACGCTCAAAACGGCCGGACTCCTTGCCCTGATGGCGCAATCCGGCCTGCCAGTCCCCGCCGATCGCGCCGAGCTTCCGGTCTTCGACGCTGTCCTCGCCGATATCGGAGACTACCAGTCGATCGAACAAAATCTTTCGACATTCTCCGCGCATGTCACGAACATCGACTTCATCTCGCGCACCGCGACCGCGAACTCCCTTGTCCTGCTCGATGAACTTGGCTCAGCCACCGATCCCGAGGAAGGCGCCGCTCTCGCCGTTGCCATCGCCAGCCATTTCGGGCGCATCGGATGCATGACCATCATCTCCACCCATCACACCTCTCTGAAGGTCTATGCCGCCAATACCCCCGGCGTCTTGAACGCCGCGGTCGGTTTCGATGAGCGAACCCTGCAGCCAACATACGAGCTGAAAGTCGGAGTACCCGGAGCTTCCGCCGGAATCAACATCGCGCGACGCCTCGGCTTGAATCCATCCATTATTGAAGGCGCCCGCGCCCGCCTCGGGACACAAGCGCGCGATGTCGGTCAATTCCTCGACAAACTCCATGCCGAATTACGCGAGGCCGAAACCGAGCGCATCCGCCTGCGAAACGGTGAGCAAGATCTCGAGCGGGAAAAACAGCGCTTGGCGGTAGAAGGCAAAAAAGATCAAGCAACGAAAGTCCGCGAGATGGAACAGAAACTTCAGAGCGTCCTCCGGGATTTCGAATACCACGCCCGCGAGGCCGTCAACGCGATTCAAGATCGCGCCGCTTCTCAGAAGTTGTCGAAAGATGCCGAGCGCCGCATCGCCAAGCTCCGCCGCGAATTCCGCGAGCAATTCGACGCCACCGTGGTCGCTCACTCAACCGGCGCAGATCAAGGCGACCCCAACGCCCAGCCGAAACTAATCAAGCACATCTCCGAAGGCGACACGGTCAAACTCAAGTCCACGGGGCGTTCCGCCCGCATCGCCCGAAAGATCGATGACAATCACTTCGAAGTCGAGATGGGTGCGCTCAAAATGAAAATTGCCCGCGATGACGTCGCGGAAATTCTCGCCAGTGCACGGCCAGTCTCCGAAACTCCAGTCAAGGCAGCTCGAGCACGAGGAGTGTCAGTTCAGCTCCAAAGCGAAGGCGCGAACGTCCCAACCGAAATCAACGTCATCGGACAGACTGTCGATCAGGCCTCCACCGAAGTCGAAAAATTCGTGGACCGCGCCTTCCTCGCTGGACTTCCTCGAGTCCGCGTCGTTCACGGCAGCGGCATGGGAATTCTCAGAAAGGCTCTGCGTCAGATGTTGCAACATCACCCGCACGTGGCATCAGTCCTCGAAGCTCCTCAAAACGAAGGCGGCGGCGGAGCCACAGTCGTAGAACTCAACGTCTGACGCCAAAACCTCCGATCCGATCGCCGCAAGTGACCTGAAAGATCTCCTTCGCGAACCCTCGTGTCCTTCGTGGTTCAAAACGCAGTCACCTACCCTGCCGATGTCCCTTGTGCCCGCTGAGAGCACATCTGAACCCCAGCCATCACAAACCAGATCGCCTGCCCAAACCAAACCACGGCCATCCCGTGAACATTCAGCCGCAAGTGTCCGACCCCGATTCCGACAATAATAAGCGCAGAAATGATGCACCCATAGATCCCGATACCCCGCGCCAGCCCGCCATTTCTCAGGATCGATGCCGACCATAAAATCACCGCGCACGAAGCCGCGACGGAGTAAATCCGCGCGAACGCCTGATTGAACTGAAAGACGCCGTCAATCACGATCTGCCACGTACGCATCTCGGCCCCAGCATCGCGCGCCATGCGCTGCATGATTCCCGGAACGATGAATCCGCTGACAGTCGCGGCCATAAATATAGCCACGCACGCGAACCCGAACACAACAATTCCCACGAATGCCATACGGTCCGGCGCACCGATACGCCGAGCCACGCCACATGCTCCAAGAAACACAATTATCACGCTCGCGATTGCCAGCCCATGTGCGACCCCAGATACGAGCGCCAGTCGATCGATTTGCGCCGCCGTCATCGGACCGCCTGCGGTAGGATGGATCGCCATGGTGACGATGCCGCCGACCGAACCGGCGATCAATGCGATTCCCGATTTTCGATTGTCTGTCATCCCGTCACTGTAGCTAGAAACCTTGCGCTCAGCACGCAGAGATTTCTGCCAACGCCCGGATACAGAACAAATCGGCCCGATATGTCCACAAACCAACGCTTGTGAAAACGAAGAAAGCAAAAAGTCAACGCTCCAAGCCCGCTCCGAAGACAGATCGGCGCATCCTCCGCACGCGCAACCAACTGGGCGATGCGCTCATGGCTCTTCTCGAAGAGCGCCATTTCGATGACATCACCGTGCAGGACGTGCTGGACCGCGCCAAGGTTGGTCGTTCCACCTTCTATGTTCACTACAGCGACAAGCAGGATCTTTTTCTCAGCGACGTCGAGGATTTCTTCGAACTCTGCTCCGGCCTCCTTAAACGCCACAATGCAAGTCCCGAACGCTTGCTGCCGGTTCAGGAAGTACTTGCACACATCCGCGAGATGCGAGACTTCTACGCCGCGGTAGTGCGATCCGGCAAGGTGAATGAAATTCAAGCGCTCGGCCGTGGATTCTTCGCGCGCTCTATTGACGAGCGCCTTCAGTCAGCAGGCGTCAAGATTGATCCGCTGGAGCGCTCCGCCAAGGCCCACGCACTCGCCGGAAGTTTCTTCTCCCTGCTCAACTGGTGGATCGACAAAGGCATGAAGGCCGACCCCAAAGAGATGGACGCCCTGTTTCACCAGATGGCCTGGACCGGCCTTAAAGAAAAGTGAGACCTGCAAGGTACATGTCATCCTGAGCGGGGTCGAAGGATCCCTATCACCAGAATGGAATGGCGAAGTGCGAGGGTGCTCCTACGTTAGCTGTAAAAGAGGCGGACCTCGTTACTCGAGGTCCGCCCCGAATCTTCACTTTGTCCGGCAATTCTGACTCACCACGAATAATGCACCTGATACGTCACAATCTTCTCTCCATCCGCCGGCACCTGCACGGTGAACGCCGCCGTTTGCGCATCCACTTTCTTGAACTCGTCCGAACTCTTGCTGATCTCCCAGTTGGACCAGCGATATAAGTGCTCAACGACGCGGACCTCAACAGGCGTACTCTTGTGGTTCCTGAGTTTGATTTCGAAGCTCTCATCCACCCACCGCGCGCTGGAGTTGAGTTTGTAGTCCATGCGGTGCCGTTCTCCCGTCAGATCAAATGAATTTCCTGTATAGATGCGAATCAATTCATCCTTCGGCGTGTGGTCGATCTCGTTCTCGCCCGTGAATTCCAGCTGTCCATCATCGTCGCGCCGGTAGAATCGCACTCTGCCCTTCGGCAACGCCATCCCGAGATGGTTCTCACTGCTGTTCTTGAATTCCTGCATCACCCAGATTTTCGGATTCGATTGCGTTCCAAACGCGTCCTGCGTCCGGATCGATTCCATAGACCAATTGCGGTAATTCGGATCGACTTGCCAGCCGTCGTACACGTACACCGTCTTCGCCTTCACACCGGCCGCACGGACAAATTCCACCTGCTTCGTCTCCCGATCATGCAGCGTCGTCGGACGTTCCAGCGTGTACAAATGAAATTCATCGAATGCCTTCTCCGTGACCTGCGGCGCGTTTACGTTTTCCATCGCATCATAGGCCCTCATAGCTTTTGCTGCGCCCATCTCATTCGGCTGGATCTTGTTCACATCCCCGGCCATCAGTTTGATGTGCGCATCCTTGAATGTCTTCCCGCTCTGATTGTCGAGCGTGACCCAGCCCACCAGGTCCAATTCCGATCCCTTTGTGGGCGCCACAACGTTGTAACTCGCCGCCCAGTTCATTCCACCTGTGACGTAACTCAACTCAGCCGTCGACTTCCCGGATTTATCTGAATCGAGTTCCCAGGAAAGCGTCGGTTTCAGCACGGTGTCGTCTGCCAGCGCTGGAAACAGCGGCTGTCCCGGCAGCGTGAACTGCAGCTTCCCGTTCACTTCAATCACCGGCTGTCCCGCGCCCTGTTGCAGATAAGCAGATTGCGCCTGGTAGTAGCTTTGCCCGTACATCATCGTCGCGTGCGGAACGAATCCGCTCCGAATGATCTTTCCTTGCACGATAGTTTTTTCCGGTGTCTGGAAATCGATCGTCTTCCCTTCATACAGCGACAGCAACAATTGCTCCGACACCGGATCGTTCCTGTAATTCTGCTCAAGAATATGCAATTGCCGTCCCTGCTCCAAAGATCGCAAGAACACCGAATCCGGCTCCAGATGTCCGGTGATGTCAGTCACCTCGACATGGTTCACGCCAGGCTTCAAATCCAGCGCCAGGCTGTTTCGCACCACAGCAAACTGCTGGTTATAGATCGTCACCGCCGGAGCCGTCACATCGTTCTTCGCAACCGTTTGGCCCGCAGCAATCGTTTGTACCGCAATCGCCAATCCAAAACTGATGGTCCTCGTCAAACTTCCTGTCTTCATGTTCGCCCCCGAACTTGATCACAGAAAATGCTCGTCTTGAAAAATGCTGTACAGCTCAAAGACGTTCGTCTCAGCTCATCTTGCGATATATATCCGCTGGAACGCCCGTAAATACGGCACTTTGGTCACCCATTGGTAACTCATTCGGACGCGGTCTCACTGAGCACTGAATGAAGCAGCAATTTTGAAGTTGGGATGTTCACACCTCGCCAACCCTGCGAGACGCAGGATTCTCAATCCAGCGAAGCGCTACATCGCTAGAAGTCAGCCCAACCGCGAAGCGGCGAAAGAATGCAGCTCACGGCGCAAGATGTGGGTGCAAGAAGGGAAGGTCAAAAGCTCCGAAGGAACGAAAGAAAAGAGAAGCTACAGAATTGGAACTGCTCTGACCACCGCAATCATGTCGTAGCCACGATCGCGTCTGGAGGCCGATCTTCGGATGGATTGCTCAATTCGCGAACACTTCCGAATCTCAATCGGTCTTGCTGCGCCCGGTTGCATTTTTCTCCAATTGAGATTCATTATCCGAGTTCACCTGTACGCTTTCGCGATCCTTGCCGGAATCAATCGGAACAACCTTTCCGGTCCTTTTGATCGCCTCTTCACCATCCTCACGGTGTTGATGAACGCGATCCGCGGCTTTCTTTGTGGTTGGCTCCATAGCCTTTTGATGTGATTGCGACCGATGGGTTGGCCAGATTCTAAAGGCCGACTGCAAAATAAAAAGACGGTCACGGAGGGAGCACTGAAAATAGCCCGCCAGTTCTTCTGGGGTGAATGCACCAGGAATGTGCACTTGTGCCGTAGGCACGACTGATTCCAAAACCGTCCAGCTCAACACTCCGAAGTAAGAATCACATGCTCTCGCGTCGGACATTCAGGTTGAAGGGCTTGTGTTCCTTCAAGCAGCATGGCCCTTTCGATGGCAGGAAGAAGTTTGCTGCCTGCTGTTGCCTTCAACAAGTAAGCCACCGCTCCTGTGTCGAGCGCCGCGCTCTGAATATCACTACTGTCTTCTTGCGTCAGGAAAATGATCTTGGACTCGGGGCAAGCTTTCCTGATCCGCTTGGCTGCTTCGATCCCATTCAGTCGCGGCATTCCAATGTCCAGAAGCACGACATGTGGTCGCAACGTTGCGGCTTTGTCGACGGCTTCAATCCCATCGCGACCCTCGCCGACCACACGAAACCGTGGATTCCGTTTCAGCATTGAACGAACCGAATTTCGCCAATGCTCGAAATCATCAACGATAAGGATTTGAATCGCTACCATTAGCCCTCTTCCCCGCCCCAAACGTACATATACCAGAAAATTTGCAAGAAATTTATAAGGAAATACTTAGATGCACCTGTCAAAACTGACAGGTGACAGCCTGTGGCAATTTCACGCTCAAACGTTTCCGCTTGCATGAAATCCTTCGATTCCGGAGACAGTAACCGCCACCTCCGTATGATTCAGGTGGCACGCGGAGCCGAATTTCCCATGGTGATCATTCGTACGCGCCTACTCGAATCAGCGTCTACGGGTACCTCGGTCAAAGTCGATCTTGAAGTCCAGTTCGCCGGCCAGACCGCGCATTTCGCCCAGGTTTCCGTTCGAGATAACCATGGACGGAAGCGACAAGCGACTCTCCGAACCATCCCGGCGACGCTCTCCGATTTCAAGATCGATCCCCATCGCTTCTAACAATTCCCGTAAAGAACGAAATCCCCGTCCGCGTAGATATGACGTGGGGCCAACCGTAACCCCATGAAACTTCTTCCGGAGTGAGTCGAGCACTACAGCCCGCTTGGCTGTGCTGTCGCCAAGACGTACCTTGGCTACCGATGCCATAATCTGCCGGTAAGCCCTGAAATTTTCGCCATAGACAATCTGAAAAAGGCGCTACACTCTCTTGGGCACGACGCTTCCACCCGTGGTGTTCGTGTCGCCACGTCCGAGGTTCCGTCATGACGGGTAGTCGCTTTTATCATAACCAGCCGCATTTAGATTCTCGCACCACCTGGCTTGTAGTGTGCGCTACAGTCGCACTCTCATATTTCGTCCCAAAGCTGATAGGTGTGCTGGATTCGAATCCCCAGACAGTGTGGCCTCTTTGGCCAGGCTGCGCGATTCTCGTAACAGGGTTGTTGCTGGTGCGCGTCAGCATCTGGCCGCTACTTATCCCCGCATCCTTTATTGGCTTTGCTCTCGCTGACCTTCAGGCAGGTGTGTCACTGAGTTCTGTTGTCCAATTCATTCCGGGCAACACTCTCGAAGTGCTCATTTCCGCAATTGGACTCCGATATTGCTTTGATGGCTTGCCTCGGCTCAACAGCATTCGCGCTTTGATCAAGTACTCCCTATTCGCTCTCGTACTCGCTCCGTGTGCGGGAGCGTTTCTAAGCGCGCGGAGCGTCAGTCACGATTATTCGAGGGGCTGGAAAATTGTTCTTCTGTCCGAAATGCTTGCCTTCATTACGGTGACCCCCGCGCTCTTGAGTTGGCTAACCGAAGGCTCTGCCTTGATGCGGAAATCGCGTGCCCTTCATCTTGAAGGCTTATTGCTCATTGTGGGGCTGGTTGTGGTCAGCTATGTCGTTTTCACACTCCCGGAAGATAGCAGATCGCCTGCGCTGTTCTATTCGCTGCTGCCATTTCTGCTCTGGTCCGCATTGCGCTTCGGATGGCTGGGAGCCAGCACTTCGCTTATCACTGTGAGCTTCTTATCGGTTTGGGGCGCGGTCCACGGCCGGGGCCCGTTTTCCAACATGGTGCCCCTCACCGACCCCTTACCGCTACAGATGTTCCTGGTCTTCGCTTCGATCACTTTCATGGTTCTCGCGGCTGTTGCCGAAGAACATGAACAGGATGCGCAGGCCGTCCGTGAGAGCGAAGGGCGCTTCCGCCTCGTGGCCAACACAGCCCCGATCATGATCTGGATGGCAGGACCCGACAAGCTGTGCAACTACTTCAACCAGCCCTGGCTACAGTTCACCGGAGTACCGATTCAAGCGCAATTGGGAAACGGATGGGCGGAAGGGGTGCACACTGAAGATCTGCAGCACTGCCTGCAGACCTACGCGCACGCATTCGATCAGCGTCAACGGTTTGAGATGGAGTATCGCCTTCGGCGTCATGATGGAGAGTACCGTTGGGTCCTCGACGCCGGTGTTCCCAGATTCAACACAGACCGTACTTTTGCTGGTTACATTGGATGTTGCCTCGACATCACCGATCGAAAGCTGGCCGAGGAAGCTCTCGGCAGCATTGGCCAAAGGTTGATTGAGGCCCATGAGGAAGAACGCACATGGATTGCCAGAGAATTGCATGATGACATCGCGCAACGGATCGCATTACTCGCCGTCGAACTCGAACGCTGCACTCCTCAAGCTTCGGACTCCATGGACGATTTGAACGAGAGTCTCCAGCTTGCGCGCCAGCGCATCTCTGATCTCGGAAAAGACATTCAGGCTCTTTCGCATCGGCTACATTCCTCAAAGCTCGAATATCTTGGCCTACCAACCGCTGCCAAGAGTTTCTGCCGTGAGCTGGCTGAACAGCGAAAGGTCCAAATCGAATTCATCCACACCGATATACCCGCAGACATTCCAAGAGAAGTTTCCCTCTGCCTGTTTCGCGTTCTTCAGGAAGCTTTGCAGAATGCCATTAAGCACAGCTCTGATCAGAACTTCACAGTCGAAATGCGCGGCTCGAAAGATGGAATCAGTTTGACCGTGACTGACGAAGGCATCGGCTTCGATTGGCAGGATGCGATGAATCGTCGTGGACTCGGCCTTATCAGCATGCGCGAGCGCCTCCGTCTGGTAAATGGACAACTCTCCATTCGCTCCTCGCAGGGCATCGGAACCACGATCGTGGCGCGCGTCCCCCTGGCACAGACCCAACATTCGATAAGCATCGCAGGCTGAAACATCTCATGTGTCGATGAGGTCAGGTTTCATTCCACCGCACACGATCTGCAAGGTGACCCTTCATCACCGTTGGAAGACATGACCACGCGCCGAATGGGCGCGTCAGCGCAAAACGGTCCCTGAGGGACCATTGACAATAGCCCGCAAGTTCCATTGGCGGGTCGATGCGCCAAAAGATGACCTAGTGCCTTAGGCACGACCTAACCGCAACCACCGGGCTCCCTGCGTGGCTGCTGGTAGATGGTGGCGTTGGCTACCTGAGCGCCCTGGATTCTGCTTAGTGGAGCTTCCCATCCTGACACGCAACGCGGTGTCAGGATGGTAGATCGCCTCTCTTCTTAGGCTCGAACCGCAACCACTTCCAAATACTCCGCCGGCACAACCGTGATTCCATCGGCCGCCAGATTGCTCTCAGACCACAGTGTCTCGAGTTCGGCACGCAGTTCCGTCGCTGCACTTGCATCCAGTGATGCGAATGCCCGATTCGTCGGCCCGTAATATCTGCGGAAAAATTCCACCACCTCCGACGGCGGGAACGGGTAGTTGAACATGCAGGTCCGATATCTCATCCGGATCTCTGAAATCCCCGCTCCGAGCCGCTCCCGAACCACGTCCTTCTCGCCCCATAGCACCGGTGATGGCATTCCGTTCGGCGCGATAAATCGCGAGAACGTCTTGAACATCCGGCCCACGAATCCACCCGGCGTCCAGTTGCCCATCACAATGGTTCCTCCAGGACTGGTGACGCGCAGCAGTTCGTGCGCAACATAGTCCGGTCGCGGTGCGAACATCGCTCCATATAGGCTCGTCACGACGTCGAAACTCCCGTCGTCAAACGGCAGGTCCTCTGCGTCGCCTTCGACGAAACGCGCCTTCAGCCCTTCCGCTTTGGCGCGTGCCTGGGCGCGCCGTACCAGATTCGACGCGATATCCACACCCGTGATATCGACGCCATCCCGCGCCGCCCATAGCGCGACTTGCCCCGAACCGCATGCCACGTCCAGCATCCGCGCTCCTGCCGGCAGATCGATCTGCTCGTAAAACACGCGCGCTTCCTGCTCCATGTAGCGCGAGAATTGGTCGTAGTCTCCCGCCATCCATGTTTGCTTCAGTCGCCCCTTCAACCCGAAAAATTCCGGAGCGATCGGGACAACGGTATTCGTAGTCGTAACGTTCGAAACGGTAGCCATAGGTTCCTCCTGATTTGCTTTCTTCACTTCCGTGATGTTTCGACTATGCCCCGCGCTTGCGAACGACACTTACCCGAGCGTCCGGCTTCTTTGCCTGGAAAGCCGCCGACATTGACGGGCTTGCCGTGCCGTCCTGTAAGATTTGCCAAACGTCTGGGGTGTGCGGCTATGGATGTGCTTTCGGAAGTTCTGAAAGTAGTCAAACTGCAAGGGGCGCTGTTCTATAACGGCGAGTTCAGCGCGCCATGGAGTATTCGCGCCGCGTCAGGATGCGCTCTGGCCAGCAAGTTCGTGCCGGGCGCCGATCATCTCATCGTTTATCACCTGCTCACCGAAGGACACGCGTCTCTGCGCCTCGAAAGTGGTGAACGCATCGCGTTGAGCGCAGGCGATCTCGTCATGATCCCGCACGGAGACCCGCATATCCTCGGAAACGGACAGTCAACTCCACCGCCCGTCGACGATTGCGAGCAGCTTGAAAAAGTAGTGAAGCAAGGTCTTCGACTCTGGCGCATGGGCGGAGGAGGAGAAGTCACAAAATTCGTTTGCGGATACATGGCCTGCGATCCGCGCTTGAGCCAGGTCTTCCTGAGTGGCTTGCCGCCTGTCTTCAAGGTAAATATCCGCGAAGATCCTTCTGGGCGATGGCTCGAAGATTCGATCCGCTTTTCTGTGGACCACGCAGGCGCGCCTCGCGCCGGCGGCGAAGCAGTATTGGCCAAGTTGTCCGAGGTTCTCTTCGTCGAAACGATACGAAGCTACATCAGCAATCTGCCGGCTGGGCAGAAAGGTTGGCTCGCCGGCGCGCGCGATGCGGAGGTCGGAAAAACGCTTGCGCTGATGCACCGTGATCCTGCGCGTCCCTGGACGATCGCAACTCTGGCGAAAGAGGCCGGCGTATCGCGATCCGTGCTCGCCGAGCGCTTCCGCCATTACTTAAATGAACCGCCGATGTCGTACCTGACGCGCTGGCGCCTACAGCTGGGCACGCAAATGCTCGGCACAACCAATCATTCGGTCGCGCAGATTGCATCAGAAGTAGGATACGAATCAGAAGCATCATTCAACCGCGCATTCAAGCGCGAGTTCGAAGTGCCGCCCGCACGCTTTCGCGCGCAGTTAAGAGCAAAGCAGTCCAAAGGGAATGGCCGCAAGGTCGGATGATCTTCCCGTTTCACAGCCTGGCACACTTTGGCCGTGACCCACGCAAGCCCTATCGGCTTGAGTCGGAACAATGGCCGAAAATCGCGCGTGTGATGCTGACCACATCCAAGGTGATCGTTTTGCGCTAAGCTCTCTACTTCACATTTTCTGAATGCTCTCGAAGAATGCTCGAGAGTGACCCATTCAATCTTCTTTTGCCTTGAGTGGGCATCGAAAGGCTCACATGTCAAACTCCACGAGACGTGAGTTCCTCCGCAGCGCAACTCAGGCTGCCAGTCTCAGCCTCGCTCTAAACGGGAAGCTCATCGCTCTGCCTCCGTCGGTCCTGCCCAAGCCCGCGGCTCCGAATGACCGCGTCAATCTCGGATTTATCGGATTCGGTATTCGCGGCAACATCCTGCTCGAGTCCGCGAAAGAAACCCAGCAGGCAAATCTGGTGGAAGTTTGCGATTGCTACCAGGGTCACCTCGACCGCGCCAAGGAGCGCACCGACGGCAAGATCGCCACCAATTTCGCGAACTACAAGAAGCTTCTCGAGCGCAAAGACATCGACGCCGTCCTGATCGCCACGCCCGACCACTGGCACAAGCGCATCGTCCTCGACGCCCTCAGCGCCGGCAAAGACGTCTACATCGAAAAGCCGATGACCTATCGCATTGAAGATGGCCCACCAATCATCCGCGCCGCGCAGGAACATAGGCGCATCGTGCAGGCCGGAAGCCAATGGGTCTCCTCCGAACAAAACAAGAAGGCGCGAGAAATCGTGCGATCGGGCAAACTCGGCAAAGTCACAAAAGTCACTGCCTCCTACAACCGCAACAGCTCCACTGGTTCCTGGAACTATCCCATTCCTCCCGACCTCAAGCAGGGCGTCAACTTCAATTGGGACGAATGGCTCGGCCCCGCGCCCAAAGTCGCCTACAATCCCGAACGCGTCTTCCGCTATCGTAAGTATTGGGACTACTCCGGCGGCATCTCCACCGATCTCTTCGTTCACCTCATCACGTCCATCCACTTCATCATGGGAGCGGAAATGCCCAAGAGCGTCGTCGCCAATGGAGGCATCCTCTTCCGCCGCGATGGACGCGAAGTCCCCGACACTCTCGACGCCCTCTTCGAGTACGACGATTTCTGCGTCAACATGGCAGGCACTTTCAACAGCGCCAGCACCGCCGGTCAGGGAATTCAATTCCTCGGAACCGAAGGTTCTCTCTCGCTTCTGCTCGGCGCAGGCATGACCGAACTTGCAGAATACAAATCCGAAGGCTACGGATACTCGATCGACAGCTGGCCCAAAGCCATGCAGGACGCATTCATGGATGAAGGAAACCACCGCGCCGAATCGCAGGGATCAGGCAACAAGCCCACGCCCGAGGCTCTTGATTTTCCCCAGAAGCCCGACGCAACCGTAGTCCACATCGCGAACTTCATCGACGCCGTCCGCACCCGCCAACCCAGCTACGAAACCGCCGAAGTCGGCCATCACGCAGCAGCCGCCGGACACATGGTCAACCTCTCCTACCGCAGCCACAAGCGAATGCGCTGGGATTCCGCGAAAGGCACCGCGTTGGAAGTGTGACGACGCCATATCCCGCGCAGGTAAAAAAAAGATTGTGGCTCACGAGGATCTCATCGTCACACTCCCCATCACCTGGGTCCCCGGTATGTATTTCGTCCCCCACCGCACAATCGCAAGCAGAACGTCGCCGAGCGCTCGCCCCTTTTCCGTAAGCCCATACGTGTACCGCACGGGATGTTCTTGATACGCCGACTTCGAAATCAGCCCCGCCTCTTCTAACTTCCTCAACCGGTCTGCAAGTATGTTCGTAGGAATGCCTTCGAACGAATTCTGCAGCTCTCCGTACGTCCGCTGCCCTTGGAGCAAATCCCGCACCACAAGCAACGACCACTTATCTCCCACCAGATCCAGCGTGCACGCCACCGCGCACTCCGACCTCCGCAAACTCTGTGACCTTGTTTTTGTTTTCTTTCTCATAGTCGGGCCATGACACTTGTCACTTGCATTATACAAGTCACTCTGGTAATTTCCAGAAAGTAACTTGCAAAATGCAAGTCACCATCACGCAAAAAGGAGTAGACTCTCATGGCCAACATCGCCTTCTCCCGCATCGACCAGCCCAACGTCCCCGCAGCCTCTGGCGCAAGAACTCTTGTGGCCACATTCTTTCTAGCGTGGCTGGCCCTCGTCCTCACCCTCGCCACTCGCGGAGCCTTCACCGCCGCACCCGGCGCACCACCGCTCGCCCTCCTCATCGGGCTCCTCGCTCCGCTCACCCTGTTCCTCATCGCATATCGGACGATCCCGTCAATCCGCGAATTCATCCTCTCGGCGGATCTCCGCCTCATCGTCGGCTTGCAGGCTTGGAGATGGGCCGGTTTCGGCTTTCTTACGTTGTATACGTATCACGTCCTGCCTGGAATTTTCGCCTGGCCCGCCGGACTCGGCGATATGGCGATCGGAATCACATCGCCTCTGGTGTTGTCGGCTCTGTTGCGCCGTCCAGGCTTCCAGAAGAGCAAAAGCTTTCTGGTTTGGAATCTCTCCGGCATTCTCGATCTGACGGTAGCAGTGACCATCGGGGCATTAGTCCCGCTCGTCGCGCCCAGTCTTTTCGGCACCCTCACACCCGCGCCGATGTCGCAACTTCCACTGGTACTAATCCCGACATACCTGGTGCCGATGTTCCTGATGCTGCACCTGACGGCGATCTTTCAGTCGCGCCGCCTCGCCATTTAAGCAATCGTGGCCGCGACCCACTCAAGCTCTCGTTCGGCTTGAGTGGGATTCTCGCAGGCCTGCGCTACCGTGGAAGAGCGGCGCTTCAGCGCCGCGTAATGCGTTTAGAGTCGCTCGGGCTTCAAGCCTCGGTGGTCGCATTTCCCGGAGCTGACAATAATCCCGCGTTCTCAGCGGGCAAGCGGACATTAACTCGCCAATGCACGGATTCGCTCCGAAATTCGCAATCTGAGTGCTGCGTGTAACGCCAACGCCAAACCCTTAAGTCCCGGTCCCAGTCAACGGCACTGTTTGAGGATTTCCCATCCCGGTCTTGACGCCCAAAACGCCCTTCCGCACACCTGCTGCTGACGGACGGAAGTATACCGAGATGTTGCAGCTTGTCCCGGCGGGAAGTTGCTGCGGACAGGCATTCACCTCCATGAAGTTCTTGGCGTTCGCGCCGCCAATGCCGATGCCCGCAAGCGTCACCTTCCCGTTGCCGGTGTTCGTGACTGTCACGGTTTGGGGCGCACTCAACGCGCCCACTTTCACGCTGCCAAAGTTCACGCTCGCAGGCGATAGCGATACCACTGTTCCCGTGCCGAAAAGATTCAGCAGCTGCGGGCTGCCTCCCGCATTGTCGGTGATGGCCATGTATCCCGTGATGCTGCCGGGGATCGTTGGCGTGAGGAAGGCGCCAATCTTGCAGGTCTTTCCTGGCTGGACGGTGCCGCAATTCGTCAGCTCCGAAAAGTTCGGACTCACACTGACGTTGGTGACCTTGATCGCGCTTGTGCCAGTGTTGGTCAGCGTAACAATTTGCGGATCGCTGACCGTGTTGACCAGTTGGGTCGGGAAGGTCAGGGTCTTGGCGGACAAGCTGGCCGTGGAGCCGTTGTCCTGGGTCAGGATGCTCACAGTGCCGACAGTGCCATTGGTGACTGCCAAATCGAGCCGGCCATCATCATTGAAATCGGCGATCGCTGAATAACCGAATGTCCCTGCGTCGTAATCCGAATACGGCTGGAAGGTTCCGTCGCCATTCCCGAGAAGAACAGACACGCTGGCGAAATAATATCCGTAATCTCCGACTACCAAGTCCAGATTTCCGTCGCCATTCATATCCGCGGTTGTGACGACCAACGGCCCTAACGCGGTTACATATGTCGCCCCCTCGCGGAAGGTGCCGTCGCCCTTTCCAAACAAGGTGAGGACTCTACTGTCGGTGCCGTCAGCGGCGACGAGATCAAGTTGTCCGTCCCCATTGAGATCGGCAGTCGTCAGCGCCTGAAGATTTGCACCGATTTGATAAGTTTCAGCTTGCTTAAATGTTCCGTCACCATTTCCCAGCAGAATCACGATCGTATCGGAGTTACCGACGCTATTGGTGACGGCAACATCGAGCCTGCCATCGCCATTGAAGTCGCCTACGGCTGGATTCAACGAAATCTGTGGCAACGCGTTGCAAATTTCGGGCTGGAATGTGCCGTCTCCCTTGCCCGGAAGAATGCATACCGAGTTGTCATTGACGAAGAGCAGGTCGAGTGCGCCATCCCCATTAAAATCGGCGAGGGCGAATCCTCCGTAAAGCTGCTCATTCGGTTGTGAAACCAGCGGGGATTGGAATGTGCCGTCTCCATTTCCCAACAAAACTGCGACCCCTTGGCCGTTGCCGGCGGGCACAACCAAGTCCAGATTTCCATCGTTGTTTACGTCGGCGCTTAGTATGCCCCAGAACTGCCCTATGCCGTATTGAGTTCCTTGCGAGAACGTACCATCGCCATTGCCCAGAAAGATCGAGACCACGTTGGTGGTGCCGCTATTCGTCCATGGAACCACAGCCATGTCTTGTTTCCCGTCTTTGTTGAGATCGGCTACGACCAATGGGCCTACATTCGGCAATGAACCTACCCCAAAGCTCGACGTATCCATCGACACAAACGTCGACGGCGTCCGCACTGGAAGAAACACGACGTTCGACGTGCCTCCGCCGGGCTTGGGACTCGACACCGTAATCGATCCCGTCGCCGCTGCTGCGATGTCCGTACTCAAGATCGCTGCCGTCA
>Ga0335085_10008200_pt1 | contig 15984 bp, 11 predicted proteins | sample Lox_Sample_45_FD_206712 | JGI IMG/M metagenome (GOLD analysis project Ga0335085, IMG submission 206712) | Soil microbial communities from Loxahatchee National Wildlife Refuge, Florida, United States - Lox_Sample_4.5 | ecosystem: Environmental > Terrestrial > Soil > Wetlands | place: USA...
TCCCGTACCGATGTTGATCGGCCCCACGAATTCGGTGTGAAGAGCACGCTCGAACGCATCGATGACATCGTCGATGTACACCCAGTCCTTGGTGACATCGGCATTCATCAATGAGATCGGTTCGCCCCTCTGGGCCTGACCGAGCTTGACTCCGATGAAGTAGTCTGCGGACTGTCCCGGACCGTAAGCGTTGAAGAGACGCAGGATGGTGGGCGAGAGGCCGTAGTTGCTGTGGTAGAGCTGGCACAGCTGTTCGCCCATGATCTTCGTGGTCGTGTATGTGTCCTGGAGGGCGAGGGGATGGTTCTCGTCGGTCGGCATGTAGCGTGGACTGATGCCGTAGACGTGGGCCGACGAGGCGAAGACGACCTTGCGGATGCTGGCCAGTCTCATCAGGGTGAGGACGTTATGGGTTCCCCGGACATTGGTATTCCAGGCGTTCATTGGATCTGCAGCCGCCATCCTGGGAGCAGCGATGGCCGCGAGGTGGATGCAGGCCGTGACCTTTCGTTCCTTCATCACCTCGGCCAGCTTGGTCATGTGGTCGTCGAGAGTGATATCGCAGTAGATCTCATTTTCAGAGGGGAGACCGAGGTGGTCCATGCGGGCGATGTCGAGGGCCAGGACCTGGTAGCGATGCTGGGAAAGGAGTGAGGAAGAGAATTGCATGAGGTGCTTGACGAGCTTCGAGCCAATAAATCCGGCCGCGCCGGTGATGAGCACGTTCACGGGTAGAGCCTTCTCCAGTTGACGACGTCCAGGATGCCCGCGGGCAATGAGATCTGAGCCTTGAAGTCGAGAAGCTTTTTGGCCCGGGATACATCGACGGTCCTTGTGCGCAGCGCGGATGGCTTGCCGGGGTTGAATTTGATCTCCGCTCTTGATCCGACCGCTTCGAGGATGTGCTCGGCCAGGCGCATGGTGGTGATGCCCTGGCCGGAGGCGGCGTTGATGGGTGTGGCATCGGGTTGCCGGGCCACCGCCAGGAGCAGACAGCGAGCGACGTCCTGGGCGTGGATGAAGTCACGGACGTCCTGACCATCGCCCCATATCTCGAAGGGCTGTCCTGGCCTGAGCTTGAGGGCTCGGTCGACCATGCCCGGCAGGACATGGGAGGTCTTCTCATCGAAGTTGTCGAAGCGGCCGTAGGCGCCGGAGGGCCTCACCACGCCTACTCCGATCTTGGTCGTCTCGTGGTAGTAAAGGCAGAGCTTCTCCAGGAAGCGCTTGCTTTCACCTATTCCGCGGTAGAGGGGATAGAGCTGGTTGCTGGTATCCACGTCATCTTCCTTGGCCGGTGTCTCGGAGGGAGCATAGACGGTGGTACTGCTGAGAAAGCCGAAGCGTGGAACCTTCTTCACGAAGGCCGCGTGCAGGGAATTGATGACGATGGCTGTGGCCGGTCCGACGTAGGAGACGGGATCGAGGGATGGTAGGTTGACTCCTCCGGTGATGCCGGCGCAGCAGAGGACGACGTCGGGTGTTCCAGGGGGAGATCCGAGGGCGTCGATTGCTTCCACGTGGTTCCCGAGATCGTAGAGATGCTGTGTGTCGCTAGCCATGAGCGTGTAGGAATTGGGGAGTCGCCGATGGCATATGCTGCGGGTGATGGCGCCAGATTCTTTCAGAAGCTTGACCACGTAGGAACCGATGAGACCGGTGGCGCCGAGGACGGTCACCTTGAGTCCCTTGTAGAAGGCTATGCCTGGGGTGGGAAAGGGATCTGAGAGGGCGTACAGTCCTGGTGAGTCAATCAAGGGTCACCTCCGGCGGTGCATCGGCATCGGCTTTCTGGAAGGCTTCATCGAGGAGAGCGTTCACCTCGGTCTTGATCTGATTGGTATCGAGATCTAGCTGTGGGTGCCAGGTCTCGAAGCGGGTCACCGGATCTTGCTGGGCGAGAGCCTCCAGCTCGCTCTTGTCGCGGATGTCCCGCTGACCTTGTTTGTGCCAGCAGAGACGGCTCGTGTGGCACTCGATGAGGTGGGGGCCTCTCTCCCTGACGAGAGGAAGAGCGGCCTGGACACTCCAGATCACACTTTCGATCTGATTGCCGTCGACCATGGAGGAGGGGATGCCATAGGCTTTCATGCGGTCGCTGACGTTCCTCGTGGCCATGTAATGGTTGGGTCGGATGTTCCCGGCGAGATGATTGTTCTCGCAGATGAGGAGAAGCGGTAGCTTCTGGATGGCCGCGATGTTGAGACCTTCATGGAACTGCCCGTTGCTGGTGGCCGCGTCGCCGAAGAAGACTGCCACCACCTCGTTCTTGCGATGGTGGTTCTTGAGGGCCCAGGCCAGCCCCGCTGCCACGGGGATGCAGGTTCCGACGAGCTGGAAGGAGAAGTCGTGGCGGATGTTTCTGTTGCTGATGTGCATCTCGCCGGCACGACCGCCACAGGAGCCCGTGCGCTTGCCGAGCAGCTCTGCGATGAGGGGATAGAGTTCTGCTCCCCGCGCCACCTGGTGCGCGATGGTTCTGTGATGAGTCACGATGTGGTCCGTCGGTAGAAGAGCGGCCGTGACTCCGACCGCAATCGCTTCTTGCCCTTTGTTGAAGTGGAGATCTCCCGCCAGGCCGCGGTCACAGTAGGACTGGAGGCGATCTTCGAGGAGACGGATGGTGATCATCTTGCGGTAGAGGCTCTTTTGTGTCTCGGGTGAGAGGTGCGCGAAGGATTCAGGCAGAAGAGGGTTGTTCACGAGAGTGCCTCCATGGCTGCCTGGATTTGAGAGATCGAAGGCATGATGACGTCGTGTAGTTCGCGACTGGCTGGTATGGTCATGCGGGGAGCCCCGAGGCGCTTGATGCGGCAGCCGGGAAGTCTCTCGGCAACGGTGGCCGCCAGCTCGGCTCCGATGCCCATGAACTGGACGTCGGGCTCGACGATGAGAAGGCGGTTGGTATGGCAGGCCGAGAGGAGGACGGTCTCGACGTCGAGAGGGTAGAGGGTGCGCAGGTCGATGAGATCGTAATGATCGGAGAAATGGTCTTCTATGATTCGCTGGGTGAAGCCGTAGGAGACGATGGTGGCGTCAGCCTTGGTGGGGTCGGTGAGGTAACCCCCTCGCACGAGGCGCGCTCCCCGTACCGGGTTCGCAAAGGTGGCGTTCCGGTAACGCTCGGGGATGGATGAGTCCTCGATCATGCGATCTTCGAAGAAGACCGTCACCGCTTTCTCGGTCAGCGCGGCCCGCATGAGGCCCTCGGCATCGAGAGGATTGGAGGGAATGGCCACCCGGAGACCAGGGATGTGTGTGAAGAGCGCCTCGATGCGCTGGCCCGAGGTGGGGCCCCCGGTCATGAATTCGGCCCGGACGATCATGGTGCGCTTCTCGCCCACCGTGCCGGCCTTGGCCATCGTGTTGCAGATGGCATCCATGGTCCGGTAAAGGAAATCGGAGGAGATGACGTCCACCACCGGGATGAGGCTGGCGAGGGAGAGACCCACGGCGAAGTTGCTGTTGGCGTCTTCTGAAATGGGGAGGGTGATCACCCGGTGACCGAACTCCTCTTCGATCTTGGGAGCGTCGAAGTGGATCTTCATGTGACTTCCCTCGCCGAGGATGTAGACGGCCGAGTTTTCTTTCATGGCATCGTGGAGCGCACGGTAGATGCCATCCCGGATGAGGCGGTTGCGGTGCCAGGGGTTCTTGGGAGTGGTCAAGGTTCCTGCTCCGTGGTGTGGTGGGGAGGGGGATGAGGCTGGTCGTGATGGGGGTGGCCGGGACGAGGATGAGCAATGATGAAGGTCCTTCCCGTGGTATTGGCGTGTGTGGTCTCATGGATGTCGTAGTCGAGATCTCGAAGCCTCCCGTAGATCTTCTCGACGATGGAGTTGCTCTTCATCCACGGACCGATACGCTGTATCTGGTCGTGGTTCTCGATGATGAGGTGAGGGCGGAACTTCTCGATGGTCTGCTTTCCACCTTGCATGGCGTACCATTCGCCTCCCTCGATATCCATTTTCACCCAGTCGAGACGGGTCAGTTCGGGGAGGAAGTGGTCGAGAGGAAGAAACCTGATGGGGACTCGGCAATCATCGGTGAGGGTGAGCCCTTCTTCACCTCCGATGTGGATGTACCAGTCGGCGAGGGTCTTCACATTGTCGTGGTTATCGAGCCCGATATTGAGAAGTCTGCTCCTTTCGAAGAAGCCTTCATTGACGAGCACGTCCTGGACCAGTTTCTTGTAGTTGGGCAGGGACGGTTCGATGGCGTAGACCATGGCAGCGCCGCTGGCGAGAGCATAGAGGGTCCATGAGGAGTCGCCGGCACCCACGTCGAAGACGACATCACCTGGCCAGACGTGGAAGTTTTCGACCATGATCGGTCCCTCGCCACCGATGATGTGTTCCTTGCCATAGCCATCGAAGGAAATGGTTCGTCCGTTGTATTCGATGGTGTTGATCATTTTATTTCCTGAAATACACCAATGATGTATCGATTTTTCACTGGTGATTTTCTTTCCTCGGCGGTGTGAACTCCGTCTCGATGGAGTCCATTTTCATGAGGTGGGCCGGCGGTGTGTACCGCGTGTACTCGACACCCTTGAGAAACAGGCCATAGCCCTTGTTACCTGGCTGTGGGTCATACGAGGGGCGCCAGCAGCGATAACCCAGCTCGGGTCCGACGTAGTAGAGGTCATTGAGGTGGCAGGAGCCGTGATTGGGGGCCCGACCGTAGAAGGTGTCACCGCTCCAGTCGGGATCCCAGCAGGAGAAGTCATCGAGGAGGCAGACGTAACGGTCGAGGGTCGATATGATCTTGCACTCCTGCCGCAGCGGTACCGGTGGCCACCAGTGGGCATCGAGCCAGAAGATGCTGAGGCCCTTCTGGAGAAGGGGGTAGAGCCTCGTGAGGAATTCCGGAGATGACGAGTGGGTGACGGAAACCTGCGGCCATCGGGCCAGGTTCTCGCTCGCCTTCCGGTAGAACTCGTCATCGACCTCGACGGTGTAAAGAGGTAGATCTGGGTAATTGGCAGCGATCCACATGGAGGTCCATCCCATGTGCGTTCCGGTCTCGACCCACCGATCTGGCTTGATGGTTTCAATGAGATGGCGGATGAACTCCTCCATCCTTTGGTCATTGTGCCAGACGATGTAATTGAGCTGGGTCCTCGGGTCGAACATGTGAGGACCGGTGATGGTGGGGCCGGTGACGGCAGGAACGGCAGGGAGGAGATCTGGATAGTAGTCTCTGTCGGCGATGATGTTCCGCGGGATGACGGCTTCTTCTTTCTGGCTCAGTTCACGCCAGTGCCAGATTTCCTTTCGCTTTTTTCGGATGTCGTAGGGGTTGTGCGCATGAATGCGCTGGGGATTCTTCTTGACGGCATCGAGGTATCGATAGCCATCCTGGATGTACCACCGATCTTGCCACGGCGGGGGCAATCGTCGGTCCTCGGGTATGACGATGTTCAGGTTGGGCAGGAGTCGGCGAGGATTGAGACAGTGGACGATGGCCTCGTTGACGATGTATGGCTGGAGATGGTCGCTGGTCCGGGAGAGTCGGAGAGCCAGGTCAGGATCTCCGGGTCCACGCCCGAGATCGTAGTGTTCGTCCATGCCTCCGACATCGAGGACGGCTTTGAGTGGGAAAGACTCGTTCTTGGTGTTGAAATACGTGTAGTCAGAGGGTCCAGTGGCCATCTGGCACTTCGTGTCGCTCTCCTCGATGGGGAAGGAGTCGAGCTGATTGGGGGTAAATGGAGTGGGAAAGATGGAAATTCGAGGGAAGCGGTCTCTCTGAGCCAGGATGAGCTGTATGGCCTTTTCTGGCGGCATGCTGTCCACGAGAGCACGGTCGAACTGGTAGAGGAGATCGTTCCCCTCCATCACCACGTGCTTGATGGTCCGGTATTCATGAGGAGCCATCACGATCTTGGGTCGCTGGGTCTGATGCTCGACATGGCTCTCCAGCCACCGCGGTGGGGCATAGGCATAGTCGAGTAGCATCACCACGAACTCTCCGGCAGAGAGCATGAATCCGGTGTTGTAGCCGGCGCACGTGGAGCCCCAGATGTCTTCGCGGTAGCGGTGGTTGGGGACGTGATAGAAGGGTTGCTTGAGGCCGGAACGGCGGACGGCTTCAAGTACTTCCTTGTGTCGCAGGTGGTAGAGGCCGTCGACGAAGATCACTTCGAAGTTCTGGAACGTCTGATCGATGAGTCCCGCCAGGGCTATGTCGATGCCTCCTGGCCGATTGCTGCCGAGGTTGACGGATACCCTGGGAGTCAACTGATCTTCTCCCTGATGAGGTTCTCCCATCGCCTGGCGACCCGTTGTCTCGTGTAGTCACGGGAGAGAGCCTTGGCGCTGGTTCTGATACTGCTGGCGAAGTCCTTGTCGGTGAGAGCCATGACCATGGTTTCGATCCATTCCTCCGGTTTTTCAGCAGGCTTGCTGTACATGATATGGGCGCCATTCCAGTAGATCTCGGGCAGGGCGTCGGCTCCTCCCACGATGGGAACGACACCTGCTGCGCAGGCGTCGAGAACGGCGACCGAGAATCCTTCGGTGAAGATCATGGGATCGTAGGTGTAGCCGAGGACCATGGTCTCGTTGAGTTCACGAGCCATCTGTATGGGCGGAATGGCATCGACGAGCTGGACTCCGTACTGTCCTTCGCTGCCAAGGTCATTGAGCGATTGCTTGATGGATTCCGCTCTTCGTCTTACCTCGGTTCCGATGCTCCAGTCGCCATCGAGCACGTTCTTGAGCCATGGCTTGAAGCGGTAGTAGATGCGAAGGTTTGCCTCCGGTACCCGTTCCTTGATCCTGGGAAACAGATTGAGGAGGTGGTGTAATCCGCGATCTGGCGATGAGCAGTAGGCGATGCTGCCGGGCCGACGGGGCCTGGTCTGCTGGTGGAACTCCGGGTTCACGCAGAGTGGGATGACACGGAACTTGGTCTGATTGATGTTGTACATGCGGCTGAGACGGTTGGCGAGAGTCTCCGAAGGGACCACATACAGATCTACGTGCTGGTCAAAGCCCTCCCTTGAGCTGTTGAAGTCATTCAACCAGACGACACAGATCTTGAGCTTGTCGCTCGGCCGGTTCCGGAGCAGGTCTGGTTCATTTATGCAGACGTAGGCGTCATACGTGACGTCTATGGTCACCTCATCGACGGGGTAGAAGTTCGCTCCACCCCAGGTGGAGGCGATGACCCGGTTCCTGGCATCGCAGAAGGCGTCCACCTGATTGCCTCGTTCGGCCAGACCCCACGCGATGTTCACGAAGCCGCTGACAGTGCCGGTCACGAAGTTTTCGTTGCTTTCGAAGATGCTTTGTATGTTGAGCTTGCCGTGGATATCGGCACCCAGCTTGCCCATGATCACGGCGATGCGGAGGAATTGCTTCTGCTGCTTTTGCTCTGTTGTATTTGCGACAGGACCGGAGACGGGCGTGGCGGTGGAGGGTGGTGGTGCTGGTGCTGCTTGAAGCGCCTGGGGCGAAGGAGGACCGGGGGTGTGAGAGATTTCCTGGGACTGGGACAGGACTGGTTTGCCATTCTCGTCGAATGAGAGCGTGCCGTTGGTGATCGCCGGTCTGAGCATGCCTGGTCGTACCTGGAGGGGATTTTCTCCTGGTCGTATCTGGAGGGGATTGTCCACTGGCGGCTTTCTGGTTCTTTCGACATATTCTTCGATGTTTGTCGGCACATCGGGTCGTCCAGCAAGGAGTGCTTCCCAGAGTTTGACGACGGTCTGTCGTTTGAAGGCTTGGGCAAAGGCACGTGCTCGTGTGGTCACCGCTGATGCCCACCGTTCATCGGTCATGGCCTTCACGATGGTGTCGAGCCATGCTTTTTGATCTTTGCCTGGCTTGCCCGGGATGATGCTGGCGATGGTCTGGTAGACGTCACCGAGAGCGTCGGCATCGGAGATGATGGGAACGCATCCGGCTGCGCAGGCGTCGAGGACGGTTACCGAGAATGTCTCCGTGAATTGTGTGCAGTCGCAAGTGTAGGGCAGCACCTTGGTCGCCAGCAGCTCTTCTGCGATCTTGGTGTTGGCGACGGGACCCATCACCGTGATTCCGTTTTCACCTCGACGACCGAGCATATCGAGGCATTCATGTATGTATCGGGCGCGATCTCCTATCGGTCCGACATGATCCTTGACCGTCTCGTACCATGGTTCCATGCGGTAGAAGATCTTGAGAGTGGCCTCCGGTATCTCTGCCTTGATCTGGGGGTAGAGGGAGATCAGCTGATGAAGTCCCCTGTCGGGAGAGGAGGCCCAGGCCATCGAGTAGGGCTTCCTGATGATGCTCGGCTTGTCGAAAAATTCGATATTGATGCTATTGGGAATCCAGAGCCACTTCATGGGAGTGGTGTACCTCATGAGGTTGGCGCTGGACTCGATGATGTAATCGCGATGGCGAGGGGAGAGAGCGACATAGTAATCGACGAACATGTCGAACCCCGTCTCGCTGTGGTAAGGGATGTCTCCCAGCTGTTCCCAGCATATGCGGAGGCTGCCCCTGGGTGCCTTTCTCAGTAGATCTGGTTCGTTGAGGGCGATGTAGGCATCGAAGGATTCTGGAATCGCTTGCTCGATACTGAGAACGCTCGCTCCACTCAGCCCATCGAATGCGATGGCTTCTCTTTCGGTATGGCAGTACACGTGGACTGTTGTGCCCTGTTCGGAGAGGGCCCGGGCAAGGTTGAACGCTGCGCTCTCAGATCCGGTGAGGGCTCTTTCGATGTAGAGTTTGTGAGGATCTATGGGCCCATGGGTGAGAGTTGACCAGGGGCCGATGAGCAGGGCGACTTTCAAAGATCAGGCTCCTTCGTAGGGCGGAACGTAAAGGGTGGTCAGTCTTTTCTTCTCATTGAGGAGATCTCCGAAGAGTTCCTCCCACTGGAGAGCGACATCTCTCCATGAGAGTGAGCTGAGCGCCCAGTATCGAGCTGTCGTTGCTAGCCGGAGGCGCAGGCCGTCGTTGGTGAGAAGGGTGACGACGTTTTCTATGAAGGTTCGCGCGTAGTCAGGGGAATCGTCGGGCGGATCTATGAGCAATCCGTGCTTGACGGTTTCCCTGAGGGCGGCCAGGGCTGTCGTGACAGGAACGCATCCGGCAGCCTGGGCTTCCATGGCGCTGATGCATGAGGTCTCCGAGAACCAGGTGCAATAGGCCAGGACTTTCGAGGCAAGGTAGGCGGAGGCCAGTTCCTCCTGTCCCACCCGTCCATGGAAGTGGACTCCTGCGGGTGCCTGATGGATGAGCATTCTTTTGTAGTAGTCGAGCTTCTGGCGCTGGGCCTGGTTCTGGCTATGATCGGCCATGGCTTCCCAGGTGTTGAATCCGTAATAGACGTGCAGCTCGACGTCAGGGACGCGGCTCTGGATCTGAGGGAAGAGCTGGAGCAACCTTTCGATGCCCCGATCGGGAGAGGAGGCGTAGATGAGCCGGTTGCCTGTCTTTCGAGCGGCTCTCGCATACAGATCTGTGTCTATGCCATTTCTGGTCACGAAGATCTTGTGGTCGGGCAGGAAGGGATAAACGCTCTTGAGATATGACCTGTGCCATTCCGAGAGAGCGAGGATACGATCGGCCTTGAAGAGAGCCTCGTTGACCTCTGTCGATAGGCCAACGTTGACGTCATGAGCCCATATGAATGATGCTCTTGCCCGGAACTTGTTCTCGTGAAGGATGAACGGTTGGCGGGAGGTCACGAGGACGTCGCAGGGTATCGGGATCGAACGATTGAGGGTGTTGCCGTAGTGGACATAGGTGACGTCGTCCCAGGTGCCTTCCACCACACCATGCACGGTGACCTTGTGTCCCCGCTGGGTCAGATGCTTGCTCATCTGGATGGCCGCGGTTTCGCTGCCTCCTATCCCGGTGGAGAGAGAGTCGGGAGACCAGGTTTCCCAGGCAGGACCGGTCCATATGTGGATGTCGAGCACGCGATGAAGATTACATCTCGCTTTTTTGAGCACAAGATTTTGGGCAAGAGGTTCATCCCTGCCGGCAGAGATGGCGTCGTTCGATCGTTTCCCTGATTAAGATCTCCCATCTCCGGGCGATCTGTTGCCTCGCATGCTCGCGGGCATGATTCATGGCACTTGATCTGATTGGCTCGGAGAAGCTCTCATTCGTCAGCGCCATGACAATGGCGGAGATCCAATCCTCGGATTTCTTCCGTGGGTTCCCTCTCATGACGTGGGCCGCATTCCAGTAGATCTCCGGCAGTGCATCGGCATCACTTATGATGGGGACGGCTCCTGCTGCGCAGGCTTCCATGGTGGCGGCGGAGAAGCCTTCTGTGAATGTGATAGGATCGCATGTGTAAGCGAGGACCTTCGTTTCGAGCAGCTCTTCGGCCATCCTTCTCGGGGGGATAGGTCCGATGAGGTGGACGCCGTTTTGACCATCGGTGCCCAGTTTTTTCAGGTAATGCGCTATGATCTCTGCTCGAATCCGGATGGGAGATTTTTGCAGTCGCCGGTTCGTCATCACGTCTTCGTACCAGGGCCAGTACCGGTAATAGATTCGTAGATGGGCTTCCGGGACCGTGGCTCGTATCTGGGGGAAGAGAGCCAGGAGGTGGTGCAGTCCGCGGTCAGGAGACGAGCAGTAGGCGATGCTTCCTGGTCTTTTCTTTCTTTTTTTCGCGAAGAACTCCAGGTTTATCCCCAGAGGGATGATGGCCATCTTCCGTTGATCTATGGACCTGTCCTCGATCCGGTTGAGCTTCAAGGCGAGTGTCTCCGAGGGACAGACATAGCGATCTACGAATGCATCGAAGCCAGCCTTGCAGAACGAGAAGTTGTTCAACCACGTAGCGCAAAGTCGAGGTTTGTTGCCGGGCACTGCTCTCAGTATGTCGGGCTCGTTGATCGATATATAGGCATCGTAGGTGAGGTCGACCCTGGAGTGGAGAGGATAGAAGTTCGCTCCTCCATGAACGGAATGGGGAACACTTGTCGGCGTATCACAGAATGCGTCGACTTCATTTCCTGACTCCGCCAGGCCCCAGGCGATGTTGAAGAAGCCGCTGACTGTTCCTGTGACGAAGTTCTCGGTGGAGTCGAAGATGCCATTCACGTCCAGCTTGCCATGAACGGCGGACCCGAGTTTCCCCAAGATCACCGCTATGCGCATGTCAGCTGCTGGTGTAGGTCGGTATCGATGGTAGCGATGGCATCGTCCGGCCGCCTGTGCTTTCGATGGCCCTCATCGTGTGGGCACGGGCCTCGACCATGCTCTCGTTCTTTTTGACCGTGTCGGGTAGACTGTCCAGCAGTCGGAGAGCCTTTTCCGCCGATTCGGCGAGACTCCTTTTCCAGAGCTGCAGGGCGAACGTGATGAGCACATTCAATGGGATTTCGATGGGTGGGTTTGCTATGGGCTCGTCACGGTGAAAGGAGAGCAGGACCTGACCAACGGGTGAGGTTTTTTCATTCATGAGAGCTTGACCCTTTCGGGCAACGTCCAGGCTGTCCTTCAATTCTGGATGTCCCGGCTGGAGAGCAAGACCAGTCTCGGCTGATCTGGCTGCTTTTTCATACTGTCCCATCTCGATGAGGGCCGCCGAGTAGAAAACATGAGGACGCCACGAGCGATCGAATGGATTTTGCTGGATGATCGAGGAGGCAGGCTTCTCTGACCCGATGATTGCCTGGGCCTTCTCGGTGTACTCGATGACCTTTCTCCAGTTCTGCTTGTAAAATGCGACCTCGGCGCAGCCATAGAGCCCGTCAGGGTTGTCCGGGTATTCCAGTGCAGCAGCGGCATAGGACAGAAAGGCCCTGTCGATGCGTGGGAGAGGCTTGGCGCTCATGTGCAGGAGCGCTGTCAGGATATGAGCGCTGGCTCTTTCCTCATCCCAGCCGGAGAAGCGGAGGTAGCGCTCCAGATCTGTGATTGCCTTTTCCGGCCAGAGAGCCATCTCCTCCTTGGCCAGGTAGAAGACCATGCGCGGGTCGATCTTGTCCTCGGGTAGATGAGCGTTCCGCTCGAACCAGTGAAGTAAGATCTTGAGGTTGCGGTGGTGAAAGAGAGGGTTTTTCCGGTATCTGTGACGGCGATGTCGTATGCGGAGATCAGAGAAGAATCCGCCGAGACCCCCCGGGCTGAGTACCTCGTGGACGGGCTGGGTCCACCTGGAGTTCAGTGCTCGTCGTAGTATCCGCTCCCGTCTGAGGAGGCAGGTCGGATCTCCCTTCTCGGTGTCGTCGTAGATGTAGTCGATGAGCGCGGTGTCGAAACCATTCTTCGCCATCTCCCTCAGCAAGGATGGAAGGTGCTCCGCCCCTTCCACGACATCATCGGAGTCGATCCAGAGGAGATAGTCGGTTGTCCCCCTTTGCCATCCCTCCTGTCGGGCGGCCGAGAAGTCAGCCAGCATCCATTTTCCCGTGAAAGGCCCCGGGACCTTCCCTTTCCATGTCTCTGCCACGTCGAGGAGAAATGCCTCGGGGTGTTCTTGTGGAGTGAAGGGAAGAATCGTGGCCCTGGGAGCTATTCGTCGGATGGACCGTTCGGTCCGGTCGTCTTCCGACCCGGTATCCACGGCCACGATCTCATCGACATGGCCGATGATGGAGGTCAGGCACGGTTCCATCATCTCTGCGCAATCGCGCACGATCATGTGGAGACCGATGGACGGACGGACTGGAGACGGCATCAGGAGGAGTGACCATCTCGTTTGTATCTTACTTCGAAGTATTAGTCGAGGAGGCCGCCGAGGTCTGTTTTGTTGCTACTATTCGCTGCTGCCTCCCGTGACCTTGAGGTTGAACTGGCGACCGCTGTTGCCTGCGGAGCCGGCGATGCCCGTACCCGTATTGGCTCCTCCGGCTCCGGCGGATACGTCACGCGAACCCCGGTCACGGAAGGTGACCGAGATGGTTCCTATGACACCGCCGCCGCCACCGCCCCCACCGCCCGCCTTGTTGCCCGTGGCATCGCCCCCCTTGCCTCCATGCGCCTGAATGCTGGCGGCAGCATCATTGAAGATCGTAGGAGCGATGAGCACGATGATCCCGCCCCCGCCGCCACCTCCTCCGCCGACGTTTGCTCCCCCATTTCCGCCTCCACCGCCTCCACCAGCTCCTCCCTGGAAGCGGACCAGGCCACCGGAAACGAAGTTGTCGATGTCGCCCATGAGTGACAGGGTTTCGAAACGTCTAGGTCTGACCCGCGCATTGGGATTCGATCTGACGGCGGCGCCCTGTCCTCCAGCGCCAGCGTTGCCAGCGCCACCATCGCCTCCACGACCGCCATAGCCAGGGGTTGCATCGACATCGAGACTCGTCGCCGAGGTGCCAGCGGCATTGGTACCTGCTCCTCCGGCGCCTCCTCCCCCGAGAGATCCTGCCGTTCCGCCCGCTCCCGCGGTTGATCCGACAGCATCGGCACCGTTGTTTCTGATGACCCCGTAATTGAATATACCCTGCTGTGCTATGATACGAAACCCGGCCGTGTTGAGGTTGATACCGGCGTTGATCGTGAGCAGCGTCGGGTAGAGATCTTGCGTCAGTGTCGTGTCGGTGGAGATGGTCATCGCACCATCGTTTCCGTCTCCGAACAGTTCCTGTTCGCCAACAGTGGCCGCTGCTTGCTGCTGCAAGATGAGATCATCCGTCGCGTTCATCTGCGATGGTGTCTGCAGCGTGACGACGTCGCCGGTGATGGTCCAGTAGATGGTCGGGTATCCCTGCACCTGACTCAGGTCCGGATTTATGATCCAACTTGCGACCGGATAATCAGGCGTATTGGCGCTGTAGATCACCTGCTTCGTCGTTCGATTCAGTACGGTAGCCATCTTGCCTCCTCCCCCACTCAGAACCCTATTGATACTTGTTTCCTCTTTCTCGGTACACAGGTTCCGTTGTCATAGGTGACAGCCGTAGGAAAGCCGCTGAACTGGTTGATGGACAGGTCCGAAGCGAGGTCCATGGCCTGTCCTGGGCCCTTCTCTCTCAGGAACCACCGTCCCTCTATCTGGTCGAGGTGGCGATCGTTACCCCGGGTGGCGAATATGGTGGAGATATCCGTATCGCCCATGGCTCTCCCGTAGATACGGGCATCCTCGTTCAACCCGAGCCAGAAGTTCGTGGTGCCGGGCTCGTTGGCTCCGATGCATCCGTTTGTACAGGCAGTGTTGCTTGTATTGCCCTTTGTCATTGTCGCCGAAAAGTCGGCAGCAGCCGTTAAGTTTCCATTGATATAGATGCTTCCAAGAGCCCTGTTGTAATCAACTACGCCGACTACGTGGGTCCACACACCGGCCGGCATGAGAGTGACCACCGAGACGGTCAGAGCAGAGGCTGCATCACTATCCAGGGCTCTTGCTCTCAGTTCGAGAGTGCCAGCCGCCAGCACGCTGAGCTTCATCCGGGTGGCTCCGGTACCACCAAACACTCCCATGATTGATCTGGTCACGGATGTGCCTGGAGTAAAACCTGGATTGACCCAGGTACACATGGTGCCTCCAGGAACGTTGCTCAGTATTCGACGGTTCTGAGCTATACGTACGAAGCTCGTTGTTCCGTTGAATGAAGCGGCCATTTTTCAGGTAAAGTCGATGATGAGTTCGATGAGGTTCCAGTCGCCGCTGAGGTTGGAGCCGGACGGAGAAGTCGGTGCCGTGCGGGTGAATTCCCATTCGACGAGCTGGCCTGGAGATACACCGGGAGAGAAACCTCCGGCGCCTGACAGGGGTACTGACTGGCGAGGTTTCTGCTGGTAGCTGGTCATACCGGAGGCCATGGTCATGTTGTTGAGGAGATACCTCGTCCACGTTTGAGTGGGTCCCGTGGCGTTGGGGATGGCCCTTCTGAGGATGGTGTTCCCGACGACTCGTGGTGCCGTCGGTGCAGTCTGGGCGCGGGCCATGATCTCGAAGTTCATGTTGTTTGCGCCTGTTGGTACCCGCAGATAGAACCCTACCCCCTCCTCGATGGTGTCATCGAAAGATCTGATGGTGATGGCGTTGAAGATCGTATCTTGATTGGCCGGCGCCAGCGTGGGCGCTCCCCAGTCGCTGTTGACCGGTGGCTCGAAGTCGTTGGCGTAGAAGTAGAATCGCTGGGATGCTGCCGGGCCGGTAGCGCCCTGAGGTCCGGTGGGCCCCGTGGCGCCTTGAGGTCCCGTGGGACCCGTGGGCCCGGTGGCGCCCTGGGGCCCCGTGGGACCCGTGGCTCCCTGAGGACCGGTGGCTCCCTGAGGACCGGTGGCTCCCTGAGATCCTGTCGGTCCCGTGGCGCCCTGAGGACCCGTTGGTCCCGTGACACCCTGGGGTCCTGTGGGGCCGGTGGCTCCCTGAGGGCCGGTGGCTCCCTGAGGGCCGGTGGCTCCCTGAGGGCCGGTGGCTCCTGTTACGCCGGCCGGGCCGTTTGCCCCGGAGATATCGAGCGAAACGAGAAGTTTTTCATTGTCGGTGAACTCAAGCCCAGCAACGTCGCTTGCCAGGAAGACCAGGTTAAACTTGGTGTAGTTTGTGGCGATCGTTCTTCCGGTGATCTTCCAAGCCTTGAATAGTCCATTTGTTGGGCTGGTATTGTCTTGAAGGAAGATGACCGAGTTGTTGGGCAGCGAGCCAAGATTCCAGATATTGGTGACGTCGAAGTCATCAGCGGTGAAATCGCTGATGTACATTCTGAATGCGGTCAAATAGCTGGAGGTGTTGAGGCGGACGAACCCGACGCCAGGATCTGAGTCTGTATTATCTGTGCTGAAATAGTAATTGAAGGCGTTTGGTGAGGCGCCCCCCTGGGGTCCCGTGGGTCCCGTGGCGCCCTGTGCTCCCGTGGCACCCTGAGGGCCCGTGGGTCCCGTGGTCCCCTGAGGCCCCGTGGGACCCTGAACGCCTGTGGCACCCTGAGGGCCCGTGGGGCCCGTGGAGCCCTGAGTGCCCGTTGCACCCTGCGGGCCTGTGGCACCCTGAGGGCCCGTGGGTCCCGTGGAGCCCTGAGTGCCCGTTGCACCCTGCGGGCCTGTGGCACCCTGAGGGCCCGTGGGT
>Ga0335085_10008201_pt1 | contig 15983 bp, 15 predicted proteins | sample Lox_Sample_45_FD_206712 | JGI IMG/M metagenome (GOLD analysis project Ga0335085, IMG submission 206712) | Soil microbial communities from Loxahatchee National Wildlife Refuge, Florida, United States - Lox_Sample_4.5 | ecosystem: Environmental > Terrestrial > Soil > Wetlands | place: USA...
CGTTCGCGGCGCTGGCCCCGCGCACCTTCTACGACAGCGTGGTGCTGGCCCAGCTGGTCCGGGTGGACGTGGTCCGGGTCGCCCTGTCCTACCGGCTGCACCAGATCACCGGGCTGACCGATTTCCCCAGCCTGGGCCCGGTCCCGCTGACCATTGCCACGGTGGCCATCGTGGTCCTCATCGTGGGGTGCGCGGTGGCCGCGTCGCGCCGGTCCGGGCCGGGGCTGCTGCCGCTGGAGCAGTTCGCCTACGGCGCGACCGCGCTGACCATCATCGCGTTCCTCTGGCCCGCCGACTTCTACTACCACTACGCCGGGTTCCTGGCCCCGTTCCTGGCCCTGGCCGTGGCGCTGCCGGTGGCCCGGCTGGTGGCCACGCTCGGCCCGGCCGCCGCGAGGGCCACCGATCCGGTCACCGGTTCCGCCATCGCGCCTGCCCCCGGGCGCGGCGCCCAGCACCGGGCCGGGCAGTGGCTGGCCCGGTACAGCGTGCGCGCGGCCGTCGTGATCATCGTGATCATGTCCATCATCCAGATCAGCTTCGAAACCACCCTGCAGCCACCGCTGGCGCCGACCACTCCCGGGCTGACCGGCACCATCGTCGACCAGGCCCAGCGGGTCATCCCGCCGGGCGCGTGCGTGCTGGCCGACCAGGCGTCGTACGCGATCGCGGCGAACCGGTTCGGCTCGTCACGGCCCGGCTGCGTGCCCATGGTGGACGGGGTCGGCAGCGACTACTCGCTGTCACGGGGGCGGAACGCGGCCAGCGGGGCGCAGTACGTGCCCGCGGTCCGGGCGCTGTGGCTGTCCGCGCTGCGCGGAGCGGACTATGTGTGGCTGTCGCCGCTGTCCTACAAGCGCATCCCGTGGACGGCGCGGGAGATCACGGTGTACTTCGACCAGCACTTCGTGCCCGCGCCCGGCGGCCCGTTCGGCCTGTACGTCCGCAAGAGCTAGCGGGCTGCGAACGAGCGCAGCACCAGGCCGGTACGCGGCTTGGGGGCGAACGACGTGGACTTGCGCGGCAGCCGCTCGCCTTCCGCGGCCACCTCGTACACGTCGGCCGTGGCCAGCGGGTTGACCAGCACGGCGGTGCCGCCCGCCGCGGCCGCCTGGGCCACCGCGCGGGCCGCGTCATGGTGCACCACCTGCACGGTCTGCTCATCGTCGGTGATCTGCCACAGGTCGCTGAGCAGCAGTTCCTGCAGCGCGGCGCTGGACAGCCGGCGCCAGGCCGCGGACTTCCCGGCCGGCATGGCCGCCTCGAGCCGGACCGGGTCGGGGTGGGAGAGCAGGTGCAGCTGGCCCCGGCCGGCCACCAGGAAGGCCGGCCCGGACTGGCCGGCCCCGGCCAGCGCGTCCAGCGCGGCGGGCAGGCCGGCCGGGCCGCCGGGCAGCGGCCGGACGGTGAACGCGGCCTTGGCCCGCTCTACCGCCTCACCCGGGTCCAGCCCGGGGATCACCCGGTGGATGGCCCCGATCGTGGGCGGGAACGAGGTCTGGTCCACCAGCAGGGCCAGGCCGTAGTCCCACGGTCCCGGGCCGTCCCCGGCCGCCCGCCGGTCGGCCTGCATCTGCAGGTAGGCGGCATAACGATGGTTGCCGTCGGCGATCAGCGCCTGCCGCGGGGATAGGTCGGCCGCGATGGCCGCGTGCGCGGCCGGGTCGGTCAGCGGCCACAGGGTGTGCTCGATGCCGTCTTCGGTCCGGGCGGTGAGCACCGGCTCACCCGCAGCGGCCACATCGGCGGTCAGCCGGGCGGTGGCGGTGCCCGGGCCGCCATCGTAGAGCAGGAAGATCGGCTCCAGGTTGGCCTGGGTGGCCTCCATCAGCTGGCGGCGGCCGAGCACAGGACCGGGCATCACGTCCTCGTGGGGCAGCACGATCCGGTCCCCGGGCGGGGCCAGCCGCACGGTCCCGATCAGCCCGCGCTGCAGCACCCCGTCGCCCGCGCCGGGCGGCGGATCCACTAGCCGCTGCTGGTACACGTACAGCGCAGGCGCGTCCTCGGTGACCAGCACACCTTCGGCCAGCCAGGCGTGCAGCAGCTGGGCTGCCTCCTGGTAGTCCCCCCAGGGGTGGCCGGGCCGCGGCGGCGGCAGGATGAGCCGGACCACGTTGTGCGGGTCGGCCTCGCGCAGCTCCTCAGCGATGTCCTGGCCGATGACGTCGTACGGTGGGGAAGTGACCGCCGCGAGTCCGCTCACCCTTTGCTGGGCATAACGGACACCACGGAAGGGCGCGAGCGCGAGCCCGGTAGGGCCCGGCACCGCTGGTTCCCCGCCGGACGGAAGGATTTGCACATATGTCAGAAGCACCGCTGGGCGGCCAGGATTCCCGCCCGGAGGAAAATCCGCCGGAGTCCGGCGATAGTCCGGCCCCGCATGGTGACGCGTACACGTGGTACCAGCGGGGCCTCGAACTGCTGGGCCGGGGCAGCGCGGCGGCCGCCGCCCAGCTGCTGGAACGGGCGGCCGAGGCCGAGCCCGGCTCGCGCAGCGTGCTGGAGGCGCTGGCCCGGGCCCAGTTCGACACCCGGCGGTACGCCGACGCGGCCCAGACGTTCCGGCAGATCGTGGACGCCAGCCCGACCGACGACTACGCCCAGTTCGGCCTGGGCCTGGCGCTCGCCCGGGGCGGCGACCCGGGCGCCGCGGCCGAGCATCTCGCGCTGGCCGCGGCCATGCGGCCCGAACTGCCGCACTACACCGACGCGCTGCGCGGCGTCCGGGCTACGCTGCGGGCCAGGTCGGAGGCGGCCGCCGAGCGGCAGAACGGCGGGCCGGATGAGACGAAGGGCGTTCTGTGACTACTGAGCCTGCCGGGGCTGATGACACCAAAGAAGCGACCGGGCTGGCCAGCCTGCTGCGCGGCTGCGCCGAGCCGCTGAGCCAGCGCTACGACGTGGCCCTGCTCGACCTGGACGGCGTGGTCTACGTGGGGCCGGCCGCCGTGCCCGGGGCGCCGGAGGCACTGGCCAAGGCGGCCGGGACCGGGATGCGGCTGGCCTTCGTGACCAACAACGCGTCCCGCACCCCGGCCGCGATCGCCGCGCAGCTGGCCGGGTTCGGGGTGGCCGCCGCGGCCGCGGACGTGGTCACGTCGGCACAGGCCGCGGCCTCGCTGCTGGCCAGCCGGCTGGCGCCCGGCTCGGCCGTCCTGGTCATCGGCAGCACCGCACTGCGCATCGCGGTACGGGAGCGCGGGCTCCGCCCGGTCAGCACGGCGCTCGACCAGCCCGCCGCGGTGGTCGAGGGCTACGCGCCCGGGCTCGGCTATGCGCAGTTCCTCGAAGGCGGGCTGGCGGTCCGGGCGGGCGCGTGGTTCGTGGCCACCAACGTGGACGCCACGCTGCCGACCGGGCGGGGCATCCAGCCCGGCAACGGCTCGCTGTGCCAGGTGATCGCGCACGCCACCGGGCAGCAGCCGGCCGTCGCGGGCAAGCCGCAGCCGCCGCTGCACGCCGAGGCGGTCGCGCGGACCGGGGCGCGGCGCCCGCTGGTGGTCGGCGACCGGCTGGACACCGACATCGAGGGCGCGGTCCGGGCCGGCGCGCCCAGCCTGCTCGTGCTCACCGGGGTGACCCACCCGGCCGGCGCCGTGCTGGCCCCGCCGAGCCAGCGGCCGAGTTACCTGGCGGCCGATCTGGCCGGGCTGCTCGAGCCGCATCCGGCGGTGACCCGCCAGGACTTGTCGTTCTGCTGCGGGGGATGGCGCGCGCACGGCGGTCACGATGGCGCGGACCTCAGCCTCGACGGAGCGGGGGACCCGGTGGACGGCCTGCGCGCGCTGTGCGCCGCGGCCTGGTCGCTGGCGGAGGGGCAGGTCAGCCCGCAGATGATCCAGCCGGCGCTGGCCGCGCTCGGCCCGCTCGGCACCTGAGCATCACCGGCCAGTAGTAGGCCGGGCATCCCCCCACGGTCGCACGAAGATCGGCTCAGCGGCCGATGTGCCGCACCCTTCCGGTCCGGAAGACTTGGCTGCGCTGACGGGCAGGCGGGCCGCCGAGGCCCGGGCCGACGAAGGGACAAGCCGATGATTGAGGCACGGGGCCTCACCAAACGTTACGGGGACAAGGTGGCCGTGGACCACCTCTCGTTCACCGTGGAGCCGGGCCGGATCACCGGCTTCCTCGGCCCCAACGGGGCGGGCAAAACCACCACCATGCGGCTCATCCTCGGGCTGGACTACCCGACCGAGGGCCGGGTCACCGTGCACGGCAAGGAGTTCCGTGGGCTGGCCCACCCGATGCGGGAAGTGGGCGCGCTGCTCGACGCCAAGGCGGTGCACGGCGGCCGGAGCGCCTACAACCACCTGCTGTGCCTGGCCCAGACCAACAACCTGCCCGCCCGCCGGGTCGGCGAGGTGCTGGAGCTGGTCGGGCTGACCGAGGTGGCCAGGAAGCGGTCCAAGGGCTTCTCGCTGGGCATGGGGCAGCGCCTCGGCATCGCCGCCGCGCTGCTCGGCGACCCGGCCATCCTGATGTTCGACGAGCCGGTCAACGGGCTGGACCCGGAAGGCATCCTGTGGATCAGGAACCTGATGAAGGCGCTGGCCGCCGAGGGCCGCACCATCTTCGTGTCCAGCCACCTGATGTCCGAGATGGAGAACACCGCCGACCACCTGCTGGTCATCGGCCGCGGCAAGCTGATCGCCGACTGCACGGTGGGCGAGTTCATCGCGCGTAACTCGGTACAGACGGTGCGCGTCCGCACCCCGCAGCGGGAGGCGCTGGCCAGTGCGGTCGCGCAGGCCGGCGGTCACACGCAGGACGGCGCGGACGGCGCGATCGTGGTGCAGGGGCTGGCCGCCGAGCAGATCGGCGACCTGGCCTTCGACAAGGCGATCCGCCTGCACGAGCTGGCGCCCGCGCAGGCCTCGCTGGAAGAGGCGTTCATGGAGCTGACCGCGTCAAGCGTCGAGTTCCGGGCTGGTGTGCCGGGACCGGACGGGGCGCCGCCCGCCGGGCAGCCGGTGGGCTCGGGAGAGGTGGCCTGAGATGGCTATGACGGCACAGACCCCGGCCCGGCTGGCGCCGCTGGACCCGCCCGGCGCGGCGGCCGGCCTCGGTGGCGCGCTGCGCTCCGAGTTCACCAAGATCCGTTCGGTCCGGTCCACCTACTGGACGCTGTTCGCCATGGTCGTGGTCACCATCGGCATCGGCGCGCTGGCCTGCGTGGGCGCGATCAACCGCCCGCGGGGAGCCGGGCAGCTGGTCGACCCGACCCAGCACAGCCTGATCGGCCTGGTCCTCGGCCAGCTGATCATCGTGGTGCTCGGCGCGCTGGCCATCACCTCGGAGTACTCCACCGGGATGATCCGCACCTCGCTGTCCGTGCAGCCCCGGCGCGGCACTCTGCTGGCCGCCAAGGGCATCGTGTTCACCCTGGTCAGCCTGGTCAGCGGGCTGGTCGCGTCGTTCGCCTCGTTCTTCGTCGGGCAGGCCATCCTGTCCACCAAGAACCTGAACACGAGCCTCAGTGACCCGAACGTGCTGCGCGCGGTGATCGGCGGCGGGCTGTTCCTGGCCGTGTGCGGCATGCTGGCGTTCGGCCTCGGCACCCTGATGCGGCACACGGCGGCCGCGATCAGCGCGTCCATCGGGCTGCTGTTCGTGCTGTTCGTGCTGATCAACTTCCTGCCGTCGAACTGGCAGGACCACGTGGACAAGTGGGTTCCGTTCAACGCGGGCATGCAGGTGTGGTCGACGCACGTCGATCCGGGCGCGCACATGTTCTCCGCGTGGACCGGGTTCGCGGTGTTCCTCGGCTACGCGCTGATCGCGATCATCGCCGGGGCGGTCGTGTTCCTGCGCCGCGACGCGTAGCGCCCAGGGCTTGGGGTGGCGGGCGGCGGGCCCGGTGGCTGCGGGGACAGCTGCCGGGCCCGTTGCCGTGGCTGTGGGGCTATCGCTGGCAGGTGGGGCACCAGAACGTGACCCGCGCCTCCGGGTCCGGGCCCTGATCCGCCCGTTTGATCGCGGTGCCGCAGCGGCGGCACTGGCGGCCGCCCCGGCCGTATACCCAGTGTTCCGCGCCGCGCTGGGCCTGCCCGGTGGTGATGTGCCCGATCCGGTTCTTGTTCGCGTCCAGCAGCCGGTGCGCCAGGTCGGCCAGTTTGCCCAGGTCCTCGACCTGGCCGGCGGGCCGCCACGGCTGGATGCCGCGCAGGAACAGCACCTCGGACTGGTACACGTTGCCGATGCCGGCCAGGTTGCGCTGATCCAGCAGCGCGTCGCCGATCGGCCTTTCCGGTGTGGCTTTGAGGCGGCGGACCGCCTCCTCCGGGTCCCAGTCCGGGCCGAGCAGGTCCGGCCCCAGGTGCCCGACCGTCTCGTCCTCCCGCTCCGTGGGCAGCACCTCGACGATGCCGAGCTGGTAGCCGACGGCCTGCCAGGTGTCGTTGCCCAGCACCAGCCTTATCCGGTGCCCGCCGGCCGGCCGCTCACCGGCCGGGCGCACCCGCCATGAGCCGTCCATCTTCAGGTGCGTGTGCACGGTGACGCCGCCCTCGACCCGGGTCAGCAGGTGCTTGCCCCGTGAGCTCGACTCGGTCACCTGCCGGCCGGTCAGGTCGGTGGTGGCGTACCGCGGCACCCGGAAGTCGCTGCGGGTCAGCGGCCGCCCTTCCAGCGCCTGGCCCAGCCGCCGCGCCGCGTACCAGACCGTATCCCCCTCCGGCACCGCCCCTCCTTCTCCTCCCGCCGCCCCAGTATGCCCGCCCCCCGCCCCGCCCGAGCCCGCTGTCCCGTCCCGCCGCGGACCCGCTCCCCAACTGCATGAATGCGGCATTCATGCACACCGGACTGCACCAATGCCTCATTCATGCACTTACTTAACGCCAGCACGGTGCCGGTGGAGCGGCGGCGCGAGGCGCTCGCGGGGGACTGGAACCCCGGGGCGGGCCGGAAGTGTCCGAGGTGGCGCGGACGATGACACCGTGGCTAAGACGGTCAAGCTTGATGAGGATGCGCTGCTAACGCAGCTCGCCACGCAGTACGGAGTCATCTCCCGGGCGCAGACCGTGGCGTGCGGGATGACGCCCGGCACGCTGCGCCGCCGAGTACGCCCGGGTGGGCCGTGGCAGACCGTGCTGCCAGGGGTCTACCTGACCCATACCGGAACACCTGGCCAGGACCAACTCGACATGGCGGCCCTATTGCACGCTGGCCGCGGCAGCGTGATCAGTGGGCTGGCCGCATTATCCCGGCACGGCGTCCGCGTGCCGCGAACCAGTGTGGTGGACGTACTGGTGCCGGCGTCCAGAACCCGGCAGGGTGCCTCGTTCGCCCAGATACACCGGACAACACTGATGCCGCGGCGGGTCTGCTACAGCGGGCCGATTTACTACACGCTCGCCCCGCGTGCGGTGGCCGACGCGGCCCGCTGGCTGACCGACGCGCGTGCGGTCCGCGGCATCGTCGCCGATGCTGTGCAGCGCGGAATCTGCCCGCTGAACCGGCTGACCGAGGAGCTCGCCGCGGGCTCGATGCGCGGTTCGGCGGCGTTCCGCCAGGCCCTGGCCGAAGTCACTGCAGGTGCGCGGTCAGTGGTGGAGGGTGACTTCGTGCGGCTGATCAAGCGCGCCCGGCTGCCCGAGCCCATGCTCAACCCCCGGCTGTACGCGGGGGATACGTTCATCGCCGCGCCGGACTGCTGGTGGCCGCGGGCTGGGCTGGCCGCCGAGGTGGACTCCCGGGAGTGGCACCTGTCGCCCGCTGACTGGGCGCGGACGATGGCCCGGCACCGGCGGATGACCGGCTACGGCATCACCGTGCTGCACTTCACCCCGGGCCAGATCGCCCGTGACCGCACTGGGGTGATTCGGGACCTGGCCGCCGCGCTGGCCGCGGCTGAGGGGCGCCCGCCGCTCCCCATCATTGCCCGCCCCGCCCGTTAAACCCACCCGCCGGCCAACTGCATGAATGTGGCATTCATGCACACCGGACTGCACCAATGCCGCTTTCATGCACTTACATAACGCCAGTGCCGGGCCGGGCGGGGGGCGGCGTGGCGCGCAGCCGTCCGGGGTGACTGGGGTGCGCGTCCGTCCGGGGGTGCCCAGGCGTCTGGGGTGGGTGGGGTGGGGGTGGGGGGGTTAGAGGAGTTTGCGGAGGCGGAGGAGGTCGCCGAGGCTGGCTTCGACCTTGACCCGGCCGGTGAGCCAGGCCCGGGTGAACCGGCGTGGGTCGGCGGCGATGGCGATCAGCTCGTCGCTGCCGGTGCGGAACCGGATGTCGGCCGGGCCGGCGTCCTGCGGCGCGTCGGTGACCGGGCCCGCCCCGTCCGCGCCGAGCCGGGTGACGAACGTGACGCCGAGATCCGTGACCGTGACGCTCATCGACCGGTCGGCCAGATGCGCGGCCCGGGTGTCCGCGTCCAGCTCGGAGATCCGGCCGGCCAGCGCGTCCAGCGCCTTACGGCATTCCTCGACTGTCGCCATCTCGCCTCGCTTCCCAGGAGGTGTCCATTGTGCAACTCCCATCCGTCTGTTACCTACCGGGCGTGGCGTCCCGGCTAGCTGACCCGGCTGGGCTACTTCGGGCGGTAGCGTTCGTGGGGGAAGTGCCGGCCGGCGTATGCCCCCCGCGCGCCGGCGAGAGGAGTGTTTGTGACGCAGAACGAACCGGCCGATCCGGGGACGACCGGCGACCCGCAGGTGGACGCGGCCCTGGACAAGCTGGCCGAGCTGGCCGAGCTGCCGCTGAACGAGCACCCGGCGGTATTCGAGCAGATCCACGGGGCGCTGACCGGGGCGCTCGGCACGCTTGACTCCGGCACCGGTGGCCCGAACACGGGCGGCCCGAACACGGGCGGCCCACACACGGGCGGCCCGGACACCGGCGGCGCCGGTCCTGGTCACCCAGGCTCGGGCAGCTGACCAGGTCAGGCAGTCCCCTGATGAGCACGCGGCGACGGCTGGACGCCGAACTGGTCCGGCGTGGCCTGGCCCGCTCCCGGGAGCACGCGGCCGAACTGGTCAGCGCGGGGCGGGTCGCGGTGGCGGGCCAGGCGGCCGGGAAGACCGCCACCCAGGTCGGCCAGGACGAGCCGATCACGGTACGCGAGGCCAGCGACGACCCGGGGTACGCCTCCCGCGGTGGCGGCAAGCTGGCCGGCGCGCTGGCCGCCTTCCCGGCGCTGCGGGTGGCGGGCCGCCGCTGCCTGGACGCGGGCGCGTCCACCGGCGGCTTCACCGACGTGCTGCTGCGCGCCGGGGCGGCCCAGGTGCTGTCGGTGGATGTGGGGTACGGGCAGCTGGCCTGGGCGCTGCGCAGCGACGACCGGGTAACCGTGCTGGACCGGGTGAACGTCCGGCACCTGCGGCCCGAGCAGGTGGCCCCGCCGCCCGGCCTGGTCACCGCCGACCTGTCGTTCATCTCACTGAACCTGGTGCTGCCCGCGCTGGCCGCCTGCGCCGCCCCGGACGCCGACTTCCTGCTCCTGGTCAAGCCGCAGTTCGAGGTGGGCAAGGGCCGGGTGGGCGCGGGCGGGGTGGTGCGCGATCCGGCGCTGCGGGCCGAGGCGGTGGCCGGCGTCGCGGCGGCCGCGGGGGAGCAGGGCCTGGGCGTGGCCGGGGTGACGGCCAGCCCGCTGCCCGGCCCGGCGGGCAACGTCGAGTACTTCCTCTGGCTGCGCCGCGGCGCGCCCCCGCTGGACCCGGCCGGGCTGGACCGGGTGATCACGGAAGGACCCCAGTGAGCGCCAGTGCTGGCCCGGGGGTGCGACCCCCCGGAACCCCCCGATCGGCCCCGCGGGCCGAGGCGGCCGCTACCGCGGCCGCCGGGCCGGCCGCTAGCTTCCGCCGGATGGCGCGAACAGCTCGGGAGACAGAGTGACTGGTCCGCGTACGGTGCTGGTGATGGCGCATACCGGGCGGGCGGCCGCGACCGGCAGCGCCCGCCTGGTGGCGGACATGCTGCTGACCGCCGGGATCAACGTCCGGGTGGTGGATACCGAGGCGGACGACCTGCGCTGCGCGGGCGCCGAGGTGGTGCGGGCCACGCCGGAAGCGGCGCTGGGCACCGAGATGGTGATAGTCCTCGGCGGCGATGGCACGCTGCTGCGGGCGGCCGAGCTGACCAGGTCGGCCGGGGTGCCGCTGCTGGGCGTGAACCTCGGCCACGTCGGTTTTCTGGCCGAGGCCGAGCACGACGACCTGCCCGACGTCATCGACCGGGTGATCAGCCGCCGGTACACCGTGGAGCAGCGGATGACGGTTGACGTGACCGTGCGGCAAAATGGCACCGTCACCGCCACGACCTGGGCGCTGAACGAAGCCAGCGTGGAGAAGGTGGCCCGGGAGCGGATGATCGAGGTGGTGACGGAGATCGACGGCCGCCCGCTGTCCCGGTGGGGGTGCGACGGCGTGGTGTGCGCGACTCCGACCGGGTCGACGGCCTACGCGTTTTCCGCGGGCGGCCCGGTGGTCTGGCCAGAGGTGGAGGCGCTGCTGATGGTGCCGATCAGTGCGCATGCCCTGTTCGCCGGCCCGCTGGTGATCTCGCCGGACGCCGTGCTCGCGGTCGAGGTGATCAGCCCGGCCAGCGTCGGCCAGGCGTTCGCCGGGGTGCTGTGGTGCGATGGCCGGCGCCGGGTCGACCTGCCGCCCGGCGCGCGCATCGAAGTCCGCCGGGGCAGCCAGCCGGTGCTGCTGGCCCGGATGCGGGGCGCCGGGGAAGCCGCCGCGGGCGGCGCGCCGTTCACCGACCGGCTGGTGGCCAAGTTCGGCCTGCCGGTCGCTGGCTGGCGTGGGCGGCCGCCGGGCCGGGATACCGAAGTAGACAGCCGGCACACCGAACAGGAGCCGCGCGCCCATGCTTGAGGAAGTACGGATTACGGCGCTCGGCGTCATCGACGACGCCGTGCTGGAGCTGTCCCCCGGGTTCACCGTGGTCACCGGGGAGACCGGAGCGGGCAAGACCATGGTGGTGACCGGCCTGGGCCTGATGTTCGGCGGCCGGGCCGACCCGGCCCGGGTCCGGCCGGGCGCGGACCGGGCCACGGTCGAGGGCCGCCTGCGGGTCGACCCGGAGGGCCGGGTGGCCGGGCAGGTCATCGAGGCCGGCGGCGAGCTGGACGACGACGGGGCCACCCTGCTGCTCAGCCGGTCGGTGTCGGCCGAGGGCCGGTCCCGGGCCTACGCGGGCGGGCACTCCGTCCCGGTCTCACTGCTCACCTACCTGGCCGACGACCTGGTCGCGGTGCATGGCCAGGCCGACCAGCAGCAGCTGCTGCGGGCGGGCCGGCAGCGGGAGGCGCTGGACCGGTTCGGCGGGCCGGAGCTGGCCGCGGCGGCGGCCGACTACTTGCGCGTCTACCAGCGGCACCGGGACGTCGCCGCCGAGCTGGCCGAGCTGACCAGCCTGGCCCGGGAGCGCACCCGGGAAGCGGAGGACCTGCGCCGCGGGCTCGAGGAGATCGAGCGGCTGGAGCCGGCCGCGGGCGAGGACGTGGAGCTGCGCACCGAAGAGGACCGGCTGGCCAACGCGGACGCGCTGCACAGCGCGGCCACGGTGGCGCACGACGCGCTGCTCGGCGACCCGGCCAGCGGGTCTTACGACCTGCCCGACGCGGTCAGCCTGCTGGGCACGGCCAGCCAGGCGCTGGAGGCGGTGGCCGGCCACGACCCGGCGCTGGCCGCGCTGGCCGCCCGGCTCAACGAGGCCAGCTACCTGGTCTCCGACGCCGGCGCCGAGCTGGCCTCCTACCTCCAGTCGGTGGAGGCCGACCCGGCCCGGCTGGCCGCGGTGCAGGAGCGGCGGGCCGAGCTGACCCGGCTGATCCGCGCGTACGGGCAGGCCGCACCGGCGCCGGCCGTCCCCGAGGACCCGCGCGGCCCGGAGGACCCGGACGGCCTGGACGGCCTGGACGGCGACGGCCTCGGCGACGGCGAGGAGCCGGCGGCGGCGCCGGGCAGCCCGCCCGGCGGTGACCTGGCCGCGGTGCTCGGCTGGGCCAAGCAGGCCGCGGCCCGGCTGGCCGAGCTGGACGGGGACGACGACCGGATCAGCGGGCTGGCCGCCGAGGCGGACCGGCTGGCCGCCGAGATGGCCGAACGGGCCGGGCGGCTGACCGCGCTGCGCAAGGAGGCGGCCGAGCGGTTCGCGGGCGAGGTGACCACCGAACTGGCCGCGCTGGCCATGCCGTACGCCCAGGTCACGGTGGCGGTCACGGCGCAGGACGAGTACGGCCCGCACGGCGTGGACGACGTCGAGCTCCGGCTGGCCGCCCACCCGGGTGCGCCCGCGCTGCCGCTGGCCAAGGGGGCCTCGGGCGGCGAGCTGTCCCGGGTGATGCTGGCCATCGAGGTGGTGTTCGCCGGCGCCGACCCGGTGCCCACGTTCGTGTTCGACGAGGTGGATGCCGGGGTCGGCGGCAAGGCCGCGGTGGAGATCGGCCGCCGGCTGGCCCGGCTGGCCCGGCTGGCCCAGGTCATCGTGGTCACCCACCTGCCGCAGGTGGCCGCGTACGCCGACACCCACCTGGTGGTGCAGAAGGCCAATGACGGCCGGGTCACCCGCAGCGGGGTGACCAGGCTGGACGACGCGGGCCGGGTCACCGAGCTGTCCCGGATGCTGGCCGGCCTGGAGGACTCCGCGTTCGGCCGGGCGCACGCCGGTGAGCTGCTGTCGGCCGCGGCGGCGGAACGGGCCGCGGCCGGGCCGGCGCCGCGGGCGCCGCGGTGAGCTGACCGCGGCCGCGGCGGGGCCGGGCCGCAGGTGGCCCCGGCCGTCCCGGTGGTCTGGCAGGATGGACTGCGATGATGGCCCAGTTCCTGAAACTCCCCATAATCCACCGGAGCAGGCCAGCAGACCTGCCGGGGATTACTGGGCGGGCGCGCATGGACCGCAGGACGAAGAACCTGACCAAGCGGCTGGCCATGGGCGACATCGCCATCATCGACCACGTGGACCTGGACAAGGTGAGCGCGGACGCGCTGCTGCGGCTGCAGGTGGCCGCGGTGGTGAACGTGGCGCCGAGCATCAGCGGCCGGTACCCGAACCTGGGCCCGCAGGTCCTGGTCGAGGCCGGGGTGCCGCTGGTGGACAACGTCGGGCCGGAGGTGTTCCGCAAGGTCAGCGACGGCACCCAGGTCCGGCTGCACGAGGGCACGCTGTATGCCGGGGACATCCCGGTGGCCAAGGGCCAGGTGCAGACCCCGGAGACGGTGGCCGGGGCGATGGCCGCCACCAAGGACGGCCTGGCCGTCCAGCTGCAGGCGTTCGTGGCCAACACGCTGGAATACGCCAAGGGCGAGGGCGGCCTGCTCATCGACGGCATCTCCGCGCCCGACCTGGCCACCAAGATCGACGGGCAGCACGTGCTGGTGGTGGTGCGCGGCCAGCACTACCGCGAGGACCTGGCCGCGCTGCGCCCCTATATCCGCGAGTTCAAGCCGGTCATGGTGGGCGTGGACGGTGGGGCGGACGCGCTGCTCGAGGCCGGGTACCGGCCGGACATCATCGTCGGCGACATGGACTCGGTCACCGACCAGGGCCTGACCTGCGGGGCCGAGCTGGTGGTGCACGCCTACCCGGACGGCCGGGCCCCTGGCCTGGCCCGGACCGAGCGGCTCGGGGTGTCCTCGGTGCTGTGCCCGGCGGGCGGCACCAGCGAGGACGTGGCGCTGCTGCTGGCCGACGAGAAGGGGGCCAGCCTCATCGTGGCCGTGGGCACGCACAACACGCTGGATGAGTTCCTGGACAAGGGCCGGTCCGGGTACGCGAGCACCTGGCTCACCCGGCTCCGGGTGGGCAGCAAGCTGGTCGACGCCAAGGGGGTCAGCCGCCTCTACCGCAACCGCATCTCCGGCTGGGCGCTGTCCGGCCTGGTGCTGGCGGCGTGCGTCACCATCCTCGTGGTCATGCTGGCCTCGCCGGCCGGCCAGTCGGCAGGCAAGATCTTCATTACGTACCTGGGCGCCCAGTGGGACGGTGTGCGGTACTGGCTCAGCGGGCTGTTCTAGACCGGGATTCTCTGTGATCGATTTCCGATATCACCTCGTTTCCATCGTTGCCGTGTTCCTGGCCCTGGCCATCGGCATCGTGATCGGGTCCACCTCGGTGCTCAAGGGCGCGGTGCTCAGCGGGCTGCAGAAGACCTCGGCCGCCGAGAAGAGCCGGATCGACTCGCTCTATGCGCAGAACGGCCAGCTCAAGCAGCAGCTGAACGCGGCCGAATCGTTCGCCTCGGCCAGCGAGCACGTGCTGCTCGACGGCCTGCTCGACGGGCAGCGGGTGGTGCTGGTCGAGGCGCCCGGCGCGTCCGGCTCGGTGGTCAGCGGCGTGCAGAACGCGCTGACCACGGCGGGCGCCACGGTGACCGGCCAGGTCCAGTTCCAGACCCAGTTCTTTTCCACCGGGGCCGAGGCCAGCCTGGACACGCTGAACCGGACCCTCACCCCGGCCGGGGTGACGCTGCACGGCGGGACCGCGCAGGCCGACGCGGGTGAGCTGATCGCCAGCGCGATCCTGGCCAAGGACAGCGTGGACCACCCGCTGACCGGCAGCGCGGAGAGCGCCGACCAGACCATTCTCAACGGGTATGCGTCGCAGGGTTACCTAAGTACCAGCCCGCGGCCCACCGACCGTGCCACCCTGGCTGTCGTGATTATCCCGGCCAGCCCGCCGACCACCAGTGACGCCAACGTCGCCAGCCAGACCCTGGTGACGCTGGCCCAGCAGCTGAACCTGGCCGGCAGCGGCACCGTGGTGGCCGGCCAGATGACCGGCTCCGGGGCGGGCAGCGCCATCGACGTGATGCGGGCCGGCGGCCGCGGCGGCCACATGAGCAGCGTGGACAACGCGGACACGCCGAACGGCCAGATCGTGGTGGCGCAGGCCCTGTACCAGCAGCTGGCCGACGGCACGTCGGGCAGCTACGGCAGCCTGCCCGGCGCGACCCAGCCCGGCCCGAGCCCGGCCCCGGTCCCGTCGGCGACCCCGTCCACCGCGACGGCGTCCAGCTCCCGGGCGACCACCACCCAGCGGCCGGTGACCGGCAAATGAGCGGACGTGTCACGCTGGCCACCACGCTGGCCGGGGCCGCCCTGGCCGCCGCGGCCGCCCAGGGCGGCTACCGGCTGCTCCGCCGCCGGCCGCCGGGCGGCGAGGGCACCTGGGCCCGGACCAATCACCGGGGTGAGAAGGTCACGCTGCTGGAAGGCCCGGCGGTGGCGGCCGGCGCCGCGCTGGCCGCCGCGGCCGCCCCGGGCCTGCCCGGCCGGGCGCGCGCCGCGCTGCTGGCCGCCGCGGCCGGGGCGGCCGCGTTCGGCGGCTACGACGACCTGGCGGGCAGCGGCGGCCGGCGTGGCTTCCGCGGGCACCTCGGCGCGCTGGCGCACGGCGAGCTGACCACCGGCGCGGCCAAGCTCGGCGGCATCGGCGCGACCGGGCTGGCCGCCAGCGCGCTGCTCGGCGGCGGCCCGGCGGACGCGCTGCTGAACGCGGGCCTCATCGCCGGCGGCGCCAACCTGGTCAACCTGTTCGACCTGCGGCCCGGCCGGGCCAGCAAGGTCACCGTGACCGGCGCCGCGCTGCTGGCCGCCGCGTCGCCGGCGGCCGCGCCGCTGGCCGCCGTGCCGGCCGGCGCCGCGCTCGCGCTGCTCGGGGAGGACCTGGGCGAGCGGGCCATGCTCGGCGATGCCGGGGCCAACGCGCTCGGCGCGCTGCTCGGCACGGCCGCGGCGGCCGGCCTGGGCCGGCCGGCCCGGATCGCGCTGCTCACCGGGATCATCGGGCTCACCGCGGCCAGCGAGGTGGTCAGCTTCACCAAGGTGATCGAGCGGACCCCGCCGCTGCGCTGGCTGGACATGCTGGGCCGGCGGCCGGCCGCGCCCGCAGGGCCCGCCCCGGCGCGGCCCGTGAGCACGTCAGCCGGGAACACGGGCGCCGGGCCGAGCGCAGCGCCGACTGCCAGCACACCGTGACCCGTCCCCAGGTGGCGGTGACCGAACCCGGGGCGCCGCCGCGGCCAGGCCGGG
>Ga0335085_10008204_pt1 | contig 15980 bp, 14 predicted proteins | sample Lox_Sample_45_FD_206712 | JGI IMG/M metagenome (GOLD analysis project Ga0335085, IMG submission 206712) | Soil microbial communities from Loxahatchee National Wildlife Refuge, Florida, United States - Lox_Sample_4.5 | ecosystem: Environmental > Terrestrial > Soil > Wetlands | place: USA...
GTGTGTGCAACCTAGCCCGCTGCCGAAATCCTGATCGTGCCGTTTGCGCGAAGGATCCCAACCGTGATGACCTGTGTCCGACGCGGAGAGGTGCGTGAGTGGTTGAAACGATCCGCCTCGAAAGCGGGTGAAAAACTCCAACGCCAACGAAAATAAACAACTTATCTCGCCGAGTATAGCCGAAAATGCCGTATGTGCGGCGAATTTTGCACCCTTCCTGCACCTTCCTTGAAAATCACTCAATTTCAGCCTCGACGGACGGAAGGCCCGTGCGCGCCTGGCATTTCTGTGGCCGCCCAGATCGCGGCCTTCGGTCGAGCTGCCTGGCGGGACGATAAAATCTCGCACCGCTCTGTGGAATAGCACTTACGTTTTGCGTTGGATGATTTTGGCTGCCTGCCCTCTTCATCCAGTAAAATATGCTGTGGCCGGGAAAAAGCTCATCGTCGAGTCATCAGTTGCCTGCAAGGTCGGCACTCGCAGCCTTCCGCTTGCGGACTGGACTGCGGTGGTGCAGTATCTCTCTCCGCGGTTTGACTTTGTCGTTTCCCCGCTTTCATTCGTGGAAATCGTCCGCAGCATGGCTCTCGGAGATGAGCTCTCCATTGTTGAAAAGCTGAAGCGCGTGGAAGCTCTTTCTCCGGTTCGTCCGCTCAATCCAGTCTGCTTGGAGATGCCTGCTCAGTTCGCGCTACGTGAGGTGCTAGGTAAAGAATCTTACATTGCAGACGCCTACCAGCCGATTCAGATGTGCGGTGATATCGTCACGCTTCTAGGTGCTCAGGGAATGACTAACGGCCTGGGAACATGGCTTGATGAGGTGACGAGCAAACACGATTCCGGCACCGACAACTTCGTTAGCACCCATGATTCGATGAGAAAAGTGGCACAGCCTGTCCCGACGCCGGAGAATTGGGTACAGGGCCAATTCAAACGGGTCAATCTTTCGGATGACGATGTGCGGAAGTTGGTGATTGCCCTCAGCGCGGCGTATGAATATGCAGTTTGGATTCGACGGGATTTGAAGAGTCCTAGTTTTTCGCCGTCGAAGCACAAGAGTAGTTGGATTGACCGTCAGCAGCTCTTCTATCTCGCCGACCCCGCGATGCACATTCTTTGTGATGACAACGATTTCTTACGTCGGAGCGGTGGTAGCTCTCAGAAAGCACGGGTGCAGATGTTGCCGGACGTGGTAGCACAGGCACGCATATTGGCAACTTCTGCTTAGATTTCAGTTGGGAACGGTATCGGATATGTCGATGATTGAAGGCAATCTACATTTAGACCTCCTGTCGAATAAAGGCGTGCGGTTGATTTTTTCGCCGCACGCCAAAGGCACGAACTCTCGTCCGCTCGGAATCGGCAATACTGCTCTACTCCTGGCCGACCTCGAATCGTTTTGGGGATTCACGCCGTCGAAGGCGAAGGCAGCGGTCGCACAAGTGGAGAAGGACGGACACGCGCAGTTCTCTGTCACGGTGGACGAGCAGGCGGTCAACAAGTTGTTTTTGTAACGGGGTCACTTTTCAACCGAAGACCTTCTTATAATTTCCGCGAGGCAGAATCAGCAGCCTCTTCATCGCTTGTCGGTTGACAGAACGATTCCCCGGCTCTAACTCAAAATCGAGCAGGAAAGTTTCGATCTCAGGAACAAAGTCAGGTAGCTCCTCATCCTCCAACAGGATTAGCTTTTTTGCGAGGTCAAGAAACTCTTGCACCGATTTGATTGCTTGTAGGTTGTCAAGCAGCCGCTGTTTCGCTGAGAAGTAGTTGCGCGGGGTGTCGGCATGAAACCCGCACTTGTCACGGAAATTCTTTAGGACTTCCCAATCCGGTTCGACTTTCGCCCTGACTCGTTCGATTTCGTCTCTATGCTTCGGGAACAGTTCACGCCAGACGTTGAAGACATTGAGTCCGCCCTGTGTTCGGTCGACGATTGTGCAATACCAACTTAGAAGTGCGGTTCTCACCGTGTCCGCGAAGTCCCGACCGCTCTGGTCCATGACATTTTCAGGAGTAAACTTGTCGTCCACGAGCGAGCACCAGATGAGATGGAAGTGGAAGAGTTCGATGAGCTTTAGCCGGAAGATGAAATATCGTCGAAGGGCATCTCGCCTCAATTGCTCGGCCACGGTCATACCCCAGCGTAGCAAACCCAGGCAGAATGCTCACCAAACAAACTGGACTTTTGGCAGTACAATAAGGGTAATCGTGAGCCGCGCTTCGTCCCCGGAGGTTCCAGTATGTTCATTCTCGTTCCCTGGAAGCCAGTCGTTGTCGTGTGGGGATTGCTGAGCGCAATGATTCTCTTTGGTTTCGTTGCGTCGTCGGTGCTTCAAGGAAAGGACCCGTTCGCGCCAGGTGCAATTGTCGCTCAGCCTCGTCGAGCGGCGAACGCAGGTACTACACACGCGGGCCAGCAACAAGCTAAGCCCTCCCACAAGGCGGCTCGGACTCCGAGTCAGTAGCGCTTCCTGAAGCCGTTTCAGCCTGATTTGTACGGTTGGCCCTTTGATTCACGTCCTCGGTTGGCTTCCCTTTCCCAGAATTCTCTCGAGCTTTTGCTTCAGCGTGACCTCGGCAGGGGAACGTCCCTGACGTGCAAGCCACGACAGGAAGTCTTTCATCTTCACTTCGTGTTTTACCGGGGGCTGTTGTACAAGCACCGTTACCGTTGTAAACCCCTGTCCGATCTCGCCTACCCAGACGTCCTTCTGCAGAGCTGCTAATGCGGTGGCAATTGCCTCATAGAGTGTCTCGGCCGTCACCTCGACTGAGTGTTCGATGTCCTGAACATCTCTTACCGCAACTGTGCATGTTCGAACCACATGTCATAGCGTACCATGTTCGCTTTTTCTTCGCTACAGCGGGGATCTGCCAGTTTCGCATTGCCGTTACAAACTGGCCTTGATCTAGGTCGGCGCGAGAGTGTCCAATGATTTTTGAGCCGCCTACTTACGGCGGCCGAGGTAGGTCGTGACAATCATCGCTGGTTTCAAGTGCCAAGGCGGTATCGTATTGTGCTCCGATACGCAGGAAACCTCGGGAAATGCAAAGAGAAACGTCCCGAAGCTCCAATGTCTTCAGGGCCCGGTAGTAAGCCAAGACAGGCAAGGGATGGTTAATGCCGACCTTGCCCTTGCGATCTGCGGGGCCGGCGATGGTCCATTTATAGACAAGATTGCAAGTCAAGCGTGGGACGCTGTCCGACACGTCTCCGACGTCTGGGAAGCATCCGAACGCGTTGAATCAATGATCAAGGAAACTTACCGAGAGTTCGGAGAGATTTATCAAGCGGGTTCGTGTCCTCAAGTCGAGCTCATTTACGGAATAACCAAGAGTGGCGATAGTAGGCTCTTTCAGGCCACAGGTCCGGTGGTCAACGAAACAGCGTATGCATCAAACGGGATCGGGTACTACCTCGCTGACTTCCTGGCGACCAGGATGCGCGGAGATCGCTGGCTAACCATACGGCAAACGGTCATCTTGGCGGCTTATATTTTGCTTCAAGCCAAAGAGCACGTTGAGGGATGTGGCGGAGATAGTCACATAGCAGTTCTGCGTGAATCGGAATCAAGCGGTATGGTGGATTTTCGCCTCATCCAACACCTCACTGAATATCTGAAATCCGCTGATCACTGCACGGGCGAGATGCTGCTTACAGCCGCGGATTTCTCGATATCGGATTCCGATGCCTCAGATGGATTATCAAATTCGATGGACCTCCTCAAGTTCATGAGATCCGAGGAAATCAAGCGATTAAAGGAGCATCGAGAATCGGACCGGAGTCTCTTTTTTTCGCTGGGAGGCCCTAAGAGAGAAGAGGACGACCTCGGCTTACCGATTACAGCCAAGCAATCAGACATTCAAACCGCAGACAGCGAAGCCGGAGAAGAAAAAGTGTAATTGTGGTCGTTGTCCCTTCATCGCAATAGCCGCCTATGCCAACACTCGACGAGCACTTCGAACGCGAACTAGAAATCTTTCGAACTGAGGCCGAAGCGTGCGCGCAGTTCTTGTTCGCTTTTCTTGCCGTGCACGACGTGGCGTCTCGAAAGAAGGCGGTGCACAAACTGCTGAATCGAGCGCCTTTGTTCTGGAACACCTGCCTCGGAGCGCTGCAGGCATCGGCCTTCATTGCCCTCGGGCGTGTCTTCGATTCCAACTCGCCGCACAACATCGGCCAACTTCTGAAGCTGGCACAGGACAATCGACTGCAGCTATTCTCGAAGGCCGCACTTGGTCGGCGGAAACAAGGCAACAAACCACACCCACCAGAATGGCTGGCCGATTTTCTTCGCAGTGCTCACGAACCGGGCGTGGACGATTTCCGCAGGATAAAAAAGCGCGTGGCGAAATGGCGGCGAACTTACGAGGCCAACTACCGCGACTTACGACATCACGTCTTCGCTCACAAGCAAGCGACAGAGGAGCGTGAAATCACGGCGCTGTTCAGCAAGGGCACGAACCGTGAGCTGCAGCACCTCATTGCGTCCCTGGCAACACTGCACGAAGGGCTCTGGGAGCTATTTATGAATGGCAGAAAGCTCGTGCTCAGGCCCGCGCGCTTTTCTATGCCGGGGATACGTAAAAGGCCCAAGCCGCAGTTCTTCAGCAATCGCGCCGTTCAGGAGGCCATTACGCACGAGGCGCAGGAGTTTCTGATGTTTGCGGCGGGTCGGCAATAGCTTCGATCGTTGGCGGGGTCCCGCACAATCCTAGGCTCTCCTTGCCACCTCTATTGCGGTTTCGAGTTGCGTGTCTCGGCCGTCTCTTAGCGCATCGCGAGAGAGTTCTATCTGAAATTTCGGGACAATGCCGTTGTCTTCTAGCATCCGACCTTGCCAGGTCAGATAAGCCGCGACTGGCAAACCAAGAATGTAACCGTGACCGACCTTGTACGCGCTCCCACTCAGAAGCCGGCCCGGAGTCTTGGTTCCCACGATCGTTGCCAGATTGTTCTCTTCAGCAAATGCCGACACCATTTCTCCAGCGCTCGCGGTGTGCTCATTCACTAGCAAAACGACCCGACCGTGAAATGGCTGCTTACCGAATCCCTCGGTGACCACGAGGATAGATTTTTCGACAAACGCGTATCGAGCTACAAGCCAAAGAAGTGTCGCTTTGTGGGAAGGAATTCGTCCGAATCGAGTGAGTTCTTCACGGCGATAACCGCGCTCGCGGCGTTTCCGCGTGAGGCTGTAACCAACCTCAAGTTTTCCCGGTGTCAAGTAGCTCATCAGGCGTAACCCGCCGATTCCTCCACCAGTATTGCCGCGTAGATCGACAACGAGCCGGCTGCATCCATTAAGGGCAGTGATGCCGCGGTCGATGTCCTTCGCAACGTCGATTCCAATTGCCCCAGGAAACATCGCCACTCTTAGCAATCCAATTTCGTCGCTGAGCCTTTCCGTGGTGACAGCCTCGGGCGCCGTCACTGGATGTTTCTGCGACTTCGGCATCGGCAATTGCACTTTCACTTCCTGCACTTCGCCATGGAGCTTCTCAACGAGAAGCTTTGCGGACTCGCCCACGGAGAACGTCAGATCGTTCGGCGGCCGAACTTCACGGCCTCCGCATTCGAGCAGTAGATCGCCAGGGCGAATGCCCGCTGCGTACGCCGGTCCGCCTCGATGCACGTCTTCAAACATCCAGCGCTCGCTGCCGTTTTCGCCAACACGCTGGAGCGTTGCATTGATCGCGTGCCGTGCGGGAATGTTCCGCATACCGGCATGACGAAAGCCAGTGTGACTAGTCTTGAGTTCCGCCACGAGCTTGTGAACTTCCTTCTCGAATTTCTCAGCATCGGCACATGCTAGGATCTGGGACCGCCGATCTGTGACCAAAGCGTCCCAATCCGCGCCATTCATTCCCGGATCGAAGTGCTTGGTCGCTACCAGCCGGCAAACCTTGTCGAAAATCTTCGTGCGGTCGTCGAGGGTCAAATTCATCGTTGTTTGATTCCAATCGGGGCTGACGTCTCTCCAACCGGAATGAACGCTGCCCAATAGAACGGGTTCAACTGATCTCCATATTGCGCCAGCAGGTCCAGTTTGGCGTTCCGTAGAGCCGAACTGGCGCTTTCGCCTTGGGCTAACCTCTTGTAGAAGCGCTCCATGAGTGCGCTCGCCGAAGTGTCGTCGGCACTCCACAGGCTCGCGACGACAGACTTCGATCCAGCCACGAGGAATGCTTCCACCAAATTGCTGATGCCTTCTTGCCCCTGCAATTTTCCCACTCCGGTGTCGCATGCCGACAGTGTCGTTAGTTCCGCGTTGAGCCTCAGGCGGATGATTTCGCGTACCTGCAGCAACCCATCATCACCAGAATGGGAATCGATCCCCAGGACGAGTGCAGATCGCTCGGGATATTGAGTGTCGGCGAACCCGTGAACCGCCAAATGCAATACCCGAAACTGATCGAGAGGTTCTTTCTTGAAGGCAGTCTCGGTCGCATCTTTGGCGAGGAGGACGACCGCATCCGGTCCTGCAATTTTACCGATTTCCTCGACCTCTTCCCGCGTCTGCGGAAGATCACTGAGCGCGACGCCGGACAAGTCTGCGATACCTCGTTCAATCCGTCCGCGCACAGATGTTGGAGCTGGCAACCTTTTGCTTGCACCGCCCTGGTTCTCATAGGCGACATCTCCCACTGCCAACAGCGGTTTCGACGCGGGCTCGTGTCTTTGACCGCGGCGAAGCGTATCCAAAATCGTGCCGGAGGGCACGTAGCTAATAGTGTGCGATTTCAGAAAGTATTGGCCATGGCTATCTTGAAGAGCCTCAAACGGCAGTAGATGCAATATGCCGTCTGGTGCAACGAGAATTCGGTCAGCGTTGGAAATTTCGGGAATCGGTGCTAGCAGCCCTTCGTAAAGTTGTTTCGAAGTTTCCGCTCCCGATGCCTTGCCACGGACTTCATCGATATACTGGTGCGCCAACTTCTCGATCTCCTTGCGCCCGACCGGAAGCACTTTCACGAAAGCGCCGTGGCGGGATATCGAAACGCAGAACGAACTGGGGTCATTAAGGACGTACTCCAGGAGCACCTCGTCCGGCTTCAAGTCATCCTGCACGATTTTCAAAGGGGCAGGCTGTGTGGGTAGTCGAGTGTTCGCCTGATTACCTTTTGTCCACGCTAGGCCGAGACGCCGCTCGTACTCGACCAGTTTGTCTAACAGCTGCTCGCGTTCCGCGGCGCTGCCGCTCTGCATCAATCGAGTCTGGAGTCCAGCCACATCGGTCTCCAACGATGCGGTCTGTTCTGTTTCGGACGTTGGAAATGCCTTTCGATCTTCGAGAGCCCAAGCGAGCGTTCGTCCTCGAACCCGCTCCAAGACACGGAACGCTTCGGGCACATCTCCGCCGCGAGTGAGGAGTTCGAAATGCTGCACGTAGGTTTGGCTCTGCGCGGCCACAACCGAACTGTTCCAATACGGCTCATCAACGCTAGTTAACATTCCTTCGATCACGTCTTCCGCTTGATCGTAGAGAGCTTTTGCTTCGGCGTAGCGACCACGACGTGCTTTTAGATCAGCGAGGATGGTCAAGTTGCGAGGCACATAATAACGATCCCCGACCTGCTGGCTTGCGGTTACGCCCTGAGTGGCACGCGCGTCCGCTGTGGATAGATCTCCGGCGTCGCGATAGAGTTGCGCGAGTTCGTACATAGCGTCGGCTTCGATTCTGTAAAACTGAACCTTGGTTGCAAATTGGCCGGCGTCTTCCAAGTACGTCAGAGCCAGTTGTCGGTTCCCGGTTTGGGCCGCCAGTCTTCCGAGACGAACAAGCAACTCGGCCTCATGGCCGCGCTTCTCTTGCGATTGCGCTTTGGCGAGCGCGCTCTCAAGCACCGACTTTGCCTCTTCCGTTTTGCCAAGCGAGGTCAGGGCCTGTGCTTTTCCTTCATATCCCATGAACGGAAGCCCACAGTCAGGATCAGCCTCCGCTAGCTTGATCGCTCTCTCGAAGAATCTCAGCGCCTCCGCGTTGCGATTGACTTCTTCAAAACCTCTTCCGAGCAATTCTAGAAAGCGTACCTGGCCGGCAGTGTCGCCATTCGTCATGGTCTGCAGGAGAGCGCCGCCAAGAAGTCTGGCCGCTCGTCCTGGGTTTCCTTCTAAAAACGCAATGAGGCCCAACTCGCCGGACGCGCGCGTGACCCATTGGCTTTCGCCCAGGCTCTTTGCGATGTCCTGCGCTTCTAGCCAATCGCGCTTTGAGACTCGATAGTCAAGTTCAATGTCGGTATAGCCTTTTGCGATCAGGATCCACAGGCGCAGTCTTGAGTCGTTTCGAACTACTGGGGTCTGGAGTTGCTCATTCAGAATGCGCGAAAGATCCACAAACGACATTGTCTCGGCTTGTGACCTGAGGCGTCCCACTTTGGCGTAGAGCTCGTTTCGACTGTCGCCCTCAGCGGCGAACAGTTTTTCAGCTCTGGCGAAAAGCGGGGCTGCTTTCGGACCATTGCTTAACCAATATAGGCGCGTTGCCTCGGCCAGAAGCACTTTTGGATCTCCCGAAGTTTCAAGCTCGCTGAGGGAGGGCGGAGCGTGCTCGGATTTGAACGCGAGGCGGCCCTGACGGCGACTGTAGAAGTAATGAGAGGACGAGAGAACGGTCGTTACTATGAGGGCAAGAGCTAGCCCGATCCGCTTGGAGACACCAATGCTCGCCCGGTCGAGACTCATCTGTGGACGTACTCTTACTCACACAGGAATGGGACGGAGCGGCATTTCATTAGAACCCACACGCTGGACCAAAGTTGCACTCTTTAGTGCGGGCAATCGGCCAAATCGTAGACTGGCCAGCCGATTGGAGGTCGGCGTACTTCCGAACCTAGCTATTGGGCAGAAGGTCGTGACAAGAGATCAATTCGCCCGCGCTCGAGAAGCAGCTTGTAAGCGGCCCACCCCGCAAGGCTCATTGTGAATACAACTGCGATGGCGATGGCTTGGACCAAGAGCGTCGGTACGATGAACATCATGAATGTCGCAACCAGCATGGTGATAAGGAGGACCAACGCGAAACCAAAGAACAGGATGGTTTGCCAGTTGATCTGCCTCGTGTCGTTTGACCCAGAGGAAAAATGGCCGGCTACGATGACAGGCTGGAGAGCCATCAGGATGAGCACCACATCGCAACCTATTGCGCTGCCATACCCGAATGAGTACCCAAGGCGCCGAGCCAAGGCCACGGCATAAATGATCGCGAGAGGCGCCCAAGTCAACGCGCGTATCACGTTCGTTTTTAGCATTACACGAGAGATCTCCCCATAGCCGATGGGGAAAGAGGCATAAGCAGGCAGAACGAAACCGGACGCAGTGGGGCCCTTGAAGCCGGGCCATGAGCCGCCTAGGATCGGAGCACTCATAAAGCCAGCAAAGACCATTGGTAAGAAGAAAAGCCATGACGGTAGTGATGGGGTAGCCAAAGTCAGAGCCACTCCCATCGCTGTCACTATCGCCGCAGTTCGCCATTTCTTAGACCAAGTGCCAAGGTCATCCACCAGCATGAATTCCGCAACCACTTTCTGTCTGTCGGTCAGCAACCCCGCGACTATTCGCTCGATCCATCCCAAACGAGTCCAATCAGCACCTTTCAATTCACGAATCAACGGAATGTCAGCCGGCCACAGTTGCCCAGTTCTGCTGGGTTCTGCCATTTGCGTTTGTTCATGATCGTCACCAGAAGCTGGAACAAAGACCGCGTCGAACGCACTGTCAGGCGATGCGAGTTCGGACGCAAGTCGGGATCGAAGCTTACGCAGCACAAGAGGCAGAACCGCAGAAAGGATGAATGCCGGCAAGAACCAGAATCTTTCGCTGCTGTCCGCACTCCCGACCATGGCGCCGAATCCATGGGCAACCCATCCAGCCGGTGTAATAAGCGTGGCAGACCAAAGAAACCGCAGGCCGTCTTCTGGCAGATACAGGCACACAATCATCAAGCCGTAAAACGGAAAAATCGCTGAGGTGCGAATCCACTCCGGCCTATAGGCCAGCACTGCCATTCCGATGCAAAGTCCGGAGAACGTTTGAAGCACCGCTGCAACCAGTATGGCCCCCAAGTCATGCCAGAGATTTCCGTGAACAATCGCATATGCACCATAAGCCAATACGAAGACTGCAAAAGCACCTACGCACGATCGGAAGAAACGGCGCGACTCATGTCGCAGATACTCATCATCCGGAACAGGTAAGGCAACGAGCACAGCGCGATCGTAGCCACGAAGTACACGCGCGTAGTAGTTGGCGCAGCGAAACAGCGCAGTCCCAGACGCGTATAGCGCGACAACGCACAACAACGCGAGGGCCCTGCCGGAGCGTACAGCAACAAGAAACAAAATCGCGAGAATGTAAACAGATCCGAGAGCCGCTCGGAAGTTTCGATTTCGTCTCCACCATCGCGTTCGGTGCTGTCGATACTCTTTCCAAAGCAAACGCGATTCGCGCAGTTCTCTGCGCGCTTGCGCTCGGACTCCACGCTCGACAGCTGGCGCGCTTAGTTTCACTTCGGGGTACTCCGTAGTTGTTGAAATAATTGCTCAAGCACGCTGCTCCCATCATGACCCGAGGCAGCCCCCTGAAGCTCAGCCAGAGGAGCGTAGTAGCGAACCTGGCCATGCTCTATTATCAGCAGCCGGTCGGAGAGAGTTTCGGCGATGTCGAGTATCTGAGTTGAATAGACGACCGTGTTGCCACGAGCTACCGCCGCTCTCGTCTCGCGCTTCAAGAATGTGATTCCATTTGGGTCCATGCCCGATGCGAACGGCTCGTCGAGCAACAGAAGCTCCGCATCAACTGCCAGGAGAGCAGCCAGTGCGGCCTTGTATGCTTGACCGCGTGAGAGTTTAGACATCGGCGTGTCGATCAATGGCAGCAGATCGAAGCCCCTTAAGAGCTCTAACACACGTGGTTCGACGGCCGAATCGTCTGCTTCATATAGGCGCAGGACCATCCCAATATGACGCAGAACAGTGTGGTGCGGAAAGGCGATTGGGAAATCGGGAAGGAATGCGATCTTTCGGCGCAGGCTCATGCTTCCACGGGTGAACCTCTCACCGTCGTACAAGATGCTCCCAGAGCCGGCAACTATGCCGCTGAAGCAGCGAAGCAGCGTTGTTTTTCCCGCGCCGTTGACGCCCAGCACTGCTAGTATCTGTCCGGGTTCGATCGTGAACGTGACACCATCCAGCGCGGACACTCTCCCGTAGCGCTTCGAGAGCGACTCGACCGAGATCCTCATATAGACGCCGAATTTAACGTGTCTAGGTTAGAACTGCAACTCCAAGATAGCTGAGTCTTAGCTTTCGCCACTGCGCCGGGCTTCAAAGGGACGGCATCTTGCATCTACAGACGCATAACTCGCGGGAAGAGGCTTGGTCCCGCCACCTTCCAGCGCAACCCTTGCACCAAGCCAGAGATACAGCGATAATGTGTTGTGGGTTCAGGTGTTCAAGCGCCTGTAATCCAGAGACTCAACGTAGCAGCGGAGAAAATTATGTCGCCGATTGCACACAGCCCGATGACGTTGAGCCCACTCGCCGCCGTCTAATCCAGCCGGTCGGCTGGGTTGGCTCCATCTTTCAACTCATTAGTTGAAGCCGCATGCGCATTCGTGCGCCTGTCCGGCTCTGCGCGCCTGCGCGCAAAAGGGAGCTTTGTGAAACGAAGAAAACGTCGGGGTAAAGGGGCGGAGTTCGTAGACCCGGACTTCGCTGAGATTCTCTATGGAGAAGAAAACGGCAATCGGTCAGACACCCGCCAAGCGCATCGGAAGACACAACAGTTCTGCCGGCAAGTGCAGCGGGCGCTGAACCTCGCGCTCGTGGATTCAAGCGTAGCTGGAATTGGTTGCGATCTGTTTGTAGATGAGGTTTCGCCAGGACCGGATTGCGGTCACCTACTGGTCCACATCGTTGTGCAGGACGGCTATTCGGTCGTCGATGCGATGAGCGCGCTCCGTAGCGATGCATCGCGTCTGCGGGCGGAGGTGGCGATGGCGATCGCCAGAAAGCGAGCGCCGGAGCTGTCTTTCGTGCCGGTCTCGGTGCGGGGAGGTGACGATGAGTGATTCGTTGATTGCTCCGCTCAAAAGCTGGCTAGCTGCTCCACTAGATCGAGACGTGTCGGAGGCGCTTAAGCGTCTCCGCCGCGCCCCGGATGTTCAAAAAGTCGCGGTGATGCCCGATGTACACCTTGCTGCGGAGGTGTGCATCGGGGTCGTTGTCGCAACCTCTCACCTGATCTATCCCCAGGCAGTGGGAGGCGACATCGGATGCGGCATGCTGGCAGTTGCCGTTGATGTGGAGGCCTCCGTGCTGAAGAATCCGAAGACCGCCGCGCAGCTGCTAAACGAAATCGGGCCTGCCGTTCCTTCGCGCAGGCGCAACCGGAACGCGGTCATTCCTCAACCTGCGGACATAGCAAACGATCGGCTCAGTCATGCCCACTTAGAGTCAATTCGCCAAAAGGAGGGCGAGATCGAGTTTGCGACTCTCGGTAGCGGAAATCACTTCCTTGAGATGCAGGCAGACGAAGAGGACCGGCTCTGGCTGATGGTACACAGTGGGTCGCGTGCGCTCGGACAGGTGATCCGTGACCATCATCTGGCACGCGCGCAACCGGTCGAAGGACGACTGCGTGCGCTCGATGCGGAATCGGATGCTGGCAAAGAGTACCTTCACGATGTCTTGTGGGCCCGGCAATTCGCCGCGGCTTCTCGCAGGGCTATGGCAGAGGAGGCAGGCAAGGTACTGACGCGAACGTTGAAGTGCAGCATCACATGGGAAACGATGATCGCTATCGATCACAATCATGTCGCTCTTGAGCATCATGGCGAGCGCGAATTGTGGGTGCATCGCAAGGGTGCAATGTCCGCCCAACAAGGACAGACTGGGGTCCTGCCAGGGTCGATGGGCAGCCCCAGCTTCCATGTGGAGGGACGTGGCTGCGAAGAGGCGCTTTGTTCGAGCGCCCACGGTGCAGGGAGAGCCCTGAGCCGGGGCGCTGCGCGGAGCAAGTTCAGCGATCGCGATCTTCGGCGTCAAATGGAAGGCGTTTGGTATGACTACCGGCTGACAGGCAAACTCAGGGACGAGGCACCTGCTGCGTACAAGGACATTCGTGCCGTCCTCAAGGCGCAGCGAGAGCTAGTGAAGGTTGTTCGCACGCTACGACCGGTACTCAACTACAAAGGCACCTGATAACAGTGCGCCAACTGAGCCCTGCACCAAATTGGCCGGGGGCTCTTTTCAAAACCAAAAAGCGGAGTGCAAAAGTGGCACTCCGCTATCAACATGGATTGAATTAGCCTGCCACGGTGCGAACCTTCGGCTTGATTGTCTTCTTGTCTTGTTTCGCAGCGAAATCTTTCGCCACTGCCTTCTGCAGCTTCTCAGCGTCCACTCGGTAGCGTTTGGCCGCGTCCATGAGAACATCGTCGCGGCTGGCTGTGGATCGCTGATACGCCGAATCCAGCAAGCCAATGTCGAGGAGCAGCTTGCAAAGTTCGGTTTCGTCGTACGTGCCCACTTGCTTGGCCAGAAGCTCCTGTGCGGAGGTGGAGTCCTTCTTCGCCTCTACCTTGTGGCGCTTCGCCAAAGCCGGTACTTGGCTGTAAGAGAGATGACTGATTAGATAGTGGGCGACCGTCAGCAAATCGGCCTTCTTGAGGGGAGCGGACACTCGCTGGAGAATCGTGGCCAGCACGCGGTGGCGTGCAGTGATGGCCAATTTCTCTTTCTCGATGCGTCGGCGTTCCTCTGCCCGCTCCTTCGCGACTTGCTGCGGAGAAGGTGTGTTCGGATGGTGCACGCGGCAATTGGGATCGGCGCAGACCTTGACTGTCTGTCCACGCTTACCGCCATCCATAACGATGGCCTCGGCCATCTTGTCACAGGGCTTCTGCGCGGCTGGCAGCTTGGAGGCGGTGCCGTTGGCCTTCGCCTTCTTGACCTCCAATTCGACGTACTGGTTTCGTCCCAAGGGTGCGCCCTCGCGGGAGTTCCAAGCGGACGAAATCTGCACAAGAGTTGGTTTGATTTCGAGCGTCTTCGCCACATGCGCATCGATCTTCGAACGGAAACACTGCGGATCGGTGCACGAGTCTTTGCGAACATCGGCAAAAAGCAGCTTGTTAAATCCGGTTCGCTTGGGGCAGTTGGCACAGGAACCTGCCTGTGAAACGAGTTTTTCGTCCTGCTTGTCAAACGGAGCGGATGCAAGTTGCAGCAGGATGTTGGACTCGATCCAGACAGCGAGTTCCCGCACGGGAATGAGCACTTGGCTGTTGCCTTCGCTAGTCCACATGCCGCGAAATGCGGCGGCGAAGGCTTCCTGTTGTTGCGCAGCCGGGAGCTTTGCGATCAGCAGAGCGTGACCGATGGTGATCTGATCTTTCTGGAAGGCCTCGGCTACAGGCGGAATCAGGTCGGCCAGCTTGATCCTGCCGTAGACGTAAGCCTCGCTCTTTCCGGCTCGGGCGGAGATGGTCGCGATGGTGTAGGCGGCCTCTCCCAGTTCCAAGAGGGACTTGAAGCCGAGTGCTTCTTCCAAGGGGTGAATGTCCTCGCGCTGCAGGTTCTCCACGACTTGGGCTTCGATAGCTTCCGCATCGGTCAGTTTGACGACGCGTACCGGAATGGAGTCGAGTTCCGCAATTCTCGCGGCTCGGAGACGGCGTGCTCCGGCCACGACCTCGTACTTGCTTGACTCCAATTCCCGCACCAAGAGAGGCGCGAGAACTCCTTGCGTTTTGAAACTGGCGGCGAGTTCTTCAAGACTCATGTCGTCAAATCGCTTGCGGGGATTGCTGGCCGACTCAATCAGCGCCGTAACGGGCACGCTGCGGTATTCATGGTTGCTGACTGCACTTTGCGTATTCGGCATTTCCTTTTCTCCTTTGATTTCGTGAGTTGTCGGTTCGGGATGGACTGCGTAGTTTCTGGCGCGATTTCTGGACGTGACAGGTCAGGCGGATGCGGCGAGACCCGAGGGCTCGGGGGCGATGCCCCCGAGGATCACGGCAGCGGTTTGCTGAACGGCTTCCAGACTCTCGCGCAGGAGATTGGCGTCTCCGTGCCAAAGCTGGATGTAGTCCTGGGACGCGGTTCCGTTGCGCAGCCCAATCGATTGACAGACCACGAAGGCTACAGCTTCCGCTTCCGTCTCGCGGACTTGCTTGGTGGTGAGGGTGCGGCGTTCGCCGCGATGCAGCATCTCGTGAGCGATTTCGTGGACCAGCGTGGAGAATTCCTCGGCAGGTTGCATCCCGGATAGCAGTGTGATCTTGCCGCCGTGGGAAAGACCCTTGGCGGGTGCGATGCGCTCGGAGAAGCTCAACTCGACGTTTTGTCCTTCCACGAACTTAAACAGCCGTTCGCGGTATCCGCTCACGTCGCCGCTGACTTCGGTGAGAGTGGCAAGTTCCTTGCCTTCGGTCTGCGTGATGTCGAACACGTAAACGGCGCGGAATCCAACAAGCTGCGGTTCCTGCTTGCGTTCATCGGCGCTTTTGTCGGTGTTGATGTCGGTCGCGATTTCGTTCTGGCGCGACCGACGAAAGCCGATCATGGGAGCCAGTATGAAGATGCCTTTTTCGCCGCGTTTCACGAAGCGGCCAAGCGAGTTCCACGTGCGAATCCCGGCGACGTTGGTGGCCTCTGGCTTCTGCCGTGCGATGAGCATGATGTTGCCAAAGCTGTAGGTGTGGAACTTGGCCATGGCGGAGAGGTACGCGGTGAGGACTTCACTGTGACCGGACTCCAAAGCAGCCACCAGAAAATCGACCGCCTCTTTGGTGCGTTGGTTGACTTCTTCTAACTTCATTGTTTTTCCCTTTCTGCCGTTTCCGGCTTGTTTCTTCCTTCACTTGAGCGGCAGCGGGAAGAAACAAGGCGGAACGGTAAAAGGGACAGAACGGAGTCCGGGGGAGGGTGGCAGGGCGTGAGTGAGAGCGCGGTGAGTGCCAAACGGG
>Ga0335085_10008205_pt1 | contig 15980 bp, 11 predicted proteins | sample Lox_Sample_45_FD_206712 | JGI IMG/M metagenome (GOLD analysis project Ga0335085, IMG submission 206712) | Soil microbial communities from Loxahatchee National Wildlife Refuge, Florida, United States - Lox_Sample_4.5 | ecosystem: Environmental > Terrestrial > Soil > Wetlands | place: USA...
CCCGCTGCGCCAGGAAATTGGCGAGCAGTTCCCGGATGACCTGGTCGTCATCCACGATCATGATCGAAACCGGCTCCCCAAGCCCTATCGGCCGCCCCGCCGGTACGGAGGGCCGGCATGCGGCCGATGCGTGATCCGACCGCCTCAACGCCCGGTTCACTGTTCCGAGCAATTGATCCAGAGGCACATCCTTCTGCAAAAACTCCGTCGCGCCCGACTCCATCGCGTATTTTTTCAACGCGTCCGACTCCAGGCCGGTCAGCACCATCACGGCGGCGAGCGGGTCCATCCAGTGGATCTGCTTGAGCAGCTCGATCCCGTCCATCCCCGGCATACAGAGGTCCACCAGGGTCAATCGGGGCCGGCGCTCGACGAACAGTTTCAGGGCATCACGGCCGTTCGATGCGACGACCACTTCATGCCCGTGGCTGCGCAACACGAGCTGCAAAAGGTCACAGATCAGCCGCTCGTCATCCACCACTAAGATGGTCGCCACGCGATTGTCCTTCCAGCCGTCTTTAGCGTGAATTTATGTTCAAATTTGTACACTTATGTCCACAACGTGTAATGCTTGTTTTAACCAAGAAGAACGTATTTGTCGTAAAAACGACTCAAAATTGATAGGATAGGCCCCTTTAACCTACTGACATCCCTACAATCGCAGTGGAAGCATAGACCAATGTCATGGAAAGAGCGTGCCAGCGAAAAAGAACGGTTCGGCAAAAACGTCAAGGGCTCGGTATGGGCACTGGAATTGCTGCTTTTTCTTTCCCGGTCCCGAAAGTACGCCTGCGCAGGTCGGCTTCCATGACGTGGAGGAGGTTACGTGTGTCCATCCCCCTGACAGCACACTCGGAACGGCGGCGATGGACTCGCATTGAGACGGCCACCCCAGCCCGGCTCAGTCTCAATGGGACTGCCTGGGAAGGCATGGCGCAGAACCTGAGCCTGGGCGGCACCTTCATGACGTTTGCCCAAACCGTTTCCGCGACCGAGAAACAACCGATTCAGTTGGGCCTCCAAACCGATGCCGGCGTGCTGGAACTCAAGGGAACGATCCGGAGCCTCAGGGAGATCGGGCAGGAACCGACGGCTCCGGTCGACGCGGTGCAGGGCCTCGCGGTTGAATTCGAAACGCTGGATGCAGTCAGGGAGCAGATCTTCGTCTCCATCCTGGACGCCCTTCGCGAGCGATCGGTGTCCGTCAGGCTCGTGGGGCTTCTCGCGCCCCAGGACACGGGGAACCTGCTTCTTGAAATCAGCGCCGGCGGCGCCGCACCGGTCGAAGCCGAGGAGCCCCCGCCCGATTCCCCCGTCGAAGACAACGCTTCCGACGCGCCGACGATCATCAGCACACAAGTTGAATGCCGGAACGCGGCCGGGCAGCGGATCGCGATCTACCATGACGCCCCCCAGCACGCAGGCCCGCGCACCCCCCTGGTCATCATTGCGCCGGGCTACGGCGAGACCAAGAAGGAATACGTGACCGTGTCGTACTTTCTGGCCAGCAACGGATTTCAAGTCCTCCGGTATGATCACACCAACCACGTCGGGGAGAGCGAGGGGGACATCCTGGACGCGACCCTGACGGGCATGGAGCGCGACCTCGGCGCCGTCCTCGACTTTGCGGAACGGGCGTGGGGAGCCGAGCGGATCGTGGTGGTCGCCACGAGCCTGGCCGGACGCGTGGCCTTTAAACTGGCCGCCCGCGATGGGCGCGTGGGCCTCCTGTGCCTCCTTACCGGCGTCGTGGACGTGCAAGCCACCTTGCTGGCGGTCCACCGGGAGGATTTGATCCTGGCCTTTCTGCGCGGGGTTCGGCGCGGCCCCCTGAACGTGCTCGGATTCAATGTCGACGCCGATCGTTTTCTGGGCGATGCGATCAAGGCAGGCTATGCCACCCTGAACAGCACGATCCAGGATGCGCTGCGGATCAGGACCCCGATTATTTTCTTCGCGGCGGAGCATGATGCCTGGGTGAACCTGGAATCCCTGAAGCAGGTCACGGCGGCTCTCGGGGAACACGCGGCCAACTTGTTCCTCATTCCCGAAGCCCTCCATCGGCTCCACGAGAACCCCCGAAAAGCCCGGGTGGTATTCCGGCAACTCGTCACCTGCTGCCTGGAGCGGCTTGCACCCCAGGCGCCGGCGCGGGGCATCCTGGAACCCTCCCGGCGCCAGATCGGCCTTCAAAACCGGATCGAACGGGACCGCGCCCGCGCCCAACACCTCATGACGAAAACCGAAATCGTCGAGTTCTGGCAAGATTACCTCGACCACTTCCACCACATCGCCAACGTCGGCGACTATTGGCACCTCCTCGACCACATCTACCGCCTGACCGGCACCCTCGACGGGGGCATGCGGGTCCTGGATGCCGGGTGCGGCAACGGCAATTTCGGGATGTTTCTGTCGATCAATCAAGCCTATCGCCGGGGGAGAAACGCCGCGCCCGACGCGGCGCCCGTTCACTACATCGGAATGGACTTTATCCAGCCGGCGCTCGCTCAGGCCCGGCAGAACCTCAGAAAGACGTCTGCCGAGGTCTGCGGGAAGCTTGCACTCTCCGCCGAGGCAATGGCCTGGCCGCTGAATTTCTCGCTGCTCGCCGCCGATCTCAATATGCCGCTTCCGTTCCGCAACGGCCAGTTCGATCGAGTCGTCTGCAACCTGGTGATCAGCTACCTCCAAGACCCTCTGTTTACACTCGGCGAGTTCATGCGCGTACTATCCTCGAACGGGAGACTCGTCATCACGAATCTGAAGCCGCACGCAGATCTGTCGCAGATCTACCGGAATTTCGTCCAGCGCGCCGATCGGCCCGAGGAAATGGAAGAAGGCAGGCAATTGTTGAATAATTCCGGTAAAATCAAGCAGGCTGAGGGGGACGGAATCTTCCGGTTTTTCGACAGGCAGGAACTGGCGATGCTCTTGACCTCAAGCGGAGCGGTCCAGCCGCGGGTGTACTCCACGTTCGCCAATCAGGGGTACATCGTGGTCGCAGAAAAACCGGGGCCGCTCCATGAGCCGCGCAGACCTTCCCAACCCTCCGGCCGTTCGCACCTGGGGCCCATGATCCAGGCATGAACTTCTATGCGCTCAGCGGCCTTCTGAACGGGATCGCCGCCACGGCCTTGGGCGCGGTCGTCTATTCGCGGGCGCCACGCGACCCCAAGCACCTGACATTCGGCCTCTATTGCCTCAGCATTTCCATCTGGAGTTATTCCTACTTCGGCTGGCAGGCGGCGGAATCCCGGGAGACAGCCCTCCTGTTCATTGATCTCCTGATGGCCGGCGCGATCCTCATTCCGATCACCTATCTCCATCACGTGGTCACCCTCCTGGAGCGTGCCGACCGTCATCGAAAGCTGCTGACCTTCGGGTACGCACTGAGCGGCATCTTCCTGCTCACGGATCTCACCTCGTATTTTGTCGCCGACCTCAAGCCGGAGATGTCCTTTCCGTTCTGGCCCAAACCGGGGATCGCGTTCCATGTCTTTCTCCTGTATTTCGCGGGGTATGTGACCTATGCGACATCCTTGATCGCAGTCGCCTACCGGAATGCCAAAGGAGTGCGCCGCAATCAATACCTGTACCTGACGATCGCCTCCATCGTGGGGTATGTCGGCGGGGCCACGAATTTCCCGCTCTGGTACGGCATCCAAATCCCGCCGAACGGCACGCTGCTGGTCGCGGTGTACGTCTCCATCGTGGCGTATACCATGCTCCGCTACCGCCTGCTCGATTTCAGCGTGGCGGTGGAGAAAGGGTTGACCTATCTCCTGCTCATCGCCCTGGTCGTGCTGCCCGCCTATCCGGTCCTGCTTCTGGCGGAACGCGGCTATTTCGGAACGATCAGCTACCAGTTTTCCCTGATCGCCCTGGCGCTGTTCTCCCTGATCGTGTTCGCCGCCTACCATCTGAAGCCCCAGGCGCAATCCGCGGTCGCACGGATGCTGTTCAAGGGCCGGCACGACATGTACGAAACGCTCTCGACCTTCTCGAAAGCCCTGGTCACGATCCTGGACCTGAAAACGCTTACCGAGGAGATCGTCCGAACGCTGGTGAACGCCATGGGCATCCGGACGGTCGCGCTGTATCTCCTCGACAAGGAAAAGGGGGTGTATGTGCCGGCCTCAGCCTACGGCCTCAAGTGGGAGGACGTAATGACCCACCGCGTAACGGCGGCGGACCCCTTGCCCCGCCACGTGTCCAAGATCCAGGCCCTCGTCGTCAGGGAAGAGATGGAGCATGCCCCTGAGAACGAGCAGATCTCTCCGGTCATTGAGAGCCTGCGCGCCTTGAAAGCCGACGTCTGCATCCCGTTCATCAACAAAAACGCCCTGATCGGGTTCTGCATCCTGGGTCCCAGAACCATGGACCAGATGTATTCCGACCAGGACCTCGGCCTCCTGATAACGCTCGCTCAGTCCGCGGCCATCGCGCTGGACAACGCTGTCCTGTACGAAGAGTTGAAGCGGTCACAGACCTTGGTCCGGCGGGCGGACCGTCTCCGTTCCCTGGAGACGATCGCCGGCGGCTTTGCACACGAGGTCCGGAACCCTTTGACCTCCATCAAGACGTTTATCCAGCTCACGCCGGAACGAAAAGACGATCCGGAATTCATCGGCCACTTCGGCACCGTGGTCGCCGAGGACGTGGCGCGGATCGAACGGCTGATCCAGGAGATTTTGGACTACGCCCGGTACATGGAACCCAAGTTCATGGAAGAGGACATCAACGACATCGTGGAGTCCTGCCTCTATTTCGTGCGGATCAAGGCAGACACCAAGTCCGTATCGCTCCAGAAGGATCTGGCGCGGGACCTGCCGCCGGTGACGCTCGACCGCCAGCAAATCAAGCAGGTCCTGCTCAACTTGTTCTTGAACGCCATTGAGGCGATGGGGCCCAGCGGCGGGCGGTTGATCGTGAAAACCCACCGCCTGACCAAATCGGGCGGCGACTCGTGGGTCCAAGTGGAAGTGACCGACACCGGGTGCGGCATCGCGCCCGGCGATCTGGATCATATCTTCGACCCGTTCTACACGACCAAACATGCAAGCGACGAACGGGAAGGCACGGGGCTCGGCTTGACCATCGTCCATCAAATCGTCCAAGAGCACGGCGGGCACATCACCGTGGACAGCAAGGTGAACCGGGGCACGACCTTCCTGGTGAACCTGCCCATCAACCCCGTCGCCGCACACTCTGCAATGGGGCACGTCGGAGCATGAAGAAGCGGATTCTCGTCGTGGACGATGAACAGGGGATTCGCGCCTCCCTACAGATGACGCTGAAACCGGCGTACGAGGTCGCGTGCGCATCGAACGCCGAGGAAGGCCTCGCACGTTTCCGGCAGGAGTTGCCGAACCTCGTGCTTCTGGACGTGATCCTGCCGGGCGCCGACGGGCTCGAGCTGCTCCAGGCGATGCGATCGGAAGACTCCGGCGTGCCGGTGATCATGCTGACCGCCATCAAGACGGTGAAAACCGCCGTGGACGCCATGAAGATGGGCGCGGCCGATTACGTCACCAAGCCCTTCGACATCGAAGAACTGCGCCTGATCGTGGCCAAAACCCTGGCGACGCAGGAACTCGAGCAGGAGGTCCGGTATCTTCGCGCGCAGGTCGTGAACTCCTACGGCTTCCACAACCTCGTCGGCAAGAGCCCGGCCATGCGGGAAATCTACTCCAAGATCGAGCAGGTCGCGGACACCCGCACGACCGTGCTGGTCACCGGCGAGAGCGGAACCGGCAAGGAACTCGTCGCCCGGGCGCTTCATTTCAACAGCGCCCGACGGGAACGTCCGTTCATCGCCATCAATTGCGCCTCGATCCCGGACGCGCTCATCGAGAGCGAGCTGTTCGGGCACGAAAAGGGCTCCTTCACGGGAGCCCTGGCGCGCCGCCTCGGCAAGGTCGAACTCGCCCACGGCGGGACCCTTTTCCTGGACGAAGTCGGCGACCTCGGCCTTCCCACGCAGGCCAAACTGCTCCGATTCCTGCAGGAACGGGAATTCACCCGAGTCGGCGGCTCGCAGACCATCAAGGTGGACGTGCGGATCATCGCCGCGACCAACAAGCGCCTGGAAGAGCTGATCCGGCGCCAGGAGTTCCGGGAAGACCTCTACTATCGGATCAACGTGGTCTCGCTCTACCTCCCGCCCCTGCGCGATCGGCGGGAGGACATCCCGCACCTGGCCAAGCATTTCCTGGCCAAGCGGCTTGAAGCGGATGGACGCGCCCCGCTGGAGATCTCGAAAGAGGCGCTGGAAATCCTGGCGAAACACCCCTGGCCGGGAAACGTCCGCGAACTCGAAAACGTGCTCGAGCAGGCGCTCATCTGGTGCCGCGGAACTACGATCACGCCGGACCACCTGCCGACGACACTCCGGGCGGACACCCATTCCGCCCTATTGCACGAACAGGCCCTGGGCGGGCAGCTGTCGCTCGAAAAAGCGGTCCAGGAATTCGAACGGGAGCTGCTCCAGGAAGCGCTGACGCGGACCGGCTACGTGCAGACCCACGCCGCAGCCATGCTAGGCATTACCAGACGGATGCTCAAATACAGAATGGATATGCTGGGTCTCAGTAGTCCCCAGGCTCAGCCCGCCGCCATCCCCAAGGATGCCTCGTGAGCCACAGCCGCGCTGTCCATTTTTGTGCATCATTGGGAAAACAAGCCGTGGCTTGTTCCGGCTACAGGCTAGGATTCAAGGGCGATTTCTGGTTTAATTGTGGGCCTCGGTAATTCCGTGTCTAGATTTTGTGTGGAAGCAAAGACGCGATCATGGACTCCGAGTCCTTCTCTGACGGCATGGGTGTTGCATTGTCACAAACAGGCATCGCGGGAGAGGGAAGCGTACCCTAACGCAATCGGATTTTTATGAAGATCGAGACTCCCCAGATCGGCGTTCCCGACGAACGGACAGATTCCCAGACACCCGGGACTTCTTCCAAACCGTCCGTCCTCATCGTGGACGACGAAGCCGGCCCCCGCGAAGCTCTGAAGATGATCCTGCGCCCGTTCTTCAATCTCCATGCGGTGGAGAACGCCACAGCGGCTTTACAGGTCCTGCGTGAGCGCAAGATCGACATCGTGACCCTGGATCTCAAGCTTCCGGACGGGAATGGGACGGATCTTTTGCAGGAGATCAAGCGCGGCCAGGAGCACGTAGAGGTCATCATCATCACCGGATACGGCAGCCTGAAGTCGGCCATGGATGGCATCCGGTACGGGGCCGCCGGCTACCTGTTGAAGCCGTTCAACGTCATGGAGTTGATCGACGTCGTCACGCACGCACTGGAGAAAAAGCGCCGTCTCGACGGCCTGCGCGAAATCCTGCGGACGTTCGGGAACGTGTGTGACGCCAAGCTGGATGCCGGCACGGCCTGGAAAAATCTTGCGCGGTCGCTCGAAGCGAAAGATCCGGACCTGGTCCGCCACTCGGAGCGCGTGTGCTTCTACTCTTCGCTCCTGGCTGAACACCTGGCGCTCAAGTCCGAAGATCGCGAAGCCCTGCGCGTCGGGTCGTGGCTGCATGATATGGGAATGGTCTGCCTCGACGTCCGGATTCTCTCGAAAACCGCCCAGCTCGACCCGCGGAACTCCGAACTGATCAAATGCCATCCGGCGATCGGCGCTCGCATCGTCCAGACCCTCCCGTTCCATCCGGCGGTCGGCGGGATCATCCGCCACCACCACGAGCAATACGACGGCGCCGGTTATCCGGACGGACTGCGAGGGGAGGATATTCCCTACCTCGCGCGAATCGTCTCCCTCGCCAATGTCTTTGATGACCTGACCGCGCAGCAGCCCGGTCGCGATCCCCTCTCCAGCGACGATGCCAGGACGTTCGTCCAGCGGCAGGCCGGAACCCTCTTCGATCCGGTGCTGGCCGAGATGTTCGTGAAAGTGGTCGGGTAGGCCCGGCTTTACTTCGTTTCCTGCCAGCTCCGCACGCGGCGAGACTGCAGTACCCCGTCAATCTTCTCGATGGCCTTCAGCACGCGGTCCAGGTGCGCCGTGTTCTGGACTTCCACGATGAAGTCGAGCGCGGCCTTGCGGTCCTCCCGCGTCGTGATCTCGGCCCGGCTGATGTTCGCCTCGGCGTTGGTGATGGCCGCCGACACGTTGGCCAGCATCCCCGGCTTATCGAGGGTCAAGACGGAAATCTTGACGGAAACCGTGGCAAGATGCGCCATGTCCCAATCGACGTCCACCAGCCGCGCCTTGTCATAATTCAGCGCGTCCAGGTTGGGACAGTCCACCGCGTGAATCGTCAAGCCGCGGCCGCGCGTGATGTAGCCGATGATCCGGTCGCCCGGCACCGGGCCGCAGCACTTGGACAGATGCATCATCAGGTCATGGACGCCCTTGACCTTGACACCCTTTTCCTCGACCGCGGCGCGTTTCGCGACCGTCTTCTCCGCCGCTTCCGCGACGGCGCCGGCGACGGCAGAGACAGGCGGCTCCTCGCCGACCGCGCAGAGACGGTTGGCCACGTGGATGGCGGACACGCGGCCGTAGCCGATGGCCGTGAACAGTTCGTCGGGACCCGGCAGGCCTGACTCCTTGGCGGCATCCTGGATGCGGGACGTCTTGAGCAGCGGCCCCAGCGCGGCATTGTGGCGGCGGAGCTCCCGTTCCAGCAGCCGCTTGCCCACCTCCAAGCTCCGCTTGGCTTCTTCCACGCGGAGCCAATGCTTGATCTTGTTCTTGGCCCTCGCGGTCTTGACGAACTTCAGCCAATCCCGGTGGGGCACCTGGCCGGGGGATGTCGACACCTCGATCGTGTCGCCGCTCCGGAGCTGATACTTCAGCGGCACCATCTTGCCGTTGACCTTGGCCCCGTTGCAGTGGTCCCCGATCTCGGTGTGAATGGCGTACGCGAAATCGACCGGCGTCGAGCCCTTGACCAGCTCCTTCACCGCACCCTTGGGCGTGAACACGTAGACGACGTCGGAATAGAGGTCCAGCTTGACCGACTCCATGAACTGGCGGTTGTCGGCCAGATCCTGGTGGGATTCGAGCAGCTGGCGCAGCCACTTGAAGACGCGCTTCTCCGCCTCGTCGATCTCGCCCTGCTCCTTGTACGTCCAGTGCGCCGCGATGCCCTCGATGGCGACGCGGTGCATCTCCTGCGTCCGGATCTGAAACTCCACGTGCTCGCCCTTCGGCCCGGCGACGGTGGTGTGCAGCGACTGGTAGTGGTTCGACTTGGGCACGCCGATGTAATCCTTGAAGCGGCCCGGCACCGGCCGCCAAAGGGAATGGATGAGCCCCATGATGGCATAACAGTTCATCTGGGTGTCGGTGATGACCCGGATGGCGGTGATATCGTAGACCTCGTCGAACGGTATGCCCTGCCGTTCCATCTTTTGGTAGATGGAATAGAGATGCTTGGAGCGGCCGACGAGTTCGCCGGCGAGCCCGTGCTCCGCCAGCTTGGCGCGCACGACCTCGATGACCTCCTGGATGTACTGCTCCCGCTCCGCGATCTTCTTCTGCACCCGTTCGGCCAGCACCGCATAGACGTCGGGCTTCAGGGCCTTGAAGCAGAGGTCCTCCAGTTCCGACTTCATCCAGCCGATCCCGAGGCGGTTCGCCAGCGGCGCGTAGATCTCGAGCGTCTCCTGCGCGACCTTCTGCTGGTGCGCCGGGCTCAGGTGCTCGAGCGTGCGCATGTTGTGCAGGCGGTCCGCCAGCTTGATGAGGATGACCCGGATGTCGTCGGCCATCGAGATCAGCATCTTGCGGAAGTTCTCGGCCTGTTTTTCCTCGTAGCTTTTGAAGTGGATCTGGCCGATTTTCGTGACGCCGTCCACGAGACGGGCCACGTCCTTGCCGAACGCCTCTTCGATCTGCGCCTGCGTGCAGACCGTGTCCTCGACCGTATCGTGGAGGAGGCCGGCCACAATGGCCGGCACGTCCAGCTTCAAGGCCGCCAGCACCTCCGCCACGGCCAACGGGTGCTGCAGGTAGGGTTCGCCGGAGCGGCGGACCTGGCCTTCGTGCGCCCGCGCCGAGAAATCGTACGCCTTCCGGATCGAGTCCACCTGCGCGCCGGGATTGTAGCGCTGGACCCGCTCGATCAGATCGTGAATGCTGGGCACGGCGGTGGTCGCCATACGCTCCTCTAGCCGTTCACGCTGGCCCGCACGTCCTTCAGACGGAGCTGGACCCGCTCCATGCCGTTCCAGGCATTGACGTCGAGGACGCAGGCGACGTCAATCGGTGCGGCCTGGGAAATCCCGCGCGACTCCAAGGACCCCATCTTGAACCCGATCGCGTCCAGCCGGGAACCGCTCCGGCCCATGACGGCCAGCTTGAGATGGTTCGTTCCGACGATTCTCGCCGACGCGATCCGGAGATTTCTCAGCACCAGCGTCGGTTCCGGATTCCCCGACCCGAACGGTCCCAGCCGCCCCAATTCACGGATCGCCGCCGGCGAAAACCCGCGCGGCTCCACCTCGGCATCGCAGAGCAGCCGAGGGCGCGAGGCCGGGCTGCCGAGCGGCCCCTCCATGACTTCCGCAAGATGCGCGCGGAACTTCGGGATACGGTCCTCGCGAATCGTCAGGCCGGCGGCCGCCGCATGTCCCCCGAACGCGTCGAGGTCCTCCCGGCAGCGCGCGATCGCCTCGTAAATATTGACCCCGGCCACGCTGCGCGCCGATCCTTTTCCGAGGCCCTCATCGTTCAGCGCAATGAGAACGGCCGGCCGGTGAAACCGCTCCACGAGCCTGGCCGCGACGATCCCGACGACGCCTTGATGCCAGCGCCGCGACGCCAGCACGAGCGGGCCCGGCGGCGCCGTTTCGGCCGCCCGGACGGCCTCCGCGACGATTCCCTCTTCGCAACGCTGCCGCTCCTGGTTCAGCCGGTTGAGCAGGCCGGCCAGCTCAGCGGCCTCCCGATCGTCTTCCGTCACCAGCAACCGCACCGCGTCGGTCGCATCCCCCAGGCGGCCCGCGGCATTGAGTCTGGGCGCCAGCGTGAACCCGACCGTCCCGACCCCGCATTCTCCCTCGATGCCGGCGGCCGCCTTGAGGGCCCGGATGCCCGGACGGACACCCCGCGAGAGCAGGCTCAGACCCTTCCGGACCATCGCTCGGTTTTCGTCCTGGAGCGGCGCGACATCGGCAATCGTCGCGAGCGCGACCAAATCCAGCCAGCGGTCCGGGTCCGGTTCCGCCGATCCGTATTTGGCGCAGTAGGCCGACACGACTTTGTACGCGAGCCCTCCGGAGCAGAGCCCCTGGAAAGGGTACCCGGAATCGGCCCGGCACGGATTCAAGACCGCCAGGGCGGGAGGCAGGACCGTTTCCGGCAAATGGTGATCCGTAACGATGACGTCCATCCCCAGAGACTGCGCCAGCGCAATCTCGTTCACCGCGGTGGTGCCGCAGTCGGCCGTGATCAGGACGGAGACGCCGGACGCGGCGATGCGCCGGACGGCGTCGGCGTTGAGCCCGTATCCTTCCTTGATGCGATTCGGGATATAGAAGTCGGCGGAGAGGCCCAGCCCTCTCAGAAAGCGCAGGTAGAGGCTGGTCGCGGAGGCCCCGTCCACATCGTAGTCCCCATACACGAGGACCCGCTCCCGGCATTGGACGGCGCGGTGCAACCGGTCTACCGCCTGTTCCATGCCCGTCAACAGAAAGGGATCGGAAGCCAGCGACTCCTCCCCGTCAAGAAACGCCCGGGCCGCTTCCGGCGTGCGGTGTCCCCTCGCCGCCAGGACGGCGGCAGTGAGATCCCGCAGGCCGAGCGCGGCGGCCAGCATCCGGCAGGCCTCGGGATCGGAAGGCCGAATCACCCATTCCCTGAGCACCGGAGCAGGCACGCTGTCTCCTTGGAAAAGACGCGAACAACCGCCTCAAACGCCTGTCAGATCATAGTCCAGGAAGACACCCTTGTCAAACAAGGCGGAGCGGCAACCCTAAGGGTATTCGTCTAGCGTATTCCAGGCATCCGGCGGCGGGGGAAATTCAGGAAACGGCTTTGGCGGGGCGAACCTTGAAGCGGACCGTGCCGACCGGATCCATATTCGTGCCGCCTGTCCCCATGAAGATCTGGACTTTATAGTCCCCGGCCGGCCAGCCGGTCGAGGGGCGTTTCAACGAGATATAGCCCGATTCATCCTCGGTCATGAGCAGCATCACATCGGTTCCGAGCTCATGGTTGGCCGGAACTCCTTCTCCTTTTTCAACGACCCAGCGGCCGTAGACCTTGAATTCGCTGTCATGTTGCTGCAACTGGAAGACGATGAAGATTTCCGGCACGTCGGCGGCAAATGTCTCGCTTGGCTTGACGGGCACGATTTGAAAGCTGCGGGCGGGGCCCATGACCATCTCCTGGCCGTGCGCCGCGACGATCAGGGAAAAAATCCCTTCGGGATGCCGATCCTCGAACCCGGACTTCCCGGCAGGATTGGAGGGACGCGACGCGGACTGGGGAAAGGACGGGAGAGGCAGGAGGAAGACGGCGGCGAGCACGACGAAGAAAACTCTCACTCCCCCCCCTTCTGCACGTAATTCTTGATGAACTCCTCGGCATTCTCTTCCAGGACGTCGTCGATCTCGTCCATCACCTTATCCATGTCTTCCTTGAGCTTCTTGCCGGTTTCGACGACCTTCGCGCTCGCCTTGGCTTCGTCCCGAGGCTGCGCACCGCCCCGTTTGGCGTCTGACTTTTTCTCCTGTTTCTCCATGCGGCCCTCCTCACCCGATCACGCCGGACGAGTCCGGCACGGTGCCTTCCTGCACAAGCAAACCCAGCATACCCCACGGTCGAAAGACACGTCAAGGTTGCGCACGCAGGGCTAGACGATCAACGACACAATCAGCAACGCGACGATGTTGATGACCTTGATCATCGGATTGATGGCCGGACCGGCCGTATCCTTGTACGGATCGCCGACCGTATCGCCGGTGACGGCGGCTTTATGCGTCTCGCTCCCTTTCTTGCCCTGCTCCTCGATGTACTTCTTGGCGTTGTCCCACGCCCCGCCGCCGCTGGTCATGGAGATGGCGACGAAGAGACCGGTCACGATCGTCCCGACCAGCACGCCGCCGAGCGCCACCGGCCCGAGAATAAAGCCCACCAGAATGGGCGCGAGCACGGGAATCGCTCCGGGGATCATCATCTTCTGGATCGCCGCTTTCGTCACGATATCGACGCAGGTTCCATATTCCGGCTTGCCGGTCCCTTCCATGATGCCCTTGATCTCGCGGAACTGGCGGCGGACCTCGCTGACAACTTCGCCGGCGGCCTGCCCCACCGCTTTCATGCACATCGAGCCGAACAGGTACGGGAGCATGCCGCCGAGGAACAGGCCGACCAGGACCTTCGGATTCGACAGGTCAAAGCTGCTGGTGGCCCGCGTCCCTCCCACCGCCCGCGCATACTCGGCGAAGAGCACGATGGCCGCCAGGCCGGCCGAGCCGATCGCGTAGCCCTTGGTGACGGCTTTGGTGGTGTTGCCCACCGCGTCCAGCGGATCGGTAATGTTCCGCACGTCCTTCCCCAGATGGGCCATCTCGGCAATCCCGCCGGCGTTGTCCGTAATCGGGCCGAAGGCGTCGATCGCAACCACGATGCCGGCCATCGACAACATGGACACCGCCGCGACCGCGACACCATAGAGATCCGCCAGCGCAAAGCTGGCCATGATAGCCGCCGCGATCACAACGACCGGCCACGCCGTTGATTGCATGCCGACCGCCAGGCCCGCGATGATGTTCGTGGCATGGCCTGTCTCGCTGGCTTTGGCGATCTCCTGGACTGGCCTGAAGTCCTTGGAAGTGTAGTAATCGGTAATGAACACCAGCGCGATGGTGACCGCCAGGCCGACCAGCGCGCAGCCGTAGTACGCCGCCCCGCTCACGCCGCCGACGCCGCCCATGAGCCAGGTCGTGGCCGGATAGAACGCCACCGCAGCGACGCCGCCGGCCCAGAACAATCCCTTGTAGAGGGCCCCCATGATGCTGCCGCCCTCGCTTACCTTCACGAACCAGATGCCGATGATCGTGGCGAAGATGGTAATCCCGCCCAGCAGCAGGGGATAGATCAGCGGTTCGGACGCGCCTTTGAAAATGGTAAAGCCGAGCACCATTGCCGCCACGGTGGTCACGGCGTAGGTCTCGAACAGGTCGGCCGCCATGCCGGCGCAATCGCCGACGTTGTCGCCGACGTTGTCGGCGATCACGGCGGGATTCCGCGGGTCGTCTTCCGGGATGCCCGCTTCGACCTTCCCGACCAGGTCGGCGCCCACATCGGCCGCCTTGGTGAAGATCCCGCCGCCGACCCGCGCGAAGACCGAAATCAGGCTCCCCCCGAACCCGAGCGCAAGCAGCGCGTGGATCGCCTTGGCGGGCCCGGCCAGAGCCGCCGCCACGTAATAGAACCCGGCGACGGCGAACAATCCCAGCCCGATCAGCAACAGCCCCGTCACGGCGCCGCCCTTGAACGCGACCTGCAGGGCCGCATTGAGGCCGCTATGGGCCGCCTGGGCGGTGCGAACATTGGCGCGGACGGCGACCTTCATGCCGACGTAGCCGGCCGAGGCAGAGGCCACCGCGCCGATGAGGAAGCCGACCGCCGTCAGGAGCCCGAATTTTTCGGACCAGATGCCGGCCGCCCAGAGCACCACGAACAGGCCGGCCGCCACGTACGCCACCGTAGTGTACTGACGGTTCAGATAGGCGTTGGCCCCTTCCTGGATAGCCTTGGCGATGGCCTTCATCTTGTCGGACCCCTCTTCCAGCTTCAGGATCCACTGAATCAAGTATGCGCCATAGGCGATGCCGACGGACGCCGCCGTGACGGCAAACAGAACAATCCCCGCGCTCCGATCCATGCAACCAGTCTCCTTCTAGGTATCGATGGTGGTATCAAAAAACGAGATGGCGGCTCATTGTATAGAGCCGCCATCCATTATTCAAGCAATCCGCCCCGCCGGCGGGCGGGCCTCAGCAGGCAGGAGACGTCCTCACGGCCGAACCTCAAGGCGGTTCACGACGTCGCGGACACCCGTCACTTTTCGCGCGATCTCGGCGACCTTACTCCGGTCATCCGCGGTATCCACGCTGCCGGTCAGATACACGACACCCCGCTCCGTCTTGACTCCCACCCGCGTCACGTGAAGCACCTTTTCCGCCGTCAGCTTGCCTTTGATCTCCGTGGTGATGACGGCGTCATCGATGTTCTCCCCCGCCGTTTCGCCGGTCAACGCCACACAACCGGAAAGCGCCGTCAACCACAGCACCAGCAATACCCCGTAGCCGCCGATAGCCCGGACTTTCTGCATGAAGACCCTCCTCTTCGCGTGAGTTTCCATGGCGCGCGTTTCGCTCTCTCGATCGTATGCCAGGTCCGCCGGCGCGTCAAGCGTGGCTCGCCGGCTCTCTGCTTGCCTGCGAGCGGCGAGGCTGCTATAGTCGAGTGGGCTCGCCCGTGCGACAAGGAGGACAGCCGGTGGACCAGCAATACATCGTGGTGGATCAGAAGACGTTCACCAAGGAGGACTTGGTGCTGGATAACCACGTGTACAGGAACTGCCAGATGGACAAGTGCCGGATCTATTACAGCGGCGGCCCTTTCGAGCTGATCGACACGCACATCACGGAATCCGAGCTCATCCTGAACCAGCCCGCGAAAAACATTTATACGGCCATCCAGATCTTCCGCACCAAGTCTCCGGGATCAACCATCGTCTTCGAGTAGCGCGTCCGTAGCCGCTACTGGCACGGCATCTTCTTGATTTTTCCCTCCGCCACCTTGGTATTGCCGCAGCGCTTCGTGATCTCCGAGGGTTTGAAGACCGGGTCTGTCATGCCCTTCGACGTGAACGACGCCACCCGCTTGGCGAACGCCTCCGGCCATAAGTCACCGGCAGTGGCGTAATGGAGTGAAATCTCCGTATCGAAGGACGGCGTGTTCTCGGGCGTCGGGAAAACGAAGGTCTCCGCGCGGGT
>Ga0335085_10008206_pt1 | contig 15979 bp, 6 predicted proteins | sample Lox_Sample_45_FD_206712 | JGI IMG/M metagenome (GOLD analysis project Ga0335085, IMG submission 206712) | Soil microbial communities from Loxahatchee National Wildlife Refuge, Florida, United States - Lox_Sample_4.5 | ecosystem: Environmental > Terrestrial > Soil > Wetlands | place: USA: Florida...
TTTGCCGACCTCGAGTCGACCGAGGTCCGCGAAGACTCCGGCCCCTGGGAAGAGGATCTTCCCCCAGTTCCCGCCGCCATGAAATCTGTAGCCCACACCTGCTCAGCAACTCCCTCGACTCTTTTACGCCCCTGTGAATTGGCGGCTCCTTGTGGTCGATCGAGTTTTTGGCAGGGACGGGCTGTTTTTGCAGGGAACGTATCATTATCGCGTTTTGGCGAAGGACAGGAGCAGCGCCAACATAAATTGACTCAATGTGGATGAGATTTTTGGTAACCGCAGCTCTTCGGCGACTAGGGAGAGCGAGCAACTACTCCAGGTAATCGAAGCGCAACCCGCTTCGGCCTTCACCCCGGCCCGTCGAGCGCCGGCGGCCGATCCACAGGTAGGTTGAGCCGTCGGTTCCGCGGGCGCAGCGAAAACGGCGTTCCAGGTGGACACCTTCTCGCGGAACTTCCTCCAGGAATATGGTGGCCACCTCGGCGAGCATTCTTCCCAGTGGTCCGGTTGCCGGTCCGGGCAATCGGCCGCGATGAAGTTGAAGATGGCCGGAGTTGTCGAGCTGTATCGGCAAAAACGGGATCCAATAGTCCGGCACTGTGGACCCAAGCCGGTAATGCGGCACCGGATCACCGGAGGGAACTGAATCGGGAGCAGTAATGCGCCACTCAAGGGTTCGATCCAACGGAAACCCTGAGGCCCCGACGACCGTTTGTTCAATACCCCACGCTACATTGGCAAGCTCATCGCGCAGCAACAGGACATCTTCAATTGCAGCGCTTGAGGCCGGCGCTACCGCCCCTGGCGTCAGTAGCAGCGGTTGTGGGGGTGTGGCGGAGGTGCTCAAAGCGGGCGGCGCGAGTGGATCGATTGAGATTGAGAACATATGCCAATTACCCAGCCGACCGTCAGCGGCTGAGTAGTGGGGAATTGCTGTGACGACGCCGAACGTATCTGCCACCGAAAGCGATTGAACCAGGAACTGCGATCCAATGGGGGCCATCAGTGGAAACTGGAACCAATCATTTCCATAGATCAATGCGAACTCTCGCAGCAAGAGGCGCCCCACGTCTTCGGCCGCCGCACTAAGCAGTCCAATGTTGGTGCCGCCGTCTTCCATCTCCCAGAGCCTTCGTGCGGGCATGCCGCGGAACGTCACGGGGGTCGCCACAACGGTCTGCTGCGCAACAGTGGCTTTCGCGGTACCGGCTGTGAGTTGAACGGTGGTTCGATCGAACGTGTGCCAATCAATCGAGCCGCCGTCATATTCCTGCGCCACATAAGAAGCCGTATCGCCGGCCGCCGCCATTGAGAACTTGTATTCCATTCGGTCCGCGGCCCACCCGTCCTGCGCGGAAGGCTCGCTGAAAAGTGAGCCATACCACTGCAGCCAACTGCGCGTCACACTGAGCACGGCCGCTTGCTGGGCCTGCGGAATGGCCGGGACCGCCGGCAGGCTGCTTCCCGCCGCCACCAGGTCAGCATGCAATCGGATGCCGTCAATCACTCGCCCGGCAACGACTGGGGATAGCCCGGCGGCATCACTCGCCGGAGCGGCAGCGGAGGAAAGGCGATACTGCACCAAATATGCTGCGGAAATCGTGGCCGGCAATTGCGCCGCGGCAAGCAAACGAAGGAAATACAATCCCGCCTCAACGGCCTGATGGAGATCGGCTGCGCCACTGGCGGGGCGGGCGGCTTCACGTTCCACCAGCGTTTCGATGGGCTGGGCGCCGTTGTAGGGTTGAACCGCCTGGCCACCAAGTGAAAAACGGTCGAGCGCGGCCACGGAAGATTGAACCGTTGCAACCACGGGCGAGCCCGCATCGCGGCCTTCAAACTCTCCCATTTGCCACTGTCGCGCAACAAGCCAAAGAGGATCGTGAACGCGTGCCTCCAGCCCAAGCGTCATATCGTTGGACCGGCAACGAGGTTCAATGCGATCCCAAATCGTTACCGACGGCATCAGGCAGTCCCTTCGGACGCGGAAAACAGCGCCTTGTTGAAGTCAGTGGAAACGGTTTCCACGATAGTTCCGCCCGAGTTGTAGGCGAAATAGAGCGCCGGCAGATAGTGTCCCAGGGCGCCTAGAGTATCCGGGTCAACGGCACGAATCTTGGCGAGATCCAGCGCTTCCAGAATGCTGCCTTCCACGGCTTCCGACGTCCACTCCGGAAAGTCGTTGGGTTTGACTGCCAAAAGAATCGACTGAGGCGGGCGCGCGGACGGATCCGTATATTGGAATGAAACGGCAGTCATCTGTTGCGAGGAGGGCAGCACCTCTGTCCATTCGTCGATCATGAGCCCTGCCAGAGTGGTCCCCGCGGGAATGGGTGCGGGCGAGAATGCAATGAAGGATAAGCGGCTCGCGGAGGTCACACCTGGCAAGGCAAACCATTTGTCGCCGGGAGTGGCGGGCAACTGCGCAACCTTGAACTGCTGAAGGAGTTTTCCTGAGAGCGCTTCAGCGAACATTACGGCCCGTTCCAGGCGGGCAGCTCCGGGCTGTACGCGCGCTGCGCGCTGAAACCACCGGACCGATTCCAGCGGATCGTTGCCCTGAAGGTTCAGGCTGTTGGCCCACAAATCGCCGGAACTCGATGTGAGAACCGGAAGTGCCGGAAATGAGTTGCCAAAGATGGTTCTGAGGCGCGAAGAATCGTGATCGCTCAATTGGTCGGGAGTTGCGCTTGCTCGCGTAAATCCGGAGGCGAGACGATCGAGTTGTGCTGCCCGGGCAGAAAGCTCCGCTTTCGCTGCGGCGATTTGCTGCGGCCACTTGGTTTTGTCCGTGTCAGGCACCGTTCCCGCCGCGCCATAGGCCGCTGCTGCCAGCAGTGCTGCGTCGCCGGCTGAAGCGCTTCCCAACGCTGTAAGTGCCGATCGCATCCGGCTCTCAGCCGCATCGGCGCGGGTCTGAAGTTCGCCCGTGTTCATATCCCCGCCCGGGTTGCCAGGAACCACGAGGTCCTTCGGTGCCAAGGGTCGCGCGGCGTTCACCAGTCGCGCCACGGCCTGCGCCAGAAGCAGCCATTCGCTGAGTGCAATCACGGTGGGCTGCCAGCTTGGGTTGCGGTCGCCAAGAATTACTGTCTGCGCTGCACTCTGAGGGGCCGATGCCGAAACTGCGCGGCGAAGGCGATCTCCTAATTCCTGTGGAACGCCCTGTGCCTCAGGAAGGCTCAGTACATCGAGCGGCGCAAGGTTCAACTGATCGAGGCCTATTTCCCAAGTCGAAAGCGCTGCACCTTGCGAATTCAGGAACTGTCCGCGGATTCGGACCAGTTTGGGATCGCCCAGCAAGGTCGCCGCCCAGGCGTTCAATCGGGGCTCGGCTTGGGCGCGCGGAGTCAAAGTCCATCCGGCCGCGGTCGTGCCGGTGGCGACCGTCATGAGCCGATATCCCAGGCCGGTTCCACTGCGTGGGGTATCCACCACTTCAATTTCCGCGGGTGGTGTATCGCCGCGGGCAATGCTGTCGAGCGTCGCGCCGGCGCGCAGCAGGTTCCCGCGAATCAGTTGATGGACGCTTTCCGACAGCGCCAAATCGGCAACGGAATTCACTGCGTCATCGAGCCGATTAATCGCACCCGTAAGTGAAGTTCGATCCGCTGAGCCGGCCGCGGGCAGCCCGGGCGCGTTCCAAAACGCGGGGTCGTTGTGAAATTTCTGAAGCAGCCCCAGACCGTCGACAACGTCAAGATTGTTGGTGGCGCCGCTGAGTGGTGCGATGGTGCGCACGTTGTCGATGTATTGATCGAGTTTTAGATCATGCATGGTGCGCTCGAGCCGGTAACCGAGCAACGCGCCCAACGGCTGGCCGGAGCGAATGCCGTCAAGCAGATGCAGTCCCAGCCGGACCCTGCCGGAAGATAAATCAATCTCGAACGGACGCTGTGGAGCGTCGCTATGAGCTAAATAGCCGGCACGAAGCACTGCCGCGGTCGTCGCCTGGTTGAGTGACGGAGCATGGATGAAGCCTGCGGAGGCTGCCTGTTGCTTCTGGGAAGTTACGTTTTCCAACCACCCATATGCGCCCAGCACAATCCCGCCGTTGGGATTTGAGGCTCGAAGGCTCTGCAGGCGGAAGTAGGAAAGCGAGGTGATCCAGGCGTCCAGGCGGTACGACGCGAGATCAAAGGCCTCGCGGACGGCTGCATCCAGTTCAGCGGAGGTATAGCCAGCCAATTGTGCGAACGCACTCCAAAAGGCTGCGAAGGCAGGAACGGTAGTGCCGGATTTTGCGCTGTCCAGAAATGTTCCCACCGGGCCCTTTCCCGGGAGTGTACGGGTAAGAATATCCCAGGCGGTGGGGCGGACCAGGGTGGAGAAACCAATCAGCTCTGCTTCAATTCTCTCTGGTGGTTGCGCTGCTGCGGCAGCGGTCAGAAGGTCAAGCGCGGAATCCAGATACTGCCTCAACGCGCTGTGGCGCAGAAGCAGAAAGAAAAGCGGGAGCGGTGACGGTAGCGCGACATCTCGCAAACCCTGCCATCCCAGGGCGGCCAGAGTCGCAATGTAAGCCGGAGCAGCCAACCCATCAAGGGGCGGAGGCGCGATCAACAGATCGGTTAATCTCCGCTGCGCGGTGACATATGTGGAACTTGCCAATCGTGTGTTCTTGACTGTGGCGGCCAGGCCACCCACGTCGGCCACGGCTTTGGCTGCCAGCGTCGTCCACCACGTGGCTACCAGATCCTTTTGAACGAAATTCCAATAGGAAAAATTGTATTCCGGGCCCACCACGTTCCGCGCCGTAAAATTGTTGGACGAAGCAGTCTGACCCAGCACGGTTACCAGCGACGCCTCAGGATCGGCTGACCCTGGCAGGCGCGAAACGTTCGGCACCGCGTTTTCCCACGTGGAGCGAAGCTGCGCGAGCAATCCGGCGAGTGGAGCGTCCAGCGGCCTGCCTTCCAGAGACTTCCAATTTGCACTCCAGCAAACTGGGAGCAATCCATAGGGCTGCCGTCCAATGCGCAGGATGGGAAAATGTCCGCGTGCGCGAACGGCGGCGGCAAAATGGTCACGAGCGGCAGGCAGGATGGTGTCTGGATTGGGCACCGACCCGTTAACCAACTGGCTCAGGTAATATCCCCAGGTGCCCGGCCACATCACTGTGTTGATGGTGTGAGCGATCTCATCCTGCCGACCGTTGGCGCCGCGGACGTGCGCGAGCAACGAAGGAGCGATATTCAACGCGGCGGCCAGGCGATCCCCGTCAGCGGTTGGCCGGGACGGACACAACGCAGGTCCTTGTTCCAGTCCGAACACAGCGTCGAAGTCGGACTGACTCGAAGAAAATCCCGCGTTTACGTTCTCCGTGTTGTTGGTTGGCGTGTTCAGGGGCAGAAGCTCCAGCCCACCGGTGTAGTGGTGCGCATGCAGCAGACCGCCAAGCCGCACAGAGGAATCACCGACGCCCAAGCCCGTTTTCAAACCCAGCACCACGATGCGATTGAATCCTCTTTGCTGTACCGGCGTCAGACCGATTCGGAACGCCATGCCCACCTGATTGGCGGTGTTGAAATCGGTCAGCCACTTCATTCCTGGATCAGATAGCGGACCCTTGCTGGAGGGTGCGGGTCCGACCTGCAAGCTTTCCGGAATCGCTGGTCCTACAGCCAGCACCTGGCCAGCGGCGTTCCCCTGATAGCCGATTACAATCCAGCGCTCTGGCAGAACGTTGGTAAACGGTGCAAGTGTCCATTGAGCGGACTTAGCCCCAGTGGGCACATTCGCACTGGTAATCCAGGCGGCGCGAGTGGCTCCGTATTGCCGCGCGAGCCCTTCGAAGGTGAGCTTCGCCGCATCACTCCCCGCCTTGGCCGCTGCCAGATACGCTGTCCGCGCGCTCTGCTCATCAGTGGTCAATTGCGGTTCGAAACTGTTGATGTGAACATCATCCGGGTAAATGCGAAGCCACAATTCAGCGCCTTGAAATCGGGTCTCCAGCCGCACCGGCAGTAGCACAAGAGGCGTGTCGGCGGAAGGCGGAAAAAGAAAGCGGCTGGTAGAGGGAAACGTCGGCCCGTCGGGAATCAGTGACGCATCCTGCACGCTGATTGGCAGAAGAGCATTGACGTCGTGTCCGGAGTCCCGGACCGTTGTAGCGTTCGGAAAGGCGCGCTTCTGCCCGGAAGCCAAAATATAGGCGAATACTTTCCCGGTCCCGCGGTAGAGCGTGTTGTCAGCGCGACTCGGCAGCGCAGCTCCTTCCGGAATTGCATTCAAATCGGCCAGTTCAACACTTAAGGCAGTGAGGGTCTTCGTTAGAATCAGGCTGGTGGCAAGATCGGGGACTCGGCGCCGCTGCCCCGCCGTCATGAAGTAGTAGGTGATGCCCGGAGGCGGGAACTGAAATTTCTGCATCATCAATGTGCCGTCTTTTCGTGTCGGCAAAGGCGTGCCCAAGGGGATCGCCGCCAGATCGGCATCGCTCAAGGTACGCACGGTCTGCCCGGCCAGCATGAAGTTCAATGTCTGGGCGTCCGGGATGAGCCTCCGGGAGCCGGACTGCAAAAAGTAAACGTCCGTCGTGTTGGTGGTGCCGTGGACGAATGGAGACAACGGCGCGGTCGGTACCGAGCTCATGCTCCTCCTAAAAGCGCCAGTGCATGCAGCGCGACGCGCACGGGCCGGCGCATCAGAATGTAGGCCAAGGCGGCCGAATTTTCACTCCACGCCACTGACTCACCCGAGGGTGTTGGTGGGGCGGACGACACATCAATATAACTTCCCTTCAGTTTCACTTCCTGCCAGCTCAAGTCGTTCCATAGTTTGATCGGCGTGGAGCTTTTGTCAGGCTCCAGGCCCACACGCGGTTCAGTTACGTGTTCGGCAATCACAAAGTACCAGCCTGCGTCATTTGCGGCTGGATTGGGCGAGCCTTTCGGATCGGTAATGTTGAATCCGAAGAACGTCATTTCCTCTCCAAAACTGCCGCGAAAGACCGGGAACTGGACGTTATCGGTAAGCTGCCGCACCTGACCTGCCCACTTTGCCTGCCCCGCATAGACCATTGCGTTCGGATACCGGCGGAACAGGTTTGCGCGAACCAGCAGCACAAGCTGGTTCCCCGTGGATGAGCTCGAGACGTGGCCCCCAAGAGCCGTAAGGGCATCGAACCCATGAATTGTGCCGATGTCGGCCGCGGCGCCGCCCCAGAAATTCTGAAAAAAGGTCACCGTACGATCCGCGGGAAATTCACGCCACAGCAGTTCGCGCGAAAGCTCATCGTTCAACCCGACCATATAGGCTTCGATGAAACCCGGGTTCGTCGCCAACAGCACTGCGCAATCGTCTTCGATCTGTGATATTCCCGGCAGCATCCATTCGGGTGAAAGGTCTGCCAAAGGGGCATACATGGCTTGCGGAAACTTTGGGCCCACTTCGACAGGTTGTAATGGATCGGGTCCGGTGTTCAAAGGAATTCGCAACCCGAGCCGGGCGCGAAGGGTGTTGGCGGGATTCAAAGTGGCCGCCAATTGGGCGCGAACCGGCGCCAGCGAGGCTTGTCCACCCAGCGGGAGGCGGTCCGGAGCCGCTGCCGGAGCGGTATTGAGATAGGTGTTCACCGATTTCGCCGCGGTGCGGAAATTGTTCTTTACCACTTCCAGTGCAGCAGCATCGCTGGGGAACACGATGGGTGCAGGCACATTCGCGACAGTACCCTTAAGGATGACAGGCAGGTTGGGGTTTTTGCCCCAATCGATAATCGGCGGTTTGGCAATAGGTCCAGTCGGGGAAATGGGACCGGTGGGTACCGGGCCTGTCGGCAAAGCCGGCGGCTTACCGGGAATGGGACCCGTTGTGGGAAGAGCGCCTGGCGGCGAAAGTACCTCTGCCTTCTCCTCCGTAAGTAGAGACTTCGTCGTCCCCACGCCGCCCGTTGACACTACTGAGATTTGTTGCCAGCCGGTTCCCGATAGCACGGAGACGGGGGTCATGCTTTTGACTTGAAAGTCCGGCGAAATCGAATCGAACGCCACCATGCCTTTCGGAGGCTGAGCGGCATTGGAAATCTGGAGCGCGGTTGGCGCCGAGCCTGCTGGCATGTTCAGCCGGTCCACGATTTGTGGGACAGCTGTATTCAACTGTCTTCCGACAGGGCCGGCGGGACGGGAGATTCGACGCATCGCAGACGAGAGTGCTCCGCTGGGAAGGCGACTCGCCAGGACCTGCCCGGTCACCGTGGCTTTAACGCCTGCCAGGGTCACGCGGACTCGGCTTTGCAAAGGCTTGGTGATTTGCAGCCATTTTCCGTCACCGGCAACTCGATTGAGATGCCGCTGGTTCATGGAAGTCGAAACCGCGCGAGCCAGTTGAGCCTGCCGCAACAGACGGTTGGATTTTTGAATTTCACCCCACTGATCCCAGGCGGAGGCCACCAGCGCTTCCTGATCGCGCTGCACCACTTGCGAACCCGCTGAGGCTGCGGACCGCGGACGGGGATCGAGATTGAGCTGTCCCAACCAGACCGGTGGGGCTCCCGAGGCCGGCAAGGCGGAGCCACTCTGGGCGCTTCCGTAGATTGGAGGCGCCACAACCGGGTTTCCTGCTGCCGGGGGCGCCAGAGCTGCACGCAACTGCGCCTCGTATTTGCTTTGAGCCCCGGCTGGCCAGGGTGTTGACTGGTTGCCCACCGTGCGGAGCGCCCCTTCCAGACCCAGGGTAACACCAGCAACTCCGGGAGCACCAAAGCCGGGCTGGCTTACGTCCATAGTTCGGGTGCCTGCGTCCAACTTCTGCGCCGGCGGCCTGATCTTCCGCGCCAGGGAAGCGAAATCGCCATCGGCTCCCGTCTGAAAGCGAAACACGTAATAGGCGGGAATCGTGAAGGGCGCGGAAACATTCGCATCCCACGCAGGCGTCATATCGTGATCATCTACCGGCAAGCCGAGACCTGCATTTACCCCGGCCCGATAGGTGGGAACAATGCACGCGATGTAGCTCTGGCCGGGCTGAAGCGCACGTGGGGAGATCAGCCGGGAAACCGTGGTGATGGGATCACCGTTCAGTGTCCCCGTCAACGCATCGCCTGAGACATTTGCGCCGGTCACCTGAGCGTGCGCCCATGCGTCAATGGTGGACAGATCGGGCAGCTCGGTTTTCGGGTCATGAGGCGCGTCAATTCGCAATCGGCTGATGCCCCCAGCGATAGAATTGACCTGAATTCCTTCGGAATCGGGAACCACCACCAGGCAGATCCACGGTTGCAACCGGCCATTAACAACCGGGGCGGGAGTAAACATCCATGGCAGATCGGGTTGGGCCAGCTCCACCATCGCCAAGTAGTTCGGCTCGAATCCGGACGATCCGTCGCGGGGATCGGTTCGCACTACTGCTCGAGTGTCAAGCGCCGTGATTTGTCCTGGCCCGATTAACCGCACCGCGGGGACTGAAACCGGCGCATTGTTCACGCTCAGTGATACTGGCAAGGACAGATAATTTGTAGCGGGCGCCGCCGTAATGGTGGACGCAAGTCCCCGGCGGACCCACGGGACAATCGTGTACGCGGCTGGAGTTTGATCTGCCATATCAGGAAACCGACAATTCGTGAACAGACAGAATTTGCAACTTGGCGCGCTGGGACGGGCTTTGTGCAATCGCTGCCTGAAGCGCAGCCTTCGCGTCGCTATAAGTGGTGCCCTTCATAACGATATTGGAAGCGGCAAGGGTAGTCTGATCCACGATGGTGAAGGTTTGCGGTGCGATCTTCACCGGAGTTCCAGGCGCGGAGTAGCGCTGGTTTCCGGCGATCCGGATCGCCGCCCCCCCGGACGCACCGAAGGAAAGCACTGCAACCAAATCGCCGATTCCGAATGTCTTCAGCGGGGTGACGGTATCCTCACGCAGCGCTCCACCCGGTTCATCGACATAAAACGTTTCGTAGGAGATCGTCTTGGAGACGGAAGCGCCACACTTCACCAGGCTTTTGCCATTCAGGCGAACGCCGGCATCGTGCGTTTCGAACGAGGGACGCGCGAGTTTCTCGTCGTCGGTCAAATTGAAAAACTGCGCGGGTGCGAAATCGTCTTCGACGGGATCGTAGGACACTGTCGAACTATTTACCTGATAGCCAGTGATGCTGAAATTCGTAGGTCCCGACACCGGAGCGGAGCCAAATTGGGCGATGGATAGCCCCAGTGGCGCAACACTTTGGTGAACCTCCAACTGAGCTAGCGGATGGATCACCGGAGTTCCCGGGTCCTTGAGTGAGACCAGCGGCGAAACTCCCGTTGGTAGTGCGCTGCCCCAATTGCGAGCGTCGGACAGCGCCGTTGTCAATAGTCCCAGAACGTTGACGGGAGCGATCTGTGGCGCCGGCGCATCGTCGCCCCAGGAAACATTGAACGATTTGGTGACGTCGAAGAATACGATATGAACCTTGAACTGGCCTGCGATGTTCCAAGGTGCAGGCCCCGACAATGTGGCGTCAAGTCCCACCGACATCAGATCGTCACCACCGGCCGTCAATGCTACCTGTCCGGAGATGTCCGCTACAAAATGGAACGGACTGAGCTGAAACAAGGCGTCGAACCCAAGGTGCCCGGAAAGTCCGAACCCGGAAACTCCAATAAACACGTCCAGGGTCGCCCCGAACTGAACGGTATTCGAAGAGACGGCGAGATACGCCGCGAGCCGGAGCTTGCTGATGGCGCCGGACGGCATGTCGATCGTCATGCGCTGCAGCGTCGGAAAGCCGGCGGGAGGAGTGAAGTTTGGATGATACCCGCCAATGGCCAGCAAGAATTCGCGTTGTGACGAGCTCCAGTTCGCGCGAAGCGCCATACCACCGCTTAGAGTGAACTGGATGAGCCTGGAATCAAACAATGTGGCATCGAGAGAAAGTGAGTCCTGGCTGAGGTCCAGTATCCCGAGCGCGTCCATGTTGATTCGAATCAGCGACTGCGACTCCGACGGTATGCGTGCGGTTATGCGGGCGATCAGGATGATACGAATGGGTTCAGGCAACTCGATCACAATGGCAATCGCCGCTGTAAGGACAGTCGGTGTGCCCCATCCGACCAGCGCCATCGGGCCAAACACGAATCGCCCTTCTGCGGTGGGAAAGATGGCATCCAGCGTAGAGAGTATTTGGGGGGCGTTGGTGATGGCGTTCGTCGGAAACAGAATCGAGGACAGCGTGTTTGCTTTGAGGGCCGCGTGCAGCGCGTCCGTGGAGGCGCTGCGATTTACTGCCAGCAATCCGCCGACACCATTGAGCGTAAATCCCCAACCGAGTTCGACGGGCGGAAACTCCGCATCAACTAACGCCAATAGCGAATAGCCCGAGTGGCCGGCCACCTGCGTCGTGATCAGTCCGAACGCCTGCAACGCCAGGTTGTTGAACTGCAACTGGAGGATGCCGGCGTATTCTTGAGCCGTGTCATCGTGTTTGAGAAAGCCTCCACCACTCACTCCTGCCGCATTGATCGACAGTCCTACTCCCGAAGGCAGCTTGAAACTGAACGACAGATCGGAGATTCGCGGTGCGCCGCTGCTGGCATAGTTCAGTGCACTTACAATCCCGATTCGTTCTACAACCGCCTGCAGCGGCCCGATGGAAAGGGAGACAGTTGCTGAAAGCTCGGACGAGAGCGACGTAGTTCCCGCCTTCAGCAAGACGTGTATGCTCGGAATGCTGAAACCGCCTATGGACAATCCCACCGGCAGGTCCCCTTCCAGACCTGCGGCGCCTTTGAAAGTGATTCCTCCTCCGCTCGACCACGTTACTCCCAGATCGAATTTTGCATTGAGGCCGTTGGCGGGCAGCACATGGCTCAGGAAACCGTCGCCATCTCCCGGGGCGATTACGATCGAACATCCGTTCGCTGATGCGCCCACGTTTGCGGTGACTCCAGCGGCTGCCGTCCAGTCAATGCCGAAAATGAATTTCGCATTTCCCAACTCGAGCCGGGTTCCGGTAGTGCTTCCAAAGATGAACGCTGGTGCCGAAGATGAAGCGGGTGGAAGGAAATCGGCTTCGGCTTTTACCGATCCATCCGTCAGGCCCGTAGCGCCCGGGATCAGTTTCACGCCCGTCGGCGCGAATAGCAGCGCCGGGATCTCGCCTTGAGCCGTAAACACGACCTTCCATTGGCCTTGCGTCAATGTTTGGTTGAAATCGCCGGAAAAGCCAAGAACCAGCCCGGCGTTCTTGCCGGGGTGTAGCGCAGACGAGCATTTCAGATCGATCTTCAATTGGGATGTGGCGCTCTGAAATGGGATCAGGCTGAAGGTTGGGAAATAGGTGGCGTAGAAACTATCGGGAGGTGTTGGAGGCACCAACGGAGTGAAGGCATCGACCTGGGGATCGGAATTGAGGTACTGACTATCGTCATTAAGATTGATCGAATCGAGCCCGAAGTCGTTCGTTGTATCGAGCGGCGGCGCTGTGGGCGGTGGCACCGTGCTACGGAAATTAGTGTCCCACGGCAGGCCGATGGCGTCGGCAAGTAATGACAAATAGGGGAACAGCCGGTCCGCTGAGTGTTGCGCATCCCCACCACTGGCCATTCCATTAGGAAGATAGGTCGAGATTAGAACGTCCGCCGGATCTGACGTCACGTCGGACAGACGGGAGAGATCGAACTCGTCCAGCACATAACCGCTTCGTACGATCGCCCCAGCTTGCATCACTGGAGTACTCAACGCTTGCGTTTCCCGCAATTTGATCACAGTCAAAAATGCGAGCACCGAAAAAAGTCTCTTCTGTCGCCGGCGCAGCCATGAGGCAAGCAGCAGGGAGGCAATTTCCTCGGCCAATTGAGCCGCCACCTGCTCCAGACCGGGTTGATTCGCCAATTGCTTCAAGCCATCGATGAGCGTGTCGGCCTGGCCGGCGAGAGCCAGTACTTTCTGAATTCCGTCCCAGGAATTGAGCTGGGACTCATCGAGAGAGGACACCGACGTTTCCAGCGCCGCGACGCCTTTCAGTATTTGCAGGACGGCTTGATTGGAAGAAATTGCGGAGGTATGCCCCAGGCTAGCAAAGAGCATTTGCCTGGCCTGGTCGTTCGTCGCGGCAGACTCCAATGGCGCGAGAAAGTCTTTCACGAGATTTAACAGACTCTGAATTAAGCTTTGCGCCATGGCGGTTGGAAGTGGTAGTTTACTATAATCTATTGAGGAGAGCGCTACTATTTGTGCCATCCAAACTGCTGGATCGCCTAAATCAGTTTTACGATGAAAGTCCTGCCGTAACGGTAATGCAGGCACGCAATAATCCGCCGGCCCAACCGCATTGGCCTGGCCAGGGATTTGGTGGGCAGATGCCCGCAAACCCGCAAAGCATAATCATTCATGAAACCAGCGGATATCCAACCTACGCTTCGGCAAGTTCGTTTGTCGAGCGCTACACCAGCCGGGCAGGCGATCCTGGAATTGGGCCGCAGTTCTATGTTTCGGGAAATGGAACAGTTTATCGCCTGATCGATATCAATCCGCCCCTGGTGACCTGGCACGCGGGGTACATGAATAATGTTTCCTTTGGTATCGAAAACGGCGATCTGGGGGACAACCGGCAAATTGGACCTGACGCCATCATAACGGCTCAGGACGTGCTCCAGGATAACCCGAACCTGACTCAGGTCCAGGCAACGCAAAAGGCGGCGGCCTTCCAGGCTGCGGCCCGGCTCTACTGGCGCTCGTTTTCAAAGGACCCTGCCGCTCCTGCCGATCCGACTCGCCCCCAGGACCTGACCAACTTAAAGTCGCACCTTTTGCTGCACCCTGGGCAGGGTGCTCAAACCATCGAGGAAGGCATCCTGATCTGGTTTGCTATGGCGGGTTACGCCGGACCGCAGAACGTCGCGCAAATGGGTGGGAACTTCCGAAAGATGCTCTTCACCGAGCCGAATTTCCGAAGCCTGGTACTGCTGTGCCGTTATTTGGCGGAACTGTTTGGAATTCCGCGAAACTTTCCCGTCTTTCCGTATGTCACGATGGATGGTCAATCGAGCCCCGGTGGTAATCAGCAAACACAGAAGGACATGTTTCGGCGATTTATCCTTTGTGATGAGCGTGCAGATTTGCTGGCGCAGGCCGCGGGTTCGAATCTCGCTGATGTGACGAATGATGTTGCCGGACTGCCTGCTACCTTCCACAATCAGATTGCGCAAAACCAGGATGCCAAGGGACACATATTCCATCACAATGTCGGTTGGACAAACATGTTTTCCGATCCCAACCGTGGGTACCGGGGCCTTGCGGGACATGGCGTCGTTGGCGACACCGCGCCGCGCGATTCGCACAGCATGTGTCCCGGGCCGTTCTTCGACTGGCACCGCTTCTCCCGCGAGATCTGGGACTGGTGGTGGTACTGTTTTGACTTTGAGCCGATTCCACCTACTGTTAATGTCCGGCCGTCGCAGACCATCCGGCGATATCGTCAGGCTCGCGGTGACACCGCTCTGCAGGAATATTATTACGATGCGGTCGGCCAACCGGCCGATTACACTGCGGCGCGTCTGGCTGTCAGCGAGCAGAAGACGGGGGGAAATACCTTCGGGCTTCCAGTCTTGACGCCGGTCTATGCGATGGCGAACGGGGTCATTGTAGCCGCACGGATTCCCCAGAAGGGACTGCTTGAAAACCCCAAATCCGATGGGTTTCTTCTCGTCCGGCATGAAGTGTTTTCTGAAATGGTGAACAATCGCATCGACTACGATAGCGATCCGACTTACGTCTACTCGCTGATTTACTATCTTCAGTCTCCGCAATTCGTTTCGAACGACGTTTCCCCTAACAACCCGGACTGGTTTAATCGTTTCACGATGCGTCTGAAGGAGGCGGAACTATTGGTGCAGTTCCAGGCCGCGGCGGCAAATGCAGCCGACAATCCGCTGCAATCGGCGTGGACCCGCGCACCTACCGGGGGTGGAAATCAGCGTCCGACCCTGGGGACTCTTACCACCAACGACGCTACCGCATATCGCGGCATCGCAAACCTGCTTGCCCAGGGTGATGTAGCCTATTTGCCTGTCGAACACCGGCCGGGCGCGACACCCGTGCGAGTGGCTTTGGGAGACTTGATCGGGTATCCGGATCTCGTTCCGGACACGCTGTCCGGAAACCAAACGGGCGTAACGGTTGATATCTTTACCGCCAACCCCCTGCCACAGCCGTTTTCCATCCAGCAGACTGCCGTGCCAGCCGGTCGGCAGTCCATCTCCAAGCTGATGGGGCAAAACGATTGGTGGCCGACTCTCTGCGTGCTGCTTTCTCAGGAACAGGACGCCAACAAGGAACTACCGGTCGATGGTAATGTGTGGCATTACGACATGATCGATTTCTTAACATGGATCAACCGCGCCACATGGATCTCTGAGTGGCAGAAGTACGGAATCGTGGATGTCTTGCACCCTGATGCGCCGCCGCGCCCGAAGACACGGAGGTTTTAAGGAGCACGTGATTAACCTGTCGCTGCTTATAGTTTAGGAAGGATTGTCCGTGGGATCGTCGGACGTTCAACAAAATCCGCTTGGATAAATCGCAGGTTTCGAAGGTAGTAAGGTGATCCTCACAACGAACTGTGCTGCCCCAAGGTAGGCCCTGCGAAGCGCACATAACGAGTTGAAGTAGGCGCATGATGGGCTCCATTACAAATCCTGAATGGAGATCGCCATGCTGGAACAATCCTTCCTTAGGCCGACCACCGTGGCTCGAATCCGTTGCAATTGGTTGGCTCCTCAGATCGAACAATACGTTGAGTGGATGCACGTTCAAAAATAGGTCCCTGTCCCTGGCGAATTGTTGATTTAGGGCACAATTCCAGGGGTTAGCCGTTCTTGCTAAGATACTGAGATGCGCGATCTCGTCATCCTTTTCGTCCATGTCATGGCTACTCTTGCTCCGCTCCTGGGTCCCGGCGGCATGCCTTCCGTCGTGGCGGAGTCGGTCCTCGTCAAGCAGCAACCCCTAATCCTTAATCGTTCGCGGCAGCGGTTACCCCATCTACTCACTTCAGATCGCC
>Ga0335085_10008207_pt1 | contig 15976 bp, 14 predicted proteins | sample Lox_Sample_45_FD_206712 | JGI IMG/M metagenome (GOLD analysis project Ga0335085, IMG submission 206712) | Soil microbial communities from Loxahatchee National Wildlife Refuge, Florida, United States - Lox_Sample_4.5 | ecosystem: Environmental > Terrestrial > Soil > Wetlands | place: USA...
GCCGTGCCTGACGGCTTCCGCAAGACAGGCGCTCAAATTCGTGAACAAGGCCGTGCGCTTGGTGCCGTCCTCGCGCGTCCACGCCGCCCAGGAACCCATGTCGGCCAGATAGACGGCAAGATCGAGCAGACGATGCCGCTGCAGGTCCCGCACGCCGCGCGGCATTCCATGCATGCGCAAATAGCTCCGCGAGGCGAACGGAATGAAATGCAGGGTGCCGATCCGCAACGCGATCGGCTCGGTTTCGGACGGCTCGTAGTAATGGATTTGCAGGTCGAAAATGGCGCGCTTGTCGGCCGCGGTATCGTAGGCGCCGAACAGCTTCAGCTCGATCCCCGGATAGCGCGTGAAAAATGCGGGAAGGAACCGCGTCACCCAATAGGACGCAAGGCCGTCACCCATGAATATCTTGCAATCGCCTTCGACGCGGTCGGCGGTGCCGGCTCCCTGATTGGCCGCGCGTGTCAATGCAAAATGCGCGGCATTGGTATCGTTGTAGATTCGCTGGCCCTCGAAGGTCAGCCGCGGCCCCCGACGGTCGCGGTCGAACAGCCGCACGCCGATTCGCGATTCCAGGCGTGCCAGCCGCCGGCTGACCGTCGCCTGCGTCATCTTCAGCCGGGCTGCTGCCCGATTGAAGCTTCCGGTTTGAACAACCTCCAGGAAGACCCTGAAATCGTCCCAATTGAGGTCCTCGGACCCCCCAGCTTCTTCAATTTCCGTATAAGGCAATTCGCTCATAGCTATTCCGCGATCTGTAAAGCTGTAGCAAAAAAAAGTCGTGTCGATAGCTCCACTATAGGAGCCCGAGCCGCAGCGAAATGGGGGACGCACATGACCGATCGTTTCCTATAGCGAAATCAACAAGATAGTCTCGGATGTGGGATTTTGCCAACCGTCGGCGCTGCCTCGGGTCGGCAGCGGCGGCTCTGGCCTCCATGGAGGACGTCAAACCCGTGTACCGGCAAATGTCGCGCGTAGCGCAATATTTTTGAACCGCGGAGACGCAAAGACGCCAAGATGCTCAGAGTTCCAAGGTCCTTGGCGCCTTTGCGTTTCCGCGGTCAATTCCCGTTGTAGAAAATCATTGCGCTTCGCGCGCCGCCTCCATCTCCGTGGCTTCGTGCCTCTGTGTGAGACTTTCTTGCGCTTCGCCGTATACTGGCCGGAAGACGGAACGCGGGAACAGGCAATTGAAAGAGCGAAACGGCGGAAGAATTCACCCCGCCACACTTGCGGCGCAAGCACTCGGCTGGGTTGACGGACGCACGCGCGCCATCTCGCCGCCGCTTCACGCGTCCTCCACCTTCGAACGCAACCCCGACAACAGCTACCCGGCGGGTTACGATTATGCGCGCGGGCGCAATCCCGCCTGCGAGCAGCCGGAGGCGCTCCTGGCACGACTCGAAAACGGTCAGGAAGCGATGCTGTTCGCCTCCGGCATGGCAGCGGCGACAGCCGTGTTCCAGGGACTGGCGCCGGGCGACCATGTGGTGGCGCCGCAAGTGATGTATTGGTCGTTGCGCAACTGGCTCGTCGGGTTCGCGCGCGATTGGGGACTGGCCGTCGATATCGTCGACATGTCCGACCCCGATGTGCTCGCGCGCACGCTGAAGCCGGGAAGGACCAAGCTCGTATGGGCGGAAACCCCCGCCAATCCGCTGTGGGACATCGTCGATATCGCCCGCATCGCCGAGCTCGTCCACGCTGCCGGCGCCCGTCTCGCCGTCGATTCGACCGTCGCAACGCCCGTATTCACCAGGCCATTGGAGCTTGGCGCCGATCTCGTCATGCATTCGGCCACCAAGTATCTCAACGGCCATTCCGACCTCGTAGCCGGCGCGCTGGTTACGCGGACGGCCGACGAATATTGGCAGCGCCTGAAGCAGTTGCGGACCCAACTGGGTGGCGTGCTCGGCCCGTTCGAGGCGTGGCTGCTGCTCAGGGGCATGCGCACGCTTTTCCCGCGCGTGCGCATGCAGGCCGCCAACGCGCAAGCCATCGCCGAACGCCTTGCCGCGCATCCTGAAGTTGCGCGCGTGCTCTATCCGGGTCTGCCGGATTTTCCGGGACACGCGATCGCAGCCAAGCAGATGACCGGCGGCTTTGGCGCCATGCTGTCGATTCGGATGCGGGGCGGCGAAACAGCGGCGATTGCCGCCGCGGCCAACATGCGCGTGTTCAAGCGCGCCACTTCGCTGGGCGGCACCGAGAGCCTCATCGAGCACCGCGCGTCGGTCGAAGGTCCCGACACGCCCTGCCCGCCCGACCTGCTGCGCCTGTCGATCGGCATCGAACATGCCGACGATTTGATTGCCGACCTCGAACAGGCGCTGGACACGGTTTGAGTGTGCCATGTTGCGAGACTTGCTGCCGGCAATTCCCTGGCAACAGGGAAATCTGCAGGGAATTTGCGCTGGCCTGCATTCGCAAAGCCAATAAAGTGAATGCTTCTTGCGCCACCGCCGTGCACGAGCAGGGAACTTATCAGCGAATTTTGCGCGCCGGGAGGGCCGCGCTATGGCACGATCGAAAATACCGTGCCGCCGTTTGATGCTCCGCCGCTATAAGTCGTGCCATAGAGAATGCCCTTGATGCTGATCAGGTCGCCCTCTGGCTGGGCGCCGTCGCTGCCACCGCCGAAGGAATGCAGAACGCTTTCCGTTCCGCTCGGCGTCAGCGAGAACACCGTGCCGCAACCACAGCTCGTTCCGCCGCCACTGAGGGTCGTTCCGTACAGCGTGCCATTGCTGTTGAGTAGCCGGGCAGATGGGAAGGCGCCGTCGGCGCCGTAGTGAAACGCGTAGAGCACGGTTTCAGTTCCGCGCCGAGCGACCGAGAACACCGTGCCGCAGCCGTAGGGGGCGTGGCAGCTCATGTCACCGCCATAAATGGTCGTTCCATACAGCGTTCCTTTGATGTTGATCAGACCCGCTGATGGACCCTCGCCATCGCTGCCGCCTTTGAACGCATAGACCACCTTCTCCGTCCCGCTCGGCGTGATGGAGAACACCGTGCCGCAACCGTACGGGGCGTGGCAGCTCGTTCCGCCGCCTTCGAAGGTCGTCCCATAGAGTGCGCCATTGACATTGATCAGCCTTGCATAAGTGGCCGAACCGTCGCTGCCGCCTTGGAACGCGTGAAGCACGGTTTCAGTCCCACCCGGGGTGATCGAGAACACCGTGCCTCCGCCGTGTGCGCCATCGTAGAGGGTCGTTCCGTAGAACGTACCCTTGACATCAATCAGGCCCGCTTGAGGACCACTTCCATCGCTGCCGCCTCGGAACGCATAAAGCACCGCCTCCGCCCCGTTCAGAGTGATCGAGAACACCGAGCCGCAACCCCTGGCCTTGAAACAGCCCCGGATACCGCCGCCAACAGTCGTTCCATACAGTGTGCCGTTGACGCTGATCAGGCTCCCTCCTGGAAACTTCCCATCGCCCGCCTCCTTGCCGAAACGGTGAATCACCGTATGGGTCCCACTCGGCGTCAGCGAAAATTCCGTGCCACAGCCGTCACGACAACGCTTACTGCTCCCGCCATATGCCGTTGTTCCGTAGAGCGTGCCTTCGACATCGATCAGGCCCGCAACAGGACCGTGTCCATCGCTGCCGCCTTTGAATGCGTAAACCACAGCCTCGGTCACGGCGCCCGCCGCAGAGATGTGCAGAACGCCAGCGCACACAAGGGTGGCCGCAAATCGAAGAATGGCATCGGGTTTCATCTGCTGCCCCGCTTCAGGACAAGAAAACCTAGCAGGAAATCGAGCGACAAACGAGTAGGTGCCAGCAACCGCCAGCAACTGTGCCTCTGTCGAGGAACCCGGCACACCCCGCCGGTTGCTTCGCCTGTCGATCGGCATCGAACATGCCGACGATTTGATTGCCGACCTCGAACAGGCGCTGGAGCCGATACCGCGATAGTATTCAATCAAATCCAAACATGTCATGCCCGCCGGTGCGGGCATCCAGGTCTGGGATGCAAATCAGCGCCGCCGCCCCCCTTAAGAGGACCGAACTATTGTCTTGTTCGATAGATTCTGGGTTCCCGCTTTTCGCGGGAATGACAAGGTAGTGTTGTCATGCCCGCTTCGGCGGGCATGACACGTTTTGGGTTTAGGGAATCTTCGACAGTCGCTGCTCGCTAAGCGCAAATTGCTTCGCGACATCGGCGAGTTCCCAGAAACGAGAGGGGCCGTACGTTCTGGGTCCTCGCTCCGGCAGACATAACACTGCCGAGGTGACGGATGCCCCTTACGCATTCAGCGTTTCGTAGAGATCACGCCACTGTGGATTGAGTTTTTCGATGAGTTCGATCTTCCATGCGCGATTCCATTTCTTGAGACGGGTTTCGCGTTCGATGGCGAAGCCGATATCATCGAAAATCTCGAAATAAACGAGCATTTTCACGCCATATTTCTTCGTGAAGCCCGTAACGAGCCCTTCCCGGTGCTCAGCTTGTTACAATTTGCCGAGAGCACCGCGGACTCTGGATGCCCGCTCCGGCGGGCATGACACATTTTGGGAGAGGATGAACGGTCGGCCGCGGCTCCGACTCAGCCATGAATCGCAACAGATGCAGATGATGCGGCTGCGCAATTCCTTGGCGTCGCACGGGCGTACCCTGCAATTTGCCGGGCGACGCTGGCCACGCGCATGGCCGGGACAAAGTCTTTCCGCGAGGATGTGCGGCTTTCTCGGAGCTGGAGCAGGAAGCGGCAAGAGTCTGCGACTGGCTTCACGGTATGACCATGCTCGTCGAACCCGAGCCGGGCTCCTGACGTTGTTCTAGAGCATCGGACGTTCAAACAGAATCAATGGTGTCATTCCCGCGAAAGCGGGAACCCAGCAGGCGCGCGTCTGCGCGCCGATGAATGCCTTTAATCATTCAGCCGCAGACCCGGCTGAACTGGGTCCCCGCTTTCGCGGGGATGACATTGGGAAGGTTTTAGTGATCTCGCTTGAACATCCGATGCTCTAATCGCCGCCCGAACGCAGCTTGAATTTTGCCAGGTGCTCATAATGCGGGCGCGCGAGATCCGCGATGGCTGCCAGCTCTCCGGAGAGCGCAGCTGCGGGTCTCGCACGCGGCGCCGCAAAACCCGTCGAGCGCTCCACGGCATCATACCAGGCCGGCGCCCAGGCGCCGTCGCTGGCGCGCCTGCCCGCGGGCCAGCTCAGCATGCGCGCGTCGAACGGAATTTTCAGCGCAGCGCACAGAGCCGAAAGCGCGGCGCGCGGATCGGCGAGGACGTCGGCGGCGTCGATCACCGGCGGTGCGCGGCCCAGCCTGTCGCATTCGCGCTGGAACAATTCGCATTGTTGCACGAAACCGATATCGGCAAGTGTGACGAGCGCGCGTTTCGCGGCATAGGATGCAAGCACATCTTCGGGCGCGCGAATAAGAAAGGCATTGCGAAAGACGTCCATCCAGGAGCGCCCGAAATCGGCCAGCACGTGATGCGTCATGTGCTTCTGGTAGAAAATCGGACGGCCGCCCGGCACGGGCCCCAGCACCCATTGCTCCACCTCCCACCAATCGGCAGGCTGCGAAGCAAGCGTTTCGGCGCGCATCGGATGATCGATACCGGTGGCCGCGAGATACGCGGCATAGAACGGCTCGTCGAGCACGCTGGTATCGGAGCGGTTTTCGAACGCACGCATCATCGCCGTGGAGATGTTGCGCGGCCCCGACCACATGGCGATGCGGATCGGATTCACGCGCCGCGCGCCGCTTCGGCGTCCTTCAAATCCTCGTAAAGCGCAAGAAGCCGCGCCGTCGTGGGGCCCGGAAGCGTCGCCGGCAACACAATTCCGTCGACGGACCGCACGGGCGTTATGCCGCCGAATGTGCCGGTGACGAACGCCTCCGCGGCATCGTGAACCTGCGCCAGCGTGAAATCGCCGATTCGGACGGGAATCCTGTCTGTCCGGCACAGCTCGATGACATGGGCGCGCGTGATGCCGTTGAAGCAGCAGTCGCCGGTCGACGTGCACACTTCCCCGTTCCGGACGAAGAAGAAATTCGTGGCGTTGCAGCTGGACACGAAGCCATGCAGATCCAGCATCAACGCCTCGTCTGCACCCGCCGCAATCGCCTCGTTGAGGGCCATGACGAGATTGAGCCGGCTGTGCGAATTGATTCGCATGTCGAACATTTCGCGCGGCGTGCAGCGCACTGAAGACGTGGAGAGGACAAGGCCCCTCGTGGCCAGCGCCGGGCTTGGCTCCTTGTATTCCGCGATGATGACGAGCGTGGGCCTGCCTACCGCGTTGCGGGGATCCTGATTGGCGGTCCTCTTCTCGCCCCGGGTCAGCATCAGGCGGATATGCACGCCGTGCCGCATGCCGTTCGCATCGAGCGTCGTGCGGACTGCCCGAATGAAATCTTCGCGAGTCATCTGGGGATCGAGCGCAATGGCGCGCGCGCCGGCCAACAGGCGATTCACGTGCGCTTCCGCAAAGAGCAGTGCACCCTTGTGGAGACGGAAACCTTCCCACACACCGTCTCCCAGCACGAACCCGGCATCGAGCACGGAAACCTTCGCCTCCTCCCGCGGCACCAGCGCGCCGTTGAGATAGACGCGCACCCCGGCGTTGCGGCTGTCCTGGACGTAATCCTGGCTTCCCGGCATGGCGGAACCGCAAGCTCGAATGCGAAGGCATCTTAGCGCCATGGGCGCCTGCAGCCACCCTTGCACTGCCGCGCAGGCGCACTATTTTCTGAACGATCCATCGCGCGGGAATTCGCGAAATGCTGGGTATGCTGGGTCTGATTTTCGGCTTTTTCGCCTTCGTCTGGGCCAGCATCGCGGCCACCATGGGCGTGCTGCTGCTGTTCGTGCTCCTGCTTCTGCTGATCGCGTTCGCTGTTCTCTTCCGCGTGGGCTTTGCGTTGCTGAAATTCGCGGCCGCACTCATGCTGATCTGTTTTGCTGCGGTCTGGCTGTTCTAGCCCTCCTTAAGGGGTTGAAGGTGGTCGTGCTGCGCATCAGCGCAGCTGCGATGGCGAGGCTCCCGCGCGCAGCGCAATTAGAATTGAACCGCAGAGACGCAAAGATGCCAAGGGCCTTCTCGCTCGGAGACCCTTTGCGCCTTTGCGTCTCTGCGGTGAGAAAATTTTTGAATGCGCTTCGCGCCGGTGTTCGTGAACACGATCTTTGGCGCGCCGTGCGCTCGATGTTCTAAACATATGCGAATTGGCACCGGCGAGTGCGCAGCCGAGGGCAACCTGCGCTTGTGCTTGCGTGCGCGATACCGCCTGCGAATTGCAAAACAAGCAGATGCAATCGGGAAATATTGCGTTAGCGATCAAATCGCGGTTAACTTGCATTACCAGTTTGCAAGATAATGCTGGGCAGCGCCGTAGCGTGTAAGTGCGAGAGGGGGCGTTCGCATGGTTTTTGCAACTCGATTTGTGCTGGCCGTTGTGCTTGCAGCAATCACCCTCCCCGCGGCTGCCCAACAGGGCGAACCTCAACAACAGGCCGCAGCGGCCGATGGCACGCATTGGCTTCGCGACGAACAAAGCGGCTGCAAGGCGCCGGATCCCGACGTTACCGACGGCGACGGCATCGTTTGGCTTGGTGCGTGTCCCAATGGCGTGATCGACGGCCAGGGCACGCTCACCCTGATCGACAAAGGACAGCCGCAGGTCACGATCACCGGCGCATTCCACGACGGCAATCTCGAGAGCGGCCACGCCACGCTCAGCTGGCCGGACGGATCGAAATACGACGGCGACCAGACGGGCGGCAGGTTCAACGGCCAGGGCGTCTTCGTCTCCGCCGAACAGGATCGGCTCGAGGGCAACTGGAAGGACGGCGCGCTGAACGGCGATGCGACGGTAACCTGGGCGAACGGCAATCGCTATCAAGGCGGCTGGAGCAACGGAAAAGCCGAAGGCCACGGCGTGGAGACCTGGGCCAATGGCGACCGCTATGACGGCGAGTGGCACACCGGGCAGGCGGAAGGCCATGGCGTGCAGGTGTGGGCCAACGGCCAAAGCTATGAAGGGGAATGGAAGAACGACATGCCGAACGGCATCGGCAAGCTGGTGCGTCCGGACGGAACCCAAGTCGCAGGCAAATTCGTAGACGGCCACCCGCTGGGACAAATTGCAGCCGCCGCGCCGCCCGGGCCGCAGACGGTTTCCGCGCAGCCTGCGCCGACGTCGGCGCCCACCGCACAGACGTTGCCGGCCGCTCCGCTGCAAGAGGCGGCGCAGCCGCCTGCGCCGGATACCGCAACCGGCAGATTGAGCCAGGTCGAAGGCAAGAAGCTGATCGCCGTCGACGGCTCGAGCCTTGCCCTGAGTGCCATCGATGGCGGCTTTACGCGCGAAATCACCAAGGCGGACGGAACAAGCGCAGCAACGACTTTCACGTTCGTCAACGAGCGCATGGGCACGGTTGCGAACATGAACGACCCCGATCACGTCGCCGGCATGTTCAAGATGAGCGATAACGAGATCGACATCGACTACTCGGACGGCCATTCCGAAGTCTTCAAACCGGCGTCGGGCGGAGCGACGCTGGCCTTGCGCTCACCGCAAGGGGACACTTTCTGTACCGTCTGGTATCCGGAAGGACATATTTTCAGCGACGGCGATCGCAGAGCGGCGCTGGCCGAATATGCGAGCAAGCTCGGGGTGGCATTCAAAGTGGCGGGCAGGCACTCCGGCAAGCCCGCGGCGGCCTGCATGATGAGCCCGCTCGGCGCAACCTCGCCTGCTCCACCCGTCGCGACCCCTGCGGTGTTGCAGCTGAAGGCCGTGCCGCATCCTTTGCCGCGTCCCATCCAGGCGAGCTATGAGATCCCGCCGCCCAGAATCGTCCCAACGCCGGCGCCGTTACCTCCGGCCGCCAAGCAGTCCGTGCCTGCGCTCGCGGCCGTCGAGGTGCGTACTTCGCAGGTCCACCTCATCGATCCGCCCAAGCCGAACATTCCGAATTTCGCCGGCGGCGAATATGCTGCGCCTGCGCCGGACCACCATGTTTCGGCCGCCGTCATCGAAGCAGTGCCACCTGCCGCGCCGGCGCCCGCTGCACCGCCCGCGGCGCCACAAAAGCAGGCGGTGTCTCAGCCGGCGCCCGCGGCGGTCGCGGCGCTCAATCCATACCAGCCCGACCTGACCGATACCGGCGCGTCCTCGTGTCTGTCGGTTGCCAGCGACGGCACGCACTGGGGATTCAAGAACAGCTGCGGCTACTCGGTGCAGTTTGCCTATTGCCTGAAGGGCGACGCCGAAGTGCTGGCCGCATGCAAGAACGGCACGATCGGCGGCAGCGCGGCACCCAACAGTTTCAGTGCGCTGGTCGGCGACGCCAGCATGAAGGAGAAGAGCGTCGATCATGAATTTCGCTGGGTGGCGTGCGGCGGCGGCGCCGGTGAAGTGATCCCCAAGCTCGACAGTGTCGACCCACCGGTCGGGCGATGCCTGAGAGCCCGCCAGGCGGCGAATTGACTGGGAGCGCGCGCCTGCCCTCGCGAAAGCGGGGGACGCGCACGAGCTCTACGCGTCCACAGTGCGCACTCGGAGGCACGCGGTACGCTTGAGTGGATTGCGTCCCATATTTGAGGGCCTCAACTTACATCTGTCATGGCCCCCCCGTCGCCGGCCATGACAGGTTGGATCGGGTTCAAGAGTCGAATTTCATCACCGTGCGCGCTCGCAGGCGCGCGCCTCCGATTCACATCGCTTGCGCCAATTCGCGCAGCTTGAACTTCTGGATTTTCCCGGTCGAGGTTTTCGGCAAATCGCCGACAACGACGTGACGTGGACATTTATAATGCGCGAGATGATCGCGGCACCATGCGATCAGCTCGTCGGTGTGCACGTGATCGTGGCCCGGCTTCATCTCGACAAACGCACACGGCGTCTCGCCCCACTTATCGTCAGGCTTTGCAACCACCGCGGCCAGCATCACCGCGGGATGTTTCAGCAGCGCATCTTCGACTTCGATCGACGAAATGTTTTCGCCGCCCGAGATGATGATGTCCTTGGAACGGTCCTTCAGCTGGACATAACCGTCGGGATGGAGAACGCCCAAATCTCCCGAATGAAACCAGCCGCCGGCAAAGCTTTCCTGCGTCGCTTTCGGGTTCTTGAGATACCCCTTCATCACGATGTTGCCGCGGAACATGACCTCGCCCAGCGTCTGCCCATCGGCCGGCACCGGCTCCATCGTTTCGGGATCCATGACGGACAGTGCATCGAGCGCGTGGTAGCGTACGCCCTGGCGCGCTTTGCGCGCCGCGCGAGCATGCGGCTCAAGCCGATCCCATTCCGCACGCCAATCGTTGACCACTGCGGGTCCGTACGTCTCCGTCAGTCCGTAAACATGGGTGACGTTGAAGCCTGCCTCCGCCATGGCCGCGAGCACCGCCTCGGGCGGCGGCGCGGCAGCGGTGATGAATTCGATGCGGTGCGGCAGCTCGCGCCGCTCTCCGGGTGCAGCGTGCAGCAACGTCGACATCACGATGGGCGCGCCGCAAAGATGGGTGATTTTCTCACGGGCGATGAGATCGAAGATGGCCTTGGCGCGAACCCAGCGCAGGCAGACATGCGTGCCGGCCACCACCGACAGCGTCCAGGGAAAGCACCAGCCGTTGCAATGAAACATCGGCAGCGTCCACAGATAGATCGGATGCTGGCAGAGCCTGGCCGACAGCATGTTGCCATAGGCCATGAGCGCAGCGCCGCGGTGGTGAAACACGACGCCCTTGGGATTTCCGGTCGTTCCCGACGTGTAGTTCAACGAAATCGCATCCCACTCGTCGTCGGGACCGCGCCAGGAGAATTCCGGATCGCCACCAGCCAGAAACTCGTCGTAGTCGATTTCGCCAAGACGCGCGCCGTCCTGGGCGAACTCCGTGTCATCGTAATCGATGACGAGCGGCCGGTTCTTTGCCAGCGACAACGTCTCTTTGACGATCGGCGAAAATTCCCGGTCGGTGATCAAGACCTTCGCCTCGCCGTGATCGAGCATGAAGGCGAGCGCCGCCGGATCGAGGCGCGTGTTGAGCGTGTTGAGCACGGCGCCCGTCATCGCCACGCCGTAATGCGCATCGAGCATCGGCGGCGTATTGGCAAGCATGACCGCAACCGTATCGCCGCGCCCGATGCCGCGGCCGGCAAGGGCGGATGCAAGCCGCCGCGTGCGGGCATAAAACTCCGCATAGCCGATGCGGGTGGCACCGTGGACCACGGCGGTGCGATCGGGAAAAACGCTCGCCGCGCGCTCGAGAAACGACAGCGGCGTCAAAGGCTGGTAGTTCGCCGGATTGCGCTCGAGCCCCGCCTCGTATTTGTCCATGGGATTGGCGCGCCTGTTCGCCGGGGCCGGCCGCGGTTGCGTTACCCGGCGAGCCGATGCCTTGCGCGGCCGCAAGCCGGTCTCCGGCTTGAGTCCTCTGGCGAGCACAGGCTTGGCCGAAGTCCGCGCCGTCTTGGCCTTCTTCCTTCGCCTTACCGGTTTCTTTGCTTTTCCGCGCCCACTCTTGGATTTCTTCGCCGCCATCGGTTTTCCGACATTTACGCCGGGCGCGAAGCTAGTGAATGGCATAAACCTCGGCAAGCGGTGTGGACGTCACTAAATGGCGCTGCTACGCAACCATCGAATTCAGGACAGGCCCCATGACCGACAGAGCGCTCGAGGCAGAACAACGGACGGGCCTGCTGCGCCGGCTATATGCGTGGACCATGCGCGAATCCGCCGGCCCCTACGCCTGGTGGGTATTGGCCGCGGTATCCTTCGCCGAGGCTTCCTTCTTTCCCATCCCGCCCGACATCATGCTGGTCCCGATGGTGCTCGCGGACAAGCGGCGCGCGCTGGCACTGGCGCTGTGGGCGATGCTGTTCTCGGTTCTCGGCGGCCTGCTCGGCTATGCCATCGGCGCCCTGCTCTACGGCACGGTCGGCCACTGGCTGATCGACGTATACGGCTATGGCAACGGATTGGCCGCTTTTCGCGCCGCTTATGCAAAATGGGGCGCCTGGATTATCCTGATCAAAGGACTCACCCCCATTCCCTATAAGATTGTCACCATCGCTTCGGGATTTGCCGGTTACAATCTGCCACTGTTCATTGTTCTTTCGGCAATCACCCGCGGCGGCCGCTTTGGGCTTGTGGCAGGACTTCTTTACTGGTTCGGCGAACCGGTACGCGGCTTCATTGAAAAGCGCCTCGAACTCGTGATGTTCGGATTCCTTTTCCTTGTGATCGCGGGCTTTCTCGTCGCCCATTATGTGTTCTGATCGGCGAACGCGCAGTTCCGCGGCAGCATTACCGGCGCCCGAGAACGTTTGGCCGGCCTGAGCCGTTTCGGTATAGGCGGATCCTGCGCTAAGATCGTCCCGGCATTGGGAGGGACGCCAGATGTACAAGACAATCTTGCTTGCTTATGACGGCTCGCCGGAAGGCGCCCGCGCATTGCGGGAAGGCGCTCTCCTCGCCAGGGCCTGCGGCGCGCAGGTATTCCTCTTGTCTGTCGTTCCGGCAAGCGTCGGCACGCACATCGCCGAAGGCGTCCATGGCGGCGTGCTGGCCAAGCAATTCCAGGATTACGAGGGCTTTCTGCAGCAAGCCGTGGCACGCCTGAAGAGCTACGGTTTTCGTCCGAGGGCAAGGCTCATCATGGGCGAACCCGCGCCCGCAATCGGAAAAGTGGCAAGGGAGATCGGCGCCGATCTCGTGGTCGTCGGCCATCGCCAGCAACATTTCCTGTCGCGCTGGTGGTCCGGGTCGAACCAGGCCATGTTGAGCGAATACATCTCGTGCAGTCTGCTGGTGTCGCGCCGCGACATCAGCCTGGAAGAATTCGACGCCGAAATGCTCGAGGTCGAGCAGGACTGTGTCTTGGCCGTACCCGATGTTCAATGAAGTTCACGACGGCATGTGAGCCTGAGCAGTTGCTCCTGCTCTTTCGCCAGCGCTTCCCACAGGCTTGCCAGCCTCAACCAGCCGTCGCGCACCTGACCCGAGAAGAAATCCGCTGATTCCAAGGCCAAAGCGGCATTGAGCCGGCTCTCCTCGGCCCGCACAATGCTGGCGACAGCCGGCGACTGGTGGCCCGCCGACACGCGACGCCGGAGAGATTTCTGCAGCGCGCGAAGCAGTTTTCCCGCGTCGGGTCTCCTGAACCGGCCATTGCGCAATGGCAGCACTCCTGAACCGGATTGGGCCGGCAGAGCGTCGACTCTGCCGGCCCATGGGAGGGGCAAACACCGCTCCTGCTTTGGCAGTGCATTCGCGGTGAGGGGACGTTGCGGACGTGAACATGAACCACAGATGAACCGCATATCCTGTGTTGCTCGAGAGACCGCGCGGCATGCTGCCATCCGCAAAGGTCCTACACGGTATCCGTCCCGGCGCCGCACGGGGCAGCAGTACAATGCGGCTCGCACGGTGTGATCGATCAGTCGGGCGAAGAGCTTGCGCCTTCCGTCAAGACGCAAGGAGCAGAGCCGCCTACAGTCCCAGGTGATCGCAGGCCGGCAGCCCCACCGGGCACACCGGGTGTTCCGGGAACCACCTTGAGCACAGCCGACATCGCTGTGATATCGGCTGCGGCGCCTGCCGCGGTCGTTGTCCGGCGACACCGATCCGTACACGGAGATTATGGAATGAGCCGCAGTCATCTGGAGCACGGTCTCTTCGTTCCGCCTTATCACGACATCGACGAAAGCCCCACGGTGTGGCTCAGGCGCGATCTCGAACTCGTCGCCCATGCGGACCGCTTGGGCTTCAAGGAGGCATGGTTCGGCGAACATCATTCGACGGGATGGGAGACGATTTCCTCGCCCGAACTGATGATCGCGGCAGCCGCCGAGATTACCAAGCATATCCGGTTGGGAACCGGCGTCATTTCGCTCCCCTTCCACAACCCGCTGATGGTCGCCAACCGGATCATCCAGCTCGATCACATGACGATGGGCCGCGTGATGTTCGGCGCCGGTCCCGGGCTTCTGGTCACCGATGCGACGATGATGGGCGTCGACGTCAAGGCGCAACGCGACCTCATGGCCGAAGCCCTCGCCGTGATCCTGCGTCTGCTCAAGGGCGAGGAAGTGACCGCCAAGTCCTCATGGTACACGCTCGATCGGGCGCGCGTTCATCTGCTGCCGTACTCCTATCCGCATCCCGAAGTGGCGGTAGCGAGCGCCGTGACGCCGTCGGGCGGCATGCTGGCGGGTCGATACGGCCTTGGAATGCTGTGCGTTGCGGCAACCGAAGCGCACGGCTTCGACGTGCTGGGCGAGAACTGGAAGGTGGCAAACCAGGTTGCCGCCGAACACGGCAACACGATGGACCCGCGCCGCCTGCGCCTCGTCGCCCCCATGCATCTTGCCGAAAGCCGCGAGAAAGCCCGTGCCGACGTGGCGCAAGGCCTTGCCGCGTGGTGCGAGTACTACGACCGCGTGGCGCCCAAAGGCACCGGCAGCTTTGCAACGGCGGGCGATCCGGTGGACCTTCTGGTCAACTCCGGACGCGCCGTGATCGGCACGCCGGCCGATGCGATCGCCATGATCGACAAGCTCAAAGCCAAGCAGGGCGAGTTCGGCGTGCTCTTGCTGCAGGCGCACAATTGGGCCGAATGGGACAGCACGAAAAAATCCTACGAGCTCTATGCCCGATTCGTGATGCCGCATTTCGCCGGGGTGAACGCGCACCGGCGCCAGTCCTACGAGAAACTGCGCGAGGATTTCGGAGCCAAGGATGCGGAACGGCAGAAGGGCGTCGATCTGGCCTTCTCGCGCTGGAAGGCGGTTTCCGGCGAGAAATCCTGAGCGGTCGCCGCGACGCCCCTCCTCTCCCGGAAAAGTTGTGGAGCCGCCCGGAAAGCCGGCTGCACCGCTCTGCGGCGCCGAAAGTATTTTGACAGTATCCCTGTCACGTCCGGTACAAAAATGGGGTATACTGTCCGGTGTTTCGCAAGGCGAGGGAGCCTTCCATGGAGCACCAAGCACATATCAGCGACAAATCCGACATAAGCCCACTTGCCAGAATTGTCGTGGCCCTTGTCGTGGTCGCGGGGATTGCCGCAAGCGCAGTGTACATCGTGTACGAGTCGGGCCTCTGGAGTCCGCAGGTCCACCACGAAGCTCCGTAGAGCACTGGGACCGCCGGCATCATGCCGGCTTGGGAGAGGAAACTCGTCAGGTTGCCGCCGAGATGCCGGCGGCTGATGGGCATCAATTTGCCCGCATGGTGTCGCGCAGGTTGATCAGTTCGCCGTTGCCGGTGTTGGCAGGCGAAAGGAGCCGCACGATGACCGGTGCAGCCGCTTCGGGGGGATTGAGGCTCTGCGGATCTTCGCCCGGCATGGCGCGCGCCCGCATGGCAGTGCGCAATGGCCCAGGGTTGAGCAGATTGACGCGCACGCCGGTATTCTCGCATTCCGACGCATAGGTGAGCGCAAGCGATTCGAGCGCCGCCTTGCTCATGGCATAGCCGCCCCAATAGGCCGTGTGCTTGCGCGCGACACTCGACGTGATGAACAGCACGCGGCCTGCATCGGACTGTCTGAGCAACGGATCGAGAGAGCGGATCAGCCGCCAATTCGCCGTGACATTGACATCCAGCAGCTGCTGAAAAACCCTGGGATCGAGATGCGCAAGTGGGGTCAATACGCCCAGCACGCCGGCATTGCCGAGAAACGCATCCAGCCTTCCCCAGCGTTCGAAAATGGAGGCGCCGAGCCGGTCGAGCGCCGGAAAATCCTTCACGTCGAGAGGCACGAGCGTGGCGCTGCCGCCGGCATTGCGCACCTCGTCATCGACCTCTTCGAGGCCGCCGACTGTGCGCGCGACGAGGATGACGTGAGCACCTTCGCGCGCCAGGGCGATTGCCGCCGCGCGGCCGATGCCTCGCGACGCGCCCGTCACGAGGGCGACGCGACCGGAGAGCGTCGCGGTCATGCGCGGACAGGCCGGCAGTATGGTTGCGGATCAGACATGAGCCAGGGCGCATAGC
>Ga0335085_10008208_pt1 | contig 15976 bp, 15 predicted proteins | sample Lox_Sample_45_FD_206712 | JGI IMG/M metagenome (GOLD analysis project Ga0335085, IMG submission 206712) | Soil microbial communities from Loxahatchee National Wildlife Refuge, Florida, United States - Lox_Sample_4.5 | ecosystem: Environmental > Terrestrial > Soil > Wetlands | place: USA...
CGGACGTTGCCATTGCCCTCCAGACAGGTCCTGCCATGTGGATGCGGGTCGGGCCCCGAAAGCCGCTTCAATCGCTGCTCAAACTGGATAACCTTAAGCCGCAACTTCTCCAGCTCGTCCGTCTGCCGCTGTTTAACTATCCATCAAACGCGATGAACGTACGAAGCGGTGACGGGTTGGGTTGGTGTACGCCGGCAGAAGACGGCCGCGCCGGGGCGGTTGTTTTCGCTTTCACAGATGGCGAGATTTGGGTGACCGACACCGAGATGCTCGCTGCAACTCCTCAGCTCATACCCTTCAACGAAGCTGCGTTTGCGAAGACTCTGGAACAGGCAGCCGGATTTCTTAGCGACAGCCTCAAGGTTGCCGGCCCCTATCGCTGGATCGCTGGATTGGAGGGCGTGAAGGGACGCGCGATTCCCGTTCCGAACAACCGTTTCGGGATGACGCGTGGACCCTGCGCAGATGAGTTGATTGAGTTTGACGGATCGTATGAGCAGGGCCAGGACCCTGGGCCCGTTCTGGAGGCATTCTTTGATCGCGTCTTCGAAGTGTGCGGAGTCAGTCGTCCCGCCAGTCCGAAACCTGGAGGGTAACGCCGTAGTGCCCAGACATGCCCCGATTCCCCCGGATCAGCGCTACCCTTTGCGCTACCCTCGGACCGGTGCGGAGTCTACAAGTCTTTTATAACTTGGCTAAATTGCTGATTTTATTGGTGCGGATGAGAGGACTTGAACCTCCACTGAGTTTCCCCAACTAGAACCTGAATCTAGCGCGTCTGCCAATTCCGCCACATCCGCACGAGGAGGGGGAAACCTCTATCTTCTCAGGCGGATTGGGTTCAAGTCAAATCAGTTGCTGTCGTCCCGGCGCTTCAGCGTCGGACGGTCGTCCTGATCGGGCGCCGGCGCTTTCTCTTCGCCGTTGGCGTCGATCTGCCCGTTCGGATTGCGGCGCAGCGTGGGCCGCCCTGCATCCTTTGAAGAGTCAATTTTGCGGCCGTTGTGCAGTGCCTGCGCACGCGCCTTGACCTCCTCAAATTCGCTGGTCGATATTACGTACTCCGGCTTCGCCTTCAGGTATTTCTCGATGATCTCCTGCGAGTGCTTAATCCGGTCATCGGTCGGCGGATGCGACGAAAACAGCTTCGACATCGTGCCCGGCTTGCGTTTTTCCTGTGACTGCACTTTTTCGAAGAAGTCCACAAATGCGCCCGGATCATAGCCGGTCTTGTACATGTATTCGATTCCAAGCATGTCTGCTTCGGATTCGAAGTTGCGGCTGAACTTCAGGAAGCCCATCGGCACCACAAGACCCATCGCCTGATAGATGCCATAGCCCGCCATGCCACCCACCGCGATCAGAGGCACGATGCTGCCGATCTGCGCGATTTCACCGCGCGTCGCCTGGCGCGTTCCATGCCGCGCCGCCACGTGTCCGATTTCGTGCGCCATTACGCCCGCCATCTCGGCTTCGTTGTCGGCGTTGAGCAGAATGCCGGTGTTGACGAAGAAGAAGCCCCCGGGCAGCGCAAAGGCGTTGATCTCTTCAGAGTCGATCACCTTAATGGTGAACGGAACTTTCGCGTCCGAATTGCGCACCAGGTTCTGACCGATGCGGTTCACGTATTCCGCGATGATCGGATCGTCGACAATTTTGGCCTGGCGCTCAACCTCCTGGGCCATCTGTTTGCCCAGCGCGATCTCCTTCTCAATCGAGTAGAAGTTCATACCCTTGCCGACATCGCGATTGCCGATCTCGTCGGGGTCTTTTTCCTTCTTGTCTGCGAATGCCGGGTTGAGTGAAGCGCCTGGGATGAGGAGGGCGAATACCGCGATCGCAGCCGTAACCTGCCGCCGGGTCACGGATTGCGCGAAGAGTTTCATGTTCGGGGCACTCCTGTTTCCGATTATAGTCCCGCCAGTCGTGGCATGGATATACGAGGATTATACGTATTTCGCCGGAGGGCGGTTTCTGACACGGATGTGAAAACGGGGAACAGGGAACCTTCCCGCACGAGTCGCTGGCGTCGATGGCAAACCGGGCCGGGCCGTCAAAACGAAGCCAAATTCAAATTCCGCGATGCTAACCCGCTGAAAACAGGACAAGCTCGGCTTCGCGCGGCAGGCTATAGCCGCACCACGACCTTTCCGAAGTGCGCCCCGCTGGCGAGGTGATCCAGCCCGGCGCGCAGGTCGTCGAATCCAAATACCCGATCAATTACCGGCTTGAGCCCCGCAAGGTGGATTGCCCGGTTCATCTCCTCGAACATTTCGCGCGATCCGACGAAGATCCCCTGCAAACGCGCCGCTTTGAGCATCATGAGGCGCGGATCGAATTGGCCGCCACCGGCCAGAACGCCGATCAGCGCGATATGACCGCCGCGGCGCACGCACTTGCTGCTGAGCGGCAACGTCCCGGCGCCGCCAACTTCGACCACGTGGTCCACGCCGACGCCGTGCGTGAGTTGGCGTACCGGCTTGTCCCACTCCGGCGTCGTTCTGTAATTCACCGTTTCGTGCGCGCCCAGTGCGCGCAGGCGTTCGATCTTGTCATCACTCGACGAGGTGATGATGATGCGGGCGGACGCCATCCGCGCGAACTGGAGCGCGAACACGGATACACCACCGGAACCCTGCAGCAGGACAGTTTCGCCCGGCTTCAGTCCGCCGGAACGGAACAAAGCATGCCATGCGGTTACGGCCGCGCAGGGGAGCGTGGAGGCTTCCTCGACACTCAGATACTCCGGATAGTGAACCAGACCATCGGCTTTCAGGCAAACCTTCTCGGCCATCATGCCGTTGATCGCGCCGCCCAGCGCCGAATTCGCCCCGGCATCATCCGGAGGACCTTCGAGCCAGTCCTGCATGAAGATCGCGGCCACATGGTCGCCCGGTTTCACACGTGTTACACCCGCGCCCACTTCGAGTACTTCACCCGCGCCGTCGGAGAGCGGAGTCAGCGGCGTTTTCACACCGCCGCCGTAAGCGCCGCGCATGATGGCGAGATCGCGGTAATTCAACGAGCAGGCGCGAACCCGCACGATGGCCTCGCCCGGGCCCGGTTTCGGCTCCGGAAGCTCCACGATTTTCAGGTTTTCCGGCCCAAATCCATCGATATAACGCCACGCTTTCACTGATCTGCTCCTGACATTGTCAACTTCATCAAATGTTATACTTTGAAGTCACGCAGAGCGAAAAACCGCCATCATGCCCCTGAAACCGATCGCCGCCAACACGTCGGGACAAAAGAAGATCTACCTTCTGAAGCCGCGCGGATTCTGCGCCGGTGTGGTGCGCGCCATCGACGTGGTGAAGATCGCACTGAACCTGTACGGACCGCCGGTGTATGTGCGCAAGGAAATTGTGCACAACAAACATGTCGTGGACGAACTGCGCGACCTGGGCGCGATTTTCGTGGAAGAGCTGGAGGAGGTCCCGTCCGGCGCCCGCGCGATCTTCAGCGCGCATGGTGTTTCGCCCGAAGTTCGCCGTCAGGGCAAGGAACGGAACCTTGCGATCATCGATGCCACCTGTCCGCTGGTTACGAAAGTGCATCTGGAAGCGGTCAAGTTCGCGCGCGAGGGCTACACCATAATCCTGATTGGACACAAAAATCACGACGAAGTCATCGGCACGCTTGGCGAAGCGCCGGCAAAGATGATTCTCGTGGAGTCGGTTGCGGACGTAGATGCGCTGAAGATCGAAGATCCTTCGCATGTGGCCTATCTGACGCAGACCACGCTGAGTCTCGATGAAACCCGTGACATCGTGGCGCGTCTGGAAGAAAGATTCCCCATGGTGAAGGGACCAAAGTCGCAGGATATCTGCTATGCCACGGAAAACCGGCAGATGGCCGTAAAAGGGGTTTCGGAATTCTGTCAGATGATTCTGGTGGTCGGTTCGGCGAACAGTTCGAACTCGCGGCGGCTCGTCGAAGTCGGCCAGAACTATGGCGTCCAGGCTCACCTGGTGAACGACTGGGACGCCGTGAACCCCGCGTGGCTCGACGGAATCAGGAATATCGGCGTGACGGCCGGCGCTTCCGCTCCCGAGCACCTGGTGGAAGGCATTGTGGCCGCGCTGCAGACACAGGGATTCACGCAACTGGAAGAAGTGGAGATGGTGGAAGAGGACGTCCGTTTCTCACTCCCGCCCGAACTGGCCGGCGCCGCTTCGCAGCTCCACGGCATTTCAGCAGCGCCGCGCTGATTCACGGGAATGAGCACGACGCTCCAGATTGACATCACTGCCGCCAGGCAAACCATCCAGCGCACCGCCGAACATCTCCTCTCGTTGCAGCACGAGGATGGATATTGGTGTGCCTACCTCACCGCGGATACCACGCTCGAGTCGGATTTCGTTCTGCTGCAGCTCTGGATGCACGCTCCCGAGGACGGTGTCTGGAATCCGCCGGATCGCCCGCGCATCCAGCGCGCAGTCGATCGCATCCTTTCGAGGCAACTCCCGGACGGCGGTTTCAATATCTACGTCAAGGGGCCGAGCGAAATCAGCGCCAGCGTAAAAGCCTATTTCGCGCTCAAGGTCGCGGGCGTGCCGATGGATGACGAACGCATGGTTCGGCTGCGCGAGCGGATCATTGCCCTCGGCGGAATTCAGTCGGCGAACAGTTACACCAAGGTCAATCTCAGCCTGTTCGATCTGTACCCGCGCGACGGCACGCCGAGCATTCCGCCGGAGATCATGCTGCTGCCGGGCAAGCTGATTTACCAGATGTCATCGTGGACGCGTGCGATCGTGATTGCTCTGGCGATTGTTCACGCGCACGATCCGAAACGGCCCGTACCCGCGGGATTCAGTCTCGACGAGCTGTTCGTTTCCGGCCGGAGTATCGAATTCCAGAACAGCGACTCCTGGCTGAGCTGGCGCAAAACGTTTGTACAGTCCGACAAGATTCTGAAGCTTTGGGAGAAGTACGGTTACAACCGCATCCGCAAAGCGGCGATTCGCAAATGCGAACACTGGATGCTGGAGCGGATGAAGCATGCCGATGGACTGGGCGCGATTTACCCGCCGATGCAATACGCGATCATGGCGCTGGATGTCCTTGGGTACCCGGAGAATCATCCCCTACGGGTCGAGGCCGTGCGGCAATTCGAGAATCTGATCGTCGACGACGGACGAAAGCTGTTCTTCCAGCCGTGTTTTTCGCCGATCTGGGACACGGCGATCGCGACTTATGCGCTCGGCGAGGCGGGATACAGCCGGACGCCGCCCCTGAATCATGCCGCGGACTGGCTGCTTGGGCGTGAGATTCGCCGGGCAGGGGACTGGTCGGAGAAGAGGCCGTGGGTAGACCCGAGCGGCTGGGCTTTTGAATTCCGCAACGACTGGTATCCCGACATCGACGACACTGCGATGGTGATGCTGGCATTCCCTCATATGCAGGCGTCGAACGCGAAGGCGCAGTCGGCAACGCGCAAACGCGCACTTGACTGGCTGATTGCGATGCAGTCGAAAGACGGCGGGTTCGCGGCGTTCGACGTCGACAACAATTGGGAGATACTCACGCACGTACCGTTTGCGGATCACAACGCGATGCTCGATCCGACATGCGCCGATATCACGGGCCGCACGCTCGAAGCGCTGGCCGCGAACGGATACGATCGCGAATCGCCGCCATGCCGCCGGGCCATCGACTACCTGATCCGCACGCAGCTCGCCGACGGAAGCTGGTACGGGCGCTGGGGCGTGGCGTATATCTATGGCACCTGTTTCGCGCTGCGCGGGCTGCGCGCCATGAACGAGGACGATCACGAGCCGCATATCCAGCGCGCCAACGAGTGGCTGCGCTCCATTCAGAATTCTGACGGCGGATGGGGCGAAAGCTGCGCCAGCTACGACAACGACATTTACACACCGGCGGAAAGCACGCCGTCGCAGACTGCATGGGCGCTGATGGGCCTGATGGCGGGCGGCGACACGCACAGCTCGAGCGTCATCGACGGCATCGAGTATCTGCTCGCAACGCAGTCGGAAGACGGCACGTGGCCCGAGGAACTCGCCACCGGCACCGGCTTCCCGAAAGTGTTCTACCTCAATTACCACTACTACCGGATCTACTTCCCGCTGCTGGCGCTGGCGACGTTTTTGAAGTATCAGTAGCCCAGGATGCGCGGGGGAAGCGTGGCTTTCACTCGTGGCTTCCGCTCCCTTGACACTCCAGAGTTTCGCGTGATAGTGTGTGACGGCGATCTGTATTAAGGAGATAGATTTATGAAGCGTATTGCGTTTGTCCTGCTGGCTGGCGGCGCTCTGCTCGCCGCGGTTCCGGCGTTTGCCCACCACTCGTTTGCGGCGACTTATTTTGAAGACAAGAACATCACAGTGGAAGGGACGCTGGTGCAGTTCATGTTCCGCAATCCGCACTCGTTTGTGCATGTCGAGGCTCCGGACGATTCCGGGAAGATGGAAACGTGGGCGATCGAATGGGGCGGCGGCGGACAGCTGAGCCGCGAAGGCGTCTCGCGTGACACGCTGAAGCCCGGCGATCACGTGATCATCACCGGCAACCCGGGACGCAATCCGGAAGATCATCGCATCCGGATGCGCAGCATCAAGCGCCCGTCCGACGGATTCGGATGGAGCGGTGTTGTTCAATAGTTAGTTGGAAAAGCAGGGTCGGTCCATGCATCGCAAAATTTTCCAGGGGCGCACCGCGTCGTTACTCATCAGCGCGGCGGCACTGGCACTTTCCATCGCCGGGGTTATGTACGGGCAGGGAGGACGCGGCGGCCGCGGAGGTCCGCCTCCTGTTCCGCTGACGCCGAAGCAGAACGCGCCGGAAGATCTCACCGGATACTGGGTTTCGCTCGTCACCGAAGACTGGCGCTTCCGCATGGTCACGCCGGCCAAGGGCGATTACGCGAGCGTGCCGCTGAACGGTCCCGGCCGCGCCATGGCGAACCAGTGGGATCCCGACAAAGACATCGCCGCAGGCGAACAGTGCAAATCGTATGGCGCGCCGGGGCTGATGCGCGTGCCGGGCCGTCTTCACATCACCTGGGTGGACGACAAGACACTCAAAGTCGAAATGGATTCCGGCGAGCAGATCCGCATCTTCCATTTCGACACGCCGGCGCCCGCTGACGAGAAGCCTTCGCTGCAGGGATATTCCGAGGCAATGTGGGAAGGGCCGCCTCCAGGACGCGGAGCGCCGCGGGGACCGCTGCGCGCGGGGTCGTTGAAAGTAGTCACGACGCACCTGAAGCCGGGCTACCTGCGCAAGAACGGCGTGCCGTACAGCGCGAACACGGTTCTGACCGAATACTACAGCCGCACCAATGAGACTGATGGCACATCGTATCTGATCATCACGACGGTAGTTGAGGACCCGATGTACCTCGCGCAGAATTTCATCACCAGCACCCACTTCAAAATGGAGCCGAACGGCTCGAAGTGGATGCCGATGCCCTGCGAAGCGAAGTAACGCTTAACTGCTTCTTCTGCTCAGGAAGAGTACGGTCAGGGCGACGAAGAGTCCGAGCGAGAAAACGCTGTCCCAGGGACGGTGCAGCACAAAGATCAAAATCAGCGCGGCCGTTGCCATCGTGCATCCCAGCAGAGCCAGACCGGCAGAGACGGCCCGCGGAATCAGTACGAGGATCGCGCCGCCCACCTCAACAATGCCGGTGAAATAGCGGAACCACTGGCCGATTCCAACCTGCCGGAAGAAATCCACCCAGTTGGGACCGAATTTGTCGGCTCCGGCGAGGATAAAAATCAGTGAGACGGAGCCCCGAATCATCCAATCGCTGAGGGGGTTGCGGGACCGGGCGGCGGACTGTTCGAACATTGCACGTGGTTGGACATTTGGCAGCGCGTATTTGTTCCTGCCCGGCAGGAATGTCCGGCGGAAATCTAGTTGCTGAGGCCGGGCGGGCCCGAGACGGGGCCGACGTAAGCCAGCAGGCGTCCGGCGAGGATGGCGCCCATCCAGCACGCCAGTGAAGCCCACGCGAGGTGTTTCGCGGATTTAGATACGGGTGCTTCATCCAGGAACGGATCGGTGAAAACCTTTTTCTGCATCCGGCAAAGAACCACCACGCCGGCGGCGATGAACGCCATTTTGATGCCAAAGTCGGGATTCGTCAGCTTCGTTGTCGCGTCGGCCATCAGCAGCAGAGTGCCGGTGACGGCATTCAGCCAGAAGCCGACCCAGATCAGCGGGAAATATTTCGCGAGCGGACGGACCGGCATCGTGCCCGGCCAGAAACCCAGGAGCACGAGGTCGAGAATGGCGTTGCCGCCGGCGACGATCGACATTCCGAGTGTGTGCAGAAGCAGGATCGTCGGAAACGACCAGATGGTGCCCGACTCGCGCACCCAGACGCTGAGCTTCGTTTGCTCCAGCCATTGAAAGAAATCCATCATCGCCGATTCAGCTTCCCTTTTTTCCTGCAGAACGATCGAAGTGGCGCGCGCTCAGATCGATGAGCCAGCCCGCAACAGCGAATAATGCTGTCACGGCGAGCACGACCGCGGTCACAGTAAGCCCGAGTCTCATCTAGAACGAATCTCCGATGAAGGGCAGCATATTGCCGCACCACATGATGGCAACCCACAGAACCACGGCCGACCCGGCGGCGATCTTCGCCATCATGGGCGCGTCGGATTCCGGGCCGAGGTCCCAGACTTCATCGAACATGGTGAAGTAAAGCCCGTTGGCGCCGGCCACGAGGACGAACGCCATCTTCCACTGGAAAGGAGTACTGGCGAAGTACTGACCCGGGTTGCCGATGAAGAAAAGCATTCCGGTCATGACGTTCATGGCGAATCCCAGAATTGCCCAGGGCATCAGGCGGTGCAGCACGGGGAAGTCGATCCTCTTCATCATGCCCATCATGCGCAGATCGACCAGCAGCACGACGCCCATCAGGAGACTGAGTCCGACGAAGTGCAGAGTTTCGCAAACGGGCCACACCCATTTCGTGCCGGTGACGAACATGCTCAGTCCGGATGCAAATGGAGGCACGGCGGCCGCGTTGAGTGCTGTCGTTTCTTCCTGGGTGAGGATCTCGCCGTGCCGGATCTGGCCGCCGGTATTTCCGGTGACGGCCATGAAGTAAACGGCGATCAGCGAAAGGACGACGACGGTGGCGAGCGTCCAGGTGCGCGCTTGCGTGAATCGCCGGTACTGCCAGAGGCCCAGCCACGCGAACAGCCCGGTGAATTCCATGAATGCGATCGCCACCACTGCCGCGTTATTGTGCACCGCGATGGCATTCATTGACACCCCGGGCAGTTTGCTCAGCGCGTCGGCGGCGCCGTTGCCGCTCATGTACGTCGGAATCGACAGCAGCGCGATGCCCGCGAAAACCACCAGACCGGCCTTCTTCAGGTCATCGCTTTTCCCGATGAGCCCGAAGACGAACACGGCCAGCGCGATGATCGTGCCGATGATCGGAAAGTGATTGAGTAAGAGATGTACGTGGGGAAGGTTCATCGGCCGATTCGCCGCCCGAGCGCCCTACTTGCCGGCTTTGAGGCTTTTGTAAGCCGCTTCGAGGAACTTGTCCGTGGTCCAGAAACCCTTGTCGCTGCCATACAGCGGATCATAATCTCTCGTCGGCTTCTGCGCTTTGAACTGATCGAGCGTCATACCGCGCTTGATCATGTCGACGAATCGGTCGCGCAGGATTGTCATCATATCACGGTATTCGACGACATCCGCTTCATCGCAAAGGCGTCCGTGGCCCGGTATCACGTATGTTCCGCCTTCCTGCTTTTCGGCCGGAACAGTGATGTCGATGATGTGATTCAGGCCGTCCAGTACGCCCTGATAAGAACCGCCGCGGTCGAGATCGATGATGGGATAGCTGGTGGTGACGAAGATGTCTCCGGCAACTACGACGTCCGATCGGCGAAAGAACACGATGCTGTCGCCGTCGGTGTGCGCGTTCGGCTGATGAAAAATCTGAATGGCCTCGCCGTTGAAGAACAGATCTCTTTCATCGGTAATGTAGGTGTCGGTTGGCCAGGCGGCGCTGGGGTAAGCCGGCGTGTTGCCGTCCTTCCTGCTCATGCGGTCGAGGACCTGCTGAGCCGCGATCACCGTGGCTCCCTCGCCCGCGCTGGCTCCGATGTCGCCCACCACATTGCCGCCGGTGATCGTGCTCCCGGCTTTCGCGATCTTCTCGTTGCCGCCCGTATGGTCGCCGTGAACGTGGGTGTTGATGATGTAGCGGATGGGCTTGTCGGAGACGGTGCGGACAGCGGCAAGAACTTTGTCGGTGACGGGGCCGGCGTTGCCGGTGTCGACCAGCAGGACGCCTTCCTTGCCCGCCTGCATCGCGATGTTGCCGCCGGCGCCGACCAGCATGTACACATTGCCCTGCACGGGCAGCACGTGAACTTCGGTGCTCTGCGGTTGCTGGGAGAGAAGTGCGGCTGCACCAAACAGGCAAAAACCAAAGCCGAGCCTCAGAGATTGCCGCATCATTTGGATGCCGTCGCGGTTGTTGAGCCCGGGGTTTTCTTTGCGGGCTTCATCGTCTTCAGTTTCGCCCGGTACTCCGGATACATAGTCTCGGCCCCGCCGCGCGCCGCTTCGGCGGGCAGCCCGTATGTCGCGGGGAATTCCTCCAGGAATGAATTCTTCCCGGGCAGATGGCTCGGAACCGTGCCCTTGGGCCGCACAACTTCGGTCACCGTCTCGCACGGATAGGGCGCGATCTCCTGCCGCGCATCATATTCAAAATCGGTTGTGCGAAGGAAGGGTTCGCTCAGATAAACGGGATCGTGGATGATCACCAGGACGGTGAGGTAATTTCCGTGACGAATCCAGTGCTCAACGGTGGTGGCACGATCGCTGCGCGGCACGCCGTTGCGCCGAATCCAGCCGGCCTTCAGATGCGTCGTTGTGACAGTCAGCATGTCGCCTTCGAATTTGCCGGTCGAGAATCCCTGCCATGTGTGCGCCGCATAGTCGGGCGGATGCGGACGCCCGTCCATCCAGATGGTTCGCTCCGGCGCCTGCCACGAGATGTGTGTGTGATACGCCACCAGTTTCTGAGTCTCGCGGTCCACTTCTTTCCAGATGCGCAGATTCGCGGGACCCCGCCACGCGTAGTCGGAAGGATGCGGCTTGCACTGGTGCTCGGGGAGGGTTAGCAGCGAGGCGTCCCATACATCGGCCCGCAGCCGCGCGGCATCGTTGATGGGCAGGCCGAGGTAGTCGCCAATCTCCGGGCCCGGAATTCGTTCGGGTTGGTCTTCATGGAACCGCGGCGCCCATTCGCCGGTCGGATCGAGCTGAGCCCATGCGGGAAGACTTATCAGAACCGCGGAAAGGGCCGCCATTGCGAGGATTCTGCGCATACACTTTTTTATTATGAAGCGGTCACAACGTATCATGCGCACGCTTCAGCGTCAAGGTAAAGAACCCGGTGGTTCAGGTAAGGATTAACGGGGCGACGCTCAGTCGGGCTTTGGCCGTTCCGCGTGATCGATCACCAGTATCGGGAGCGGACCATTCTGCGCTTCCAGGCGTAGGCCGAGCTGCCTGCGCACGGCTTCGAACAATCCTGGCCTGGTGTTCTCGGCTCCCGGCTCAATTGTGAGGTCGGGATTCCAGGACAGTTCAAAGTCGTAAACTCCCCCAAGCCCGGTCTTGTCGAGGATAGGCTTATCGACAAACAGCGAGAGCAGCCACGCGAAGTAGTCCATCGCGGCGGACTTCGCGTTCAGAACGCCTGGACCTGGCTGCCTGATCTCGGGATCGCCGGCGGAAGCAGGATCTCGGGGTGTCATTTTGATTCCGCCTTTGTCCACGGTGAGCACATACGCCGGCATCGCTTTGTTTTCCGAATGCATCCGCAGCCTGAACCGGTCCGCCACCATATTGCGCAGCATGACGTGAAGGTCTTCGATGCTGGATGGCCTCTCAGCTTCTGCATTCACATCGAAAAGATCGTCGGAAATCCAGGCCGGGCCGGAAACCTGCGCATAATTGACGCGATACGCGACCGTAATCAGGAGCTTGAGAGAGACGCTCGTGCCGACATATCGGCGGCGCCCCGGCGCCGGACGGATCGTGCCGAGCTTGCTGCCTGGCGCGCTGGGTTTGATCGAAGCCACATCGAACTGCAGATCCTGTTTCTGTGCCGTAAGGCTGACTGCTGCGACAAAGCCAGCCGTGGCCAGCGAAAACCAACGCATATTGCCTTCGATTATAATGAAATTTCACCACATCAGAAAAAAGCCCTCTGAATTACCAGCCCGCAGAGGGCGCCTCCCAGAATCAGCCAGACCGGATGCGGGCGGAAGCGCAGGAGGAGTACTGCCGCAATCAGGACGATCGCGATGGTGTAGCCGTCCACGAGAGCGGCTCGTCCCAGCTGCGCCGTGACCGCCGCCATCAATGCCAGGGCCGCTATGTTCACGCCGTCAAGGAATGCGCCTGCGAGCAGCGATCGCCGAACTAAAGGAAGCACGGGTCCGCTGATGGCGATCAGCACAAACGAAGGCAGAAAAATCGCCAGGGTCGCGATGGCAGCTCCTTTGAAATCGCCAACAAGGTACCCGACAAACGTCGCCGTGGTAAAAAGCGGGCCGGGGGTGAACTGTCCGACCGCGATGGCATCCAGCAACTGGGCTTCGGTAAGCCAGCGCCACTGGTGTACGAGCCCGTCGCGCAAAAAGACAACCAGCACGTACCCACCGCCATAAAGCGTCATCCCCACCTTCAGGAAGAACGCGAACAGGGCCGCGGGGCTGTACGGCGCCGGCCCGGCGCTGCGATTCATCCGCGTCAGTGCGTCGGGAAATCCGATCATCCCCGCCGCGATCGCATACATTGTGAACAAAGCGCGCGGCGAATGGCGGCGTGGCGCGTTGAGCCAGTGCACTGTTCCGACGATTGCGCCGGCCGTGAACAGCAGGAGCAGAACATCGACACCGGCGAGTGCAAGCGCGAATGCGGCCAGGCCAACCAGGATTGCAACGGTGTTTTTCACTGCAGTTTTGCCCAGGCCCCAGATCGCGCGTACGATGATGGCGATAATCACCGGTTTCATGCCGTAAAGAACGGCCTGTGTCTGAGGCAGCGATCCGTATTTGCGGTATGCCCACGCGCACAGCAGCACGAGAGCGGCGGCGGGGACGATGAAGCACACCCCGGCCGCTATCAGGCCCGCCCATCCCGCCCGCCTGTATCCGATATGGATGGCTACCTGGGTGGATGTCGGTCCCGGAATCAGATTGGCAGCGCCAAGCAGGTCGAGGAAGTCGCTTTCCGACATCCAATGCCGTCGCGTGACAACCTCATCCTTCATGAGGGCAATGTGAGCGGCGGGCCCGCCGAACGCGGTGCAGCCGAGTTTCAGGAATAAGGCAATCAGTTCGCGCGTAGCTCCTGATATTAGCGCGGGCAGGAATTTTCGGCCCGCAGACGGTAAACTGGTGGTACGCGCATGGCCGCATCATCTCAATCCGGAAAAACCCGCCTCGCGCGATCGCGCACGCAGTCGGGCGCTAATCTCCCCGAACAGGGAGTGCGGCTGACGCGGCAGCGGAAGATTCTGCTGGATCTGCTGGATAAGACCGGCCTGCACCTCGACGCCGAACGCCTGTATCAGCTCGCCAAAGAGAAAGATCCAAAAATCAACCGCGTGACGGTTTACCGAACGCTGAAGCTGCTGAAGGAGGGCGGCCTCGTCGACGAGCTCGATCTGATGCATCAGGCCGGCGAGCAGCATTATTACGAGACGAGGCGTAAACAGGAGCACGCGCACATCATTTGTCTCAGCTGCGGTAAAGTGGAAGAATTTTTCGGCGAACCACTGCAGAGGCTGCGCCGGCAGATCGAATCGCATTTCGGGTTTCAGATTGTGCTGGCGCGTACCGAAGTGGGCGGTTATTGCTCACACTGCCAGGTGCTCCGGGCGCAGGAATTCGAGCGCGCCGCCGCGGCGGCTCCCCGTTCATGACGGCTGATCCGGGAAACCTGCCCGATCCGGAGGAGGTCGCTCCGGGCGAAACCTCATTGGCAGATGCCGCGCTTCTGGTGGTCGACCCTAACGGCCGCCGCATGCGTGTGCCGTTGTTTCCGTTCCCGTTCCGAATGGGCCGCGCTCCGGACAACAACCTTGTTCTGCGGGACACCCGCGTCTCCCGCAATCACGCCCAGATTTCGCGCGGCGACGGCCATTATGTTCTGGAAGACCTCGGCAGCCGCCACGGCGTCTGGGTGAACGGCGAACGCGTGGAGAACTCGCGCCGGCTCGAAGGCGCCGAACGGATTGAATTCGGGGTTCCGGATGGATATCAGGTTCACTTCACGCGCTCGGGCGATGAAATCCGGAAACTGATGGCGCGCCCGGTCGCAGGCGACACGGGCCGGACCGGCGGCTCGAACCTTGAGAAGCTGCGCGCCGTGCTCGAGGTTGCGCGCTCGCTGCAGAGTTCTTTTTCGACCGACGACGTTCTGAACACCGTTCTGGACGCGTCGCTGTCCGTCACCGGCGCAGAGCGCGGCTTTCTTCTCCTGCTGAATGAAGACGGCGAACTGCAGGTGCGATGCGCACGCGCTGCCGGCGGAGGCCCGCTTCCCGCCGACGCTCTGCGGGTGCCGCGCCGGCTGATCAAACAGTCGCTCGAAACCCGCCGGGATCTTTTTTCGATGTCGTTCGACCCAACCTCGGCGGATGAGCGGTCGCCCGGCAACACGATCACTGACCTGGAACTGCGCAGCGTTGTGTGTGTCCCGCTTGTGCGGGTAAACCTGAGCGGAAACCAGGCGACGCAGCTGCTCGCCACGTCGACAGCGAACGCCGGCGTTCTTTACATGGATTCGCGCGTTACTTCCGTCGATCTTGCCGGCGGCAATCGTGAGCTTCTGCAGACTCTTGCGATTGAAGCATCGACAGTTCTGGAAAACGCGCGGCTGCTGGAAGAACAGCGGCAAAAGGAACGCATTGAGGAGGAACTCGACGTTGCGCGGCGCATTCAGCAGAGCCTGCTGCCCCGTCATTTGCCTGCGGAAGGCTGGTTCGTGGTGGCCGGGTCGAGCCAGAGTTCGCACCAGGTGGGCGGCGACTATTTCGACGTAGTGGCGATCGGGCCCGAGACATGGTCGCTGGTGGTCGCAGATGTGTCCGGCAAAGGCGTGAGTTCGGCATTGCTTGCCAGCTTTCTGCAGGGCGCGTTTCTCAGTGCTTCGTCCACCACCGACATCCCGGAGGTTCTCGCGCGCGTCAACGCTTTTCTGAGCGATCGCGCGGAACACGGCAAGTACGCAACCATGTTCTATTCAAAACTGGACCGGGCGGGCCGTCTGACTTACGCAAACGCGGGCCACTGTCCTGCGCTGCTGGTGCGAAAAAACGGGGCAATCGAAGGATTGGAGGCGACGTCGATGCCGGTGGGACTTGTGCCCGACACGTCCTTTGCGCTGGATAAGCGCCAGCTCGAACCGGGCGACCGCATTGTTCTCTATACCGACGGAATTACGGAAGCCCAGAATGACTCCAGCGAATTTTTCGGCCGCAAGCGCCTGCGCGAGGCTGTAGAGCGCGCGGGCGGTTCGCCCTGCAGCGAAATGCACGGGAAAATTATGGAGGCAATCCTCGACTTCACTGCGGGCGCGGAGCAGGCGGACGATCTGACGCTGGTGGTGGTGGAGTACCGGGGGTAGGGCCAGAGCGGGGCGGCGTTACAACTTGTCCAGCAGCGCTCCGAATTGATTCAGTGACATCGGATCGGGCAGCAACGGACGTTCGATCGTTTTCCCCTGCAGGCGCGCGTACATCGCGTGCGTAAAGAAATCCGTCGCGGGCGCTGTTTTTGCAAGCTGCTCCCATACCGGAAGCGCTTCCTGCCGTTTGCCATCCAGGAGCAGAGCGTAGCCCAACGCCGACTCCCGGAGACCCGATTCCGAGGGCAGAGGGAAAGCGTGAGCAGCGCGCGCGTCCCACTCGGAAGCCGATGCGGACGGCTGTGCCACAAACTGCGCGACG
>Ga0335085_10008209_pt1 | contig 15975 bp, 16 predicted proteins | sample Lox_Sample_45_FD_206712 | JGI IMG/M metagenome (GOLD analysis project Ga0335085, IMG submission 206712) | Soil microbial communities from Loxahatchee National Wildlife Refuge, Florida, United States - Lox_Sample_4.5 | ecosystem: Environmental > Terrestrial > Soil > Wetlands | place: USA...
GGCGAGCACCAGACGGTTGAAGGCATCCAGGTTGCCATGCTGCGCATCGTGAATGAGGGCGGATTCGTCCATGACTTTATTTTATCATCAGGCATCCAACTTGAAGGAAGCGATGAGGTCGTCCACGTTTGAATGCTTCAGTCCCTCCCCAAATTATGGCAAATGGGATAACATATGTCCTTAATTTTGTTCAAGTCAAGTTCAAAGGAGAGATTATGTCACGTCGGAAGGTTCTTGCAGCATCATTCTTTTCACTAGCAGCGGTTATACTCCTGGCCTGCTATCTGTCCGGCGGCGTCGGTTCCGGCACACCAGCACCCACCTCGGAAGGATCCACCTCTGCGGCTCCTTCGGGAGGGTCGACCGCCGTCCCCGCCGCTTCTGGGAGCGGTGCCTGCGCCAACTCCCTCTACCCGGTAGTAGCGGGCGTAACCTGGAATTACCAGCTCAGCGGGACGGTGAACGACACCATCGTCCGCAAGATCAATTCTGTGAGCGGGACCGGCTTCGAGGATCAGGACACCTTCGGGAGCGGCACCACCCGCACCGGCCAATGGAACTGTGACGCCGGTGCCCTGATCGCTCTCGACCCCTCGGCCGGCTCTTCCGCCAATGTGCAGACGAACTCCAGCAGCGGGGAGTTCACCACCACGGCCATGAGCGGTGTGACCCTGCCCGCCACGGTCAACACGGGGGATGCCTGGTCTCAAAGCGTCACCCTTGAGGGCACGGTGACGATGAATGGTGCACAGGCGCCGGCCAAGAACGAGTTCACCAACCACTGTACCGCCGACGGAAATGAAAGCGTGTCCGTCCCGGCGGGCGATTTCAATGCGATGAAAGTTACCTGCCAGACCAACATGATCATCACCATCACGATTGCAGGCACCTCGATCCCCACACCAGTCAACATTACCAGTGTGTCCTGGTATGCTCCCAACGTGGGCATGGTCAAATCCACGGGGACAGGAGCCAACTTTGACACGACCACAGTCCTGACCTCTTACACAATCCCCTAATGCGATCTCAAATACGGCATAAGGTTAATTGTCCCGGCCATCCTGGCCGGGACAATGATTTAACGAGGAATGTCTCAGGCTATTGACAGTCCCAATAATTCATTCATTTACTTCTGCCGTATAATGATGATGGCATTTTCATGAATCCTCTCACACAGAATTGATTTCAGGAGGCCGCAATGTCCAAGAAACCCTTTGGTGTTCTCATCCTGCACGGATTCACCTCCAGCCTGGACTGCGTGCGCGAGGTCGAGCCGCCGCTCCAAGCGATGGGATTGCCCACCCGGATGCCCGTCCTGCGAGGCCACAGTGCCGAGTCCCCCGAGGCCCTGCGAGGCGTGCGCTGGCCGGACTGGGTCGCCGACGCCGACACTGCGCTGAACGATTTGCTGACGGAAGTCGAAAAGGCGATCCTCGTCGGGCTCAGCATGGGAGGGCTGGTGACCATTGAGCTCGCGGCAGATCACGAGGATAAAATCGACAGCATCGTCCTGGCATCCGCCGCACTTTTATTTCAAAACCCAATGGCACCCGGCAAACCCCTAGGTTTCATCAGGCCTCTCGTGGGCAAACTGGTTAAAAATTGGGAAACACCTCCCGACTATGCCGACAAGTCTCTGGAAAAATTCAACACCAATTACACATGGGCACCGATGGATGCAGTGGTCTCCCTCCTTGACTTCTCCCAAGCCGCCCGCAACCGCCTGCCGGAGGTCAAGGCGCCCGCGCTCATCCTGCACAGCCATAAGGATACTGTCGTGGACCCGAAGAGCGCAGAGCACCTCCTTGCCGAACTGGGAACTCCAGCTGACCAGAAGAAAATCGTGTGGTTCGAAAGGACGAATCACGAGATCTTCCGCGATTGTGAGAGAGGCGCTGCGATCGAAGCGATCGCGCAATATGTCCGTGGCCGGATTGGCGCAGCATAAGCAGCTTAATTACAGACAGTTTATCGGTTGAAAAGGAGAGTAACAATGAAGATTAATATCAATATCCCACCAATCCTCAATCAAATGATTGAGGATAAAGTTAAAGGCGGCAATTATAAGGACAAGGACGATGTCATTGCAGATGCATTGCGTGTCCTGGCGGAAAAGGACAAGGCAGTAGACGCGCTGGGATTTTTTAACGGCGCCGATTTTGAATCGATGGCTTTCCTCGTGCTCATGCAGGCGGCACGCGATGCGGAAGATGAATTGAAGGAAATCATGAACGAGATGAAAGCCAGAAATGCCGCCAAAAGGATATTGCGCGAGTTTACGAGTAAGGTCAGATGCGATATCGCGAACAGCACTGGTCAGGCGCGGCCCAAATTCAGCCCGAGCGGAATAGGAAGTGAGCGAGCCTATCATCATGTGCTGCTCCCGGTTCCCGACCCATGCGCGGAAAATGGCGTGAGACTCATAGAGACCGATCTGCACGAGGGCCGCATCACGGAGGTTTCAATCCTTGAATCCATTTACGATGATCTCAAGGGGAAGCTCGACAGCCTGAGTGAAATGGGCGAAATGGAATCCCTGCGCTTACAGATGACGATGGACCGGCGTTCCAAGTTCATATCGACCCTGTCGAACATCATGAAGAGGATGAGCGACACAAGTCAATCGATCATACAGAACATGAAATGACGGCAAGCTGAGGCGATGGAAAAGATCCCGCTCAATAAGCGGGATTTTTTTATGGCGGACATTTATCCACCACACGGTCCGCCAGACCAGCAGAGCCAATGACCACCGTATTGAGCATCACGGCGCGCAGGAGTCCGGTCAACGGTGCAGCCAGCAACCCAGCCAGAGCGGGGCGCCAGAGCTGCCGAGGGTTGGAGGTAATCTCCGGCTTGAATATTCCCAGCCTGGGAGCGATGAGGAACCAACCAAAAGGGGAGGAAAGGTCGCCAGCATCCGGTCAGCAGGAAAGGAGGGCAATTCTTTGTGATTGGCAAATCCAATCAGCGTGGTTACCGCCAGGATGAGGATAACCCCCAGGATAAGAATGCCCTGCCTCCTCACCATCGATCCAGTGAAATGACCCCGCCGATTACTCTTCTTTTACACCCACGCCCTGTTCTTCACTGCGCAAGTGAGGGAAGAGCAGCACTTCGCGGATGGAGTGCTTGTCGGTCAGCAGCATCGCCAGGCGGTCCACGCCCATGCCGAACCCGCCGCAGGGCGGCATGCCATAACGCATGGCACGCAGGTAGTCTTCGTCCATGGGATGCTTCTCCTCATCATCGGCGGCATAGTCGCGGCCCATTTCGATAAAACGCTGTTCCTGATCGAGCGGATCGTTCAGCTCGGTGAAGGCGTTGCACAACTCAAAGCCGGCCACATATCCTTCGAAGCGTTCCACCGTCATCGGGTCGCCAGGCTTGGATTTTGCCAGCGGAGAGATGTCGCGCGGATAATCGAACAGGAAGGTTGGCTGAATAAGCGTCGGTTCGAGATATTCGGTCAGCATGAAATCCACCAGCTTGCCACGCGTGTCATTGCCGGGAGGCGTGATCCCTTTTTTGCGCAGGGCGGCTGCAAGGGAGTCCGCATCCCGATGCTCATACGTATCCACGCCGGTCACCTCCAGCAGCCCCTGCCGCATCTCCAACCGGCGCCAGGGCGGCGTGAAGTCCAGCTCGTGCCCCTGATAATTGACCTTGAACGAACCGTTGACCTCCTTGCAGACGGAGGACACCATCTGTTCGGTCAACTCCATCACCTGCAAATAATCTGCATAGGCCCAGTAGAACTCGAGTTGGGTGAACTCGGGATTGTGCTTGAAGGAGACACCTTCGTTGCGGAAGTCGCGACCGATCTCGTACACGCGTTCGAGGTTGCCGACCAACAGGCGCTTGAGGTATAGCTCAAATGAGATGCGCAGGTAAAGATCCTGCTTGAGCTGGTTGTGGTGCGTGACGAATGGTTTAGCCGCTGCCCCGCCGTAGAGCGGCTGCAGGATGGGCGTCTCGACTTCGAGGAATTGATGGTCGTCCAGGAAACGACGCAAGGCTGAGATGACCCGGGCGCGCTTGCGGAATGTCTCGCGCACCTCCGGGTTGACCGCCAGGTCCGCGTAGCGTTGGCGGGCGCGCAGCTCAGGGTCTTCCAGCGCCGCATGGCGGAGGAGCGTGCCGTCTTCCAGAGTTTCATCCTTGGCGGCTGGCAACGGCGAGACAGCTTTCGCCAACAACCTGAAATCATGGACATGCAGGGTCACCTCACCCGTACGGGTGCGCATCATGACCCCGCTCGCCTGGACAAAATCCCCGATGTCATACATCCTGTTGAAGAAGTCCACCCGCTCCTGGGTCAGCTCATTGATACGCAGGAAGAGTTGGATTTTTCCAGCACCGTCCTCGATGTGGGCGAAGGAAATTTTGCCCATGGCACGGGTGGCGCGGATGCGCCCCGCCAGGGTGACTTTTACATCGCTGGGAGTCTGTCCCTTCTCCGCTGCTTTTTCCGCCCGTTCGAAGGCGGCAATTGCTTCAGCGGAAGAATGGGTCCGCAGGGCCCGGGTGGGGTAGGGTTCGATCCCCTCGGCGCGCAACGCCTCGATTTTTTCAAGGCGGACTTTCTCGAGTGACGAATATTCAGCCATGATGACACCTTTCAGGATTAAAAAAAGGCCCGCGCCAAAGCGCCCTGCTTTCGCAGAGCGCGCGCGGGGCTTGGAGTGACTGCCCCCGTCTTTCAGGTGGTCTTGATAATTTTGACTTTGAAGGACCCGCCGGGTGCCTCAACAACAACCACATCGCCGGTGCGATGGTTCAGCAGCGCCTTGCCGATCGGGGATTCATTCGAGATCTTTCCGGAGCGCGGGTCGGCTTCCGCTGCGCCTACGATGGTATAGCTTTCCGGGCTACCGCCGGATTCCTGAATGGTCACGGTGTCGCCCACCTGGACGACATTGGGGTTCTGGTGCGCTGCTGCCTCGTCGATAATATGGGCGGAGGCCAGAAGGATTTCCAGTTCCTGAATGCGCCCTTCCACAAAGGCCTGTTCATTCTTGGCGGCTTCATATTCCGCGTTTTCAATCAGTTCGCCGCCTTCCATGGCCTCATGCAGGCGATTGGCGACCTCCTTGCGCTTCGTGGTGTGGAGGTAATCAAGCTCGTCTTGGAGCTTCTGAAATCCATCTTTGGTTAGGTAATTGGCAGGCATAGATAGTTCCCGTTATAAGAATATGTTGCATCTCTTGCGAGATGCAACGGTTGTCTTTCCGAATTTGCGTGCGAAATATATCATGATTCTGGTTAAATTTCAAGCAGACTTGGCACCGTTCGCGATTATCCCGCCCGCCACAGGCGGATACCCTTCTCCCGTGACCAATGGCCGCGAATATCGGCGCGCATCTTCTCATCTGTGTCGAAAAGCATCCCAAGCTGGGATTTATAGGCAGATATTCCTTCCTGCCAGGCATGCAGGCCAGCCTTGGAAACAGTGAAGGATCGGCTTGACATGCCTTTCAAAGCAGGTTCCACTTCATCGCGAAATCTCAGGGCATAGGGCATATCGATATAGTAAAGGGGAGAACCTCCGCTCCACCCCAAGCCTGGTCAGCACATGGTCTACATGGTGCCCCACCAACAGCGGGGATACCAGCACATCCTCTTTACGAAGCCTTCGCTGGAGCAGGAGGGCCATGGAAGTCGGCAAGCCGGCATCTTCAGGATGCGGCGGGTCGAACACGTCATCCGGGTAAAGCGGCTCGCCATTCGTTGACCAGCGATAAATGCAATCCGGAACCGCGAGATGTCTGACAGTCGCTCCGACCGCCACCGCAGCGGCCCTGTCCTCCTTACGGCGTAAAATGATCGTGCCACGCCCGGATTTCGTCCCCCAGCGTTTATGAATGCGAAGCGCCAGGTCTGAGAGCGGCTGATCCTTCGGCGGGAATCCACCGCAAACGGTCCATATCTCGACCGGGATTCCATGGCGGGTTTGTTCGTAAATCAACCCGCCGCAGGATAACACTGTATCGTCATAATGAGGTGAAATATATATCCATCGCATGGCGCCTATTTTATCCTTTTTTAACTCGCAAAGATTAAAAAAGGCTCAGGATGGAATGGACCCCTGTAAGATATAATCATCGCCATGCGAAAAAGCATTTTATTGATAGCGGTTTCTCTTGTCATCTGTGTTTTGCTGGCTGTGGGGCTCTACTTCCTGCCGCCCATCCAGTCGCGCCTGTCCTGGCGCGTGGATAACCTGCGCACACAGATCCAATACTGGCTTAACCCGCCGGACCAGGTGGTCTTTGTCCCTGCCCAGATGACCCCGGTTACCGACATCCCCACTGCGACTGTCACGCCGCCTCCGCTGCCGACCGAAACCCAAATGGGGCCGACTTCCACACCGGCACCTGGGCAGGCGCCCACTATCACCTCCACTCCTCTCCCAGTATCAGTATCCCTGTCGGGCGTGGTGTACGTGGACCAGTTCAACCGTTGGAACTATTGCGGGCCTGCCAATCTCTCCATGGCACTCAACTTCTGGGGCTGGAAAGGCAATCGCGACGACATCGCCAAGGTCATCAAGCCAGGCGCCAATGATCCAAGTCTGAGCTTCATTGACCGGGGCAAGACCGACAAGAACGTCATGCCTTATGAAATGGCAAACTTTGTCATTGACAATACCGCCTACAATGTCGTTGTCCGCTACGGCGGCGACATCAACCTGATCAAACGCCTGCTGGCTTCCGGCTTCCCCGTGCTGATTGAAAAAGGCTATTACGAACGTGATTATACTGGCAAGGTCGCCTGGATGGGGCATTACTCCTTTATCACAGGATATGATGACGACAAGGGTGTTTTTATCTATCAGGACTCGTATCCACCCAAGGATGTCAGCGGAAAGGATCGTGAAATTTCATATGCGGATTTCAACACCGGCTGGCGTGCCTTTGATTACGTGTTCCTGTTGATCTATCCTCCCGACAAAGATAATGACTTACACACCGTACTGTATGACTGGGGTGATCCTGCCTGGGCAAACCAGCACGCGCTCGACGTTGCCAACGATGAAGTCCAGTCGCTTAACGGGATGGATGGCTTTTTCGCCTGGTTCAACAAGGGCACCAGCCACATCAACCTGACCCAATACGCGGATGCCGCCCAGGCATACGATCAGGCCTTTGAAATCTATGCCGGCCTGGGCAAGGACGACAAGCAGCGTCCCTATCGCATGATGTGGTATCAGACCGGTCCCTACAAGGCATATTACTACACCGGGCGATATCAAGATGTCATCAACCTCGCCAATCTCACCCTCGACACCGTCGCCGACAAGGGCCTGGAAGAGAGCCTCTACTGGCGCGGTATGGCGGAACAGGCGCTCGGGGACACCGCGTCTGCCATTGCCGACTTCAGGCAGACGGTTTACCTCAATAAAAACTTCACCCCCGGCATCGACGCGCTTAAAAACCTCGGCGTCCAACCCTGAGAGGCCACGAGCAGGTTGGTCTCCTCCCATAGGAACAAAATAATCCCCTCCGTGCGAGGGGATTATTGATTACGATGCTCTGGCTGCGGCTGTCGCCAGCAGGATCAGTGCCGCCAGGACCAGGTTCAGACGCAATAAGAAGCGTTCACGTTTTCGCAGCGAAATCAATTCCTGCTCGTCCCCGGTACGCTGAAACCGGATTTTGGCCCTTCGTATGGCCGGCATCACACCCCAGGACATGAACGCGCTGGCGACCGCCAGGGAGATGACCAATACTAGTTTTACCAGGATCGCCTTTTCCCAGTTATTCCCCGCGCCAATCAAACCATGATAGTTAGGGTTGGCACTTATCTGGAACATGCCGGTCGCTGCAAGCAGGAACAGGCAGAACCAGCTGATCGAATCGAGCCGTGTTTGGATGTTATCCAGAAGGGAAACCTGGTCTTCCGCCTCCAGCGTCTTCGAAGCCGCCGGAATGACCAGCAATGAAAGCCCCACCATGCTTCCCACCCAGACTACCGTCGCGGACAGGTGCAGCCAATAAACAAGCGTCAACGCCCAGGCAGGCATGACTGGCACGGTCTGCCTCCCTGTTACGGTGTGGGTGTTTCTGAGGGTGTTTCGGTGGGCGGTTCGGGGGTACTGCTCTCTGGAGTATCAGTCGGCAAGGGAACGGTAGGTGTAGGCGGCTTGCTGGCATTGCACTGATCAGTGGCATCCTTCCTGATGCCCCTGAAGTTATCGGCGGGTGAAATCGCCCATGCCAGATCAAACTGGATCTGGGCGTCACATGGCTTGTTCTTGGACATCAGCACCTTGCCATACTCAATTAAAGCAAGATAATAACGCTGCCCCGCCGTGTACCCGGAGCTGTCGGTCAGGTTGGGAAGCGAGACTGTCAGTTGCTGGAAATAATAGACCACCTGCGCCCAATCCACATCCCACAAGGAGGCTCCCGTCAGGTAAAGGCGGGAGAAATTTCGCAGCCCGGCCGCGTTGTTATCCAACGGACCGAAATGCTCGGCGAGGGTCAGGTCGTAGATGCCGCCCTCCAGATTGTGCTGGACAAGGATCTTGTCCACGCCGCGGTTTCGAAGAAGGATGTAATACATCCCATCCACCTGAACCGTTTTATAGTCAGGGTTTTTCTGGCGGAGTGAATCGAGTGTTTGCTGCGTGCCGTCCCAGTCAGATGCGGCGAGTTTCTGCTGCGCCTGGTTAAAAAGCTCTTCAACGCCTCGCAGGTCGGGCGTGGGAGAGATGTCAGGTGTCGGCGTGTCGGAGGGGACAACGGTCGCAGTTGCAGAAAGCAACACCAGAACTTCGGTCAGCTTATCCTTTGCGCCGGGGTAAGCGGGATCATATTTCAACACATATTCAAAACGCTGGCGCGCAAGGTCGTACTGTCCAGATTGCATCTCCTGCAGGCCCCTGTTGAATTGGTCACCAAGGGTTTGTTTAATCAGGTTGAGTTCATTTTCCTGCCGGATGCGTATGCCGGCGTAAATACCCAGCAGCAGGCCGGCAATAACAAGCACTCCACCGATCAGCGCCACCCACAAGGTGGTCTTCCGGGAGGGTTTTGTCACAGGTACGGGATTTGTGTCATTCAATTCAGTCATAGGCGAAAATTATACCGCACTCTAAAGGCGAAGCATTAAGCGCAGGTAGGGAAGAATAAACGGGATGGCAACCAGCCCGCCAATGGCCATTGCTGCCATGGCCGCAACCATCCCAGGAAGAGGCAGTAACATCAACAAACCATAACCTGCCGCCCCGCCGATAAGAGCCGCCGCCCCACCCCGCAGCAAGGTCCTCCGCGCCGTCACGGGAGGTGCCACCCGTCGGTTCAGCCAGACGAGCATGAAGACGGCCTCCACCGTCAGGGACAGCTCGCACAGCGCGATGCCCGCCGCGCCCCATTGCGGAAAGAAGGCAACCACTGACGCGCCGATGGTAATGTACACCGCCAGCCGGATGATAACCCCGCGCAGGGGCACAACCGCTTCCTTGCGGGAGTAGAAGCCGCGCGCCAGAATCTCCTGCAGGGCATAACCGGTCAAGGCCAGCATAAAGACCTGGGCGGTGCGAGTCAACAACTCGGTTTCGCTCTGGTTGAAGCCGAAAGCGAAGGAGATAAGGGGCGGCAGTCCAATGATCATCAGTGCAGCAACGGGCAGTGTCAGCGCGATGACCACCCGCACGGCACGTTCGACCGTGTCCCTGAACGCCAGGTCTTCTTTTCTCGTGACCAATTGGGCCAGGGTGGGGAGAAGTGCAGTGGCGATCGCGGTGCCGATCAATGTCTCGGGCACCTGCATGATCATCCAGCCATAAGTCAGGGCCGAGACAGCACCCACCTGTCCGAGGCGGGAAGCAAAGTTATCCCGGGCAATGAAGGTCAGTTGTATGCCGAACATGGTCAGCAGACGCGGACCGACGACGGTCAACACCTCGCGCACGCCCTCGTCTTGGAGGGTCAATTCGGGCGTCCAGTGGAATTTGTACTTCACCAGGCCGGGAATCTGAATCACCAAATGGAGCACCGCCCCGATGATCACCCCATACACCAGCCCATACACGCCAAAAAGCGGGACCAGGAAAAAGACCCCGAAGAGTTGGCCCAGGTTGTACATGATCGGTGCCATCGCTGGCAGCAGGAAATGCTGGTTGGCTTGCAGCCCCGCCATGACCAAGCCGCTGATGGAAAAGATAACAGTGGCGACCAGGTTGAGACGCATCAGCCCTACCACGAGCTCCTGTTGCGCAGGGCCAAATCCTGGCGCGATGCCGATCTGCGAACGCACAATTTGATCCGCGAACAAGGCCATCACCACGGCTACCGAAGCGGTCGCCACAAATGCAATGTTCGCGATGCGCGAAAAGAGCGCCCAGGCTTCGTCACGTCCCTTTTGGGTGATGTGCTCCGTCAGGACGGGAATGAACGCCATGGCAAGCGCCCCGCCGGAGATGAGGGCAAACAGCAAGTCCGGCAGGTTGTTGGCGACATTGAATGCATCCAATTCTGCCGACAGGCTGAAGCGCCGCGCGATGATCAGGGAGCGGGCAAAGGCCAGCACCTTGTCCAAAAAGAAGAACCCGGCCAGCAGCAACGAGGTCCGGCTGACGAAGGAAAGTTTCTTCACAGTTTGGAATTAGTGCTCGTGGTTAACCGGCGGAAACTTGTCTGCGCCCGGCAGCTTGTCGGCAAGATTCTGTGGTTCATGGATCAGCACCGGCAGACATTGCGGGCAGACGTAATAGGTCTCTTCGCGATAAGCCAAGGCGATCAGCGGTATTTCTCTTTCCGATCGCTCACAATTCAGGCATTGTTTTTTCATAGGGTTCCCTTATACATACCACCATCCACTGTCAGCATGACGCCGGTGATGTAGGATGCAGCCGGCGAAACGAGGAAGGCGGCTGCATTGGCAAATTCCTGCGGGTCGGCCATACGACCCAAAGGGCTTTCCTTCGACTGTTTGGCGATTTCCTCTTCAACCGTGGTGCCATTGGATTTTGCACGCGCCACCATCAGTTCGCGGATCCGTTCCGTCTTGGTCCATGCCGGCAGGATTGAATTGAAGCGGATGCCCTCCCGCCCGAGCTCCAGCGCCAGCGATTTGGTCAGCCCCACCGTGGCAGCACGGACGGAGTTCGACAACACCAGGTTGGGGATCGGCTGCTTGACCGAGTAGGACGTGACCGTCAGGACGCTGGCTGCTTTGGAATCACGAAGATACGGGAGGGCCGCGCTAATCAAGCGCACATGACTCATGAATGACAGGTCCATGGCTTTTTGCCAGGTGGCCTCATCGAACGATTCAAACGCGCCGGGCGGCGGCCCGCCTGCATTGCAGACGAGGATATCCAGGCCGCCAAGCTTTTCGGCTGCCGCCTGAACTAATTCCTCCGGCTCCCTGGGCTGGCTGACATCGCCCACCAGCCCGAACACCTTACCACCGGTTTCTTTCGCAATTTGCGCGGTCGCTGCGTTTATTTTCTCGGCGGTGCGACTGTTGATGGCAACCAGACTGCCTTCAGCCGAAAGAGTCTTCGCGACGGCATATCCCAGACCGCGCGAGGCCCCGGTGACCATCGCCCGTTTATCTTTCAATCCCAAATCCACATTTTCCTCCTGTATGCCCCATTGCCAATCACTACCCCAATCAAATGATCTCGATTTTCTGCTCAATGACGTCCCCATCAGGCCAATGGCCCTCCACCCATCGGGCGACCGTCTGCAAGGAACGCTCCAGATGCGTAGCATCGTTGCCCACCATCGCGCAGGAGATGACTGCTTGCTGCCACTTGTCCTGCAATCCCATCTCCGCCGAGGAGACATTGAACTCGCGGTGCAGGCGGGCCATGAATGGTTTAATCGCGCCCCGCTTTTCCTTGAGAGAGGTGCAACCCGGTAAATGCAAATGGATCGTCAGAACGCCGACCATGGGTGAAATAAATGTTTGCAAACCTCAGGGTTTTTTCGACGCCCTTGCATCGCCTCTTACCGCCGATTACAATGGTGAACAATGGACACCGAAACCGCCTACAATCTTGCGCTCGATTACCTGTACAGCTTTGTCGATTATAGCCTTAAACATGCCTCGGAACTCGCCAGGGCGGACTTCAACCTGGAGCGCATGGTCGCTTTGCTGGCGGAACTCGGCAATCCTCATCAGGCCTATCCGGTCATCCATGTCGCCGGGACGAAGGGCAAGGGTTCGACCTCCGCTTTGAGTGCCTCCGCGCTGCAAGCCGCCGGCTACCACACCGGCCTTTACACCTCCCCTCACCTGCAGGATTACACCGAGCGCATTCAGGTGGATGGCAAGCCAATATCACATGCCGAACTGGCCGAGTTGGTCGAATTCGTTAAGCCGGCCGTAGCGCATGTTCCCTACCTTACCACATTTGAGATTACCACAGCGGTCGGATTCCTGGCATTTGCCCAACGAAAAGTCAACGCAGCCGTCATCGAAGTCGGTCTGGGCGGACGACTGGACGCCACCAATGTGGTCACTCCGGATGTATCGGTCATCACTTCGCTCTCCTATGATCACATGCTGGTGCTGGGCGATACCCTTGCAAAAATCGCCGGGGAAAAGGCGGGTATCATAAAAGCCGGGCGGCCGGTGGTCTCCTCACCGCAGAAGGAAGAATCCCTGGAGGTGATCCTGCGCGTTTCCGCTGAACACTCCTCGCCACTGACTCTCGTTGGCCGGGACGTATTCTTCTCCCCCGTCAGCCACTCACTCGATGGGCAGCAACTGAAAGTCTGGTTTAAGGACCGCCCGCCCCTTGGGCTTGGCATTCCACTTTTGGGCGCGCACCAACTTGATAATGCCGCCACCGCTTTTGCGGCCCTGAGCAGGAGCGGGTTCACCGTTTCGGACGACCACCTCCGCAATGGATTCGCCTCCGTCCAGTGGCGAGCGAGGTTCGAAATTGCCCGGCGGGAGCCGCCGGTGGTGTTCGACTCCGCCCATAACCAGGACTCGTTCGAGAAGTTAACCGCCGCCCTCGACGAATACCTACCGGGCCCTCCGGTCTATCTGGTCTTCGGCGCCTCCGAGGACAAGTTTCTCCCGGGCATGTTCAACGCCATCAAACACCGAATCAAGAAAGTGATCGCTACCAAGGCTGACCACCCAAGGGCCTTGGAGCCGGAGAAAATCAAGGAGCTTTCAGACCAGGCCGGGCTGGAGGCGGAAATCGTCACCCCCGTCGAGTCTGCGTTTGCCCGGGCACTGGATTTATCTGCAAAAGATGGTAGCATTGTCCTATCTGCTGGCAGCATGTTCGTGACCGCCGAGGTCATGACCGCATGGGATAAATTGAAGGTCTGATACAGGTTTGGGATGAATCACAACGATTGGAACGACGAGGAAGAAAATTTCAACGTGGCGCTCAGCCAGCGCACGGAGGAACTCTACCGCATCCCCACCATGGAGCCGGATGAAGATGGTTGCATCGTGGCGCTCGTCCTGCCCCTGCGCGACCTGGTAATATTCCCGCACATGGTCTCCCCGGTGTTCGTGTCCCGCGAACCGACCATGCGCGCCATCCACGAGGCCCAGACCAACAACCAGACCATCATCGGATTGACGCAGAAGGAACCCGAACAGGAGCAACCGACCTCGGAGGACTTCCTGCCCATCGGAGTCGAGATGGCGGTCGGGCGGTTGTTGAGCATGCCGGACGGCAGCAGTTCCGCCTTGGTGCAGGGGCGGAGGCGCGTGGAGGTGGTCGAATTCCTGCGGATGGAACCGGTCATCAAGGTGCGCGCCCGGGTGATCTTCGAACCCGTCCACGGCGACAAACAGACCCAGGCTCTGATGCGCACCGTGCTCGACCAGTTCGACCGCATCGTCCAGTTGGACCGCTCCATCCCGGAGGAAGCCCACCTGTTCGCGCTGAACATCTCCGAGCCGGGCTGGCTGGCGGACATGGTGGCGACGACGGTCAGCATCCCCTACAACGAAAAGATGGCACTGCTGCTCCTGCCAGCACCGCGCGAAAGGCTCAAACGCATCACGAAGCTTCTGGCCGATGAACTGGATGTCCTCGAAATGGAGGAGGAAATCCACACGCGCGTGCAAAGCGAGGTGGATAGAAGCCAGCGCGAATTCTATCTGCGCGAGCAGATGAAGCAGATTCAAAATGAACTGGGTGAAGGCGATGTCTTCTCCCGGGATATCCTCGAACTGCGCGAGAAGATCCAGAAGGCAAAGTTGCCGGAGGCCGCCCATGGCTCCCGAAGTCGGCATCATCCGCACCTATCTTGATTGGATACTGGACCTCCCCTGGCAGAACGCCACCGAGGACAACCTTGACGTGCGCCATGCTGCCGGCGTCCTGGACCGCGACCACTATGGACTTAAAAAGGCCAAGGAACGCATCCTTGAGTATATCGCTGTCCGTTCACTGAAACCCAAGAAGGAACGCCAGCCGATCCTGTGCTTTGTAGGCCCGCCCGGCACGGGCAAGACCTCCCTCGGGCGCTCGATCGCCGACGCGTTGGGACGCAAGTTCGTGAGGATCTCCCTGGGCGGCGTGCGCGACGAGGCGGAAATCCGCGGCCACCGGCGCACCTACATCGGCGCGTTGCCCGGGCGCATCCTCCAGACGATGAAGAAGGCCGGCACGTCCAACCCGGTCTTCATGCTGGACGAAATCGACAAGCTCGGCAACGACTTCCGCGGCGACCCGGCCTCTGCGCTGTTGGAAGTGCTCGACCCCGAGCAAAACTATTCCTTCAGCGATCACTATCTCGAGCTGCCGTTCAACCTCTCGACGGTCATGTTCATCACGACTGCCAACACGCTCGGGACCATCCCCCCCGCCCTGCTCGACCGGCTGGAGGTGATCGAATTCCCTGGTTACATCGAGGAGGAGAAACTGGTCATCGCGGAAAAGTATCTGATCCCGCGCCAGGTGGAGGAGACCGGTTTGCACGAGAACGGACTGCGCTTTGGGACGGATACCCTGAAGAAAATCATCCGCTCGTACACCTTCGAGGCGGGGGTGCGCAACTTCGAGCGTGAAATTAGCAAGATCTGCCGTAAAGTCGCCCGCTGGAAGGCGGAGGGCAAGCAGTATCCCGCCCTGATCACGCCAGCCATGGTCGAGAAATTCCTTGGTCCGGAGCAGTATTTCGAGACGCAGGCCGAACGGCAGGATGAAGTCGGCGTGGCGACCGGCATGGCGTGGACGGAAAACGGCGGCGAGATCATGTTCATCGAAATCGCCATCCTTGAAGGCAAGGGAAACATGCAGATCACCGGCCAGGTGGGCGACATCATGCAGGAATCCGCCCAGGCAGCTCTGACCTACATCAAGTCACGGTCCTCCTTGCTCGGAATTGAGCCAGAGGTTTTTGAACGATTGGACATCCACATGCACCTGCCGGAGACTGCCGTGCCAAAGGACGGACCGAGCGCTGGCATCACCATGACCACCGCGCTCATCTCGGCATTCACCGGCCGACCGGTCTATAAGGATGTCGCCATGACCGGCGAAATCACCCTGCGTGGACGGGTCCTGCCCATCGGTGGAATCAAGGAAAAGGTGCTTGCCGCTTATCGAGCCGGAATCAAAACGGTCATTATCCCGGAGAAGAACGTCAAGGACCTGATGGATGTGCCAAAGAAGGTGCAACACGACCTGAAGATCATCCCCGTCAATCACATGGACAAGGTGCTGGAAATCGCCATCGCATCTGAAGCGATTGCGGAGCCCCCGCGGCCACGGCGCAAGGCGGAACCCCATGAGGCGGAACCCCATGAGGCGGAACCGGCTGAAGAGGAAATGGATTCCGAATAGGAAAGAACGCCCGATCAGGCCCTTTTCTTAACAAATGCCCCTGCAATACTGACTAATTTTATTGATTTCATGTATAATGGTGCCAGATTTGAATATCTATCGCCGCCTGTCATTGCGGTGAAACGGCTGTCATAAACTGGAAATCGGGTACGTGCCTGTCGTACATGTATACAGGCTAAAAATTGAAGTCAACG
>Ga0335085_10008211_pt1 | contig 15974 bp, 15 predicted proteins | sample Lox_Sample_45_FD_206712 | JGI IMG/M metagenome (GOLD analysis project Ga0335085, IMG submission 206712) | Soil microbial communities from Loxahatchee National Wildlife Refuge, Florida, United States - Lox_Sample_4.5 | ecosystem: Environmental > Terrestrial > Soil > Wetlands | place: USA...
GTTCTACGAAATCCGCGACGTACCCGGCATGAAGAAGAAACCTTCAACCTCGGAATTGCTCGATTGGCTGAAGCTGCTGATGGTCGAGGATATTTCACTGGAGACCCTGCGGGAGCGCGATCCGAAGAAGCTGATCCCGCCGCTGCACGGCGCGCTGATCAAGAACGAGCAGGATGTGCACCTGTTCGAGCGGCTGGCGTTTATGGCGAGACGGGACAGCCGTTGAAGCGGCAGGCACTCACCACAATGAGTGCAGGTTGAACAACGGGTGCATGCCAAAAGTATAGGTCGCACCCACTCCGAACGTGAATTGGCTCGGCGAACCGCGCATCGTCACCAGCGGGGAATCGGCTGCAGAACCCGTCAGCCGCTCGTACTCAAAGATCGCATGAGTCTGCCATTGCGGATTCCAAAAATACTCGACCTGGGTGCCGGCGCCGTAAGAGTAGATGCCGCTGGATACGTTGTAGACCGGCAACGCCGGAAGACCTGAAACCGTGGAATTGGCGGACTGCGTCGGCGTGATCCCGAAATAGGGAGAGAGCGCCGCGGCGGTTTGAAACGTCAGGCGCGGCCCTGCGGACAGCCGGAATTGCCCGAGCGGCACCACCGCGTCGGCAAACAGATCGCCGGTCAAGCCGGTTTCGCTGCCGATCCCTTGGCGCAGTTCACCCCGCAGCCGCAGCCACGGCGTTGCCCAGTATTGCGCATAGCCGCCGATTTGTAGCCCCCAACCAACGTCACCAAGACCGTTGAGCTGGGTATATTCCGAGGCATAGCGAGGCCAGAGCAGCTTGCCGACGGGCCCGATCTGGAACTGGCCCAAAGTGAGAACCGGTATGCCGAAACCGTCGCGGGCGCCGAAAAAGAACGGCGGATCACCCGGCTTTTGAATAATAAAGAGCGGAAAGCCGATCAGCTGGTATTTGTTGGTTGGAGCCCCCGGCCAAGCGGGAATTGCGCGGGCTTCGCCGCCGATCGTTACGACCCAATCCGGCAATGCGGGTGCGGGCACATAAGCAGCCGGCGCGCTTGGCGGAGGTTCCGGCAATGGCAGATCGGCCGCTGCGGCGATGCTCGGGAGCAAAAGGGGGAGCATCGCAACCGCAAAACGCCACGCATTAAACGCCATGCTGTCGTGCCCCTTGCTCCGCGCCGGCACGCTACGGAGCCCGGGACTCAGTCTAAAGCAAATTCGATCCAAGTGCGACTGTGGCAAAGGGTTTCCAAAACGTTAAGGGCGCGTTTGCGGTGTTCCTGTTCACGCTTTAGCTCCCTGGCGGCGCTTGCGGCGCCGGGGCCGATTTGCGACCCCGGCCGGCTGCGTCAAATCCGCATCAGCTTCCGTCTGAAGATCGGCAGGCGGCACAATGGAACCGGCGTCAGCCGCGGCTTGCTGGCGCAGCGTCGCGCGAGCTGTTTTAGCGTCACGGCGACGCCGACGTGCCATCTCCGCAGCGCGGCTGCGGCGCTCGGCGATGGCATCGCGCCAACGCCTCATCCAATAGTAGATCTGCGCGGTAGCGCGGCCGAGAACCCCGCCTGCCCAAACCAGCTCAAACGGCGTGAACTGCCGCCAGGTTTCATCGCCATCGATGATTGCGCGCGCGATGAGGGTACCGGCGATTGCCGTGGTGTTAAGACCGTGACCGCCGAAGCCGCTCGCCAGCCACAGTCCGGGAGCCAGCTCACCGATCTGCGGCATGCGATGGATCGAGTTGCCCAAAGTGCCCGACCAAGCGTGGTCGACGGCAACCGCGCCTAGCTGGGGATAGGTTCTTCTGATGTCTGCGCCAAGCGTGTGCACGTAGCGGCGGGGATCCCGCGGCGACGTTGTCAACCGGCCCGACCACATCAGCCGGTCGTCGCCGACAACGCGATAGTGATTATCGGCCAGCTCGCTGTCGCTGACGGCGCCGCGATAGGCAATCGCTTCTGAAAGACCCGGCCCGAGCGGGGCGGTGGTAATGACGTACGTCGTACTGGGTATGAGCGTAGCTGCAATCTTCGGCATCAGACTGGCGAGCTGCACATTCCCGCACAGCACCACATGATGCGCCCGCACCCGCGCTGCCGGCGTGACGATGCGCTTGCGCACACCCGCGGGATCGATCGACAGCGCCGGGGTCTGCTCGAAGATGCGGGCGCCCGCGCGTTCGGCTGCCGCGGCCAGGCCCAAAGCGTAGTTCAACGGGTGGATATGAAATGCTTGCGGAAAATGAATGGCATGAAAATAACGCTCACTACGCAACACCGCGCGCACGCGTTCGGTCGGCCAGCCCTCGACGTCGCCGCCGAATTCGCCGATCAGCCCAATTAGGCGCGTAAAAGCGTCGCCATTGTCGGTCTTGGAAACGCAAAGCCAGCCATTCTGCGGATCGACGCCGGGCATGGCATCGTCGTGGATAACATTGCGGACGTATTCGAGCCCACTCTGCGAGAGAGCCCAAAGATCGTTGGCCCGCTCAAAACCGACGCGGCTAACGATGCTGTCAGGTGCTGCGGCAAAGCCAGGCAGCACAAAGCCGGTGTTGAGGCCAGAAGCAGCCGCCGCAATGCGGCCAGCTTCGATCAGCACGACGGAGCGGCCGTCTCGGGCCAGTTCACGCGCCGTCGTCAGGCCGGCGAGTCCGCCGCCAATCACGCAGATCTCGACGTCAAGATCCAGTTGAAGCGGCGGCCGCAGCGGCGCGTCCACTTTCGTCGTGGCGTACCAGGTCCCGCCATAGGCAGAAGTGGTTTCGGCTTCGTCCATGATTCAATCATCGCGCGCGCAACTATAAGAAGATGCGCGTGACACACCACCCCGCGGGCTTCTAAATTCCTGTACGTTGACAGTCACATTATAGGAATTTCACATTCATCGCACTAGCCGCTGAGATATGGGCTCTTCCAAATTCCCGGCGGAACTTCGAACCCTGCTAAAGTTGCGGATCTTTTCATCGACCTGCCGTGTCTACGACTGAGCACCTGAGATGCGTCGTCTGCTGCTACTACGTCACGCCAAAACCGAACGCGCTGCGCCGGGTGAACGCGATCGCGACCGTAAGCTCACGACACGCGGCCGCAGCGACGCGCCGATCATTGGCGCTTACCTGGTTCGCCATCATTTTGTTCCCGACCTCGCACTCGTTTCGCCGGCAAGGCGGGCAGCCGAAACCTGGAAGCTCGTCGCCGCCTCGTTTCCGGGCGCATCGCCGCAGGTCGTCAACGATGAGCGGATCTACAACGCCGCTCCTGAGAGTCTTCTCGACCTGATCCGTGAGACTGCCGACGTACATTCCGTCATCGTCGTCGGTCACAATCCCGGCTTGCACGAGCTCGCGGCGCAATTGATTGCCTCCGGTAGCGTCGACGCGCGCGAGCGCATCAACGAGAACCTGCCGACCAGCGGACTCGTTATCATTGATTTTCCATTCGATGACTGGGCACGCCTGCACGTCAATTCCGGCAGGCTTGAGCGCTTCGTGACGCCGCGCCTGATCGCCGAGGCGACGGACTGACTGTCGGTTCAAGCGAGGCCCAAGCCGATCAGCGGCCAAAGCCCGGTCACGCGTCAGAACGGCACGAACAAAAATTCCCTAGTCGTAAAATTGCGGCGACTTTTTCTGCGTGTCGCTTTGCGCCTTATCGTGATTGATCCAAAGCTGGGCATGCTCTTTCGCCAGGATGTCGGCGATGCGCTGCATGGAAGCCAGCGTCTGCTCCTTGCTGGTATTCATCGATGGCACCCGGCGATGGTCCCAATTGTCCTTGAAGTGAACGGCATCGCCGGAGAGAACCACAGCGCCGGTCTTCGGCAGGCGAACCAGCAGAGATTGATGACCCGGGGTGTGCCCGGGGGTCGAAATGATCACAACCGAGCCGTCGCCGAACACGTCGTGATCGCCTTCGAGCTTGGTCACCGGATGGTTCGGGTTGAACCGCGGCGCGCCGTTGGCGCCCGGCCATTCGTATTCGGCCTTCTGTACGTAGAGCATGGTCTGCGGAAACTCTTCCACATTGCCGATGTGATCGGGATGGGTATGCGAAATCGCCATCGCTTTGATGTCGGCGGGCTTGAGGCCAAGTTCTTGAAGCTGTGCGGCGAGCGTCTTGCTGCGTTTAGCGTCCGGCCCGCCGTTGGTGCCTTTGACGCCCCCAGGTATGGCGGCGAGCGCATCGGGAAGACCGGTGTCCCAGAGGAACCAGTCCTGCCCGTGGCGAATGAGATAGCAATTGTCGGAGACCGGCAACGGCACGCCGACATTAACGCCGGGCGACCAGCGCGACTGATCCGGGCCAACAGCCTCACCGCAATAAAGTACGTAGAGCCGATCAACACCTGCCGCCGAGGCGGGGAGCGAACCGAGCATTGCGATGCCGGCTGCAACAGCGAGATATGCTCGTCTCACGGCTTCCTCCTCATGCCGCCAGCGCCGCCAAAATGCGCGCCCAGCTGCGAATGCCTTTGTGAAAACTGCGCAGATCGTACTTCTCGTTCGGCGAGTGCACCCGGTCATCGTCGAGCGCAAAGCCGACCATCAGGGTATCCATGCCGAGCACGGTCTTGAAATCGCCGACGATCGGGATCGAGCCACCGGCGCCGACCGTGACCGCCTTTTTGCCCCACTCGTCGGCGAGCGCGGCGCGCGCCTTGGCCAGCGCCGGGTTATCAAACGCCACATCGAACGCCGGCGCACTCGAGAAATTGCCGAAATCGACCGAGCAGTCGGACGGCACGCGCGCCCGGACAAATTCGCGGAAAGCGGCGCGGATTTTGTCAGGGTCCTGCGCGCCGACCAGCCGAAACGAGACCTTGGCCATCGCTTTGCCGGGAATGACGGTCTTGGCGCCCTCCCCGGTGTAACCGCCGATGATGCCGTTGACCTCGGCCGTCGGCCGCGTGGAGACCTGCTCAATCAACAGGCGATCTTTTTCGCCGGCGGGAATCTTCAACCCGATCGGACCAAGAAATTTCTCCGCCGTCAGCCCGAGGCCGGCGAGGTCGGCCTTGATGTCGGGCGGCAGATCGTGAACGCCGTCATAAAATCCGGGGATGGCGACTGAGCCGTCCGGCTTGTGCATCGCCGAAAGAATGTCAGCCAGCACATGGATCGGATTGCGCGCCGCGCCGCCGAACAGCCCGGAATGCAGATCGCGGTCTGCGCAGGTGAGCCTGACCTCTTCGTACACCAGACCACGCAGCGAGGTCGTGATCGAAGGCGTCTGTGCATCCCACATGCCGGTGTCGCATACGAGAGCAAGGTCGCGTTTGAACTCCGCGGCGTTGTCGCGCACAAAGCCGAACAGATTTTTCGAGCCGCACTCCTCTTCGCCTTCGATCATCATCGTAATATCGAGCGGAAGCTCGCCGGTCACCGCCTTAAAGGCCCGGCAAGCCTCAACAAAAGTCATCGCCTGACCCTTGTCGTCGCAGGCGCCGCGGGCGACGATGATCTTGCGCCCGCCGTCGAGCGTCTCGATGCGCGGCTCGAACGGCGGCGTCTGCCACAGATCGAGCGGATCGACGGGCTGGACATCATAATGGCCGTAGAACAGCACGCGCGGCGCTTTGCCGTTGGCTTTGTTACCGGTTTGCCCGTCACCGATTTTCCCCGGAGAAGTTTTGCCAATGACGACCGGATGGCCTTCGGTCGGACGCACGCTCGCTTCCAAACCCAGGCTGCGCAAGTCGGCCGCGACGTGTTCCGCTGCAGTGCGGCAGTACGTCGCAAACGCCGGGTCGGTCGACACCGACTGGATGCGCAACAACGCAAACAGCCGATCCAGGCTCGCCTCAAGATCGTGGTCGATGCGGTCGAGAACTGCGGGAAGAGCTTCGAGTGCCGTCATGAGTACACCATCGCGCTTGAGCCAGCAGGAATTTGCCTGACTCGCTCCGGCTCCGACACAATTTTTCTCCTTCGCGCACGCCGACGGCGCCGAACTATGGTCACGTCGCTCTCGCTCGGGATTTTTTTATAATGCGCCGCGCTAGCCATTTCCACCGCATCAGCTCAGCGCACGATCCACCGAACTGTTACTTGTCATGCCGCATCCGAATGTACATTATGGCAAGAACGCGACGGGAATACGGGCGGGCAAGGGGCAAATGGACGAGTTGGCCGGGCGTCTTTCCGTCGGCGTCGGTCGGAACGCCGCTGAGGTTGCTTGACCGTGCTCAACCAGTCAATCGCCCCGCCGGTGAGAAAGTCGGCGAGGACGAAGTGGGGCAAATTGTCAGCGCCATTCCCGTTTTCTCACAGTTTGTTTGAGTAGGCGTGGTTGCGGTGGCACTGGCGAGGTTAAGGGGAGGCAGTGATGGCGTATCCCATCACCGACATTCGGGGCATCGGGGCGGATACGGCTGCGATCCTCAAGTCGGAGGGGATTCGCACGACCGTCGGCCTGTTGCGCTCAGCCAAGACGCCGAAGCAACGCCTGAAGATCGCGGAGAAAGTTGGCATTGACGACAAGCATGTGCTCGACTGGGTGACGGCCGCCGATCGCATGCGGGTAAAAGGTGTTGGCTGGGAATATTCGGAATTGTTGTGCGCCGCCGGCGTCAAGACGGTCAACGAACTCAAATACCGCAACCCGCAAAAGCTGGTCGACCAGATGTCGGACGCCAATACCAAGCGCAAGCTGGTGCAACTATTGCCGTCGGTGACCATGGTCCAGCGTTGGATCGAAAACGCCAGGAAGCTGCCGTCCGTCATCCGCTATTGATCGGCCACACGCTGCCCGGGCCTTGCTTGACTTGCCGCAACCACGAGCGTCATTGCCAAGCGCGAAAAGCAGCCATCGAGCTTATGGAACCCAATTGCTCCGTCGGTTTGCAGTGACAGTTTGCGGTGATCGCAGCGGCAACTAGGATGGCGACGAGTTTGCACCCCGGCGCTGTTTCCACGACTGCCGCGACGGCTGGCAACACCGCGCTGTCGCGGCTTCTTGCCAAACGGCGCCCCCTCATCATGGGGGTGCTCAACGTCACACCGGACTCATTTTCCGATGGGGGCCGTTTTCTCGATGCGCGGGCGGCGCTGGCGCAGGCCCGGCGCCTGGCCGCTGAAGGGGCTGACATCATCGATGTCGGCGCCGAATCGACGCGCCCCTACGGCGGTGCAGTTCAAGTTTCGCTGGAAGAAGAGCGCGCGCGGCTAGCGCCGGTTTTGTCCGAAGTGATTTCGCTCGGCGTCCCGGTCTCGATCGACACGCAAAAGGCCCCGGTTGCCGGCTGGGCGCTCGATCTCGGCGCCGCCATCATCAACGACGTGTGGGGTCTGCAGCGCGATCCTGACATGGGCGGTATCGTCGCGGAGCACGGCGCTCCCGTCATCATCATGCACAATCGGGAGCGTGCCGACCCGGCCATCGACATCATCGCCGACGTGTCTGCGTTCTTCCAGCGCTCGCTCGACATCGCCACGCACGCCGGCATTCACCGCGATCAAATTGTGCTCGATCCCGGCATCGGCTTTGGCAAGACTCCGGAGCAATCCTTGACCTGCATCGCGCGGCTCGAGACTTGGCACGGCTTTGGCCTGCCGATCCTGGTCGGCGCTTCGCGCAAGCGCTTCATCAACGCTGTCGTGCCTTCCGAACCGACCGAGCGTCTCGGCGGCTCGATCGCCGCGCACCTCGTGGCGGTCGAGAACGGCGCTGCGATCATTCGCGTGCACGACGTAGCGCCGACGATCCAGGCGTTCGCTGTCGCAACTGCAATCAGGCGAGCGCGATGAGTGACGCAATCTTCGTCAACGGCCTTATTATCCATGCCTATCACGGCGTGATGCCGCACGAAGCCAAGGTCGGACAACCGTTCGGGCTTGATCTCGTCCTCGACATCGATCTCGCCGAGGCCTCCCGAACCGACAAGCTGAAAGCGACGGTGTCGTATGAGGCACTGGTGAAGCTCGCGAGCGAAGCGTTCAGCGCGCGCCGCTATCGGCTGGTCGAAGCTGCCGCAGGCGCGGTCGCCGATGCGGTTCTGGCTCACTATCCGCCAGTTCGCAGCGTTCGCGTCACCGTGCGCAAGCCGCACGCGCCGATCGCCGCGACCTTCGACGACGTCGGCGTCATCGTCACACGCGGTCGCCAAAGCCGCGGCAACGATCGTAGCCATGGCTGAAGCTTTCATCGCGTTGGGCGGCAATGTAGGTGACGTGCGGTCCACGTTCGATCAGGCCATCGCACTGTTGTCCGAAAGCGGGACGGTGCAAGTGACGGGCCGCTCGTCCGATTACCGGACGCCGCCGTGGGGCATCACCGAGCAGTCGCCCTTCGTCAATGCCGTCATCGCTGTGACGACAAAGCTTGCACCGCACGATCTCCTCGCCCTTACCGCCGCGTGCGAGCGCAAGCTCGGGCGCGACCGGGCACGAGAGCGGCGCTGGGGACCGCGTACAATCGACCTCGACCTCCTCACCTATGATGATCTGGTGCTGATCGATCGCGACCTGATTTTGCCGCATCCGCACCTGTTCGAGCGCGCGTTCGTGCTGGTGCCGTTCGCCGAGATTGCGCCGGACCAGACCATCGCCGGCGTTCGGGTGCGCGATGCGCTCGATCGGTTGAACACAAGCGGAATCGAAAAGCTGCCGCCACGTTAGAGATTGGCACGCGGCCGGCGTCCGCTGACGACGATTTTTCCTTCGATATTATTGCTCATGATTTCTCACCAATGCTTGCCGCCATAATACTCACCGCCCGGTCAATTGCTCGAGCCTTTCGGGATACCGGGCACCCTGCACAATGATCTTTGATGTTGCGCTGTCGATTTCACGGAGATCATCGGCCGTGAGGTCAATGGCGGCGGCCCCGATGTTCTCCTCAAGGCGATACAGCTTAGTGGTCCCCGGGATCGGAACGATCCAACGTTGCTGCGCCAAGAGCCATGCCAGCGCAATCTGAGCCGGCGTCGCTTTCTTTCGTTTAGCGATCCCACCTAGCAGGTCGACCAAGGCTTGATTTGCTTTGCGAGCTTCCGGCGTGAAGCGGGGCAAACTGGCACGGAAATCGGTGCTGTCGAACGTCGTGCGCTCGTCGATCTTGCCGGCGAGGAAACCCTTGCCGAGTGGGCTGTATGGAACAAAACCGATGCCGAGTTCCTGTACTGTTGGCAGAACTTCCTTTTCCGGCGTTCTAGTCCACAGTGAGTATTCGCTCTGGAGCGCCGTAACTGGCTGGACCGCATGCGCGCGCCGGATCGTTTGAACACCGGCTTCCGAAAGTCCGAAGTGTTTGACTTTGCCTGCCTTGATCAGGTCCCTCACCGCGCCTGCCACCTCCTCAATCGGCACGGCGGTGTCGACGCGATGCTGATAAAACAGATCGATGGCATCGAGCTTGAGCCGTTTGAGCGAACCTTCCGCGACTTCTTTGATGTGCTCCGGCCGGCTGTTAAGCCCGGGCGAACCTGTCATCCCGCGGGGATCGCGTTTTGGGTCGAGATCGAAGCCGAACTTGGTAGCGATCACCACTTTGCCCTTGAACGGGGCTAGCGCTTCGCCAACGAGTTCTTCGTTGTTGAAAGGGCCGTAAACTTCTGCGGTGTCGAAGAATGTCACGCCGCGTTCGACCGCCGTCCGAATGAGCGAGATCATCTCTTTCTTGTCTGCCGGCGGCCCGTAGGAAAAGGTCATCCCCATACAGCCAAGACCGATGGCCGAAACTTCGAGGCCGCTTTTGCCAAGTTTGCGTTTTTGCATTTTTGAAATCCTGTCTTTGACTTGAACGTTTGAACTGTCCCGCCGGGCGATCAGCGCCGGTACTGCTCGTCGCTGACCTTTTCCATCCAGTCGACGACCTTGCCGTCGAGCCGCTCCTGAATGGCGGTATGCGTCATCGCCGTGGTCGGAGTAGCGCCGTGCCAATGCTTTACGCCCGGCGGAAACCAGATCACATCGCCCGGCCGGATTTCCTCGATCGGCCCGCCCCAAAGCTGCGCCCATCCGCAGCCAGCCGTAACAATCAAAGTCTGGCCAAGCGGATGGGTATGCCAGGCGGTGCGGGCGCCTGGTTCGAAGGTGACGCTGCCGCCGCTCGCACGCGCCGGATCGGGCGCCTGGAACAGCGGATCGATGCGGACCGTGCCGGTGAAATAGTCCGGCGGTCCCTTAGCGGATGGCTGCGAACCAATACGTTTGATCTCCATCGTTCCATTCCTTTGCAGCAAAACAGTTTGTGACGGCATCTGCGCTCCTGCTGGTCCGGCCGCCATGGCGGCGAGCCCGCCCGCGGCGGCCAGCATTTGCCTGCGCGTGATCACGACATTCTCCCGAAACTGCCTGACCAAGATTTAGCGCGTGGCGTCGTTGCGACTAGACGCTATAATCGGCATACACTTATGAGCAGACGCCATAAATGCCGCGCGGTAATCTGAACGACCTGCTGGCTTTCCTCGCCGTTGGGCGGGAACGCAGCTTCACCAAGGCGGCAGCGAAGCTCGGCGTCTCGCAATCGGCGCTCAGCCACACCATGCGCGAGCTCGAAGCTCGCCTGGGCGTCCGGCTCCTGTCCCGCACCACGCGCAGCGTTGCGCCTACCGAAGCCGGTGAACGCCTTCTGCACACGCTCGGTCCGCGACTTGACGAGATCGACGCCGAACTTTCGGCGTTAAGCGAGCTTCGCGACAAGCCGGCCGGGACCATTCGGATTTCGGCCACCGAGTATGCCGTCGACACGATCCTGTGGCCGAAACTCACGAAATTTCTGCATCTCTATCCGGACATCAAGGTTGAGATGTTCATCGACAACGGTCTGACCGACATCGTCGCCCAGCGTTACGACGCCGGCGTCCGCGCCGGCGAACAGGTGGCGAAAGGCATGATCGCGGTACGCATCGGCCCCGACATGCGCATGGCGGTCGTCGGCGCGCCGTCGTATTTCAAAAACCGTTCGGAACCAAAGAGGCCGCAAGACCTGATCGGTCTCAACTGCATCAATCTGCGGCTAACGACGCACGGCGGCTTGTACGCCTGGGAGTTCGAAAAAGGCGCGCAGGAACTGAAAGTGCGCGTCGAAGGCCAGCTTGTCTTCAACGGCACGTTCCAGATGCTCAATGCGGCGCTGGCGGGGTTCGGCCTGGCCTACGTGCCGGAGGATCTGGTGCAAACGCATCTGGCCAAAGGCCGTCTCAAGCGGGTGCTTGAGGATTGGTGCCCGCCCTATGCGGGCTATCATCTGTACTATCCGAGCCGGCGGCAGTCCTCGGCGGCCTTCGCTCTGCTGGTCGATGCGCTGCGCCACCGGGGCTGACGAGTCGGGATGTTTTCCGACTGTCCGCGGCGGGCTATTTGAGCGGATTATATCCGGGCTTCTTATAGATTCTTTCGGGTTTGGCCAAAATGTCCGGCTTATAGACTTTCTCGACCCAGTCCGCCGGTTCGATGTCCTCGACACCGACTGAAACAGAATCCTCGCTTTGGTTTAGAACAGCCATGACGGCTTTACATATTTCCTCGGCAAGTCTCTTTTTTTGTTGTTCCGTTCTCCCGGCGTAGAGTTTTACGGTGACGTGAGGCATGTTTGCTCCCTCGGTTCTTCAAACCAATCATCTATTGATGTGTTGACGCGACCCGGTCTGTCGCTTCGGGACCGCAGCATCGCTACGGAAACGATCAGAGCGAGCGCCCCGATCGCCGCAGCAAGACGTCTCATTTTTGACCTCCGGTCGATCAGAGTCCCTTTATATGAGGCGACGCGCCATGCGATTAGGCGGCAGAACAGGCAAGGACCTATGAGCGCCGCTCATGGATTCTTACTTCGGAGTGCGCGAACAGCTATCTCGTAGAACGTGATCCTTTGGAAGCCACTCTGCGGTTTTCCGGATCCTGCGCTGTTGGCCCCGCCAGCCGGGCATGGCATTTTGCGGCAATGACCGATCAAGAACCCGTCCAGTTCGCTGCCAATTTTCCCGCGGCAACCGGCGAACAATGGCGCAAGCTGGTTGATGCCGTGCTCAAGGGCGCGCCGTTCGAGCGCCTCGTGAGCACCACCTATGACGGCCTCGCCATCGAACCCCTCGCGGCGCGGCGTTCCGACGCCCGGCCGCTGGCGGCCCGGCCCGGTGCGACGCCCTGGGAAATATTGGCGCGGATCGATCATCCCGATCCGGCGGTCGCCAACGAGATCGCGTTGCGCGAACTCGGCAACGGCGCGACCGGTCTTGCGCTGGTGTTCAGCGGTTCGCGCGGCGATCACGGCTTCGGCCTGCCGGCGACCGAGGCTGCGCTCGCGCGGGCGCTGGAAGGCGTCTATGTCGATGCCGGCATCACCATCGAAGTTGATCTTTCCCCAACGGCCGTGGCGGTCATCGGCGCCATGCTGGCGCGCGGATTGGCATTTCCGCTGCCGGCGGCGAACGTCCGTCTTGGGCACGATCCGCTCGGCGCGCACGCGATTGCGCATGTTCCCACCCGGCCGTGGGGTGAGCACGCACCGCATTTTGCCCGCCGCCTCGCCGCCCTGGCGCGCTCTGGTTTTAACGGCAAGCTCGCCGCCGCCGATGGGCGCGTAATCCACGATGCCGGCGGGTCCGAGGCGCAGGAGTTGGCGTTCGCACTTTCGGCAGCGCTGGCCTACCTGCGCGCGCTCGAAGCCGAGGGCGTTGCGCTCGAAGCAGCGCGGCGCATGATCTTCTTCCGGTCGTCCGCCGACGCCGATCAGTTTCTCACCATCGCCAAGTTCCGTGCGCTGCGAAAATTGTGGGCGCGCGTCGAAGCCTCGTGCGGGCTCACCGCGGAGCCGGCTTTCATCTCCGCCGAAACCGCGTGGCGCATGATGACGAGGCGCGATCCGCACGTGAACATTTTGCGCGCGACGATCGCTGCGTTTGCCGCCGCACTCGGGGGGGCCGACGCGATCACGGTGTTGCCCTTCACCGCCGCACGCGGCCTGCCCGACCGCTTCGCACGCCGGATCGCGCGCAATACCCAGCTTCTCCTCAGCGAAGAATCGCATCTCAATAAGGTCGCCGATCCGGCGGCCGGCTCCGGCGCCGTCGAAGATTTGACCGATCAGCTTTGTCGGACGGCGTGGGCTCTGCTCCAGGAGATTGAAGCGGCAGGTGGTATCGGCGCCGCACTCGAGACCGGGCTCATTCAGAACAAAGTTGCCGTGGTGCGGGTCGAGCGCGACGCATCCGTGGCGCGGCGAAAGGATGCGCTGACCGGCGTGAGCATATTTCCAAATCTTACCGAGTCCGATGCGTCGGTCGATCTGCCGGCGCCATCGATCAAGCCGACAGCTGGCGGACTGCAGCCGATCCGGCTTGCCGAGCCGTTCGAGGCGCTGCGCGATGCATCCGACCGTCTGCTGGCGAAAACCGGCGCCCGGCCGAAAGTCTTTCTGGCCAATCTCGGCACGCCGGCCGATTTCACCGCGCGAACAGCCTTCGCCCGGAATTTCTTCGAGGCCGGCGGGATCGAAGCGGTGAATGATGACAGTGTTGATGCAGGGGCGCTGGCTTCCGCTTTTCAGGCCTCGGGAGCGACGCTTGTCTGTCTGTGCTCCAATGACAAACTTTACGAAAAAAAAGCGGCCGAAGCGGCGCGTGTGCTTGAGGCTGCAGGCACCCGGCACATCTATCTGGCGGGCCGCCCGCGTGAGCAGGAAGCCGCGCTCAAGGCGGCCGGCGTTCAATCGTTTATTTACGAGGGCTGCGACACCCTGGCGACACTGAAGGGCGCCTACGATATCCTCGGGATCGAGATCGGATGAATGCGATGAGCCGTATCCCGAATTTCGCGCAGATCGATTTTACCGATGCGCCGCTCGCGGCACCGGCGCAGGCCGCGCCGTGGCTCACCCCCGAAGGCGTGGCAGTCAAGAGCGGCTACGGCGCACACGATCTTAAAGATCTCGACGGGCTCGACACCTATCCGGGCATCGCGCCCTACCTGCGCGGCCCCTACCCGACCATGTACGTCACCCAGCCGTGGACGATCCGGCAATATGCCGGCTTCTCCACCGCGGAGGATTCCAACGCGTTCTACCGGCGCAATCTTGCGGCCGGGCAAAAAGGCCTCTCGATCGCGTTCGATCTCGCCACTCATCGCGGCTACGACAGCGATCATCCGCGCGTCTCCGGCGACGTCGGCATGGCCGGCGTCGCGATCGATTCGATCTACGACATGCGCACTTTGTTTGCCGGCATCCCGCTCGACCAGATGTCAGTGTCGATGACCATGAACGGCGCGGTGCTGCCGGTGCTGGCGCTTTACATCGTCGCCGCCGAAGAGCAAGGCGTGCCGCCGGAAAAACTTGCGGGCACGATCCAGAACGACATCCTCAAAGAATTCATGGTGCGCAACACCTACATTTATCCGCCGAAGCCGTCGCTGCGCATCATCTCCGACATTTTCGCCTACACCTCGGCGCACATGCCGAAGTTCAACTCGATTTCGATTTCCGGCTATCACATGCAGGAGGCCGGCGCGACGGCGGACCTTGAACTCGCTTATACGCTCGCCGACGGCGTCGAATACGTCCGCGCCGGGCGGGCCGCATCGCTTGACATCGACCGCTTCGCGCCGCGGCTGTCATTCTTCTTCGGCATCGGCATGAACTTTTTCATGGAGGTGGCGAAGCTCCGCGCCGCGCGGGTGCTGTGGGCGAAGCTGATGAAAGAGTTCGACCCGAACGACACCCGCTCGCTGTCGCTGCGCACCCATTGCCAGACTTCAGGCTGGTCGCTTGCCGCCCAGGACGTCTTCAACAACGTCGCGCGCACCTGCGTCGAGGCGATGGCGGCGACGCAAGGCGGAACGCAATCGCTGCACACCAATGCACTTGACGAAGCGCTGGCGCTGCCGACTGATTTTTCCGCCCGTATCGCCCGCAACACCCAGATCGTCTTGCAGCACGAGAGCGGTACGACGCGGATGATCGATCCGTGGGGCGGCTCGTTTTATGTCGAGCGTCTGACGCATGATCTCGCCAACCAGGCCTGGGCGCACATCCGCGAAGTCGAAGAGCTTGGCGGCATGACCCGCGCCATCGAGGCGTCGCTGCCGAAGCTCCGCATCGAGGAAGCCGCCGCCCGCACCCAGGCGCGGATCGATTCCGGCGCGCAGGCGGTGATCGGCGTCAACAAATACCGGCCGCGAGACGAAGCGGACATTGAAATCCTGAAAGTCGATAACGGCGCCGTGCGGCAATTGCAGATCGACAAGCTGTCGCGACTAAAGCGCGAACGCGATCCGCAGGCTGTCGCCGATGCGCTGTCTGCGCTCACCCGCAATGCGGCGGGCGGCAACGCTAATCTATTGGCGCTGGCCATCGATGCCGCGCGGGCGAAAGCGACGGTGGGTGAGATATCGCTGGCGCTGGAACAGGTTTTTGGGCGCCATCAGGCCGAGATCAAGGCGATCTCCGGTGTCTACAGGCGGGAGGCCGGCATGACCGACGCCGTCGAACGGGTGCAAAAGCGCGTCGCCGAATTCGAGGAGAACGAAGGCCGCCGTCCGCGCATCCTGGTCGCCAAGATCGGACAGGACGGCCACGACCGCGGCCAGAAAGTGATTGCGTCCGCGTTCGCCGATCTCGGCTTCGACGTTGATATCGGTCCGCTGTTCGCAACGCCGGCGGAAGCCGCGCGCCAAGCGGTCGAGAACGACGTCCACATTCTTGGCATCTCTTCGCTTGCCGGCGCGCACCTGACGCTGGTTCCGGAGCTCAAGGCGGAGCTTGGCAACAACGGCCGCTCCGACATTATGGTGGTGGTCGGCGGCGTGGTGCCACCGCAGGATTACGAGGCGCTCAAAACCGCCGGCGCCGAAGCGATCTTTCCGCCCGGCACCGTGATCGCCGAGGCAGCCGAAGGCCTGCTCGACGCGCTCAACCGCCGGCTCGGCCATACCAAGGCCGCGGCGGAGTGATGTGCCATGCCGATTGGCGAGCAGGCCCAACAATTTATCAAGGCATTCGACTACATCGCTAAGAAGTGCGACGATAATCCAAGTGCTCTTCAAAGGGTCGCAAATGAAAAT
>Ga0335085_10008212_pt1 | contig 15973 bp, 17 predicted proteins | sample Lox_Sample_45_FD_206712 | JGI IMG/M metagenome (GOLD analysis project Ga0335085, IMG submission 206712) | Soil microbial communities from Loxahatchee National Wildlife Refuge, Florida, United States - Lox_Sample_4.5 | ecosystem: Environmental > Terrestrial > Soil > Wetlands | place: USA...
CGTACTTGCGCTCGACCACCGCGTACAGCGGGCCGAAGCGCTGCGCGACCGCCTTCGGCAGGTCCGGCCGCTTCAGGTACAGCACATAGGCGACGACGGTGCCCGCGATCGCGAGCCAGAACGGCAGCGCGGTCAGCCCGTGCAGCATGTAGGGCCAGAGCCCCGGAAACTCCATGCCGGGATCGCGGATGAAGTCGCTGAACACGGCCGGCCCCACCCACCACCCCGCCCCCACCGACGGGATCGCGAGCAGCACGAGCGGCAGCGTGACGACCCAGGGCGACTCGTGCGGCGGGTGCGCCGGGTCGAAGCGCCCCTCGCCGTGGAACGCCATGAACAGCAGCCGGAACGTGTAGGCCGCCGTGACGAACACGCAGGCCACCACGCAGAAGTAGGCGAAGCCCGCGGCCGGCACGCTCGCCTCGCGCACCGCCTCGATGATCGCGTCCTTGGAGAAGAAGCCGGCGAACGGCGGGATGCCGGCCGAGGACACCGCGCCGATCAGCACGGTCCAGTAGGTGACCGGCATCAGGCGCCTCAAGCCGCCCATGCGGCGCATGTCCTGCTCGTGGTGCAGCGCGATGATCACCGAGCCCGCGCCGAGGAACAGCAGCGCCTTGAAGAACGCATGCGTCATCAGGTGGAAGATCGCCGCCGAGTAGCCCGAGGCGCCCAGCGCCACGGTCATGTAGCCGAGCTGCGATAGCGTCGAGTAGGCGACGACGCGCTTGATGTCGTATTGCGTCAGCGCCACGAGCGCCATGGCGAGCGCCGTGATGCCGCCGATCACCAGCACCACCGAGCGCGCCGCCGGCGACAGCTCGTACAGCGGCGCCATGCGCGCGACCATGAAGATCCCGGCCGTGACCATCGTCGCCGCGTGGATCAGCGCCGAGATCGGCGTCGGGCCCTCCATCGAGTCGGGCAGCCAGACGTGCAGCGGGAACTGCGCGCTCTTGCCCATCGCGCCGACGAACAGGCACAGGCAGATCAGCGTCATCGGCGCCGACGACGACGCCGACTTGCCGAACACGGTGGCGTAGTCGAGGCTGCCGAAGTACGCCAGCACCAGCGCGATGCCGAGGATGAACCCGAAGTCGCCGACGCGGTTGACGAGGAAAGCCTTCAGGCTGGCCGCGATCGCCGTCGGCCGGGTGTACCAGAAGCCGATCAGCAGGTACGAGACCAGCCCGACCGCCTCCCAGCCGAAGAACAGCTGCAGGAAATTGTTCGCCATGACCAGCATCAGCATGGAGAACGTGAACAGCGAGATGTAGGAGAAGAAGCGCTGGTAGCCGGGATCCTCGGCCATGTAGCCGATCGTGTAGACGTGCACCATCAGCGAGACGAACGTGACGACGACCATCATCAGCGCCGTCAGCCGGTCGATCAGGAACCCGATCTCGAGGCGCACGCCGCCGCTCGTCAGCCAGGTGTAGACGGCGCCGTCGAACGCATGGCCGCGCAGCACGTCGGCGAAGATCCAGCACGACGCGAGGAACGACGCGAGCACGCCGAGGATCGCGACCGTATGCGCGCCCGCGCGGCCGACGGCCCGGCCGAACAGGCCGGCCACGATCGCGCCCGCGAGCGGCGCGAGCGCCACCAGGAGGGCGAGGCTCTTCATCCCTTCAGCGAGTCCAGGTCCTCGACGTTGATCGTCGAGAGGTTGCGGAACAGCACCACGAGGATCGCGAGGCCGATCGCGGACTCGGCCGCCGCCACCGTCAGGATGAAGAACACGAACACCTGCCCGGCGATGTCGCCGAGGAACTGCGAGAAGGCGACGAAGTTCAGGTTGACCGCGAGCAGCATCAGCTCGATCGCCATCAGCAGCACGATCACGTTGCGCCGGTTGAGGAAGATGCCGACCACGCTGATCGCGAACAGCAGCGCGCCCAGCACGAGGAAGTGGTTCAGGTCCGGCGCGCCCATCAGCGGTCCTTCTCCGCCGGCATGCTGAGCAGGCGCACCCGGTCCGCGCGCCGCGCCGCGACCTGGCGCGCCGGGTCGGGCGCGCGCGTGTCCTTGCGCCGCCGCAGCGTGAGCGCGATGGCCGCGATGATCGCCACCAGCAGGATCACGGCCGCGAGCTCGAACGCGTAGACGTACTGCGTGTACAGCACTCGGCCCAGCTCGCGCGTGTTGCTGTAGTCGGCCGGGACCGGCCGCGGCCGCGTGGCCGCGCCGAAAGTGCGCTCGCCGATCACCGCCACCATCTCGACGGCCAGGATGCCGCCCACGATCACCGCGCCGGGCAGGTTCCTCCAGAAGCCCTCGCGCAGGCGCTCGAGGTTGACGTCCAGCATCATGACCACGAACAGGAACAGCACCATCACGGCGCCGACGTAGACCAGCACCAGCGTGATGGCGAGGAACTCGGCCCGCAGCAGCAGCCAGAGCCCGGCCGCCGTGAAGAACGCGAGCACGAGCGCGAGCGCCGCGTGCACGGGGTTGCGCGCGGTGATCACCCGCAGCGCCGCGAGCAACAATATCGCGGCGAAGACGTAGAAGACTACGGTCTCGAGCATGCCTCAGTCCTGGGCGGCGTCAGCGGTAGGCGGCGTCGGCCGCGCGGTCCTTCGCGATTTGTTCCTCGTAGCGGTCCCCCACCGCCAGCAGCATCGGCTTCGTGTAGTACAGGTCGCCGCGCTTCTCGCCGTGGAACTCCAGGATGCGCGTCTCCACGATGGCGTCCACCGGGCACGCCTCCTCGCAGAATCCGCAGTAGATGCACTTGATCAGGTCGATGTCGTAGCGCGTGGTGCGGCGCGTGCCGTCGGCGCGCGACTCGGACTCGATGTGGATCGCGAGCGCCGGGCAGACCGCCTCGCACAGCTTGCACGCGATGCAGCGCTCCTCGCCGTTCGGGTACCGGCGCAGCGCGTGCAGGCCCCGGAAGCGCGGGCTCTGCGGCGTCTTCTCCTCCGGGAACTGGATCGTGATCTTGCGCGCGAACAGGTGCCGGCCGGTCAGCGCCATGCCGCGGACGAGCTCGACCAGCAGGAACGCGCGGAAGAAATCGGCGACGCGGCGCATCATCGCCAGAGGCTCCAGGGCGTCTGCATCCACAGCCCCACGACCGCGATCCAGACCAGCGTCAGCGGGATGAACACCTTCCAGCCCAGCCGCATGATCTGGTCGTAGCGGTAGCGCGGGAACGTGGCGCGGATCCAGAGGAACAGCGACACGATGACGAAGACCTTCGCCAGCAGCCAGAAGAACGGCGGCACCGCGTCGAATACCGCGCTCGAGACCGGCGGCAGCCAGCCGCCGAAGAACAGCACCGCGGTCAGCGTGCTGATCAGGATCATGTTCATGTACTCGGCGAGGAAGAACATCGCGAAGCTCATGCCCGAGTACTCGATCATGTGGCCGGCGACGATCTCCGACTCGCCCTCGACGACGTCGAACGGCGCGCGATTGGTCTCGGCCACGCCGGAAACGAAGTACACGACCAGCATCGGCGCGAGCGGCAGCCAGTTCCACGACAGGAAGTTCAGGTCGCGCGCGGCGAAGTAGCCGCGGGCCTGCGACTCGACGATGTCCGACAGGTTGAGGCTGCCCGACACCATGAGCACGACCACGAGCGCGAAGCCCATCGCGAGCTCGTAGGACACCATCTGCGCGGCCGAGCGCATGGCGCCGAGGAAGGCGTACTTGGAGTTCGACGCCCAGCCGGCGATGATCACGCCGTACACGCCGAGCGAGCTCAGCGCGAGCACGTAGAGCAGCCCGGCGTTGATGTTCGACAGCACCACCTCGGGCGCGAACGGGATCACCGCCCAGGCGGCGAGCGCCGGCATGATCATCATCACCGGCGCGAGGAAGAACAGGCCCTTGCTCGCGTTGGCCGGGACGATGATCTCCTTGAACAGCAGCTTCACGCCGTCCGCGATCGGCTGCAGCAGGCCGAGCGGCCCGACGCGGTTCGGCCCGATGCGGATCTGGATCCAGCCGATGAACTTGCGCTCCCAGAGCGTGAGGTACGCGACCGCGAGGAACAGCGGCACGAGGATCGCGACGATGCCGCCCAGCTTCCAGGCGGTGTCGACGAGGGCGGCGCGCCAGTCCACCTAGGCGGCCCTCTCCGCGCTCGCGCGCTCGACCCGCACCGTGCCGAACATGGGGCCCAGCCCGGCGGTCGCGGGGTGCGCCGCCGCCACGCGCACGCAGTCGTCGGGCAGCCGCTCGTCGAGCGCGGCCTCGAGCCGCGCTTCGCCGCCGTCCTGCGTGACGCGCACGGGCTGCCCGGCCGCGAGCCCGAGGCGCTGCAGCAGCCGTGCGTTCATCCAGGCGCGCGGCGCGCGCGCGTCCCGGGTCTTCTGCAGCGACGGCGCCCGGCGCACCAGCGGGTCGGCGAAGTAGATCGGCACGTCCGCGATGCGCTGCAGGCCATCCGCGGGCGAAGCGGCATCGAAGGCGCCTTCGACGCGGTTGGAGAGCAGCGAGGCGACGTCGCGGCCGCCGAGGCATGCCGCGCGCACCTGCTCGATCGTGTCGAACTCGACGCCCGGGCGCCCGAGCATCGTGCCCAGCACCCGCAGCACCTTCCAGGCCGGACGCGCCTCGCCCAGCGGCAGCGCCGCGGCCGCGAAGCCCTGCACGCGCCCTTCCGTGCTGACGAACGTGCCGGCCGTCTCCGTGAACGGCGCGACCGGCAGCAGGACGTCGCCGACGTCCGAGCGCCAGGCCGTCAGGTTCACGATGAAGTCGGCGCCCGCCGCGATGCGGGGATCGGCGCAGTCGAGCTGCGGGTCCACGCCGAGCAGCAGCAGCGACTTCTTGCGGCGCACCGCGGGCAGTCCGCCGCCCGAGGGCAGCCCGGCGAGGTACCCGCCGACGGAATTGGCGGCCTCGCCGAGGAAGCCGAGGCGCACGCCGAGCGCCTGCGCCGCCGCGTGGACCGCCGCGGCGCGCGGATGCTGCTGCGCGAAATTGCCGAGCAGAACCGCCGGGTTCTTGCCGCCGGCGAGCTTGTCCTTGAAGGCCGCGATCGCGCCGGGCAGCGCCGAGGGCGCGACGATGGTCTTGCTCGCGACCGGCATCAGCCAGTCGTCGTCGACCGAGTGCAGCACGTGGATCTGCGCGCCGCGCCTCGCGGCCTGGCGCAGCCGGTGCGCGATCAGCGGGTGGTCCTTGCGCAGGAACGACCCGACCACGAGCACCCGGTCCAGCGACCCGAGCTCGGCGATCGGCAGGCCGAGCCAGGGAATGCCCGCGCGCTTGCCGTCGGCCGAGAAGTCGCTGTGGCGCAGCCGGAAGTCGGCCGGCCCCAGCTTGCCCGCGAGGAAAAGCTCCTCCAGCGTCGCGTGCGGCGAGGCGAGCACGCCCGCGTCGGCCAGGCCGAGCGCCGCGCGCTCGAGCGCGACCTCCCAGTCCGCCTCCTCGAGCCGCCCGTTACGGCGGATCATCGGCCGGCGCAGCCGGTCGGGCGAGTTCAGGCCCTCGTAGGAGAAGCGGTCCTTGTCGGACAGCCAGCACTCGTTGACCGCCTCGTTCTCGAGCGGCAGCACGCGCATCACCTCGTTCTGCCTGACCTGCACCACGAGGTTCGAGCCCAAGCCGTCGTGCGGCGATACGCCGGGGCGGCGCGAGAGCTCCCAGGTGCGCGCCGTGTACCTGAACGGCTTCGAGGTCAGCGCGCCCACCGGGCAGAGGTCGATCATGTTGCCCGAAAGCTCGGAGTCGACCGTGCGCCCGACGAACGACACGATCTCGGCCAGCTCGCCCCGGTTGATCATGCCGAGCTCCATCACGCCGCCGATCTCCTGCCCGAAGCGCACGCAGCGCGTGCACTGGATGCAGCGCGTCATCTCCTCGGCGGCCACGAGCGGGCCGAGGTCCTTGTGCAGGACGACGCGCTTTTCCTCGCGGTAGCGCGAGGCCGAGCCGCCGTAGCCGACCGCGAGGTCCTGCAGCTGGCATTCGCCGCCCTGGTCGCAGATCGGGCAGTCGAGCGGATGGTTGATGAGCAGGAACTCCATGACCCCGTTCTGCGCCTTCTTCGCCGCGGGCGAATGGGTCCAGACCTTCATGCCCTCGGTCACCGGCGTCGCGCAGGCCGGCAGCGGCTTGGGCGCCTTCTCCACCTCGACCAGGCACATGCGGCAGTTGGCCGCGATCGCGAGCTTTGAGTGGTAGCAGAAGTGCGGCACGAAGATGCCGAGGCGCTTCGCGGCCTCGATGACCGGCGTGCCGTGCGGCACTTCGATCGGCTTGCCGTCGATCTCGAGCGTCGGCATCAGGCGGCTTCCTTCACGGCCGGCAGCGCGTGCGCGCCCGCGCGGCCCCATTTCGGCTCGATGTCCGGACCCTGGACCCTGCAGCGCCGGTGCTCGATGTGGTGCACGAACTCGGCGCGGAAATGCTTGACGAAGCTCTTCACCGGCAGCGCGGCCGCGTCGCCCAGCGCGCAGATCGTGCGGCCCGCGATGTTATCCGAAACGTCGTCGAGCAGCGCGAGGTCCTCCATGCGGCCCTGCCCGTTCTCGATGCGGTGCACGACGCGGTAGAGCCAGCCCGTGCCCTCGCGGCAGGGCGTGCACTGCCCGCAGGATTCCTCGAAGTAGAAGTACGACAGGCGCTCGAGCGCGCGCACCATGCAGGTGGTCTCGTCCATCACGATCACCGCGCCCGAGCCGAGCATCGAGCCCGCCTTGGCGATCGAGTCGTAGTCCATGTCGGTCTTCATCATGATCTCGGCCGGCAGCACCGGCATCGACGAGCCGCCCGGGATCACCGCCTTCAGCTTGCGGCCGCCGCGCACGCCCCCGGCCATGTCGAGCAGCGTCGCGAACGGCGTGCCGAGCTTCACTTCGTAGTTGCCCGGCCGGTTGACGTGGCCGGTGACCGAGAAGATCTTGGTGCCGCCGTTGTTCGGCCGGCCGAGCGCGAGGAAGGCGTCCGCGCCCTTGCGCATGATCCAAGGCACCGCGGCGAAGGTCTCGGTGTTGTTGATCGTCGTCGGCTTGCCGAACAGGCCGAAGCTCGCCGGGAACGGCGGCTTGAACCGCGGCAGCCCCTTCTTGCCCTCGAGCGACTCCAGCAGCGCCGTCTCCTCGCCGCAGATGTACGCCCCGTAGCCCGCGTGCGCGTACAGCTCGAACGAGTAGGCCGAGCCCAGGACGTTGCCGCCGAGGTAGCCCGCCGCGTACGCCTCCTTCAGCGCCTCCTCGAACTGCTCGTAGACGGCCCAGATCTCGCCGTGGATGTAGTTGTAGCCCGCGGTGGCGCCCATCGCGTAGCCGGCGATGACCATGCCCTCGATCACCGCGTGCGGGTTGTAGCGCAGCAGGTCGCGGTCCTTGCAGGTGCCGGGCTCGCCCTCGTCCGAATTGCAGACCACGTACTTCGGCCCAGGGAACTGGCGCGGCATGAACGACCACTTGAGCCCGGTCGGGAACCCGGCTCCCCCGCGGCCGCGCAGCGCGGACTTCTTCACCTCCGCGATGACCGCGTCCGGGGCCACGCCCTCCTGCAGGATGCGCTTCAGGGCCGCGTAGCCCTCGCGCGCCTCGTAGTCCTTCAGGCGCCAGTTGCGCCCGTCCAGGCCCGCCATCAGGATCGCGTCGGGTCCGTAGTCGAGCATGCCTCAGCCCTTCCTCGACAGCTCGCCGATCAGCGCGTCGAGCTTGTCGTTCGTCATGTGGTCGCACATGCGCTTGTTGTCGACGAGCACGACCGGCGCCATGGCGCAGGCGCCCATGCACTCGCCTTCCTTCAGCGTGAACCAGCCGTCGGCCGTGGTCTGGTTGAAATCGACGCCGAGCCGCGCCTTCAGGTGGTCGGCCGCGGCCAGGGCCCCCTGCAGGCCGCAAGGCAGGTTGGTGCAGATCGTCAGCTTGTGCGTGCCGGTCGGCTCGCGGTTGTACATCGTGTAGAAGCTCGCGACCTCGTACACCGCGACCGGCGCCATGCCGAGGTACCCGGCGACGAAGTCCAGGGTCTCGGGCGCGAGCCACCCCTTCTCGTCCTGCGCCACGATCAGCGCCGCCATCACCGCCGACTGCCTGCGATCGGCCGGGTACTTGGCGATCTCGCGGTCGATTCTCTTCAGGGCGTCGGCGCTCAGCATCGTGGGTCGCTCACCGGTCGATCTCGCCGAACACGATGTCCTGCGTGCCGATGATCGCGACGGCGTCGGCCAGCATGTGCCCGCGCGACATCTCGTTCAGCGACGCGAGGTGCGGGAACCCCGGCGCGCGGATCTTGAGCCGATAGGGCTTGTTCGCGCCGTCGGACACGAGGTAGATGCCGAACTCGCCCTTGGGATGCTCGACCGCGGCGTAGGCCTCGCCCTCCGGCACGTGCATGCCCTCGGTGAAGAGCTTGAAGTGGTGGATCAGCTCTTCCATGTTCGTCTTCATCTCCTCGCGCGAGGGCGGCGCCACCTTGTGGTTGCCGGTGATCACCGGCCCCGGGTTCGCGCGCAGCCAGTCGATGCACTGGCGCACGATGCGGTTGGACTGGCGCATCTCCTCGATGCGGACCAGATAGCGGTCGTAGCAGTCGCCGTTGACGCCCACGGGCACGTCGAACTCGACGCGGTCGTAGACCTCGTAGGGCTGCTTCTTGCGCAGGTCCCAGGCGACGCCCGAGCCGCGCAGCATCGGCCCGCTGAACCCCAGCGCGAGCGCGCGCTCGGGCGAGACCACGCCGATGCCGACCGTGCGCTGCTTCCAGATCCGGTTCTCGGTGAGCAGCGTCTCGTAGTCGTCGACGCACTTCGGGAACCGCCGCGTGAAGTCGTCCAGGTAGTCGAGCACCGAGCCGCCCCGGTTGCGGTTGAGCTCGGCCACGTCGCGCTCGTTCTTCCGGCGCGAGGCGCGGTACTGCGGCATCGCGTCGGGCAGGTCGCGGTAGACGCCGCCGGGGCGGTAGTAGGCCGCGTGCATGCGAGCGCCCGAGACCGCCTCGTAGACGTCCATCAGGTCCTCGCGCTCGCGGAAGCAGTACAGGAACACCGTCATCGCGCCGATGTCGAGGCCGTGCGCGCCGAGCCACAGCAGGTGGTTCAGGATGCGCGTGATCTCGTCGAACATCACCCGGATGTACTGCGCGCGCAGCGGCACCTCGACGCCGATCAGCTTCTCGATCGCCATGACGTAGGCGTGCTCGTTGCACATCATCGAGACGTAGTCGAGCCGGTCCATGTAGGGCACCGACTGCAGGAAGGTCTTGTGCTCCGCGAGCTTCTCGGTCGCCCGGTGCAGCAGGCCGATGTGCGGATCGGCGCGCTGGATCACCTCGCCGTCGAGCTCGAGCACCAGCCGCAGCACGCCGTGCGCCGCCGGGTGCTGCGGGCCGAAGTTCAGCGTGTAGTTGCGGATCTCGGGCATTACTTCTCTTCTTCCGCGTAGTGCTCGACGCGCACGATGCGCGGCGTCACCTCGCGCGGCTCGATGCTGACGGGCTGGTAGATCACGCGCCGCTGCTCGGGGTCGTAGCGCATCTCGACGGTGCCCGAGAGCGGGAAGTCCTTGCGGAACGGGTGCCCGATGAAGCCGTAGTCGGTCAGGATCCGCCGCAGGTCCGGATGCCCGTCGAACATGATGCCGAACAGGTCGAAGGCCTCGCGCTCGTACCAGTCGGCCGAGGGCCACAGCTCCGTCGCGGTCGGCAGCACGGGCGCGGCGTCCTCGGGGCAGAAGCAGCGCACGCGAACGCGCCAGTTGTTCGCCACCGACAGCAGGTGCAGCACGGCCGCGAAGCGGCGACCCTCGCGCGGGCGGTCGCCGTAGCCGGCGTAATCGAGCCCGCACAGGTCGATCAGCTGCTCGAACTTCAGCGACGCCTCGTCGCGCAGGCGGCGGCAGGCCGCGACGTAGCCCTCGGCCGGAACCTCGACCGTCAGCTCGCCGAGCCGCTCGACGGGAGCGAAGCCTGCGGCGGTCAAGGCGTCGAACAGTCTCTGCAGCCGGGGCGTCATCGCGCGATCGTGTTGGTTCTCTTGATCTTGTTCTGCAGCTGCACGATGCCGTAGAGCAGCGCTTCCGCGGTCGGCGGGCAGCCCGGCACGTAGACGTCGACGGGCACGATGCGGTCGCAACCGCGCACCACCGAGTACGAGTAGTGGTAGTAGCCGCCGCCGTTGGCGCACGAGCCCATCGAGATCACCCAGCGCGGCTCGGCCATCTGGTCGTAGACCTTGCGCAGCGCGGGCGCCATCTTGTTGCACAGCGTGCCGGCGACGATCATGACGTCGGACTGGCGCGGGCTCGGGCGGAACACGATGCCGAAGCGGTCGAGGTCGTAGCGCGCGGCGCCCGCGTGCATCATCTCCACCGCGCAGCAGGCGAGGCCGAACGTCATCGGCCAGAGCGACCCCGTGCGCGTCCAGTTGATGAGCTTGTCCGCGGTGGTGGTGACGAAGCCCTGCTGCAGGACGCCTTCTACTCCCATTCCAGCGCTCCCTTCATCCACTCGTAGACGAATCCCACCACCAGGATCGCGAGGAACAGCATCATCGCGACGAAGCCGCCGAGGCCCAGCTCGTTCAGCGTCACGGCCCACGGAAACAGGAACGCGATCTCGAGGTCGAACAGGATGAACAGGATCGCGACCAGGTAGTAGCGCACGTCGAACTTCATGCGCGCGTCCTCGAACGCCTCGAAGCCGCACTCGTAGGGCGAGAGCTTGTCCGGGTCCGGGCGGTTGGGGCCGAGCAGCTTCCCGAGCGCCATCGGCGCGACGCCGACCGCCAGGCCGACGAGGATGAACAGCAGGATCGGAAAGTACTCAGCCAGCATAGTTGGTGCCCACGAGCAGACTCGAACTGCTACGGCTTTTTAGGCCACTAGCCCCTCAAGCTAGCGTGTCTACCAATTTCACCACGTGGGCGTCGCTCGATCGGGGAATTATCCTCTAAATGTTCATTTCGGCGCGTCCGGGGCCTTGGGCGCGGCGCCGCCCGGCGCGGGCGGCAGCGCCGAGGGCTTCGGAATCTCGCCGACGGGCGCCGCCGGCTTCGGGGCATCCATCACCGTCGAGCTCTGGCGCGGGCGCTCGGCCGCGAGGTACGCGAGCCCGAGGCTCGTGACGAAGAAGACCGTCGCCAGCACGGCGGTCGCGCGCGACAGGAAGTTGGCCGAGCCCGTCGCGCCGAACAGGCTCCCCGAGGCCCCGCTGCCGAAGCCCGAGCCCATGTCGGCGCCCTTGCCGTGCTGGAGCAGCACGAGGCCGATGATCGCCAGTGCCACCAGCACGTGCGCCACGACGATCAGCGTGATCCACGATCCCATGTGTTCAACCTTTCCGTTCTGCCGCCCTGCAGATTGCGATGAAATCGGCTGCCACCAGCGACGCCCCGCCGATCAGTCCGCCGTCGACGTCGGGCATCGCGAACAGCGCCACGGCATTGTCGCGCTTCACGCTCCCGCCGTAGAGCAGCCGCGTCTGCGCCCCCACCCGCGCGCGCAGGAACGCGTGCACCTCCTGGGCTTGCGCGGGCGTCGCCGTTCGCCCGGTGCCGATCGCCCAGACCGGCTCGTACGCGACCACGGCGTCGCCGAGGCCACCGCGCGCAAGCACGGCATCGAGCTGGCGGGCCACCACCTCCTGCGTGCGCCCGGCGTCGCGCTCGGCGAGCGTTTCGCCGACGCACAGGATCGGCGTGATCCCGCCCGCTCGCGCGGCGGCGAATTTCGCCGCCGCCTGCGCGTCGGTCTCCCCGAACAGCTGGCGCCGCTCCGAATGGCCCACCAGCACGAAGCGGCAATCGAACTCGGCCAGCATGCCCGCGGAGACTTCGCCGGTATAGGCGCCGGCGGCATGCTCGCTCAAGGTTTGAGCGCCCCACGCCACGCGCGTTCCCCGCAACCGCTCGGCAACCTGGCCGAGGTACGGAAACGGCACGCACACCGCACCGTCCACGTCCGCCGCCACCAGGGCGTCGAGCAGCGCGCGGATCGACGGCCGGCTGCCATTCATCTTCCAGTTCCCGGCCACCAGCCGTTGCCGCATGCCGACACGCCCTCGAAAAGCAGCGGATTTTACAGGAAAATCAGGGCGCGACGGCCCCTTCCGCGATGCGAAAGGCGCGCGGCCTAGCCGAAGCGGCCGGTGATGTAGTCCTCGGTCTGCTTCCTCTTGGGCTTGATGAAGATCTCGTCGGTCACGCCGTACTCGATCAGCTCGCCGAGGTACATGTAGGCCGTGTAGTCGGAGACCCGCGCGGCCTGCTGCATGTTGTGCGTGACGATGACCACCGTGTAGTCGGACTTCAGCTCGTCGATCAGCTCCTCGACCTTGGCGGTCGAAATCGGGTCGAGCGCCGAGCAGGGCTCGTCGAGCAGCAGCACCTCGGGCTTGATCGCGATTCCGCGCGCGATGCACAGGCGCTGCTGCTGGCCGCCCGAAAGGCTGTTGCCGCTCTGGTGCAGCTTGTCCTTCACCTCCTCCCAGAGCGCCGCGCGCGTGAGCGCCCATTCCACGCGCTCGTTCATGTCGCGCCGCGGGAGGTTCTCGAACAGCCGGACGCCGAAGGCGATGTTGTCGTAGATCGACATCGGAAACGGCGTCGGGCGCTGGAACACCATGCCGACCTTGGCGCGGATCAGCGACACGTCCTGGCGCGTGTCAAGCAGGTTCTCGCCGTCCATCAGCAGCTCGCCCTCGGCCCGCTGCTCGGGATACAGCGCGTACATCTTGTTGAACACGCGCAGCAGCGTCGACTTGCCGCAGCCCGAAGGCCCGATGAAGGCCGTGACGCGGCGCTCCGGGATGTCCAGGCTTACGCCCTTCAGCGCGTGGAACCCGCCGTAGTAGAAATTGAGGTCGCGGACCTGGAGCTTGGGCCGGAAGTCCGTGTCGGCGGCGGGCACCGCGCCCGTCTGCGGAACCGGTGGCGTGAGTTTCATCGCATCCCTCATGAGTCCGTGCGCCGGAACAGCGACCGCGCCACGATGTTGAGCGCCAGCACCGCCAGCGTGATGAGCGCCGCCCCGCCCCAGGCGAGCCGGTGCCAGTCCTCGTAGGGGCTCATGGCGAACTGGAAGATCACCACCGGCAGGTTGGCCATCGGCGCGTTCATGTTGGAGGACCAGAACTGGTTGTTGAGCGCGGTGAACAGCAGCGGCGCGGTCTCGCCGCTGATGCGCGCGACCGCGAGCAGCACGCCGGTGACGATACCGGTGCGCGCCGCGCGGTACGTGATCGACACGATCATCTTCCACGTCGGGCAGCCGAGCGCCACCGCAGCCTCGCGCAGGCTGTTCGGCACCAGCTTCAGCATGTCGTCGGTCGTGCGCACGACGACCGGGATCACGAGCAGGCCGAGCGCGAACGAGCCGCCCCACCCGGAAAAGTGCCCCACCCGGGCCACGTAGACCGAGTAGACGAACAGGCCGATCACGATCGAGGGCGCCGAAAGCAGCACGTCGTTGAGAAAGCGCGTGGCCTGCGCGAGCCAGCTGCCGCGGCCGTACTCGGCCACGTAGGTGCCGGCCAGGATGCCGATCGGCGTGCCGAGGGCCGTGCCGGCGCCGACCATGAGCAGGCTGCCCACGATCGCATTGCCGAGGCCCCCGTCGGCGCCGGGCGGCGGCGTCATCTGGTAATAGAGCGTCGCGCGCATCAGGGCCGCGCCGCCCTCGTAGAGCAGCGTGGCGAGGATCCAGACCAGCCAGAACAGCCCGAAACAGAGCGCCAGCGCCGACACCGACAGCATCAGCACGTTGTTGCGCTTGCGCGCGCGGTACAGCGGGTTGCCGGCGCCGACCGGGTTCATCAGGTCCGCGCTCCTTCCTGCCGGGACAGGCGCATCAGCAGGAACTTGGACAGCGAGAGCACGATCGTCGTGATCACGAACAGGATCAGCCCGAGCTCGATCAGCGACGAGTAGTAGAGGTCGCCGACGGCCTCGGTGAACTCGTTGGCCAGCGCCGAGGCGATCGAGTTCCCCGGCGCCATCAGCGAGGCCGACAGCCGATGCGCGTTGCCGATGACGAACGTGACGGCCATGGTCTCGCCCAGCGCGCGCCCCAGGCCCAGCATGATGCCGCCGACCACGCCGACCTTGGTGTACGGCAGCACGACGCGCCACACGACTTCCCAGGTGGTGGCGCCCAGCCCGTAGGCCGACTCCTTCAGCATCGGGGGCACCAGCTCGAACACGTCGCGCATGACTGCGGCGATGAACGGGATCACCATGATCGACAGGATCAGGCCCGCCGTAAGCATGCCGATGCCGAACGGCGGCCCCTCGAACAGCCTGCCGAGGATCGGCACGCGGCCGAACGAGTCGACCAGCAGCGGCTGCACGTGCGACTGGAACAGCGGGGCGAAGACGAACAGGCCCCACATGCCGTAGATGATCGAGGGGATCGCCGCCAGCAGCTCCACCGCGGTGCCGAGCGGGCGTTTGAGCCATTTTGGCGACAGCTCGGTCAGGAACAGCGCGATGCCGAAGCTGACCGGCACGCCGATCAGCATCGCGATCAGCGAGGTCATCACGGTGCCGTAGATCGGCACCAGCGCGCCGAAGTCCTCGCGCACCGGGTCCCATTCGGTGTGCCAGATGAACGAGATGCCGTACTTGCCCAGCGACAGCGAGCTGCCGATGACCAGGGAGACGAGGATCGCGGCGAGGATGCTGAAGACGAGGAACGCGAAGAAACGGGCCAGCCAGGCGAACGCCGGGTCCTTCCATCCGCCCTGCATCGCCCGGCGCGGCGGCACCGCGCCGTTCATCTGCGTGCTCATCGCGATCCCATAGTCGGCGCCCGTTCCGGGCACGGCGCTCATATTGCGAACCTCCGCGATTCTATGCGACCCCGTGGGGACAAAAAAAGGGCGGCCCGGGCGGGCCGCCCCTCCTGCGCTGCGATCAGTACACCGAGCTGCCCGAGGCGCCCCTGATCTTGGACTTCCAGGCCGCCTTGATGAGGGCGACCACGGAGTCCGGCATCGGAACGTAGTCCAGGTCCGACGCCATCGCGTCGCCGTTGGCATAGGCCCAGTCGAAGAACTTCAGCACTTCCTTGGCCTCCGCCGGGTTCTGCTGCATGACGTGCATGAGGATGAACGTCGCGCCCGCGATCGGCCAGGAGGCCTGGCCCGGCGCGTCGGTGAGGATCATGTACATGCCCGGTGCGTTGCTCCAGTCCGCGCCCGCCGCCGCAGCCTTCACCGAGTCCTGCGACGGCGAGACCACGTGCCCGTCCCGGTTCTTCATCCTGGCGAAGGTCAGCTTGTTCTGCTTGGCGTACGCGTACTCGACGTACCCGATCGCGCCGTCGATGCGCGCGACGTAGTTGGCGACGCCCTCGTTGCCCTTGCCGCCCACGCCCGTCGGCCACTGCAGCGAGGTGCCTTCGCCGACGGCCGACTTCCATTCCGGGCTCACCTTCGACAGGTAGTTGGAGAAGATGAACGTCGTGCCCGAGCCGTCGGAGCGGTGCACCACCGAGATCGCCTGGTCGGGCAGGTTGACGTCGGGGTTGGCCGACTTCAGCGACGCGTCGTTCCAGCGCTTGATCTTGCCGAGGTAGATCTCGGCCAGCTGCTGCCCCGTGATCGTGATCGCGCCCGCCTCCACGCCCTTGATGTTGTAGACGGGAACCACGGCGCCCATCACGGTCGGGAACTGCATGAGGCCGTCCGCCGAGAGCTTCTCCGCGGTCAGCGGCATGTCGGAAGCGCCGAACTGCACCGTTTTCGCGGTGATCTGCTTGATGCCGCCGCCCGAGCCGATCGACTGGTAGTTCAGGCCGATGCCGGTCTGCTTCTTGTATGCGTCCGCCCATTTCGCGTAGATCGGATAGGGAAAGGTCGCCCCCGCCCCCGTGAGGTCGGTGGCCAGGGCCGACGCCGAAAACGCCGCCGCGGCCATCAGCGCGCCCAGGCGCGCGATCGTCGTGTGTCGCATGTTGTGGTTTCCTGTCGCGGTTGAAGGAAGTAACTGCATGTCGCGACCGGCAGTCTATTTCCGGAATATTGCGGGTTCGTGACAGCCATGCGTCACGGTGCTCGG
>Ga0335085_10008213_pt1 | contig 15972 bp, 13 predicted proteins | sample Lox_Sample_45_FD_206712 | JGI IMG/M metagenome (GOLD analysis project Ga0335085, IMG submission 206712) | Soil microbial communities from Loxahatchee National Wildlife Refuge, Florida, United States - Lox_Sample_4.5 | ecosystem: Environmental > Terrestrial > Soil > Wetlands | place: USA...
CGCGCCACTTCGGCGATCACCGGCGCCGCCCCGGTGCCAGTGCCGCCTCCCATGCCGGCGGTGATGAATACCATGTGCGCGCCCGCCACCAGCTCCTCCAGCCGCTCGCGCTCGGCCTGCGCCACCCCCCGCGCCTCCTCGGGCTTGGCGCCGGCGCCGAGGCCGCTGGTGCCGAGCTGTATCTGGTTGCGCGCCTTGCTGCGCGAGAGCACCTGCGCGTCGGTGTTGACCGCGAAAAACTCCACGCCCTCGACGCCCTGCTCGATCATGTGATCGACCGCGTTGCCGCCCGCGCCGCCGACGCCGATCACCTTGATCACCGGCCCTGCTGCCTGCTCATTCACGATTTCAAACATGGTTGTCGTCTCCTTGCCAGTTGAACCACATCAAAAGTTGCGTTGAAACCAGTCGCGCATCCGCCCGAGCACGGCGCGGAAGGATCCGTTCTGCGTCGCGACCCGCCCCTGCTGCAGCTGCGAGGCGCCCTCGAGCAGCAGCCCCATGGCGGTGGCGTAGCGCGGGCTGCGCACCACGTCGGCCAGGCCGCCGCTGTAGCGCGGCACGCCGAGGCGCACCGGCATGTGGAAGATCTCCTCGCCGAGCTCGGTGAGGCCCTGCATGACGGAGGAGCCGCCAGTCAGCACGACGCCCGAGGAGAGCAGCTCCTCGTAGCCGGATTCGCGCAGCACCTGCTGCACCAGCGAGAACAGCTCCTCGGCGCGCGGCTCGATCACCTCGGCGAGCGTCTGGCGCGACATCACGCGCGGCGCGCGGTCGCCGATGCCCGGCACCTCGATCATCTCGTTGGGGTCGGCGAGCTGGCGCAGCGCCACGCCGTGGCGCACCTTGATCGCCTCGGCCTCGGCGGTGGGCGTCCTGAGCGCCATGGCGATGTCGTTGGTGATCTGGTCGCCGGCGATCGGGATCACCGCGGTGTGGCGGATCGCGCCGTGGGTGAAGATCGCCAGGTCGGTGGTGCCGCCGCCGATGTCGACCAGCGCGACGCCGAGGTCGCGCTCGTCGGCGGAAAGCACCGCGCGCGCCGACGCGAGCGGCTGCAGGATCAGGTCGTTGACCTCCAGGCCGCAGCGGCGCACGCACTTGACGATGTTCTGCGCCGCGGACACCGCGCCGGTGACGATGTGCACCTTCACTTCCAGCCGCACGCCCGACATGCCGACGGGCTCGCGCACGTCGTCCTGGCCGTCGATGGTGAACTCCTGGCGCAGCACATGCAGGATCTGCTGGTCGGTCGGGATGTTCACCGCGCGGGCGGTGTCGACGGCACGCTCGACGTCGATCGCGCTCACCTCGCGGTCCTTGACCGCGACCATGCCGGTGGAATTGAAGCTGCGGATATGGCTGCCGGCGATGCCGGTGAAGGCCGAGGCGATCTTGCAGTCGGCCATCAGCTCCGCCTCCTCCAGCGCGCGCTGGATGCCGCCGACGGTCGCCTCGATGTTCACCACCACGCCCTTTTTCAGGCCCTTGGACTCATGGCTGCCCATGCCGCGCACCTCGAGCGTGCCGTCGGGCCCGAGCTCGCCCACCAACGCCGCGATCTTCGAGGTGCCGATGTCCAGGCCGACGACCAGGTTGCGGTTTTCTTTCGCCATCGCTTCAGCCTTTCAGTCCCGGCACGCGCAGCGCGAAGCCGTTGGGGTAGCGGAGGTCGACGTAGTGCGCGTCGGGGCCGCCCGGCGGCAGCAGCGCCAGCGCCTGCGGCCACACCGAGGCGAAGTGCGCCAGGCGCTGCTCGACCGGCTCGGTGCCGTCGCGGCCCAGCTCGACCGCGAGTCCGCTCGCCAAACGCAGCTGCCAGGCGTGGCGCGGCGTCAGGATCACCCGCTCCGGGCGGTCGCCGAGGGGCGCGAGGATCGCGGCGAAGAGGCGGTAGCGGCGCGCCACCTCGCCTTCGGTGCCGGCCGGGCCGGCGAACAGCGGCAGCGCCGCGGCGGCGTCGCCCGCGAGCGCCGCCGAGAACGGCTCGCCGTAGGTGTCGACGTAGCCCTCGTCGCCCCAGCGCGCCAGCGGTACGTGCTCCTCGAGCCGAACCTCGATGCGGTCGGGCCAGACGCGGCGCGCGTCGACGCGCCGCACCCACGGAATCTGCTCGAAGCGCCGGCGCAGCGCGCCGAGGTCGACGGCGAAGAAGTTGCCGCCGAAGCCCGCCGCGGCGGCGGCGACCTCGGCGCGCGTGGCGTGCTTCAGCTCGCCGCGGACGACGATCTCGCGCAGCGGGAACAGCGGCGAGCGCAGCAGCAGCTGCAAGCCGGCGCCGGCGCCGAGCAGCAGCGCCAGCGCGATCAGCGCGTTCGCGGCCGCGTTCAGCAGGCGCGGGTTATCCCACATGCGCCAGCTCCAGGATGCGCACGCACAGTTCGCCGAACGACAGCCCCGCAGCCTTCGCCGCCATCGGCACCAGCGAGTGCCCGGTCATGCCCGGCGCGGTGTTCACCTCGAGCAGGTAGGGCTCGCCGGTCCGGTCGAGCATCAGGTCGACCCGTCCCCAGCCGCTGCAGCCCAGCGCGCGGAACGCCTTCAGGCACAGCGACTGCAGCGCCGCCTCGCGCTCCGGCGGCAGGCCGCAGGGCACCAGATAGCGCGTGTCGTCGGCGAAGTACTTCGCCTGGTAGTCGTAGAAGTCGCGCGGCGTCTCGAGCCGGATCAGCGGCAGCGCCCGGTCGCCGAGGATGCCGCCGGTCAGCTCGGTGCCCTCGATGAACTTCTCGGCCATCACGGCGCGGTCGTAATTCACCGCGAGCGCGTACGCCTCCTCGAGCGCCGCCGCCTCGCGCACCTTGCTCATGCCGATCGAGGAACCCTCGCTCACCGGCTTCACCATCAGCGGCAGCCCGAGCCGCCCCACCGCGGCGCGCCAGTCGCTCGCCGCATCGAGCATCTCGTACGGCGGCGTCGGCAGATCCATCGCGCGCCACAGCAGCTTGGCGCGCAGCTTGTCCATGGCGAGCGCCGAGCCCAGCACGCCACTGCCGGTGTAGGGAACCCCCAGCAGCTCGAGCGCGCCCTGCAGGGTGCCGTCCTCGCCGCCGCGGCCGTGCAGCGCGATGAAGCAGCGCGCGAAGCGCTCGCGCCGCAGCTCGGCGAGGTCGCGCAGCGACGGGTCGAAGGCGTGCGCGTCGACGCCGGCGCCGCGCAGCGCCTCGAGCACGCCGCCGCCGCTCATCAGCGAGATCTCCCGCTCGGCCGAGCTGCCGCCCATCAGCACCGCGACCTTGCCGAAGCTCACGCCGGCTGCCCCACGATCTTCACCTCCGGCACCAGCTCGACCCCGGTCTTCTCCTGCACCACCTGCTGGATGTGCCGGATCAGCCACTCGATGTCGGCGGCGCTCGCCGCCCCCTTCGGGTTGACGATGAAGTTGGCGTGCTTCTCCGACACGCGTGCGCCGCCGCGCTCGAGCTTCTTCAGCCCGGAGAACTGGATCAGGCGCGCCGCCGGGCGCCCCTCGGTGGGGTTGCGGAACACGCTGCCGGCGTTCGGCAGCTCGAGCGGCTGCGCCTTGATGCGCCGCTCGAGCAGCGAGCGGATGATCTCGAGCGACTCCTCGGCCACGCCCTCGGGCAGAGTGAAGCGCGCGGCGGCGAACCACTCGTCCTCGCCGCTTGCCTGCGCGTCGGTCTTCAGTTCGCAGTGGCGGTAGCCCGTGTCGAATTGCTCGCGCGGCCGCTCGTGGCGCTCGCCGCGGCGGTCGATCGTGGTGACGCATTCCACCAGGTCCCACGTCTCGCCGCCGTAGCAGCCGGCGTTCATGGCGAGCGCGCCGCCGACGGTGCCCGGGATGCCGGCGAGGAACTCCGCGCCGCCGAGGCTGTGGCGCGCCGCGAAGCGCGCCACCTTCGGGCAGGCGACTCCGGCCTCGGCGTACACCAGCCCGTCCTCGAGCCGCGGGCGCTTGCCCGCCGCGTGCGTCAGCACCACCGTGCCCGGCCAGCCGCCCTCGCGCACCAGCAGGTTGGATCCCAGCCCGACGAACAGTACCGGCTCCTCGGGCGGCAACTGGCGCAGGAACGCCGACAGGTCGTCGAGGTCCGCGGGCACGTAGAAGCGGCGCGCCGGACCGCCGGCGCGCCAGGTGACGTGGCGCGCCATCGGTTCGTCGCGCCGCATCTCGCCGCGCAGGCCGCTGAACTGGATCGGGTCGCGTATCGTCATGCCAGCTGCCCTGCGACGTTGCCGATCGAGCCGGCGCCCATCGTCAGCACCACGTCGCCGCCGCGCGCCACGCGCCGGATCGCGCCCGCCATCGCGCCGATGTCCTCGACGAACACCGGCTCGACCTTGCCCGCGACGCGCACTGCGCGCGCCAGCGCGCGCCCGTCGGCGGCCACGATCGGCGGCTCGCCGGCGGCATAGACCTCGGCGAGCAGCAGCGCATCGGCGCCCGAGAGCACGCGCACGAAGTCCTCGAACAGGTCGCGCGTGCGCGTGTAGCGGTGCGGCTGGAACGCGAGCACCAGGCGCCGCCCCGGAAAGGCGCCGCGCGCCGCAGTGAGAGTCGCCGCCATCTCCGCCGGGTGGTGGCCGTAGTCGTCTACGAGGGTGAACGTGCCGCCGCCCTCGGCGGCGACCTCGCCGCAGCGCTGGAAGCGGCGGCCGACGCCCTTGAACTCGCCGAGCGCCTTGAGGATCGCCGCCTCGCCGACTCCCAGCTCCAGGCCGACGGCGATCGCGGCCAGGGCGTTGAGCACGTTGTGCCGGCCGGGGAGGTTCAGCGCCACCTGCAGCGCGTGGCCCTTTTCGCGGCGAACGCGGAACTGCATCCGCCCGCCGTCGTGCTCGATGTCCTCGGCGCGCAACTGCGCCACCGGCCCCGTGCCGTAGGTGATGGTCGGCTTGGTGACGAGCGGCAGGATGTCGCGCACCGCGGGGTCGTCCGCGCACAGCACGGCGCTACCGTAGAACGGCAGGTTCTGGAGGAACTGCACGAACGCCTGCTTCAGCCGCGAGAAGTCGTGCTGGTAGGTGTCCATGTGGTCGGCGTCGATGTTGGTGACCACCGCCAGCACCGGCTGCAGGTGCAGGAAGCTCGCGTCCGACTCGTCCGCCTCGACCACGATGAAATCGCCCCCGCCGAGGCGCGCGTGCGAGCCCGCGGCGTTCAGCCGGCCGCCGATGACGAAGGTCGGGTCCAGCCCGCCCTCGGCGAGCACGCTCGCGACCAGGCTGGTAGTGGTGGTCTTGCCGTGCGTCCCGGCGATCGCGATGCCCTGCTTCAGCCGCATCAGCTCGGCGAGCATCAGCGCGCGCGGCACCAGCGGCACGCGGCGCTCGCGCGCCGCGGCGAGCTCCGGGTTGTCGGCCTGCACCGCGCTCGAGACCACTACGGCGTCGGCGCCGTCGACATGCTCGGCGCGGTGCCCGACGCCGATCCTGGCACCCAGGCCGGCGAGCCGGCGCGTGGCGGCGTTGGCGGCGAGGTCCGAGCCGCTCACCCGGTAGCCGAGATTGATCAGCACCTCGGCGATGCCGCTCATGCCGGAGCCGCCGATGCCGACGAAGTGGATGTGTCGCACCTTGTGCTTCACGCGGCGAGCTCCATGCAGCGCTCGGCGACCGCGCGCGCCGCGCCCGGCTTGCCGAGCGCGCGCGCCTTGCGCGCCATCTCCAGCAGGCTGCCGCGGTCGAGCGAGCGCAGCAGCGCCGCCAGACGCGGCGGCGACAGCTCCGCCTGCGGCAGCAGGACCGCCGCGCCGTGCCCGGCGAGGAAGCGCGCGTTGGCCGTCTGGTGATCGTCGACCGCGTGCGGGAACGGCACCAGCACGCTCGCCGCGCCGGCCGCGCACAGCTCGGCCACCGTGGTCGCGCCGGCGCGGCAGACCACCAGATCCGCCGCGGCGTAGCGCCGCGCCATGTCGTCGATGAACGGCAGCACTTCGGCGCGCACTTCGGCCTTGCGGTAGCCCTGCCGCAGGCTTTCCAGATGCTTCTCGCCGGACTGGTGGACGACGGCCGGGCGGCCGGAGGGCTCGATCAGGGCCAGCGCCTTCGGCAGCGCCTCGTTCAGCGCCTGTGCGCCGAGGCTGCCTCCCACCACCAGCAGTTGCAGCGGGCCGCCGCGGCCGGCGAAGCGCGCCTCCGGCTCGGCGACGGCCGCGATCTCGGCGCGCACCGGGTTGCCGGTCCACTCGGCGCCGGCGAGCGCGTCCGGGAAGGCCGTGAGCCGCCGGTCGGCGAGCCGCGCCAGCACCCGGTTGACGAGTCCCGCGACGGCGTTCTGCTCGTGCACCACCAGCGGGCGCGCGAGGAGCGACGCCATCATGCCGCCGGGAAACGCGACGTAGCCGCCCATGCCGAGGACCACGTCGGGACGGTGGCGCAGGATCGCGCGGGCGCTCTGCCAGAAGCCGGCGAGGAGATTGATCGGCAGCGCGAGCGCCGCCGCCAGGCCCTTGCCGCGCAGCGCCGCGGCGCGGATCCACTCCACCGCGTAGCCGCGCGCGGGCACCAGCCGCGCCTCGAGCCCGGCGCGGCCGCCGATCCAGACCACCTTCCAGCCGCGCGCGCGCAGCTCATCGGCCACCGCGAGCCCGGGGAAGACGTGCCCGCCGGTGCCGCCCGCCATGATGAAGGCGGTGCGGCCCGCGCCCGGCGACGCGCTCATGCGTTCAGCCCCCGCGCCAGCTGGCGGTTTTCCCAGTCGATGCGGATCAGGATCGCCACCGCGACGCAGTTGACCGCCAGCCCGGTGCCGCCGAAGCTCATCAGCGGCAGCGTCAGCCCCTTGGTCGGCAGCAGGCCCATGTTCACGCCCATGTTGATCAGCGCCTGGAAGCCGACCCAGATGCCGATGCCCTGCGCCACGAGCGCGGTGAAGTGGCGCTCGCGCAGCGCCGCCTGGCGGCCGATGAGGAACGCGCGCAGCACGATCCACGCGAACAGCGCGATCACCACGGCGACGCCGGCAAGGCCGAGCTCCTCCGCGATCACCGCCAGCAGGAAGTCGGTGTGCGCCTCGGGCAGGTAGTGCAGCTTCTCGACGCTGGCGCCGAGGCCGACGCCGAAGATCTCGCCGCGGCCGAAGGCGATCAGCGCGTGCGACAGCTGGTAGCCGCGGCCGAAGGGGTCGTTCCACGGGTCCATGAAGCCGAAGATGCGCTGCATGCGGTACGGCGAGGACAGCACCAGCAGCGCGAAGCCCGCGGCGAGCATCAGCACCAGCAGCGTGAAATGGCGCCCGTTCATGCCGCCGATGAACAGGATGCCGAACGCAGTGATCGCGACCACCACGAAGGCGCCGAAGTCCGGCTCGCGCAGCAGCAGCCACGCCACCAGCAGCATCACCGCGAGCATCGGCAGCAGCCCGCGGCGGAAGCTCTTCAGCACCGCGTGGCGGCGCACCGTGTAGTCGGCGGCGTACAGCACCACGGCGAGCTTCATCAGCTCCGAGGGCTGCACCGTCGCCACGTACAGGTTGATCCAGCGGCGCGCGCCGTTCACCTCGCGCCCGATGCCCGGCACCAGGACCAGCACCAGCAGGACCAGGCCGCCGATGAACAGCCACGGCGCCGCGCGCTGCCAGAAGCGCGTGGGCACCAGGAACACGGCGATGGCCGCGGCGAGCGCGACGGCGAGGAAGACCGAGTCGCGGATCAGGAAGTAGGCCGGGTTGTGCCCGGTGTAGGCGCTCGACTCCGCCGTCGCGATCGACGCCGAGTAGACCATCACCAGGCCGATCGCGACCAGCAGCAGCGCCGCCCAGGCGAGCGAGCGGTCGTACTCCGGCGCCGCCTTGCCCGCGGTGCGCGCGCCGCGCTCCTGGCCGAAGACGAGGCTCGCCATCAGAACCCCAGCGCCCGCACCGCGGCGGCGAAGGCCTCGCCGCGGTGCCGATAGTCGCGGAACATGTCGAAGCTCGCGCAAGCGGGCGAGAGCAGCACCGCGTCGCCGGGGCGCGCGGCTTCGGCCGCGCGCTCGACCGCCTGCTGGATCGTTCTCGCCCTTTCGGCGGGCACGCCGGTGGCGGCGAGGGCGCGCTCGATCAGCGCGGCATCCCTGCCGATCAGCAGCACGCGCCTCGCGCGCTCCTTCACCGCGGGCGCGAGGGCGGAGAAGTCCTGCCCCTTCCCTTCGCCGCCGAGAATCAGGATCGCCGGCCGCGCCAGGCCCCTCAGCGCCGCGACCGTGGCGCCGACGTTGGTGCCCTTGGAGTCGTCGTACCAGGCGACGCCGCCGCGCTCGGCGACCAGGCTCATGCGGTGCGGCAGGCCGCGGAAGTTCTTCAGTCCCGCGGCGAGCGCCGCGAGCGGGACGCCGGCGGCGCTCGCGAGCGCGCAGGCGGCGAGCGCGTTGGAGGCGTTGTGCATCCCGGAAAGCGGCAGCTCGGCCACGGCGAGGATGCGCTCGCCGCCGCGCACCAGCCAGCCGCCGGAGATGCCGAAGTCCTCGGCCACCGCCGGCGCGTCGAGCCCGAACGTGACTTGCGCGCGCTGCGGCAGCGCCATCGCCATGGAGGCCGAGTCGCAGCGGTTGAGCACCTGCGCGCCGCCGCCCTGGAACACGCGCGCCTTGGCCCCGGCGTACTGCGCCAGGCCGGTATAGCGGTCGAGGTGGTCCTCCGAGAGATTCAGCATCGCCGCCGCGTCGGGGTCGAGCGACCACGTGGTCTCGAGCTGGTAGCTGGAGAGCTCGAGCGCCCAGGCCGCGGGCGGCCGCGACCCGCGCCGCACCAGCGCCTCCAGCACCGGCGGCGAGATGTTGCCGGCGACCTCGCAGTCGATTCCCGCCGCGCGCAGCAGGTGCCCGGTGAGCGCCGTCACGGTCGACTTGCCGTTGGTGCCGGTCACCGCGACGACCTTCGACGCCGCCGCGCGGCGCCGTACGTGCCAGGCGAACAGCTCGACGTCGCCGGCTACGGGAATGCCCTTCGCGACGGCGTCCTGGATCAGGTCTTCCTCGAGCGAAAGGCCCGGGCTGATGCAGACCAGGTCGACGCCCTTCAGCAGCGAGCGCTTGAATTTGCCGCCGTGGAATTCGCCCTGGAAGTCCGCCTTCCGCGGCGGCGACTTGCGGGTGTCGGCGACGCGCGCGCAGCCGCCCTGCCGCTCGACCCAGGCGGCGACCGACAGGCCGGTGTCTCCCAGGCCGAGCACCAGCACCTTCTTTCCGCTCAGCGCCATCGGCGCCGGGGCGCGCAGCATCGGTAGGGCCGCCTCGCGCATCATCTGAGCTTCAGCGTCGAGAGCCCGAACAGGACCAGCATCATGGTGATGATCCAGAAGCGCACCACGACCTGGGACTCCTTCCAGCCCTCGAGCTCGTAGTGGTGGTGCAGCGGCGCCATGCGGAAGATGCGCTTGCCGCCGGTGGCCTTGAAGTAGGCCACCTGGATCATCACCGACAGCGTCTCGGCGACGAACACGCCGCCCATGATGAACAGCACGATCTCCTGGCGCACGATCACGGCGACGGTGCCGAGCGCGGCGCCGAGCGCGAGCGCGCCGACGTCGCCCATGAACACTTCCGCCGGATAGGCGTTGAACCAGAGGAAGCCGAGCCCGGCGCCGACCAGCGCGCCGCAGAACACCGCCAGCTCGCCCGCGCCTGCGATGTAGGGCAGGCCCAGGTACCTGGAGAACCCAGCGTGGCCGGCGACGTAGGCAAAGATGCCGAGCGCGCCGCCAATCATCACCGTCGGCATGATGGCGAGGCCGTCGAGGCCGTCGGTCAGGTTGACCGCGTTCGAGGTGCCGACGATGACGAAGTACGTCAGGATGACGAAGCCCGCGGCGCCGAGCGGGTAGGCGACGAACTTGAAGAACGGCACGATCAGCTGGTTCAGCGCCGGCATGCTCTGCGCCATCCAGGCGAGAAAGCCGGCGGCGGCGAGGCCGACCACCGACTGCCAGAAGAGCTTCGCCCTCGCCGAGAGCCCCTTGGGGTTGCGCCGCACCACCTTGCGGTAGTCGTCGATCCAGCCGATGGTGCCGAAGGCGAGCGTCACCAGCAGCACCACCCAGACGAAGCGGTTGGCGAGGTCTCCCCACAGCAGCGTGGTGATCGCGATGGAGAGCAGGATCAGCGCGCCGCCCATGGTCGGCGTCCCCGCCTTGGTGAGGTGCGACTTGGGGCCGTCGTCGCGCACCGCCTGCCCGATCTTGTAGGCGGCGAGCTTGCGGATCACCAGCGGGCCGAGCACCAGCGAGATGGCGAGCGCGGTGAGGCAGGCGAGGACCGAGCGCAGCGTGATGTACGAGAAGACGTTGAACAGCCGCACGTCCTTCGCCAGCCATTGCGCGATCTCGAGCAGCATCAGCGGGCCCCCGCGCTCTCGCCGGCCAGCGCCGACACCACGCGTTCCATCTTCATGAAGCGCGAGCCCTTGACGAGGATGGTCTCGGTGCCGGCCAGCTGCGGCGGAATCTCGCTCCAGTCCTCGAAATGCCGCGCGCCGCTGCCGAACGCCGCGACGCTCTCCTTCGACGCCGCGCCCAGCGCGAACAGATTGCGGATCCCGCGCTGCTTCGCGTAGCGGCCGACCTCGGCGTGGAACGCCGGTCCCTCGGCGCCGACCTCGCCCATGTCGCCGAGCACCAGCGCGGTCGGCCCGGGGCAGGCGGCGAGCACGTCGATCGCGGCGCGCACCGAGTCCGGGTTGGCGTTGTAGCTGTCGTCGATGAGGGTGGCGCCTGCCGCGGTGCGCCTCACCTGCAGGCGCCCGCAGTAGGGGCGGAAGGCGGCGAGGCCCTCGCCGATCGCGGCGGGGGGTATGCCCGCGGCGTGCGCGCAGGCGGCGGCCGCGAGCGCGTTGCGCACGTTGTGCAGGCCGGGGATCGCGAGCCGCGCGCGCGCCTCGCCCGCCGGCGTCGCCACCACGATCTCGCTCTCCAGCCCTTGCAGCGCGTAGCGCCCCGAGACTTCCGCGCCAGCGAGGCCGAATTCGATCCGCCGGCGGCTCCCAGCGCGCTCGCGGAACACCGCCGCCATCGGGTCGTCGGCGTTGAGCACGGCGATGCCCGCGGCGGGCAGCGCGTCGAACACGCTCGCGTTCTCGCGCGCGACCGCCTCGATGCTGCGCATGAACTCGAGGTGCTCGCGCTGCGCGTTGTTGACCAGCGCCACGGTCGGCTGCGCGATCGCCGCCAGCCGCGCGATCTCGCCGGGGTGGTTCATGCCGAGCTCCACCGCGCAGTAGCGGTGCCCGGCGCGCATCGCGAGCAGCGTCAGCGGCACGCCGATGTCGGTGTTGAGGTTGCCGCGCGTGGCGAGCGCGCCGGCGTCCCCGGCGTGGCGCCGCAGGATCGAGGCGAGCATTTCCTTGGTGGTGGTCTTGCCGTTCGAGCCGGCGACGGCGACGAGCACCGGCGCGAAGCGCAGGCGCCAGTGGCGGCCGAGCCGCCCCAGCGCGGCGCGCGTGTCGTCGGCCACCAGCAGCGGCAGCGGCGCGCGCGGCGGCGGCCTGCCGCCGGCGTAGGCCGCGTCGACCAGCGCGCCGGCCGCGCCGCGGTCCCGGGCGGCGCCGAGGAACGCGTGGCCATCGAAGCGCTCGCCGCGGAGGGCGACGAAGAGCTCGCCTGCGGCGACGCTGCGCGTGTCGGTCGATACTCCCGAGAATCGCGTCTCGCCGAGAGAGGCCACGCCGGCGAACCGGGCGCCGATCGCGGCCGCGGCTTCCTGCAGGCTCATCATGCGCCGCTCCCTCTGCGCCGCGCCAGCGCTTCGGCGGCGGCAGTGGCGTCGGAGAAGGCGAGGCGCCGCCCTGCGATCTCCTGATAGGTTTCGTGTCCCTTGCCGGCGAGCAGCACCACGTCCGCGGTGTCGGCGTCGGCGATCGCCGCCGCGATCGCCGCGGCGCGGTCCGGCTCCACCGCGCAGGCGGCGCCGGCGCCGGCGCGGATCTGCTCGATGATCGCGGCCGGGTCCTCGCCGCGGGGGTTGTCGGAGGTCAGCAGCACGCGATCGGCGAGCCGCGCCGCGACCGCGCCCATGCGCGGGCGCTTGGCGGAATCGCGCCCGCCGCCGGCGCCGAACACCACGACGAGGCGCCCGCCGCGCGCCGTCGCCAGCGGCCGCAGCGCGCGCAGCACCTGCTCGAGCGCGTCGGGAGTATGCGCATAGTCGACCACTACGAGCGGCACGCCTTCCCCGCCCAGGCGCTGCAGGCGGCCCGGCACCGGCGGCAGCGCCTCGAGCAGCCGCACGCCTTCGCCGAAAGGCACGCCGTGCGCCAGCAAGCAGCCCAGCACGCCGAGCGCGTTGCTCGCGCTGTGCCGGCCCGGGTGCGGAATCGTCACCGTCGCCTCGGCCCCGCCGAAGGCGATGCGCAGCGCGCCGCCGCCGAGCTCCGTGCCGAGCAGGAACTCGTCGCTGCCGCCGCGCGCCGCGAATCCGAAGCCGAGGACGCGCGCGCCGCGCTCCGCGGCGCGCCCCGCCAGCTCGGCGCCGAACGGGTCGTCGAGGTTCAGCACCGCGGCGCCCAGGCCGGGCGTCTCGAACAGCCGCGCCTTCGCCTCGCCGTAGGCCCGCATCGAGCCGTGGTAGTCGAGGTGATCGTGCGTCAGGTTGGTGAACAGCGCGCAGGCGAATGCGACGCCGTTGACGCGTCCCTGCGCGAGCCCGTGCGACGACACCTCCATCGCCACCGCGCGCGCGCCCGCCGAGCGGAAGCGCGCCAGCAGCCGGTGCACCTCCAGCGCGTCGGGCGTGGTGTTCTCGACCGGCTCGAGCGCGCCCGGAAAGCCGCCGCCGAGGGTGCCGAGCACCGCCGCCCGCGCGCCGGCGCTCGCGAGCAGCGCGGCAAGCCACTGCGAGCAGGTGGTCTTGCCGTTGGTGCCGGTGACGCCGCACACCCAAAGATGCTCGGACGGCCGGCGGTGGAATTCGTGCGCCAGGAAGCCGGCCTGCGCCCTCAGTCCGGAAACGCCGGCGTTCGGTACCCGCCAGGCGTCGCTCCAGGAGAATCCTTCCCGCTCCCAGAGCACGGCGGCGCAGCGGCGCGCGAGCGCATCCGGAATATGGCGCCGGCCGTCGCCGGATTCGCCCGGCCAGGCGAAGAACGCGCAGCCCGGCGCGGCGCGCCGGCTGTCGGACGTCAGGCGCTCGATCGCGGCCCCCTGCTGCGCGAGCTGCGCGAAGATGCCGTCAATCAGTTGCTCTCCTTGGCGCCATCGTCCCCGGCGGGCATCTCGATGGGCGTCAGCGGGGCGTCGTACGGCGCGCCGAGCAGGCGCAGCGCGCCCTGCATGACGCGCGCGAATACCGGCGCCGCGACCTGGCCGCCGTAGTACTTGCCGGCCGAGGGCTCGTCGAGCATCACCGCGATCACTAGCCGCGGGTCGCTGACCGGCGCCAGGCCGACGAAGGAGGAAACGTACTTGTGCGCGGCGTAGCCGCCGTTCTCCTCCTTGTGCGCGGTGCCGGTCTTGCCGGCGACGCGCCAGCCGGCGATGCGCGCGCGGGGCGCCGTGCCGCCGGGCTGCACCGCGGCCTCCAGCATGGTGCGCACCTCGTGCGCCACCTCGGGCGGGAACACCTGCCGGCCCCCCGCCGGACCGTCGGTTTTGAGGAGCGAGATCGGCACCAACTCGCCGTCGCGCGCGAACGCGGTGTACGCGTGCGCCAGCTGCATCAGGCTCACCGAGATGCCGTGTCCGTAGGCCATGGTCGCCTGCTCGACCGGCCGCCAGGTGCGGGCGTCGCGCAGCCGGCCGCTCGCCTCGCCGGGGAAGCCGAGGTCCGGCGCCGCGCCGAAGCCGGCGCTGCGGAACATGTCGTGCATCTCGTCGCGCGGCAGCGACAGCGCGATCTTCGCCGCGCCGACGTTGGACGACTCCTGGATCACCTGCGTCACCGTCAGCGCGCCACCGGGATGCGCGTCGTGGATGGTGTAGCCGCCGATCGCGAGCGTGCCCGGCGCGGTCTGGATGACGGTGCGCGGCGTGACCTTGCCCAGCTCCAGCGCGAGGCCGATGGTGAAGGGCTTGAGCGTCGAGCCCGGCTCGAAGCTGTCGGTGATGGCGCGGTTGCGCAGCTGCGCGCCGGTCAGCCCGGCGCGGTTGTTCGGGTTGTAGGTCGGCAGGTTGGCGAGCGCGAGCACTTCGCCGCTGCGCACGTCGAGCACCACGATCGCGCCGGCCTTCGCCTTGTTCGCCTCCACCGCGTCCTTGAGCGCCGTGAAGGCGATGTTCTGGATCTTGCTGTCGAGGGCGAGCGTCAGGTCGTGCCCGTCCTGCGCGGCGCGGATCGACCCGACGTCCTCGACGATGCGCCCGAGCCGGTCCTTGATGACGCGGCGGCTGCCGGCGACGCCGGCGAGCGTGCGCTGGTGCGCGAGCTCGATGCCCTCCTGGCCGACGTCGTCGACGCTGGTGAAGCCGATGACGTGCGCCATGGTCTCGCCGCCGGGGTAGTAGCGGCGGTACTCGGTGTTCTGGTAGATGCCGGCGATGCCGAGCTCGGCGACCTGCGCCGCGGTCTCGGGCGGGATCTGGCGCTTGAGGTAGACGAAGTCGCGCGCCGCGTCCTGCAGCCGGCGCTTCAGCTCGGGCGGCCGCTCGCCGAGCAGCGCGGCGAGCCTGCCCAGCTGCGCCGGCGTCGCGTCGACGTCCTCGGGGATCGCCCACACCGACTTCACCGGCGTCGAGATGGCGAGCGCCTCGCCGTGGCGATCGAGGATGCGGCCGCGCGTCGCCGGCACCTCGAGCACGCGCGAGTAGCGCTGCTCGCCCTTCTCCTGGAGGAATTCGGTGCGCACCGACTGCAGCCAGAGCGAGCGCGCCGCGAGCACGCCGAACGCCGCGAGCAGCAGCGCCAGCGTGAAGCGCGCCCGCCAGGGCGGCAGCCGGATGAGCGCCGGCACGCTCGCCGCGCTCACCGCCGCTCCCTTCCCTCTGCGGCGCCGGCGTGCGCCTGCAGTTGCGGGCCGGGGCGGGCCGCGGCCGCGGCCGGCCCGGCGTCGACCCGCACCACTCGCACGCGGCGGGGGTCGGGCACGCGCATGCCGAGGGTGCCGGCGGCGATGCGCTGCACGCGTGAATGCAGCCCCCAGGTGCTGGCCTCGAGCTGCAGCCGGCCGTACTCGACGTCGAGCGCGCGGCTGCGCTCCTGCTCGCGCTCGAGATCCGAGAAGGCCTTGCGCGACTTGTCCTGGGAGGTAACGAGCCCGAGCGCGCAGACGACGAGAACCAGGAGGAGGAGGAGGTTCAGCTTCGCCACGCGTCGGGCTCGATTCGAATCGGAAATTCGGGGTTCAGGGGGGCGCCGGTGCGCTCCGCGACGCGCAGCCGGGCGCTGCGGGCGCGGGGGTTGGCCGCGAGCTCGGCGGCGCCGGGGCGCTGCATCCGGCCGACGATTCTGAGCGGAGGTTGTGGCAGGTCGCGGGCGCGAATCGGCAAATCCCGGGGCAGTCCGCCGGAGTCGCCCCGCCCCGAGGCGGCGGCGAAGAAGCGCTTCACCAGCCGGTCCTCCAGCGAGTGGAAGCTGATCGCCGCGATCCGGGCGCCGGGCGCCAGCTGTGCGACAGCCTGCGGCAGCATCAGCGCGATTTCCTCAAGCTCCCGATTGACGAGAATCCGTAGAGCCTGAAAGGTGCGCGTCGCCGGATCCTGCCCTGCCTCGCGTGTGCGGACCGCCGCTGCCACGACAGCGGCAAGTTGCCCCGTCTGGAGAATCGGCTCGCGTGCCCGAGCAGCAGCAATCGCCTTTGCAACCTGTTTAGCAAACCGTTCTTCGCCATAGCGGCCGATCGCCTCCCGCAGTTGTTGTTCTGTTGCCGAGGAGAGCCACTCGGCGGCGGTCGGGCCGCCGCCGGGATCCATGCGCATGTCGAGCGGGCCGTCGGCGCGGAAGGAGAAGCCGCGCGCCGGATCCTCGAGCTGCGGCGTCGAGACGCCGAAATCCGCGAGCACCCCCTGCACTTGCGCCACGCCGTGCCGCTCCAGAACCCGCTCGAGGCTGCTGAAGGGCGTCTGCTCGACGCTGAAGCGCGGGTCGCGGATGGCGCGCGCCGCGGCG
>Ga0335085_10008214_pt1 | contig 15970 bp, 11 predicted proteins | sample Lox_Sample_45_FD_206712 | JGI IMG/M metagenome (GOLD analysis project Ga0335085, IMG submission 206712) | Soil microbial communities from Loxahatchee National Wildlife Refuge, Florida, United States - Lox_Sample_4.5 | ecosystem: Environmental > Terrestrial > Soil > Wetlands | place: USA...
CAAAGAGTGAGAACGAGCGTAAATGCGTTAAGCCAGGGATTCCGTTCATGGCGATTTCAAGCGGAATCGTAACCTGTTGCTCCATTTGCTCCGCTGAGATGCCGGGCCACTGCGTAATAACCTCAACGTATTTGTCCGCCACGTCGGGGTAGGCCTCTATGGGAAGTTTGTGGAACGAGACAATGCCCCAGATGAACAACAGAGCAGCTACGGCCAATACCAGAATCCGGTTGTTCAGCGAGAAATCAACGATGCGACTGATCACGGATGTACCTACTCTTCCACGCTGGCTTGAAGATTCAAGCCGTTGGAAACCACCTGCTGACCGGGATTTATACCGCCTTCGATTTCCTGCATATTATTCGGCAGCATTTTGCCTCCCGTTACTTCAACCCGGCGGAACCGGCCGGAACCTAAGGAGACATATACCCAATCGCGGTCGTGCAAGTGCAACACGGCCGACGCCGGAACCGTGGTGTGGACCGCCTTTTTCAACCCATAGAAGGTGGCGGTAACAAACATACCGAGCCGCAGCATGCCGGGATTTTCAACCTCCAGACGGACTTTCGCGGTGCGGAGGTTCGGATCAAGAATAGGACCAATGTTGCCGATCCGCCCTTTTAGAACCATGTCCGGGAAAGCCGCGAGGTGAATATCCGCAAATTGACCGAGGCGAACAAAGGCCAAGTCGTTCTCGTACACGTCGCACATCACCCAGACGTGCGAGAGGTCGGAGATGGTAAAAGCGCTTGGCCCCCCAAGACCCGCGACGCCCGCGGCGTTGGTCACCTGCTGATCGGTGATGACCCCGGAAGCGGGCGCGCGAACCTCTATGATCGCCGCCGGATGGTCAACATTTGCCCCCAGAACCCGCAGGCGCTCGGTGGTCGTTTCAACCGTGACTTTGGCTTTCTCTTCGACATCCTGGGCGACTTGATAATCGTTCAATGAGGCCGCGCCGCGCTCAAACAGCATTTTCGAGCGTTCTAGCTGGGCATTCGCCAACTTCTCATCGGCCAAAGCCTGCCGGTAGTCGGAGAATGCTTGGGCGATATCGGCACTCTGAATGCGCATCAGAACTTGGCCTTTCGTGACCGTGTCGCCGAGCCGGGCGTGAATGTCGACTACCCGGCCCGTGGCAATTGAAATCACCGGGATGTTACGGGACACATCGGGGCTGACGGCGCCGGTAACCTCGAGCTCCGGGGCGGCCTCGCGTTGGCCCGCCGTAGCTAGAGCGAAATTTTCCGGATGATCGACTTTGAAGGCCCCGCCGTCCTGCTCGTGTTCGACCTCGGCGGGGGGCGGGGCCTCCGCCGCGGCGTCAACTTTTTTCTCTTTGCAGCCTGCCAACAGGCAAGCTGTAAGACTCACCGCGATGATCGCAACCCACCCTCCCTTTAGCCGGAATTTCATCATTAACCTTTCCATTCTATCGCCCCTTCCAAGGCGCAAACCTCATGGCAGTTTCCGGGTTCCCACGGTTTCCTTCAGTTGCTCGACCGCGACCATGTACGCGCCCAGAGCCTGAAGATATGCAAGCTGTGTGGCGCGATAGCTGCGCTCCGCGTCCAGCAGATCCAGGAGACTCGCAGCGCCGTGCTGGAAGGCGAACTCGCTGATTTCGCGGGAGTCGTCCGCATTCTTCAGGTACCCCGACTGATACAACTGCACGACTTTGTCCGCGGTGTGAAAGGTCTCGTAGGAATTGGCCACGTCGGTCATCACCATTTGTTGGGCCGCGGTCTGGGTTTCCTGGGCTTGCGCGATAGCGAAATGAGTGCGGGCAATTTCCCCCTGATTGCGGTCAAAGATGGGGATTTCGATATTCGCCGTGAAGCCGAGATTGTTAGCGTCGGAGACGTGGGAGTAAGTCCAAGTCGTCGTCAACGCCCGTTTGCCGTTGGCCTTGGCTAAATCGTACTGGCTGTCAGCGGCGGCGACGCCTTGCTTGGCCGCCGCCAAATCGGGACGCAGGTTCAGCGCCCTGGCCTGCAAATCTTCCTTGTTCGCATGCAAGGGCACATAGGAAAGCTCACCTGCCACGTCATAATCGGATGGAACGGCCTCGTATCCCAGGAGTTCGCGCAAGCTGGCAAGGGCCTGAACCAGCGCCACCTGCGCCGAGTAAACGTCGGTTTGGAATTGCAAGAGCTGGAGCCTTATCTTGAGGAAGTCGCCTTGGCTCAGCGCCCCCCCGGTCAGCCGGTCTTGACTCAGGCTTACAGTTTTCTGGAAGCTATCCAGGTCGCGCTTGGCAAAATCCACGGTGGATTTGGCTTGCAGGACGATTACGAACTGCTGCCCCACATTAAAGGCCAAAGTGCGCTCGTTGTCCGTCACCGTCGAACGCGTGACCGCGGTCTGGTCCTTAGCGGCGCGAATCCTCGCTTGGCGCTTGCCCCCACGCTCAAAGGTCCAACTCAGGCCCACGTCAAACTCCGTAATGTTGTCGAGGTTCGCCGAACTGAATTGGCTTGGGCTGAAAATGGGAATGAACAAGTCGTCATAAGTAAAGACCGGGTTCGGCCGAATGGCGGCGGTGGTCTCTTCCGCTTCGCTCTGCTGGATGAGCGTTCGCGCTGCTTTTAGAGCGTGATTGTGAGCGAGCGCCAGTTGAATGGCCTGCTCAAGGTCAACCTTCATGGGGCCTGTAGATTGCTGCGCGCAGCTCCCCCCTGCCAATAGCAATCCAACGAGCAGCGCTGCCGCTCGTAGCGCGCGAACATAACGGATAGCCGGGGCCCCGTTTCGGCGATCCCGGCGATTCACCGCTGCTTGCCTCAGATTGGTGTTGATGTGCATAAAATCCTACCCGTCGTTATGTAATCCTGTGCTGGCTTGCGAAGGCTCAAAACCAGTTGGCCTTTTCCCCACTTTCAAGATTAGTGGAAGAGCGCTAGGCACACACCGGAAAAATGGACCAATCTGTAAGGGTTGCAATCAATCCTTGGTCGAGGACACTCAACCCTTGGTTGCGTTCCTCGGGGGCATCCGAGATTGGCAGTTGAGGGAAAAGAACTTCCCAATTGCTGCATTATGCGGTCATGAAGGGCGGAGAGCGAGTTCGCAGCGCACTGGCGGGTTGTGAGGCTTGAAAGGCAGTTGCTGGATTAGCGACACGGTCCGTAGCGGTCCGCCGCCGGAAGCGGCCACCGACTGGCGGTCGACCCATCGAGTCCTTATAAGACCGAAGAATACCCGCCGATAAGGAGGGTGGGCGCCCGTAAGTAGAGAGAGCAGCATTTGCCGCCCGGGTCAGTTTGGGGTAGGCCGTCAGATCTCCCCCTGTGAATTCGCCGTGCCCGTTGTTGATCCAAACACCGAGGGGACCCAGCGACCAGGAGCCGGCAATCACCAAGTCCAAGTCTCCATCGGCATCTACATCCCGGGGCATAATCTTCAATCCGCCCCTTTGCCCGGATACTCTGATGCAACTAGCACTGAGTTTGGTGCTCAGGTGAAGGTCGATCCGGTAAAGAACTCCCGCTGCTCCCCAGCCGGTCTGCCGAACGAAAGCCCAATCAGGACGGCCGTCCCCATCCAAATCGGCAATAACACCGTCCTGGTCCCAATAGGCAGGCAACGTTATGGACTGAGCGCCGAAAGTAGAATTTGCAGGGGATGATCGGCCTGGAGATGGTGAGGCGCAAAGTAGACAAAGGATAATTCCTACGATGCTCCCTATGCCCAACGCGAATGCTGCCAATGTGGTGTGTCCGGATTGGAAAACGCGAACGGTTTTGCGGGCTGGTAATCGCATGAGCATAGTGGGAAGTACGCTGGGCGCAGTAAGCACCTTCAAACTGCCAATCTTCCCCCGCCAGCCCCCTGAGGCTACCGGCTAGACTTTTTTTATCATCCCGGAGACTTACTGTCAAGAAACGGTTCGGCTCTAGGCCTCATCGATGGCCATTCTTCCCGCCCGGCGCGCGGCCAAGTGATCGCGCCCGAGTTTTACGAAGCCCAAGAATCTTCGAGCTAATTCGCCGATGCGGCCTGTTTGGCGAAGCCGAATGGCCTCACCAGGAATCAACTCCCGGCCGACACCTACCGCCACGGCCCCGGCCACGATGAATTTGGAGGCGTTTTGTTGGTTGACGCCTCCTGCAGTAATGAGAGGAATGTCGGGGAACATCCGATGGAGGGAAAGAACGTAGCGTTCGCCGCCCAACTCCGTGCAGGGAACAACCTTGATAAAATCTGAGTTCGCCTCCCAAGCCGCCATGATTTCGGTCGGGGTGAGGGCTCCAGGAATTGCCACGATCTGCTGCTGGGCCGCGAATTCAATGACGGCCGCATGAAACCCATCGCTGGTTAAGAACTGCGCTCCCGCATCGAGGCACATGCGCGCCGCGTTCGCATTGCGGACGCCGCCCGCCCCCACAACGATGGGGGGATGGCTTTGCGAGAGGCGCGTAATCACCTTGGTAGCCTCCGGAACGGTCAGGGCGATTTCGATTACGGGGATGCCGCCGTCCACCACCGCTTGGGCGGCAAACAGAGCATCATCCGCCGAGTACACACGGATCGAAGCCACGATGCCCGTCTCTTCAATCCATGCCCGCACCTCGTGTTTTTTCACCGCGTCGCCTCCTCGGCTCACAAGCGCTATGGTCCAAACGCTATGGCAGGTTTCGCGTGCCAACGGCTTCCCGCAACTGCTCCACCGCCATCAACCAGGAGGCAAGCTGCTGCCGGTAGGCAAGCTGAATGGCGCGATAGCTGCGCTCGGCGTCGAGCAGGTCCATCAGGTTCACTGCCCCGCGTTGATAAGCGTATTCGCTGATGTCGCGGTCCCTCTTGGCGCGATCGAGGTACCCCGATAGATAGAGTTGCAGCAGCTTGTCGTTCGTCTGAAGGTTTTCGTAGGCGTCACGCACGTCCGTCATCACCTGATTGTTGGTGGCCTTTTGCAGTTCCTCGGATTGGGTAATGGCATGACGCGTCCGGGCAATCTCTCCTTGATTGTGGTTGAAAATGGGGAGCGGAATACTGGCGTAAAGTGACGTCGCGTTGATGCCGCCATTGTGGGTGTAGTTTCCTTGCACGGTGACGTCTTGCTTGCCGTCCGCCTTGGCGAGCAGGTATTGGCTGTTGGCCGCGGTGACGCCTTGCGCGGCGGCTTGGAGATCCGGTCTTTGCGCGAGCGCCTTCGCCTGAAGGTCCTCGAGGTTGCCTTGCACTTTATGATAGGCAAAATCGCCTGCGACGTCGTAAGCCGCCGGCACGGCTTCATATCCCAGTTGGTTACGCAGATCAGAAAGCCCTTGCGTTTTGGCGAGTTCTGCTTCAATCACGTCATTTTGAAATTGCAAAAGCTGCAATTCGATTTTCAGATTGTCATCCTCACTGATGGCGCCCTTTTTATAGCGCAATTCGTTGAGGTCCACCGTTTTTTGGTAACTCTCCAAATCCTTCTGCGCCAATTCTAACGCCGATTCGGCAAGCTGCACGTTGACGAAGAGCGTGGCCACTTGAAAGGTCAGAGTGCGCTCGTTGTCCGTCACCAGCAATTTGGTTTGCGCAGTCTGGTCGCGCGCCGCCTGCAGCCGGCGCTGGCGTTTTTTGCCGCGTTCGATCAGGTAGCTGAGCCCCACGTCAGCTTCTGTCGAATCGTGCAGGTAAGTAGAATTCCAATAACTCGGCGAAAGGAGCGGGACGTATTCCCAATCGCCAAACAGTGTGGGGTTGGGACGAAGGTTTGCCGTGACCTCCTGGTCCTGGCTTTGCAGGATCGTCGTGCGCGCCGCGAGCAAATTGTGATTGTGCTCGAGCGCCAAACGGATCGCGTCATCGAGCGAAATTTTGACCGGCCCCTGGCCAAGCGCCTGAAAAGTTATGTGGGATAATCCCACCATAACCACCCATGCCACACCTATCCCACGCCGACAAAAAGTCATAAATCTAGGCCTCAAAGGATTTCTCCGGTTCCGGCAATTTGTCCGTGTCTCTCGCAAACCATACATAAAACGTGGGTAAGATGACGATGCTCAACGCCAAATCGGCGATCAGGCCGCCCACGATGACGATGGCGAAGGGCCTTTGCGAATCCGAGCCAATGTCGTGCGACAGTGCCGCGGGCAGCAATCCCAGGGTGGCCACCAGCATGGTCATCATGATGGGGCGGAGCCTCAGCACCGCTCCCTCCACCGCCGACTCGACGATGGTGAAGCCCCGGGCGCGCAACTGATTGATGTATTCGAGCATGATGACGCCCGTCTGCACCGAAACCCCAAAGAGCGCCAGCATGCCGACCCCTGACGACACGCTGAGGTATGTCCCGGTCAGCACCAGCGCCAGGAACCCACCCACCCGAGCCAGCCCGACATTCAGCAGAATGAGCAGAGCCCATTTGTAGGAACGAAACATCGAGTAGAGAATAATGAAGATGACCAGGATGGTGAGCGGCACGATTACCGCCAGCCGCTTTTCCGCCCGCTGTTCGCTTTCGTACTCGCCCGACCAGCCGATGCGGTATCCGGGCGGCAGTTTGACTTTCTGATTGATCTGCCTGACGGCCTCTTCCACCGTGGTCCCCAAATCGCGCCCACGCACGTTAAACGTCACCGCCACATAGCGGCTGTTGCCCTCGCGGTATATATCGTATGCGCCGTCTTTGACCTCGACATTCGCCAGTTGCACCAGGGACACGCGCTCGCCACTGGGGGAAAGGAGGCGAACGTTCTCAATCGCCTGCTGGGTGTTTCGAAAGGGAGCCTGATAGCGCACGACCACGTCGTAACGGGCCTCACCTTGAAGAACCTGGCTCACGGCGTTTCCCCCAATCGCCGTCTGCACGGCGTCCTGGATGTCTGCCACGTTGATGCCAAAGCGCGCCGCCCGGCGGCGGTCAAGGGTCAGGTTCAGATTCGGCTGGCCAAAATCGCGGAGAAGCTTGACATCGTGCATTCCCGGAATCGCCGACATGACCTCCGTGACTTCTTCACCCTTTTCTTCCAGGGTCTTCAGGTCATCGCCAAAAATCTTGAGCGCCAGTGAGCCCTTGGTGCCCGTCATGGTCTCTCCCACATTGTCTTCAATGGGCTGAGAGAAGTTCCAGATAGCGCCCGGATACTTTTCCACCGCGCGGTTCATGGCCGCGATCAGTTCCTCCTTGCTCTTGTGAAATACCGGGCGCCATTGGTCGTGTGGCTTCAGGTCGATGAAATATTCGGTATTTCCGAAGCCCCCGGTGTCCGTACCGTCGTCGGGGCGACCGACCTCCGACACGACTTTGGTGACTTCCGGGAACGAGGCGAAGACGTAGCGGCAGTGGTTGGTGAATTCTTCGCCCTCCGACAGGCTGGTGCTATTGGCCAGGGTGCCGCGCGCCCAGATGGCGCCTTCGTCCAGGTGAGGCAGGAACTCTGCCCCGATCACGCCGCCGAAGCCCAAATAAATGGTCCCCGTTAAGGCGATCCCCGCCACCACAATCACCACCCACCGGTGCTCGATGGCCCAGCGCAGCCGCCGGCGGTAAAGGCCCGTCAAATAGTCCATCACCAGGTTGCGCCGCTCCTCGACGCCATGGCGAAAGAACATGGCCGCCAGCACCGGTGCGATGAGAATTGAAAAGGTCATGGCCCCGAGCAGCGCGAGGGCCACCGTCCAGGCCATGGGCCGAAACAATCTTCCCTCGACCCGCTGCAGGGTGAAAATCGGCAGATAGGCAGTGATGATGATGGCGATGGCGTAAAACACCGGCCTTTGCACTTCATGGCAAGCCTCGCGAATGATCTCCGCCGCGGTCTTCGGAACGCCGGCCAGGGTTTTGCGGCGGCTGCGACTGAGATGCCGGATAATGTTTTCCACCATCACCACCGCGCCGTCCACCACCATGCCGAAATCAAGCGCCCCCAGGGAGAGAAGGTTGGCCGGAATGCTGCTCAGATTCAGGAAAATGGAGGCAAAGAGCAGAGAGAATGGAATGGTGAGCGCCACGATGATCGCGGCGCGGGCGTTGAGCAGAAACAGGAACAGGATGACGGTAACCAGAATCATGCCTTCCGTGAGGTTGTGCATCACCGTGTGCAAGGTGAAGTGCAGCAGGTCGCTCCGGTCCAGCATGGGCACGACTTTCACGCCGGGAGGCAAGAGGCCGTTATTGAGTTCATCTACTTTCTTATGTATGGCTTCGAGCGTGGGTTCCTCTTCCGCCCCCTTGCGCATCAGCACTGCGCCCTGAATGACATCCGGTTCGTCGATAATTCGCCCATCCTCCAGGTGGTTGGCTCGCGCCATGTGGCCCAGGCGGATTTTCGGCGCCTGGGTTACTTCCGCAATGTCTTTCACCCGCAGGGCGGTTCCGTTTTGCGTCTTCAGAACGGTCTGTTCGATGTCCTGGGTGGTCCCGAAGAGGCCGAGGGCGCGCACGTTCATCTGCTGCATCCCGACTTCGACAAAGCTGCCGCCGGCATTGATATTGTTGTTGGCGAGCTGCTGTTCCACCTGCCCGATGCTCAATCCGTAGGAGACAAGCTTGCTGGGATCGACGCGGACCTGGTACTCCCGCACCGTTCCGCCAAAATCCGAGACATCCACCACGTTGGGAACGGATTTGAACTGCTTGAGCAGAACCCAGTCTTCAATTGAGCGGAGTTCCATCAGGTCATAGCGGGGATTTGTACTTCTTAAGGTGTACCAGTAGATCTGGCCGGTGGTGCTCCAGTCCGTACCGATCTGCGGCGAAAGATTCTGTCCGGGAGGAAGATTGACTTGCGTGAGCCGTTCCAGAACCTTTTGCCGGTTCCAGTCGTTCACGGAACTATCGTCAAAGATCATGATGACAAACGACAGGCCGAAAATGGACTCGGAGCGCAGATACGTCATGTGCGGCATGCCGGCCATTTGGATTTCGATGGGGATCGTGACCTGCTGTTCCACCTCTTCGGCCGACCGCCCTGGCCACTGGGTAATGACCGTCACATAGTTGTCGGCGATGTCCGGGTAGGCTTCCACGGGCAGATTGTGAAAGGAGATCATGCCCCAACCCGCCAACAATGCGGCCACGGCCAGAACCACGAATTTATTGTTTAGGGCAAAATCGACAAGAGCACGAATCATCGGTTGTCCTTCGTCGCCGTCCTTGGTCCTTTGTCCTTGGCCCTTCGTCCCTGGTCATTGGCCATTTGTGCGCACTCGTAGCACTGGTAGCCACGCGTCGTGGCATGGCCATCCTGGCCATGTCCGGTCACGGGCAGGATGCCCGTGCCACAGCGGGCGGGACGCCCGCGCTTCAGATGGCAGCCACGGTCAGTGTCGTTCTGACCGTGGCTCATTCCCTCGATGCCGCACCTCGGTTGCATTTTTTCGGCGCCGGCGCGTCTAACAACGATCGCCTTCACGCACATTTGAAAAGCCCACGGTCAAAAAAGCATTGACCGTGGCTACCCACGCGTCGTGGCATGGCCATCCTGGCCATGTCCGGTCACGGGCAGGATGCCCGTGCCACAGCGGGCGGGACGCCCGCGCTACAACCCTGCCCACTGGCATCCACTCACGACATCCAACAAACCAAGGACAAGGCACTAAGGACGCTTTTCATTGTCCTAGCACATGGTCCAGGACCAGGGCGTTGGTCACCACCGGTTGGCCGGGCTGGAGCCCCGACTTGACCTCCTGCAGCTTCAAATTGTCCGGCATCAGGGCCCCGCTCACGATTTCCACGCGGCGGAACCTGCCGCCCGCTCCCGGCGTGTACACGAAATCGCGATCGTGCATGTGCAGGATGGCAGAGGCGGGGACAATCGTGTGCATCTCCACGGTCTGCCCGCGGAAGGTGGCGGTCACAAACATGCCGATGCGCATTAACCCCGGGTTAGGCACCTCGATGCGAACCTTGGCGGTACGAATACTTGGGTCGAGAATGGCGCCCAGGTTACTCACCGTGCCCCTGAAGGTTCGGTCCGGATAAGCGTTCAAATGAATATCCGCGCTGTCGCCCAGACGGACCATAGCCAGATCGTTTTCGTACACGTCGCAGATGATCCAGACGGTGGACAGATCGGAAATTGTAAAGGGGCTGGTGCCCAGCGCCTGCACCCCCGCCGCGTTGGTGACCTCCTGATCGGTAATCACGCCGGAGACGGGCGCCTTGATATCGACGATCGTGTTGTAGTGGTTCGGGTCATTGCCGAGCAGGCGGAGGTGCTCCGCCGTAGTTTCCAGGTCAACCTTGGCCTTGGCCTCGGCATCCTGGGCGACCTCCAGATCGGCCTTGGACTCCGCCCCATGCTCGTAGAGGTCCTGGATGCGTTCCAATTGCGCGCGGGCCAGGGCTTCATCCGCCACCGCATGATGGTAATCGGAAAACCCCCCGGTGACATCGTCGCTGCGCACACGCAGCAGCAACTGGCCTTTCTGTACCGTGTCGCCGAGCCGTGCGTAAATTCCCACCACCCGCCCGGAGGCCAGGGAGACAACCGGCACGTTGCGAGCGATGTCCGGATTCACCACGCCCGTAACCACCAACTCCGAAGCTGCCTGGCGAGCCGTAGCGGCAGCGGTAGGGAACTGCTCGGGATGGTCAACCGTAAACAGACCGGGGTCCGCCGACACCACCACCTGGGCCGCAGGAGGTGCCTCCGCCGCCTGATCCCCTTGGGCATCCTTGCAGGAGGTTTGGGTGAGCAGAAAACACGATGAAACCAGCAGAAGGCAAAGTTCCGGGGTTTTGCTGTTCATAATTGTGTCCCTTCTCCTTCGTTGAGCTTCCGGCCCGCGCGCGTGCCCCCGGATGCCGCACGCGAAGCTCTGTAGCGCGGGTGTCCTCACCCGCGATTGTGTTTATTCCTGGGTCCATACGACGCGGGTGGGGACACCCGCGCTACAATTGTTCCCGAGGCGCCGCCGAATCAGAACTTCACCATAACGCCGGCGCTCACCACGTCCTGGCTCCGGCGAAGATCCGGGAACCAGACGCTGCCCAAACCACCACCGCAGTTCGCCTCCGCAGTGGCGAGGTCCGATGAACCGGCGGAGCCGCCGCCGCTGCACACGTAGTAATTGGGAGACGCGGTATTTCCACCCGGCGGCGTAATTCCCCCGCGGCCTGTGAAATATGGGATATCCGAATGGCGGTGCCCCGCTTCCAGCCACCAGGTGATGTATTGTTTGGGCATCCACTGGAAGGTGAGCGTGGTATCCCACATGTGGGCCGCTTGGCCGGGATTCTCAGTGAAGTATGGCGAACCCGAAATGGCGTCTGCTCCATTGATGGGCGGGAGGAGCGTCAGGTAGCGGCCGGGGTTGCTCATTTTGCCGCCACCATAGGTGATGGCGTACTTATCGTGTCCCCACCAAACCCGGTTGTAAAGCATCCATCCCGCAAACGCATCCTTGGTGGCGCCGCCGGTGCACCGGAAACCGGGCCCGTATTGACAGCCCAAATCGCCCGTAAAGGAGAATGCCGCCTTGGTGATCCCATTGCTCTTCGGGCGATTGTAATATCTCACCTCGATGCTATCGTCGGTGTGGATGCGCTGGACTTGCGGCAGTCCCAGGTTATCTTGCCCGTAGCCATATTGGTTCAAGACCATCGAAAGCCATTCGGTCGGGCGGTACAAGATCTGCCCGCCCAGACCCATGTGGCCGTTGTAGCGGTTATACGATTGCCACCCGTTAATGAGCCAGGGTTCAATCTTCAACTTGCTCGTGGGAAACCACTGGACGCGCAGGCCATTGAAGAACCACGGTGTGTTGGACGACACATAAGACGGTTGATAGGCCCAGTTATCGAAGTTGTAGTAGCTGAACAGGCCAATGTAAGAGACGAAGATTCCCGCATCGACGTTCAGGCCGTGGTTGACGTTGAAGTGATACCCGCCGTAGGCTTCCGAAACATACTTATAGGCCCCACGGACATCCCATTGGCCCACTCCGGCGCTGGCATCATTGCGCGGGGTAGTGGTGGCGAATAAACCGTTCATGGTCAGGATGCGGCCGCGCACGTTCTGCCAATGGAAGTCGCCGCCCACGCTGATCTGCTCCACTTGAACTTCGCCGGACCGGAACGATTCCGTGGCGCCGCCTATAGTGTGATCGATGGGTTGGTTAAAATCCTCCATGAAGTGCGTATCGAAGCGAATCTCGGGAGTGAAGAATTTCGTGTCCAGCACGGTGTCCTTGTTGCGTGGCGTCCCATTGAGCCAGGTGAAGTCGGCCCAGCTATATACGTTCACGCTCTTGGGATCGGGAGTGGAATCGGGGGCTTCGAGCGCTTCCGGGAGGACGTGCTGGGCCGGCGCCACCGGCGAAGCTCCCTGCGCCGCCTTGGCCTCCACTATCTCTTGCCCATTGGGCAGGATGGCAGGCGCCGAAGCCTTTTCCGCTGGCTTGATTCCAATCGCCCCCTCGAGCGAAGCCAGTAAGACATGCTTCGGGGGTGCGGCGGTCGACGTGCTCTTCGGGTTGGCGGCAACTATGGGTGCCGGTAGGGCTGCGGCAACGGTCGTTGTGCTGGCGCTCACCGGTGGGACCGCCGGAGCGGGCGGAATGGGAGTGGCTGCCGCGACTGCTTCATTGTTGTTTACAGGTGCCGCAACCGGCGGCCGTACGCTTGCGGTTTCATTGGCCGCTTTTGCCGCCTTGGCTTCCATGGCCTCCAGACGCTGTTCCAATCGGTCCAGGCGTTCGAGCAGCATTCTTTCCCGGTCCGTTAAGGGAGCCTCCGCCGGGGCGGCATTGCCCATAGGAGAACGCAAATCTGCGGTCAAGCGCGGGCTGGCTGCGCCTTCCCTGGGTGTCCTCGTTGATAGGGTTAGATCTACCCGCAAATCCTGTTGCGGCTCCAGGCTAACCGTCATCACCGGAGAACTGGCCAAGCCGTCTTTGCTGGCTTGGAGTTCATAATGCCCCGGCTTCATGTTCTCCACCCGGAAGCTCCCATGTTCGTCGCTTACCAGATTCCGGTCGCCACTGCCTTCCAGGCTGTGCATCTTTATCATCACCCCAGTGAGCGGAGCACCTTGAGAATCGCGGGTTACTCCGTGGAGATCACCAAACCCCGGTTCTGCGTGGCTGGCCGGAACATTCACCAAAAGCAGCCAAGCCGCCAGCACACCGGCTACCGCTGCCCACTTTAGGGATATCGGGCTGTTAGATCGGGCTTGCAAGGGGCGCAATTCAACCCCGCCGGAATACCTCATAAAAGCGTTCCTCCTAATCCAGGCATCATGATGTACAAATTATTGGGTAGCTCTCTCTACCCAAAGGCAGCATAAAACGAGAGGCATGAAGAATTCATAAATATGCCGTAAGGATTTCAGTAAGAGCGTTGATTCTTTTTATCGTTATCATAAGAAGGGAGATAGAGTGGCTTGGGGCCACGCGACGCTCCCCCCGTGAACACCCGACCCGTATAGGGGCGATAGCGTTCCAGCCGTGGTTCCGGGGGGTTGCCCTATTAGCACTGACGTAGAATTGAGGAATGACTTACTTGGGTCACCCACCCGAGTTGCCGAGGACATCTTGGAGTGCGGTAGCAGCAGCTACCGCCTTCCCGTCGGCGAACGGGTTTGATATGATGCAGCGGGTTGAGCCGCGTGGGCTCAGAGTGACGGCGGGCGGCGGGCCGGCCGTCTTTCGCAAACGACAATTTCGCATATCTTCCGGGCGGCTGACGGGCGCCCAGCCGGGAGGTGTCCCTGTCGCCACCGCTCAACCGAAAATCCGGTGGTGTCGCAGTTTGAATTCGTAGCGGCGAGTTTACCTCGCCATAGGCCGGCATAAAACCGACTCTTCGTCAAACTGCGACACAACCGAAAATCCCAGGGGAGGACAGCCTTATGCCTAAGCCGGTTATCATGACCCACGATGATTGGATGCGCGACACCACGGTGAAGAAGTGGCATGGCCAAAGCGACAAGACTCGCAGCGATGGTGCCGGGGGGCTGCAGCTTGTCGACCAGTACTTGCAGGCGTTTCACACCAACGCCACCCAGTGGCCGCAAATGCTGCGCCAACTGGAAGTCGTTCTTGACGCCTGGGTGGGGAGCAAGACGAAAACCGACGGCACCGTCAACACAATTCGCGACCACACGACCGTGCAGACCCTGGTCCGGCAGGTCAAAGCGGGGAGAAAGTTTCCCGACCCCCTGCCTTGGAACAGAACCTACCCGGGCTTATCCGTCGCCCAGGATCCCTTCGCGTTTGACTTTCCGGTTCCCGCTGATTTCTCCGGCAAGGTGGATAACGACCTGGGGGACCTGATTAGCAAGGATCGCGGCAAAGAGCTTCTGGCCGTGATTTCGAAAGCGTGTCAGGCGAAGGGGCATGAGGTGGTCATCCAGTATTTCACCCGGGGCAGCAGCAACTGCGCGCCAGTGAATGTGGCCATCACCAACGACTTCCGCCGCAATCTGAGCGAACCCGGTATCAACATGACGGAACTGATGGGGAACCGTGAGCTGGTGGCCTTAGGCAAGAAAGCCGGGACCCATGGGCCGGAGTTTATTCCTAATGCCGGCGCGAACTCCATTATTCGTTACGACCCGGATGACCCGGGATCGGGCGCTGAAAAGGGACGGCCCAGCTTCATCGCTCTCGCGCACGAATTGGTGCACGCCTATCATTTTGTAAACGGCATCTGCGCGCGTCAGCCCACCGGCGGGACCTCCGGAAACCAAGGCGGGGCGGAGGAAGAAATGCGAGCCGTGGGCGCTCGCGCCTACAAAGCTGACCCGCCGTCCGAAAACTGGATTCGCGACGAATGGACTTTGCCGGAGCGCACCAGCTATTCGGGAAACGATTTCAGCGAAACCACGGCCACGTTGTTTACATAGATTACAGACCTGTTCCCCGGAGGGGAACAATTTCATTAGCCGTAGGTGAAACCTACGGAGAGGAAGCCCCGAAGTTTGGGTTCCGACCCTGGAGGGGTCGAATATTTGACCCCTCCGGGGTCCACGGTTTCTCTCTTGCGATGACAAGCCGTAGGTTTCACCTTCAGCTAATGACATTCCTCCCCTTCGGGGAGGGTCAAGGAACCGCATGGACGTTTCAACCATCGACCTTCAGCTCGTGGATATCACCAGCGCACCTCCGCCCGCGGCCATTGCCGATGTACTTGCCAGAATGCAGGCCATTGACGCCCTGCTGCCTTCTGGCGACGGGCTGAAATGGTTCAATCTTCTTTATATGCGCGTCACCGAGAAGGTTGACAGCAGCCCTCCGGCCGGAGGCTGGGAGGACGCGGCGTGGCTCACGCGCCTTGATGTCGTCTTCGCCCAGTTCTATTTCACTGCCATTCGCAATTGGCTCAGCGATTCCGCCGGCGTTCCCAGTTCGTGGAAAGCGCTTTTCGAAGCGCGGTTCCGTCCGGGCGTGGAACGCATCCAGTGGGCGCTGGCGGGGATGAATGCGCACATCAATCACGACCTCGCGTTGGCGCTGATCGAGACCGACGCGGAGATGAACCTGCTCCCCACCAAGACGAGCCCCGAGCACGACGACTTTGAGCGCGTGAACGGACTCTTGGAAGCCACTCTTCCCGAGGCGTTAAAATTTCTGGCGGCGGGAATTCTCGGCGAATTGGCGCAGGACACCGGGAAAATCGGAAGGCTGCTGGCCATTTGGAACGTAAGCGCCGCGCGCAATCTGGCCTGGGACTTCGCCGACCACCTTCGGGGCCTCAGCGGGATTGCGCGCGATGCGGCTTTGGTGGCGCAGGACCAGTTGACCGGCACCCTGGGACGCAGCCTGCTGCTGGCGGTTTAGACGAGGCGCGGAACTGGCCGATCCCGTAACCAAAGTCAGTGCTGTTCTGACCGTGGCTACCATTATCCGCGTCTGGATAACGCCGTCATGTGGAAGTGCCACAGGCGTCCGACCCATGAACGAACACGGCCAGGAGAAGCTGTGAAAGAACCACGGTTGTAGCAGCCGTCTACGACCGCCGGATTTTGAAATCAACAACTTCGGCGGTCGTAGACCGCCGCTACAAATGGCCAATTCGATTTTTTCACAGCTT
>Ga0335085_10008215_pt1 | contig 15968 bp, 8 predicted proteins | sample Lox_Sample_45_FD_206712 | JGI IMG/M metagenome (GOLD analysis project Ga0335085, IMG submission 206712) | Soil microbial communities from Loxahatchee National Wildlife Refuge, Florida, United States - Lox_Sample_4.5 | ecosystem: Environmental > Terrestrial > Soil > Wetlands | place: USA: Florida...
GAGGGTTGCAGCGCCCGCGAGGGGTGCGGCGACAACAGAGTAAGTTCCCCACGCGTCGGCGCCAGAAACTGAGTAAGGTTCGGGTTGAGGTCGCGCAATGCATCAGAATACTAAAGTGAACAGTATTTGGCTTCAGCCCCGCCCTTTCCGAATCCTGCGAATTGAGCCTGAGTGTCGTCATGCGACTCGTTCCAATCGGCTTGCCAGCGGCCTCTCAGCAACAAGGTGCTCGACTTTCTCCCAATGATGACGTCCGGCGAGAAAGCGCACGACGCCCTGAAAGCGGTACCACAGGGTGAGCTGGCGATAGCCGAGATTTTCGACGAGCGCGTAGAACAGAAGAATCGCGAGGCTGCGCGTGCTGCGGTAACGGCGGTGAGTCATCTCCTCCAGCACGACGGCACTGACGGAGAGGACGCCCGCGGACGCCAGGCCCACGAGCACAACGGGAACCAGAAACCAGAGTCGCGAAGGATCGCAGCAGGCTAGGAGAAGGATGGCGACGTAGCCTAGCAGCTCCACGGCGGCGCCGAGCGCTTCCACCATCACCTGAAAGGGAAGGCTGACGAGCCCCAGAGTGCCAAACCTGGAGTTGAAGATCATGCGCCGGTGCTTCCAGAGTGTTTGGCAGAGACCGAGCTGCCAGCGCCGCCGCTGGCGCTCCAGCATGCGGTGATTATGCGGGCAGTAGGCCCAGCAGACCGGATTGGAGGTGAAGTTCGTTCGCAGAATCCGGCCCTGATCGGCGGCCCAGCGGCGCAGGCGAACCACAAGTTCCATGTCTTCCGTGACCGTGTCGCTGAGGAAACCACCGGCTTCCAGCACGGTTTCCCGATGGAAGAGGGCAAAGGCTCCCGAGACAATCACCGTGCCACCCAACAGATCCCACGCGGTGCGGCCGAAAAGGAAGCTGCGCAGATACTCGACCACCTGGAAGCGTTGGAGCGCGCCGTGAGGGACATCCACCTTCACCACCTGGCCGTCTTTGACGTCGCAGCCGTCCAGAACGCGCACAATTCCGCCACTGACGGCGATGGGTTCCGGCGAATGAATCACAGGCCACATCAGCCGCAGCAGCGCGTCGCGTTCCAGGATGCAGTCGGAATCGAGGGTGCAAAAATACGGAGTGCGGCACATGTTGAGGCCCGCATTCAGCGCGTCCGGCTTGCCGCCGTTGTCTTTGCTGATGACGAGCAGGTTGGGATATTCCGCGCTCACGAAGAAGCTTCGAACGCGTCGACTCGGCAGACGCGGCCGCGAAATGAGAGCCGTCGGGGCCAGGTTGAAAGCGTCAATCAGGCGGTGAAGCGTGGTGTCGCTAGAACCGTCATCGACCACGCAGACCTGAAGTCCGGGATAGTCGGTCTTGAGGACCGACCGCACCGAATCCACAATGACTTTCTCCTCATCGCAGGCTGGGATGATGACGGTGACCGGCGGCGTGGCCGGCGATTGCCTCAACAAATGCAAACCCTCATAGGCGCGGCTACGTTTGTGCAGCCACACCGAAGCGATGGAGAGAAACATCAGCAGCGTGTAGACGCCATTGCCGGCGATGAAATACGCAGCCAGGACGACGAAATAGGCGTTCACTACGTTGTGAACTAGAGCGAGCACACCTGGGATCAAGTTATGCATCGATGCGTCCTTACGAAACCTCGGCAGTGGCGGACTCGACCGGTTGAGATTCGTTTACGGGCCAGGTTTGCTCCACCGGCGCTGGACCGCCCCATTGACGCACGAACAGTTCGACGTGTGCGTTCGGAGTGTGCGTCAGCTCCCGTGCCAACGCCCGCAGCTTTTCCGGCGGCACGTTTTGCAAGACCGGAAGCAGGACGTCGCCGAAGCCTCGTGCTACCATTTCCTCCACGAAGTGTGTTTCAAGTTTTCGCCCAGGTTCACCGTACGCTGCAAGAATGGGGAGGAGAAGGCCGGCGCGCTCGACCTCTTCGATCACCTGCTCCTGGCTGTAGCGGTCACAGGTTTCGAGGAAGTGCTCGAACAGTTTCTGCAGACCGGAGCGTCCTCCCGCAACTAACGTTTGAGCCGCCGCTTCGCGCACCCTCCAGTTGGGATCGGTGAGCCGCTGGCTCGCAAGCGAGAGCGGAGCGAATCTTTGGTGACGGAGTGCGCGTACGGCGTGCAGTCTTACGAACCACGCGGGATCGCCCAAGAGAGCCGCAAGAACCGGCATGGCGCGGGCGGGCTCTAAACGGGCAACGATGCTGGCCGCGCGCGCCCGTACGTCCGAGTCCTCGTCCTCCGCCAGACGAGTGAGGAAGATGTCTGCTAGCTGAGGCGCAAGGCGACTGGAGTCACAGCCACTCGAGTGGCTTTCAGACGATTCGCGTTGGACCATGAGTGCCACCACGTCGCTGGCCAGAAATCGCACCCGCGGGTGAGAGTGTTCCAGCAGTCGCCGCAGGGCCACGGCCTGAGAAATGGGGAAGCTCGCGAGAGCCATCTTCAGAGACCGTACCGAGATTGTCGGCGTTGAATCCTGCGCGGCAGCTTCCAAACGGTCTGCGAGCGCGGTGAAGCTCTCGGGCTCCCGAATACTGGCGAGGCTGCGGGCCGCCGCGAATCGAACGGCACCGTTCGGATCGTCGAGGGCCTCCACGAGAAGGGGCCAGCTCGGCTGATGGTGAATAATCCCCAGGTTCTCGGCCGCCTCGGCGCGCAGGACAAAGCTGAAGGGGTTCACTTTTCGGCCGGAGTTGCGAGTGTCAGCTAACGTGCGGCGCCACTGCGCGACGAGTCCGAGATCCTCGCACACCGCCTTCAGGACTGCAGCGCGTGCGGGTGGCAGGTTTTTGTCCGTCGTCAAAATGGCCTTGAGCGCCGCGCGAACTTGCGCCGCGGGACGCTTGCGAAGCTGGACGAGCGCATCCGGGTACTCAATGGTTGCGGTTATCAGGCCGCCGATGAGTTCGTGGCAGAGGGTGCGCGTTTCCTCATTGCACACGGATTTCAGATTCCCTCGGGCGCGGCGGGCGACGACGAACAGAATCAGTGCGGCCAACAGTGCGGAGAGGCCCGTGACCAGCGGCCACGCGGCTTCCACGACGACACTTTCAAATGTGCTCATGCTCTCCGTAACCCTCCGGATGAGGAGGTTCTAATGCCGTGACTGAAGTGTCGAGCCGTCGGAGAAGCCTTACTCCAACTGATGTACAGAGTTACGACTCCGCGGTTGAGCCACATGGCCCCCGATAATGCTGGTTGCAAGCGCAGGTCCTTTGGCGGTCTAAAGAACTTCTTAGAAGAGCCGGCCTCGTTGACTTGGCGGGATTGTGTTCACTAGGATAAAACTATGTTATCGGCTGGTCGTTGCGGACAGTTGAGCGCTGGCGGGGTGGCTCAGTGGTAGAGCGAGGGTCTCATAATCCCTAGGTCGGGAGTTCGATTCTCCCCCCCGCTACCAGTTTCAGCAGGCATGCAAAGATTACTAACGAGGCTTCGCCTCAGACCGACGAGCGTGTTATTCTTGCACCCGAACACCTGCACCCGGCGTCTGCGACGCACGTAAGCGCCCACTCTTAGCGGCACCATGAACCGCGCTTCGCGCGCGGTATTCGGCTTTCCGACTTCGGGACCGAGCCCAACAAGGCAACGGCCGCTCCTGGCAACTCCTGCGTCGCCGCCTGTACCCGGCTTTGGGCGCGCGCAAGTTAAAGGCGCACGCCACCGTGGATTTGTGCGTCATTTCCAAAACTTGACTCATTTACAACAAGTTTTCACATTCAAGCCTTCTAGTGTCATGTTCTACGCGATTGTTGACAAGATAACCCCCTCACCCCCGGCCTCTCTCCCCCCAGGGAGCGAGGGAGTACGCCTTGGGACTTAGGACATCAAACGAACTCCCCTCGCCCCCTGAGGGGAGAGGGGCCGGGGGTGAGGGGGTTATCAAAAATTAGACAGGACACCACATCACCGGGACTCGTCCTCCACCTCGATGGCATTGATGCAGGCGTAGTCCCGCACGGGAACGAAGCTGAAGTTCAGCTTACCCTCGGCGTCGGGCTCGAGTCCGTGAAAAGTCTTGTCGAGGGCGCGGCCCGCTCCCCCGGCTTCTTTGAAGATGTCGAAGTTTTTCAGGAGCGTCCGCCCATTGAAATAGACATCAAAAACTCTGCTTCCCTCTCCGCCCTGGGGCGAGCCGCTCATGTCGGGGAGCGAAATAGGCCGCTGATTGTCCGTTCCCCAATACGTCTCGGCAAAGTGCAGGGTTACCCCGTACTTCCCGGGCGGCACGGGTATCGCGTAGCTGAAATGGCCGAATCGCTCGCCCACGTAGAGATCAGGGTCCTGAGTGTCGCTCACCGGAGTGCGGTGCAGGTGGGTAGCAAACTGTCCGCCGCTGGCATAGCGGTCATGCTCCCACACACTGCCGTCGCGGGCGTTGTACGAGTTCGGCTGAGCCACAATCCGAATGGGGTTTATCTTGCCCTGCGGGGCAGGCTCCAGCTCGATCGCCGTCAAGATCGGTGCATCAATCAGTGGCGTAAACTTCAGATGCAGCTTGCCATCCTCGGCCGGCTGCACGTCCTTGAACACCCGGACATCCGCGATGTTGTTGCCTCCGGCATCCTTAATAATGTCGAAGAGGTGCAACAACGGCGCGCCGTTCATGCTCACGTCAAACAGACGGCTGGTTTCACCCCCGCCCGAGAGGGTGTCCGGACCGTAATGGGTCTCCACGAAGTAAAGACTCAACTCGTAGTTGCCCGGTCTCAAAGGAATATCGTAGGAAAACTGACCGGACCGAAAAGTTTGAAACATCTCGGGGTCAAGGGTGCGGGCTATATACTGGCGCGGCATCGCCATGCCCTCGCCACCCGTAAAATAACGATCACCCTCCCACCGGTTGCCCTCGCGGTCGGTATAGGTTCCTTTCAGGTAGCCGGCCAGAATCCGGACGGCCCCGTCCGGAGTCGGCGTGACAACCTGCGCGCCTGCCACAGGGTTTACGGCGCGAGTTGGACCCTCAACCCCAACAAACGATGGCCTCTTGAGCGCCAGAAAGGCTGCAACCACCAAGAGAAGAGCGCCAGCCATGAACGTCCAGCGATAGCGTCCAAAGACCCTTTGGCGAAGCGGCACCCCAGCCGCTGGCTGTCCGTTCCGCCCACGCTCATAAGGCGATACGGCATTCTCGACCGCAGCGGCCCCGTTGCCTTGCGCAACGGTCCCGGATTGCTCCCGCGTCACAAAGCGGGGCACATATTGACCCTGATCGATGACGATGTGGAAAGCGTGTCCGGCGCCCTCGGATTCGTAATACTCCCTAAGCTTCCGGCGAAGCCGGTATACTTCCACCCGCACAATAGCGTCCGTGCTCTGATCGAATTCCGCCGGCCTGCCGAGGACCTCCGTCGCCAGGTTGTATTCCTTGATTTGGTGGGCGCGTCCGCTAAAGTACTCGTTGCAGATGTAATCGAGGATCATCGCCTGGCGGGATGCCTTCACGAAGATTCCAGAAGCCAGAACAGCTTCTAACTCCGCCTTTTCGCCTTGGTGAGTCGTTGAAACGGACACTGTACGGCCACGACCTAAACGTGCTCAAGCATACCACAGCAAGTGTAACCGTTACAAGCTGTCGCGTACGTTACTGATTTAAAGCTGTTTACAATGTGTAACCGGAATATCGACGAAGTGTAACCGGTGTAACGTTGCGCTCTCTAGTAGGAACGCACTATAAGTTCAACCCGCGCGAGTGCCGGAGCTCTCGCGCCCTTCGTAAGTTACACAATTGCCGGGTTTGATCACTGAGATTCATTGCTAATTTTTCGTCGGGTAGGCGTTCTGGGGTTGTGGCTGTCTTAGGGGCATGGTAGGTGAGTAAGCTTGCCCCGTTGGTGAGGTCCGAGCGTTCCCAAGCGCAGGGGTGTGGTTGCGCTTGGCAGTGGACTTTACTGTAGCCTCCAGGTGGCCTTCGGTCGGGAGTGCGTCTGGAGTCTAGGCACGCTTGGACGCATAAGAATAACTAATGGTTAATATCGAGAGTTCATGTGGATCGAGAGAAAGTCAATGAAAGTCGGCGTTGGCGGCCAAGGTAGGGCCATGTCTGCGTCGGACAGCAATCAAAAGGGAGGACTTCGCTATGAAGCGTAGTTTGATTCTGTTGGCGACGGCTCTTTTGACCGTCTGCATCAGTGGTTTTGCGCAGGACACCGCTTATATGAATGGCACGGTGACTGACAAGACGGGCGCCGCCATTCCGGGCGCCAAGATCACGGTTTCAAACCCTGACAAGGGGTTTACCCGCGATCTCGTCAGTAACTCGGCAGGCTTTTATTCCATTTCGGCGATTCCCATCGGGAATTACATCGTTACTGCCGAAGCGCCCGGCTTCCAGAAGTTGGTACAGTCCGGCATTACCTTGCAGGTTGGACAGCACCAGAGGGTCGATTTGCAGTTGACGGTCGGCCAAGTCACGCAGGAAGTGACCGTGACCGGTAATCTGCCCAAGGTGCAAACTGAGAGCGGCACCGTTTCGTCGGTCATCACCAATCAGCAGATCCAGAATTTGGACCTGAACGGGCGGAACTGGGTATCGCTAGCCCTGCTGGTGCCTGGAGCCGTTCCAGATAACGGGCTGAACACTTCGTCGGTGGGAGTCAACGGAAACAACAGCATTTCATTCAACGGCAACAGAATGCAGTACGCCAACTGGGAAATCGACGGTGGCAACAACACGGACGAGGGGTCGGCCTCCACATTTAACACCTACCCCAGCCTCGACACCATCGCTGAGTTCCGCATCTCCACGTCGAACTACGGCGCCGAGATGGGGAAGCATGCGGGCGCCAACATTGAGCTGGCCACGAAGTCCGGCACCAAAGACTTCCACGGTACTGCGTTTGAGTACGTCCGCAACGACGCCTTTGACGCCAACAGCTTCTTCACTAATCGCTCGTCCATCGGCAGCGTCGCGCCGAAAAACCCTCTGAAGTGGAATGACTGGGGTTACAACATCGGCGGTCCAATCTACATCCCCGGCCACTACAATACAGACAAGTCCAAGACCTTTTTCTTCTGGTCCGAGAACTGGCGCCGCTACCGCCAGGGAGTGGTGATTGGCCCTGTCGGCGTCCCCACTCAACAGATGCGGAACGGCGACTTTTCGCAGTGCGACCCCAAGGCAGCCGATTACGACAAGAACATTGCCACCAGTTGTACCCTGCCGACTCTGGGCGGCACCACCTATGACAACGTGCAAAGCATGCCGGGCTTTGACGCCACAGCCTTCGCAAACGCTAAGGTTCTCATGGATGCGTACGTTCCGCTACCTAACAGCGGGCCCTTTAACTACAGCGCCGCTCCAGGATCGCCTGTAAACTGGCGCCAGGAGCAAATCCGCATCGACCAGAATATCAGCGACAAGACGCAGGTGTTCTTCCGCTATACGCAAGATACATGGGATCAAATCCAGGTTCCGGCGCTCTGGCAATGGGCCAGCTACGACACCATCAAGACGAACTTCGAAGGTCCCGGTGAAAGCGCGGTGTTCCACGTTACGCACACCTTTAAGCCAACTCTGGAAAATGAGTTCGTAGCGGCTTACACCACCGATCACATTCTGCTGTATCCGCTGTCAGGCGGCACGGCGCCGGCGACTTCCATCAACCGGCCGAGCGGCTTCGCGATGTCGCACCTCTTTTCGGCCAATAGCGGCAACCCGTTGCTGCCCGCGCTTGAGATCTGCGGCGGTGCAGGCGCCACTTGCATGAACGAGGACGCCGGCAACACGCCTTGGTTCAACTCCAACCCCATCATCACCTGGAAGGACAACTTGGCATGGGTCCACGGCAGCCACACAACCAAGTTCGGCGTCTACGTGGAGAACTACCGGAAAAACGAGCAGTTCGGAACTGACACCCAGGGGCAGCTCTTTAGCGGGGCTTCCGGCTCACTGACCACCAAGAATGCCATCGCCGATCTGATGCTGGGCCGCATCCCTCAATACACCGAGGGCACCCAGCTTTTCAACGGCACGGCCGTCGGCGGTTACGCCAAGGGCCACTGGCAGATGACAGACACCGAGCCCTACATCCAGGATGACTGGAAGGTGAATTCCCATTTCACGCTGAATCTGGGCTTACGCTATTACTTCTACACCCGGATTCACGACGTTTCGCGGCCCACCGTCGATTCCGGCTTTTTCCCGAACATGTATAGCGTGGCGGCTCAGGATCCGCTCGACAGCTCGGGTGCCTACGTGTTTCCTGCAACCGGCGCCACGCAGGCCGATTACGGCAACGGACTGGTAGAGTGCGGCCACAACGGCATTCCGAACGGTTGCCAGCTTCGCAACACGGGAAAGAATTTTGCCCCGCGCATTGGCTTTGCTTGGGATCCGAAGGGCGACGGCAAGATGTCGATCCGCGGCGGCTACGGCATCTACTACGAATCGGGTAACGGCAACGAAGCCCAAACCGAGGGTGGCGAAGGAAATCCTCCTGTCGCTCCGGCGGTGTCCGCCTACAACATCCTGGGATATGGCTCCATCGCTCCCAGTGGGCTCCTGGTCCCTGGTCCCACAAGTTTTACCTCCATTCCCTACAGCCAGCCTTGGCCAAGCGTGCAGCAGTACAACCTGACCGTCGAGCGCGAATTGCCCGCCAACACTCTGGTGAGCATCGCTTACGTCGGCGCGCTCGGGCGGCACTTGGCCCGCGCGCAGGACATCAATCAAGTCAATCCAGCAAACGTCTCCGGCACGCTCAACGCGCCCGGGCTGGCCGGCCAGACCTATACGAACGGAGGCGCCTGCGATGCGTCAGGAAACTGTACGAACGTCCAGAACATCCTGATTTATCAGGCCGAGCCTGAGGTTTTCTTCAGGCCCTATCAGGGTTACAACGCGATTACCATGAAGCAGAATACCGCAGTTTCAAGCTACAACGCCTTGCAGACGAGCCTGCGTCACTCCTTCTCGCACGGTCTTACTCTGCAGGCGGCGTATACGTGGTCGCACGCCATTGATGACTCCACCAGCACCTATCTCGAGACTTCAGGAGCCATTAATGACTACAACCTGTCTCGCTGGAAGGGTACCGGAGACCTAAACCGCTTCCAGGTGTTCCAGGCCAACTTCATTTACGCCCTGCCGTTCTTCAAGAATGCCGGGAACGCATTTGCGCGGCAGGCGCTGGGGGGCTGGCAGGTGAGTAGCATCATCAGCTTCTTCGGTGGCGAGCCTGCTGATTTCAACTGCGGCGTTAACGGCTACTCGACAGGCCTAGGTGGGGGCAGCTACCGCTGCAACACCGTCGGAAAGGTGGCGCCCACAAAGGGAACCTTCAACGATCCCACTTACGGACCTACGATGCAGTGGTGGAATCCGGCGACGGTGACGCAACCGGAGCTAAGCCAGCTTTACGCCAACGGCGAAGCTTGCATGTTCGGTTGTATGGGCCGCAATATCCTCACCGGTCCTGGCCGCAACAACTGGGATATGGCGCTGGAGAAGAACTTCACTATGCCTTGGTTTAAGGGTGAGCACTCCACCCTGCAGTTCCGCCTCGAAACCTTCAACACTTTCAACCATACGCAGTACCAGTACGCGAACACGGGCTGCAGCGGGAACAACACCTTCGGAGAGTCGTGCGCTGACAACACGACCTCTCCTGGGGAAGTGAACAGTACATGGGCTCCTCGCCAGGTGCAACTCGGCATGAAATTCATGTTCTAAGCAGCACTCCCCTAACGGGGCTGTTGGGTGTTCGATCTGGGCGCAACGAACGGACCGGCGGGTCCATTCGTTGCGCCCAGTCGTTTTGTAGGGGCGCCCCTTGTGGGCGCCCAATGGCCCCAAATGGGTTTTGTCGCCTGAAGACGGCGGCCACAAGGTACGCCCTTATGAATTTACTTGACAGTAATCATCCAGGTGTCGTACAAGAATCAGCAGAAGGGTTGGGTTGGTTTTGATTGCTCGTCCGGTGGGCCTGCAAAAAATCGGCGGTATATCCCACGATGTTGTTGATAACAAGCAACTTAAAAATGGACATTGGGGATATCCCACGATGTCTATGAAAACAAAAGGCTTAAAAATTGGCTTTTAGGGATATCCCACGATATTAATGATAATAAGGTACTTATATCATCGTCCGCCCTCATAAGAGCGCTGAGAGCTGGAGACCGTAGAAAGACCATCGCCACCGCTGGCGGTCGACGCCACGACCCATTTTAACTTCCACGATCCGCGCGTTCGGGGTGGGGTGCAGGGGCGCCCCTGTCGGGTACCAGATTTGAATCCGGGGCACACAGCTTGGAATTGGGTTGGGCGGGCGGGCCGGACATGGGGCAGGCACAAGGCCTGCCCCTACGCTCGAGAAGTGTTAATCTAAGGTTGGAGGAACCTTGAGATGGCCAACCGAGACAGTCAGCAAGAGCTTCTGAAGGCGTTCCAGAAGCTTAGTCCGGAGCAGCGGGGCACGGTACTGGCATTATCACATGCTCTGGCAGAACCCAGTGTGGCCGGCGGACCCGATTTCGACTCAAGTACGCGGCCCATTGAAGTGGTCCTGGCAGAACTTGCTAGTGAGGTTCCCGACAGTGAGTGGAGCAAGCTCCCTCGCGACTTGACCGACAACCTCGATCATTACTTGTATGCAATTCCCAAAGCCGGCCTGCTGGCGTGATTTCGTATGTCGGATCTCCTTCCAAGCGCAGTCATTCCCGCGAAGGCGGGAATCCACTTTTTCGACATCGTGTTTTCAAAGGTTTACGCACTGGATTCCCGCCTTCGCGGGAATGACTGCGTCCAGACGTCCTCAAATGACACCAGTACCGGGGCAAGGCGGCGCCTAGGCGCCTTGCTTCCCGTCTTGCTTCTCTCGGTTGTGGCATCCGCCCAGAATCCAGCCGCCAGGCCCTCTGACCAGGAGTTGCGCGCCGCCTTCGGAAAGGCCCAGGCGGCCCTCCAGAGCAAGGACTACGCCGCTGCCGAGCGCGAGTTTAAAGACTTCCTCAAGCTCGATCCCAACAACCCGGCGGGCTACACCAATCTCGGCGTCGTTTACATTCGTACGAAGCGGTACAGCGACGCCATTCAGGCGCTGGAAATCGCCCGCAAGCTTGACCCGGACATGTTAGGCATCGATCTGAACTTGGGTCTCGCCTACTACCGTCAGCAGGACTTCAAGCAGGCGATCCCTTATTTCACTCACTTCGTGACAGCCCAACCCGACAGCCTGCAGGCACGTTACCTCTTGGGCATGTGCCATTTCATGCTGCGGGATTACGGTCCGGCGGTGGCCGCTCTCGAGCCCCTTTACGACCAGGAGCAGGATGATCTCGATTACCTCTACGTGATGGGCATCGCCTACGGACAGCTCAAGCGCAATGATGAGTCGAAGAAAGCCTTCAGCCAGTTGGTGCGGGCGGGCGGTGATGCCCCACACTTGCACCTGCTGCTCGGCAAGGCCTACCTTGACCTTTACGAAAACGCCAAAGCGGAAGACGAGCTCAAGAAGGCAGTGGCGGGCGATCCCAGCCTGCCGTTCGCGCATTATGACCTGGGAGTGCTCTATCAGCGCCTGGGCCAGATGGACCAGGCAATCGCCGAGTACGAAAAAGAGATGCAGATCAGCCCCAACGAGCCTTGGAGTTACCAGAATCGCGGCACCATCTGGATTGAGGCTGGCAATGCTGAGAAGGCTATTCCTCTGTTCCAGAAGGCACTCGCGCTTGATTCGAAGCTGCCCGACTCACTATCGGGCTTGGGCAAGGCATACCTGCGCCAGGGCGACGTTCCGAAGTCGATTTCGTTCTTGCAGCAGGCCCTCACCCTCGCGCCCGACAGCGCCAACATTCACTATCAGCTCGGCCAGGCGTACCTGAAAGCAGGGCGGCGCGCCGAGGCGCAGAAGGAGTTCGCGCAGCAGCAGGAATTGCAGACCAAAGCGCGCGAAAAGCAAGCGCAGCAGATTTCGGGGCAACTTCCGGCGCCGGAGGGCCCCAAGAATTGATTTCAGAGGTCGGGGCGGCCCTTGTGCCGCCGGTAGGGGCGCAAGGCCTTGCGCCCCTACGAATCGAGTACCATTCATTCAGGCAAGGACGTAAGATAGTGCCAACCGGAGGTCTTTCGACAAGCCGGCAGAAAGCTTGGATCGCCCTGCTCGCCGGGTTTTGCGCTTCTTCGCTGAATGCGCCTTCGTCCGCCTTTACATTCGCCCACGCAACCAGTGCGCCCGCCACCGTACAGTTTTCTGACGTAACCAAGAAGGCGGGAATCGACTTCGTGCACTTCAAGGGCACGATGGGCACATCGACCATCCTGGAGGAAGCGGGTCCGGGCGTTTGCGCGGCCGACTACGACGGCGACGGCTATCAGGACCTTTACTTCGTAAACGGCCGCGACGTGTACAATCGCGGCATCAAGGCGCGCAACGCTCTTTACCATAACAACGGAGACGGGACGTTCACGGACGTCACCGATAAGGCCGGCGTACCCGGAAACGCCTACGGCCTCGGCTGCGTCTGGGGTGACTACGACAACGACGGCTTTCCTGACCTGTACGTGACTCAATATGGCAAGAATATTCTGTACCACAACAACGGCAACGGGACGTTTACCGATGTCACCGAGAAGGCGGGCGTGGACGGGATGGACTTCGGCACCATGTTCCACACGGGCGCCACATTCTTTGACTACGACCGCGACGGCCGGCTGGACCTCTATGTAGGCGGCTACGCCAGATTCTCGCCCGACAGCCGGCAGTACTGCACCACCGAGATCGCGGCGCGCTCGAGCTGCCCGCCCGCGGTCTATGGCGGCTCACCTGACGTGCTTTATCATAACAACGGCAACGGCACGTTTACCAACGTCACCAAGGCTGCGAACATCTATCAGCCCAAGGGCGTGAACCTTTCCGTGGGTGCGGCCGACTACGATGACGACGGATGGCCGGACCTGTTCGTAGCCAACGACGGCTTGGACGCCTACCTTTATCACAACAATCACAACGGCACCTTCACCAACATCGCGATGGAGTCCGGCGTTGCCCTCACCGCGGACGGGAACACGATGGCGGCCATGTGCATCTCGCTCGGCGACTTCAATAACGACGGGAATCTCGGGCTTTATATCTCCGACTTTCAGGGGGCTGGTGACCACCTGTGGCATTACAACGGCAAAGGCTCGTTCGACGAGGTCAGTGACGATGCGGGCATCACCCTGCCCACGAAGCGGGTGCTCAGCTTCGGCGGCGGCTTCTTCGACTATGACAATGACGGCTGGCTTGACCTGTTCATCGCCAACGGCCACGTTTACCCGGAGATTGACCACACCTCCACCGAGATCCGTTACAAAGAGATCAACTCGCTGTTTCACAACGAGCGCAACGGGAAGTTCACGGACGTGGCCGACATTTCGGGCGATGGCTTCGCCACACCGCATGCCGGACGTGGCGTGGCTTTTCTCGACTACGATAACGACGGCAACGTCGATTTGGTGGTGGCCAACAACGGTGACCCGCCGCTGCTGCTCCACAACGGCGGAGGCACCGGGAATCACTTTGTGAACTTCCGTCTGGTGGGCACGCGTAGCAATCGGGATGCGATGGGCGCCCGCGTCAAGCTTCGCTCAGGCGGGCTAACTCAGATCCGCGAGATCGCGGGCGGCGGCAGCTATCTGTCGCAAAGCGATCTTAGAGCCAACTTTGGTCTGGGAGCGCGCACCGTGGCGGAAGAAGTGGAGATCCGCTGGCCAAGCGGCATGCATCAGACGTTCCACAATGTTAAGGCCGACAAATTCTACCTGATCATAGAGGGTAAGGACCAGTTGCAACTGCAGCGGTTCGGCAAGGGACATTCGGCCCACGGACGATGATGAGTAGGGCGCTGCCGAATTTCGGGGTAGTGGGTCAATTCGACGTAGGGGCGGCCCTTGTGGCTGCCCGTTCCAAGGCAGCGCTGTTACCTGGGCGGCCACAAGGGCCGCCCTACGTCAATCCCAATTTCGGTCCTCCGTCCCAGCCTCACGGTGTTATGATCTGCGCATGTCACCTTCTCGTCGCGACTTTCTGATTTCAACCGCCGCCGCACTTTCTGCTTCACGGATCCTCGGCGCCAACGATCGTGTACAAGTGGGATTCATCGGCTACGGGCTGATCGGCGCACAGCACGTGCACGATTTCAAAAACCTCCGCGACGTAGACTTGGTTGCGCTCTCGGACGTCTACGAGCCCCGAATGCGCCAGGGCTGCGAAGCTTGCGGTTCCCGGGCCAAGGGCTACGGCGACTTTCGACGCCTACTCGACGATCAGGACGTCCAAGCTGTGGTTATCTCCACCCCTGACCACTGGCACGCGTTGCTCGCGATCATGGCCTGCGCTGCCGGGAAGGATGTCTATGTCGAAAAGCCTTTAACGCTCTTTGTGCGCGAGGGGCGATGGATGGTGACGGCGGCCAAGCGCTACCAGCGTGTAGTCCAGGTGGGCACCCAGCAGCGCAGCGGGCGCCACTACGCGGACGCCGTGGGGTTGCTACAAGGCGGCCACATCGGCAAGATTCATACCGTGCGGATGGCCTTCTTTCGCAACGTCATGCCCGGTTTCGGCACGCCGCCCGATTCCGATCCGCCGCCCGGAATGAACTATGACCTGTGGCTGGGCCCGGCGCCGGAGCGGCGGTACAATCCTAATCGCTCCATCTACCACTTCCGTTGGTTCTGGGACTACTCGGGCGGCCAGATGACCAACCTTGGCGCGCACGAGATCGACATCGTCCATTGGGTGATGAAGACGCAGGTGCCCCAAGCTGTGGCCTCAGCAGGCGGCCGCTTCGCGTTGGAGGATAACGGTGAAACGCCCGATACTCAGGATGCCGTGTTCGAGTATCCGGGATTCACCACGCTTTGGTCGCATCGCGAGGTCAGCCGCGGCCGCGGGCAGGGCGAGGGCCTCGAGTTTTTCGGCACCAAGGGCAGCATGACGCTCAGCCGTTCGGGCTTCCAGGTGTTTCCCGACATGAAGGTGCCGCCCCAGAATGAGATCCCTGAATTTCAGGGGCATCCGGTAGGCGGCCCGCAGCCGGTGGCGAACGCCGTGCCCACGCCTTGGTGCAACGCGATGAAGCAAAAAGCCTACAACAACCTGCTTGCCTCGCACGCGCGAAACTTCATTGACTGCGTCAAGTCGCGGCAGCAGCCCGTCTCGAGCCTGGAAGAGGAACATGGCGTGGCCACGGCTTGCCACCTGGCCAACATCTCGCTCCGCTTGGGGCGCAAGGTGAAGTGGGACGCGGAACGCGAAGACATCGTCGGCGACGCGGAAGCCTCGGCCATGTTGTTGCGGCCTTATCGGAAACCATGGGACCAGGTTCTGACAGGTCTTGTCTCCTAGGATCAGGCTGTAACGCGGAAGCTTGGTGAGAGTGCTTGGAAATGAGATTCAGGGCGATCCTCAGGAATGTAGGGCATTTTGCAGTTTGCGTCTTCATGTTGAGTGCATCCGCGGCGTGGGCGCAAAGCGGTACTCCAACAGCTTACTCCACAGCGCCTGGAAGTGATCAGGCAGGGTTCATCGAGGGGACAGTTGTGAGTGCGACCACGAATGAGCCCGTGGAAGGCGCCCGGGTGCTTGCAGTGCCTGAAAACTCCGTGCCGGGCGCTTACCCTCTCTTGCCTGTGATCGCGGATGCCTCCGGGCACTTTGTGATGACCGGGCTCACTCCGGGCCGATACTGGCTGGAGGCTCACGCTGACAATTTCGTGACGCAGGTCTATGGTGCCCCAGAACCGTACGCACCTGGCAAGCTAGTGCTTAGTTGCACTGATAAACGATATATGGTATAAACGGGCGCATGTCGAGAACTGCGCCCACAATTAGTTGTGGTCCTGACGAGCGGCGGGAGCTGGAGCGCTTGGCCGCGAGTCGGACGGAATCGAAACAGATGGTGGAACGAGCCCGGATTATTATCGGGTGTCTGGCTGGCCGGCGGGTGCGCGAAATTGCTCGCCA
>Ga0335085_10008216_pt1 | contig 15968 bp, 13 predicted proteins | sample Lox_Sample_45_FD_206712 | JGI IMG/M metagenome (GOLD analysis project Ga0335085, IMG submission 206712) | Soil microbial communities from Loxahatchee National Wildlife Refuge, Florida, United States - Lox_Sample_4.5 | ecosystem: Environmental > Terrestrial > Soil > Wetlands | place: USA...
TGGAGAATCTGTGATGCGGCCGCAAAGCAATCTGACGGGTTGTTGGCTGCACTCGCACGCGTAGCGCTGACCTGCCAAATTCGGCGTTGCCGCAGATCGTACTCCAGTGGCCGACAAAACTGGCCGGGGCGAGCGAGATGCAGGAGATCTTGTCGCTGGTGCGCTGCCATCAGGATTCAGTAATCTTTGTCTTCCGTGGGCCTCACGGCTGCACGCGCGTCACGACCGCGGCGTGTTGCCGGAGGCGGTGGCCGGCCCGTCCGCCGGTCGGGCGATTCCACGCACCTCGAAAGCGATACGCCCCGCCAGTTTCCGCATGAGGTCGGGCGTGAACGCCTTGCCCGCATGCGGCCCCAGTACCTCATCCACGATTTGCGCGATGCGTTTTTTGCGTCCTGCATTCAAATGAAATTCAATTACTGGGCCCAACCTGGCTCTCATCCACGCCATCGTGGCTTCGGTGGGCAGGGCGGGCTGATCGAGGAATTTGGGCAACCTATCCGGATCGAAAACTGGGCTGCGGGTCTCGGCCGGATTTGTGTCCCGCAATGGATTTACGACATACCCAAAGCAAAATGCGGGACCGTGATAGTCCGTGGCCAATTGAAGCACGTGTTGGAGTGCGCCGTAATACTGAAGGAATCCTTGTACCAAGTTTCCCCTGCTGACCACGGCGATGAAGTGGTCGACAGGGCTCAACTTCGTAGCCGGGACGAAGTTGTGTTTGACCGCGAAACGGATGAACTGGTCCGAGTCTCCTCTGCCTTCACGCACGAAGCCACGGACAGCGTCAAAACAGGGGTCATGCGCGGGGGCACCACACGCCGCCGCCAGATTGAACACGGATTTCACTCCGGCGCGGTGATATCGGGGCCCACCGAACTGGAGCTGCAGGTTAACCACCTCCTCGACCCCCTTCGTCGCGCGCACCGCGAGCCTTCGAATCAGGGATTCGTCAATCTGCGCGTTGGGCACCTGCTGCTTCAGCAGGTGCAGCGCCCATCCGATGTCGCGGTCATCCCGCATGGAGATTTCAACGGCCTTGGAGTTGGCGGTGTGCGGCTTCACCGTTACCTCCGGCTGGTTCAGTTGCAGAACTCCGCCCGGCTCAAGCGCGACGCGGTTGCCGCGCAACGTCGGAAGATCCTTTAGGGTCGGCGCCGGATTACCGCGCCCCGTCTCGTGGTCGAACAGGCTCCGGAATGTCTTCAACTGATTGCTCAGATCCAGATCGATGGTCCCGCCAAAGTGCTTTTGGTCATTACCGCACACAATAGTCGGCGATGTCCAACGCGCTCCCAGCGAATTCTGGAGGATATGCTCCCCACCGGCGGAAGCAAAATTACATCGGCAGTAGATACAGGTGGGCATGGGACGCCATGATACTCCGGGGACCGGTCGGTGCCATTGCATTCATCGCATGACGACCACGCTGAAGCTGGCCGAAGGATCATCGCCAGCGACCCGACAGCATCATTAACAATCCGGCGTGTACGGAGGACACATTGGTTTCTGAGTCGACCGGCAGAAGTCGTGCAGTTTTCGCAATCTTGTGGAATATGCCCAGTACGGCATATCCCATGATTCGCTGGATGGCATAGACCCCGGGGACATCGGGGTTGAATATCGGAATGGAGAACTCCTCGGTATTCGGACGATCGTGAATGATGAAGAAGCGGCCGGATCCACCGAGATCCGGCATCACCAAACGAAGTTCTTCCTCGAGCAAATCCGTCAGGAGATGGACTCGCACAGACGCGGTCAGGCGTCCAGCCGTCGCCGGAATCGCCTGCCATCTTTTCCAGCTGAATCGGATGAAACTGACTACATGCGGGAATTGTGGATAACGATCCAGTGATCGAAGCAATGTCGCCATCGGTATAACCTGCTCAAATGGGGGCGGCGGTGGCGGTTCGCCCGGGCGTAAGCCTCCTACTCGGGGATGGGGGGTTCCTGCCTCCGCCAGCAAGTACGCCTTGGCTCCGACCCAAGCTTCGCTCTCCTTAACGATCCCAATCGACAGCCATACGCCGTGGCCCGCCTTGGCCGCAGTGCAAAACAGCTGCTCCAGCGCACCACTGTCGCGCGGGACCAGCAGCTCGCGCGGGTACTGGGCCACAAGTTCGGGCGATTGCTGAAGTGAGAAGGCCGGTAGGGGCTCTTGAAACTTCACAGGGAGATGCACGCCCAGCAGTCTTTCCAACTGGGTCGCCGCAGCGTGGACGGATGTGGGCAGGGGGGCGCTGTCTAGGAAACCGGCGGGGACTCGGGAGCGAACGAGGCGCAGGATGGTGGGAAAACTCTCAGCCGGTGGATGTCCAGGATGTTGCGGACCCTGCGGGTTAGAAACGGCGATCGAGGTTCCCAGCAGTTGGTCCATCGCACCGCTACGGAGCAGCTCGTTGACCAAGCTGACGAAGCGATTATGAGGTGAGTGGTCGAGCACGTACTCGATGACGGTGTTCTGGTCCCATTGGTCCAGTTCCGCCGCGTAGACGAGGCAGTTCGAATCGAGGCTGCAGCAAGCCAGCGCATGAACCAGATGCCAGTGCCCGAAAAGCGTCGCCGGTGGCAACGCGGGGTCAATGGGGAAGACCGCCGCGATTGCGTCGTACACTTCGCGATACGGTGGCTGATCGAGGATTAAGGAGGGCAACGAGCGCCTCACCTCGGCGAATCTATCCGGCTGGTATGCGGCAACCCATTGCAGTTCGCCGTGAGTCGCGTCGCCCTCTTGGACGCTCCATTGCTCCCCGTGGCACATGATTCGCAGTTGCGTGGCGCACCCGGGCCGCTGGCGTTCGGCGTCGCTCAGGAGGATCGTAAACATTCCGAAGCGGCTGTTGTGGAACAGATTCTGATGGATCCACTCGTGCGCGAGCACGGCACCCACCTGCTCGCCGCCGGCCGGAGGAAAATACGCGGTCGGCGATCCTCCAGGAACAAAGCGGCCTTGAGTCACAGATTCCTCCCGGGCAAACGAGTCAGCCGTCGCGGGAATGAACGGGGCCGGCAGGCGCGGTAGGCTGAAAGATCTCGGCCGCGGCAGCGTGGTCATAATCGGGCGAGGTCGACGGCTGGGCCCGCCGACTTGATGGCCAGGGCCGAGAGCCGGTCGGCGCCGAAGAACGCGCCCCACTTGCCAAGGATAGTCTCCAAGAGCGATTCACCGGCGCGAGCGAGCCCAAGTCGGTCACTGATCGAGTAGACCGCATGCTGAGAGGTGCGTTCTCGCCGTATCGCTTCGGCCGCACCGATCAAGGCTTGGAGGAAGGACCCGGGCTCGCCTACTCGCTTGTCGTCCAGCCTCACCTGGATCACCTGCGTAAAGTCGAGGAGCACACGGCCACCTTTTCTGCAAGCGTCAAACAGCAGGAGGTCGGCGTTGCCACCGAACGCCGTGATCCCATGTGCGCGGAGCGCGGCGCGGAACGACTGGAAATCATCTAGGTTGAATACCAAGGGACCCCCATGCGGGTCCCGACGCCAGCCAGCTAGGTAGAAATCGATCACGTTGGCGGACTCGGAATCGAGGAAGCGAAAACGGCGGATGACCTCGCCTGCAATCTCGTTGCCGCCATTGGCTTCGTCCAATACCAGGAACAGGCCGATTGGCATCCGGAAGTCCGCGCCGCCTGTCTCCTGGGCCAGTTCGCTGATCCGGTCTACGATCCGGACCTTGAAGTCCTGCGGCGAAGAAATCGCTGCCATGCGTTTGTAGCTCATCAAAGCAGGAGGGGCTACCCGCCGTAACGGAGGCGCTTACAGTCCGGAAGCACCAGAGCAACCGGAGGTAATGGTGGCAAGCTCATGCGTTTGACCATGGGTACGCCGTGAATGTTTACTGTCGGGTGGTCAGTACTCAGATGCCTCGCTTTCGAAGCCGTGGGAATGGGTGCCCGGGTCGGTGACGTTTGGGGCGCCATCGCCGCTGACTGCCATTCCTTGACATCCAGCAGAACGATGCAGATCATGGAATGCGCTGAAAACGAGAAAGGAGCCAATCCTATGAACGTCCACCATGAAAACGCTCAGGAATCGGCACGTTCTGAATCCGAAACGGCGCTGAAAGAGATAACGCCCTTGAACTTCGAGATCAAGAATCCGTCCGCGGCGGAATTGGCGACCACCCTAGAAGCCGTGCAACCTGCCGAGCAATCCTGCGGACTGTGCAAGATTTTGATCGGAAGTGGATGATCTTCGTGAGTCGGTTTCGGATGAAACTTGGTGTTGGCTTATTGGCCCGGCGCGCGGGTTGCTTGCTTCGAGAAACCCGCTGACTCGGTCTTTGTCAGAATGCCGACCTTAGGCGCTGTGTAGTACATTCGTTTCTTGGATGCCGGGTTTGTGTTGGCGGGGTCATATTCATTGATCGTTTAACGCTCTCGGCAAATGCAGCTCCTACGTCGTTGAGGCCGTCACAAGGATAGCCGTAAACCTCGTTCTTGTGGCGGGGGAGATCGATCGCATTGCTCAGGGGTTTTAAGCATCAGCGAGTTCGGCATTTTCGTTGCGGGCGGCTATGACGCGAACTCAAGGCACGCTGGAATGAATCTCACTACTCTGCAAGGTTCTCGGCTCGCGTTGATCGAATGCCGGGCGGGTTATCTCTTGTTCTGTCCAGATTCTTTGGCCCTCAGCCGGATTGGCGCAAAAGAGCGGTCTGTCGCTCTTGATATCGCTCAGCGGATTTCCCGAATCTGGCCAACCGCTAGACCGGCTTCCGAGGTTCGTATGAGCGAAAATCTATTTGTCACCGTCTGCCTCACGCAGCGGTGCAATCTCCACTGTGCCTACTGTTATGGGCATGGCGATACTCCCGATTGGCCGAAGATCGCGAAACCTACCGATCGGGCAACGTTCAGAGAATACTTGAGACTTGAAATTGACCGAGCGTTTAGGACAAAACCGGCAAAACTCGGAATCAACTTCTTTGGCGGAGAACCGCTCCTGTTCGCTCGCGAAGTGAAAGCGTTCACTCGTCTTGTGAAAGAAATGGCGGGTCAGCATGGGATTCCAGTCGAATTGGGTCTGACAACAAACGGGACCCTTCTGGGTCACCGTTTCTTGGATTGGGCCCTGGGTGAAGGGATCCGCATAATGGTGTCTATTGACTCGCCAGCGCATCTTCACGACACGGTTCGTTCACGCGGCTGCTTGAACGCAACCTATGCACAGATCATGGATCGCGTTAGGGGGTATCAGACAGAGTTGACCGCGGTCACCACAATCACACGTCAAACTCCTTCAATCAGGGGCTCGTTGGAAGGGCTCCTGAATGAGGGTTTCAAGGAAGCCTCGTTCAATATTGTCCACACGCGGGATCCTCGATTTTCGATCTGCGCTGACGACGCAAGGCGTTTCCTTGAGCAGCTGGATGCCGAACAATCCTGGTTCGGCGACAATGCGAACCGAATCGGCAACCTGCGGAGAATGCACAATCTGCTTCTCAAGCGGACGCCAAAGGCTTGCCCCTGTTCCGCTGGTATAGGAGGGTTCGCAATTGGTCCCGACTGTGAACGGTATTTTTGCCACGGTTGCGTGGGCGACTCGTCTTGGCGTATCCAGCGCAATGCCTCGCTTCGGACCCTGAAATTGCCAAGCACCTTTGGAGCACTGACTGACATCCCGGAATGCTGTTGCTGCTGGGCAAAGGGATTATGCGGCGGAGACTGTTGGTTGATCCGTAGGGATTACTCTCAGACGGAGAGGATTGATCGCTGCAGCATTATACGGGGACTTGCGCTGCTTGCATTTTCCACATTTCCTAGCGCGGTGGCGAGGATGTGCCGCGGTGATTAAAAGTTTCTTTTTCTCCGACGACTCCGATTCGGAGCTACATATATCTCGCCATTTGTTGGCCGGGTTAGCACCCGCCTTGAACTCGGCGATGGGCTCATCTCCATAAAAGGTGATATGAGAGTTCTTTTCATCCAGTTCAATGCACCGCGCGCCACAGTCCAGCAAATGTCGCCCGGATTGCTGGCTGTCGCGGGCCTTGTAGCTAAAATTCCTGACGCACACATCGCGCTTAAAGTCCTACAATGGGTCGACCTGACAGCCGACCATTTAGCCGAATGCATAAGAGCTGCGAGGGCTGATATCGTTGCGTTGCCCGTGTATTCAGACGGCGCGGAGCGAATTGAGCAGGTCCTTCGCGACCTACGGCATCAGAATATGAGCGTGCCGGTGGTCGTAGGTGGACCGCATATCGAGGCCGTTGGAGATTCGTTTCTCCGCGGTGGGCAAGGGATCTATCGCTGTACACAAGGATCCAGCGCAGGGATTCAAGCGTGTTTCTCGGGAGCCGCCAGTTCAGCCGGAAACAAATCGTTCCACACGGCTATTTGCCGCGCGGCGTTCGAACCAGGCCTCCGCGCAATCAGGTACGACATTCTCGAAACCCTGCTTCCCGGAACATGGCAGAAACTTCGTCCGGTCATTGTCACGACCCTCGGTTGCGATCGCCATTGCACCTTTTGTGCTGAAGGAACGCGCTCTGTCGGAGTCCGCTACCGAGCTCCTGAATGCATTCGGGATGAACTCAGCTGGATCGCATCCAATACAGACTTCCCCTATGTAATGATCGCCGACGACAACGCCTTGGTCAGTCGAGATCACGCAAGGATCGTGACAGAGATCCTAAATGAAATTGTCACCAGATATCCTCGGCTCCGGTTCTTCTTGCTGGCACGACCGGATGACGTAGTGGCTAAAAAGGATGTAGTGCGAGCGTTGCCTGCTGAAAACGTGCTGCGGGTGCAGATCGGAATTGAGAGTGGGTGCCCAAGTATGCGGCAACGATACGGGAAGGTTTTTTCGAACGAGACGGTCCGGGAAGCAGTCGCCATTTTGAATGATGTCGGGATCGGCTCTGTCGTTGGGAGCTTCATTCTCGGAGGCCCATATGAAGACGACGAATCACTCGCAAAGACGGAACGATTGGTCGGTGAGTTGGTGGAATTGGCTCCCGGAGTTTTTGAACCCGCATTTGCCTTTCTTCGTCCGTATCCGGGCACACGAATTTTGGAAATGTATCCAGGCGGCCTAAAGCGCATTCCAGGTCTCCGGATTGGAAACACGACCGAGGAGCGTCCCTTGCTGCAGACACCGGCCTGCTCCGAGGTTGCATTGATCAATGCTCACGACGCGTTATGGACTGCGATCCGCAACATGATGGTCCCATTGTTCGATAGGGTTAGCTTCTCTGAATGGGTTCAAAGATCCCATTACGAAAGCCAATTTCTCTTTGAGTCCGCCTGGCTACGTTTCTTCAAAGAAGCTGCCAATTGCCGAGCGGCCTTGGATTTGGCACGTCTCCGAGGATGGGTCGATGTGGCGGAGATGTCATTTGAAGAAGCATTGACGCACCGCCCAAGATGCACCGTGAAGGTGCCTTCCCGAGGAAGTGCGAACGGCGCAAGACTCCCATTTGGCCGTGCGAAGGTGGCAGACCTCTCGGCGTCAACAATCCGCCTATTGAGTTTTTGCAACGGCGAAAGGACGTTAAGCCAAATAAATCGCGACTTCCTGACCGATCCTGAGTCCTCCGGAGAAGAGAGGACGAAGGGAGTCTGGGCCACTCTAAAGAAACTCACTGAAGGCCTACTGGTGTCTTGGGAAAAGCCATAGGAGCGAACGGCCCACCTTCATTGTTTGTCTCCGACATAGCAGTTACCCAACTCGCCAGTCTTCCACCTGCCGCGAGTCTCGGCCTCAAGGGCATCGATTCGCAGGAAATCTTACGACGGATCGATCAACTGCGGGAGGGAATTCGGGAAGGGGAAAAGCAAGCGGACACAGCAGTCGTTGCGCCAGAACACACACAGCGGCTGGCTTATCGCAGAGGCTTTTGGCAGATAGGGCATTTCGTACGCTTTGTATCCGCAAATATGCCGCGAATCCACTTGCAGTCTTTGCAGATGAAGTGACCACTTTCGCAAGTGACACCGCCAGCTATCTCCTTCTCTTTTCCACAGGCATCGCAAACCCTAGTTGGCATGTCGTGTCCTTTCTTTCATTTTTCTATCACAACGAGCGCTACACTGTCAACGTTCGCGCACGGGTGCAGTGCCATGCCCGGCGCCCCAAACCCGCCCCTGCATAACGATCGTCAATTACTGTATGGTGCCTAACCCACCGGCTGCTATTCACGGCAACAGACAATTCAGCGTCACTTTGCGAACCCGGCAAAGCCATCTTCTCACCCGGCAATCACGATCTTCTCGCCCATAGTCTCACATTCGCCTCAGACGATCCGTGGAACATTGCGGACGAACATCAAGTGCCCGAGCCGCTCAAGGCGAGTGAGCATTGAATCCACATCTTCCGTCTGCGCGCGCGTGAATCGGAATGCTTGTCGGCGCTCCTTCACATCCTCGAAAAGTCGTTCAATTTCAGCTCGACACTCCTTCCGGGCCGCGATGCTCAAATCGGTGGACTGGATCTGCCCACTCAATTGCTTGCATTTCTCAAAAAGGGCGTCGGCCGTTTGCCAGTCCGACGCTTTTTTGATCTCATCGTCCAGTCGATCAATATCGGCACGAATGCGGTTATATTCCTGCGTAGCCTGAGCGTTCACTTGATCAAAAACTTCGTCAATGGAAGCGGAAATCTGTCGCAAGAGCGTAATCAATTCGTCGCGCTGCCGCTTTAGAAGGCGTTTTTCGTCTTTTAAGGCTCGACGTACTGGCTTTATACGCTCAATTGCTTCGAATGCAGCCTCTTTTGAGGCGTCTTCTTCCAGCGTAAAGAGGGCGTCGGCTAGAATTTCATTATATTGAGCAAATACCTTCGCTGCTTCTGCTGCAAAGGCGACACGAGCGGCCCTGATCTTCTCAAAACCTGCGTCTATCTCTCGCCTTAATGCCTGGCGATGCGAATCTGTGAGGAAGCGCCAGTCTTCGGTGAGTTGTCCATCCATTTCTACCAGAGCCCGCCAGGACTCTTGGCTTCCAGGATTGGCCGACGCTTCAGCGCTCACCTGCGCGATTTCAGCGTGCAGTTCGTTGGCCAATGCATCCGCTTTCGCCTGCCGCTCCGCTCTCACCTTCTCTTGTCTGAAGCGGAGCCTCCGAATCTCGCCGAAACACCCGGCAATGTCCTTGGGTAATTGCTGACGGTCCACATCGGAAAAGAGTCCTAGATCCAACCACTGCTTGGCGCTGACGACACGTGCGTTGAGCCCGTCAAAGTCTATCGGAGAAAAGATGCGCCGATGCGCATCGTTGATATCGTCCAAAATTCTCTCGGTCAACCGTCGCAAGGCGACCGCATCTGCGGCACGCAGCCTGAATGTTTTGACCAAACCATCAATCAGCTTGCGCAGTTCAGGTTGTTTCTGCGCAGTGAATTCGGTTATTGCCCGCTCCAGTTCTCGCAGCTCGCTTAGGGTCTGCCGTAACTGAATTGAGGTGCGTATCTCGGCATCAAACCGAAGGCATTGCTCTTGGAACTCAACCACACGTTGCTCCTGCTGACTTTCCATCCGAATCCACAACTCTTTCAGTCGCGACTTTATTCCTTCGATGCGACTCCAAGCCCGATTCCTGTCTGCTTGCGACTCAAAACACGCACTTATCCACCTGACGAGTGGGGCGTCCTTGGCAGCGCGTGCCTGAAGCCTCTTAATTTGAATCGCCGTCAGTGGAATTTCCGGAGATTCAAGCTTGCTGATGTCAGTTTCAAACATCCGGATTTCTGCCTCCAACTGAGAATGGTCACGCTCCTTTTGTAGTATTTTCTCGTAGAGCTCGCTCGTTTCGGCAAGCGCTCTTTCCATATGCTCCTGATGCATCCAGCCGGGCGTGCCCCGCTTGACCCGCCCTGATTGCTGGATTCGTCTTTGCAGGGCGGCCACGTCAAGTTTCAAGGCGCCGAAATCAAATGTCGCGGCGACCTCGTGTTCGAGATTTTGAATCTCCTTCTCGAAACGCGCAAGGAGTGTAGTCGAGCTCGGATACCGAATTTGCTCGAACTGCGACCGAAGCAGATTGATTTCCTCCGTCATCTCTTGAGCGCTATCTGCGAGCTCCTCAGTTGCTAGCACCGAGTTCAGCAATCCAAACAAGCACGTGTGAAGCGCCTTGGTGTCTTGTTGCTCCAGGAAGCAATTCTCACCTCGCGAAAACCGTTGCCACGTCGGGGCAATGAGGGCTCGGCATTCCGCGAGGGATTCTTTTGCCAGTTCGGCAGTCGATAATCGCTTTCGCTTTTGAAGCGCACTCAATGCCTGTTCGCATCTCGCGCGAAATTCGTCAGCGATGGCCGGTCGCAGCGGTGAAACCCGAACGGCTATAATCATCCCATTCAGGTTGTTTTCGCTTAAACCCAAGTCTGTTCCCCATTCTGCAAGTCGCCGGTAATTCTCCAAGGAAATCCGAAACCGCCTCTCGTTCTCGACGGGATTCTGATTCTTCGTTGTTCGCGCGAGAATTGGCCTCACGAGTCGTTCGATCTCAGGCGTCACATGACTTCCTGAATAGGCAATTCGGAAAAACCAAGCTGCGAGTTGATCCGCTTGCTCGTCCGAGAGGCTAGTGGATCCCCCTTCAAGGCCAGCCAACGCGTGCTGTAGATGTTGCGGTGAACGCCGCCTTTCCTCCAGCGCTTTGAGCGCAACGTTGGCGATATTTATCAGTGGCCTCTTGCTCATTTCAGCAAGCGTACCATCGAGTTGGACGGCCTCGACTGCGTTGCTCAACTCCGCTGAAACTACGTCAAAGTCCCAAGTCATTTTGGACTTCTCGACTAATGCAAGAACTGTGTCGCGGGGGGTACTCATTGTGGTGCCAACTTCTTGAACATTGCGTCCAGCCGAACAAGATCCCCGCGCCCGAAGCAACCGCCCCCTGGGCTACATGTGGCACACTGGTCTTCGCCCTCATCCACAACACAGATTTCCTGCTCGAACATGCTGTAGATCAAATAGCGGGCAGGTTCTTTGAATCCGCAGAACAAGTTATGAATTTCAACAAGAGCCATGTTTATTAAGACGCCATTGAGGTGAACAACCGCTGGCGCCGGTTCGTCCACATTGGCAATATAGCCGCGCTTGGCGGCTTCTCGCCGGTGCTCGTCTGGTGCACCCTCATAGTAAGCCTCGGTCGGATTAACAACCCTAGAGCAAAGCAAACACGGGCGTCTGTGTCCCGGGAGCAATACGATAACGTGACCGTAGCCGCCTTCAATTCTCCCATCCTTCGTATCAATCAGCGCCCCGATCGACACCTGAGGCAAGAGATATTGTTGAGACAAGGCGTTTAATAGCATCCGCGAAGCGTGATTGTCGGTCGCGGTCACAATCAGGTCGGTTAGCAGCAACGAGTGCCATGCACTTTTTTGAAGGACGCTTTCGGCGATTAGACGGCATTTGATTCGGGGATCAATGGCGAGCAGTTGCCTCGCTACGAGGTCGACCTTCCGAGGTCGAAGCTTCGCGTCCGCCGCCGTCATCCCGGCCAAGCGATTCAGATTGTGAACTTCAGCGTTATCGGGATCAATCAATGTGAATCTCCGCGCACCCAATCGGGCCAAACCAATGGCGAGGCCAGCACCCAACCCGCCGACGCCCACGATACCGAAATGTGCAGAGGCAATACGACGTTGACCGTCCGCTCCGAATGCACGGACATGCCGGTCGAAAACAGGACTTGGCATGGCCGAAGTTGGTGACGTGCTACTGGAGCGCTTGCCGAAAAGGGGGACGTCAAGAGGCCGAATTTGTAGCTCCGCCTCTATCATCTGTCCATCCGCAGACCGTATCCGGGCTAGATGACTTTCCAGCCCCATCACAATACTGCCGTAATAGCAGTGTGGAAGATGGTTGGCGAACCACTTCGACTTTTCTTTCTCATCGGCTTCGTCTATCCCTGAAAAGGCGACATGGTTGGAGGCAAACGGGTGCGAATGAATATCGATCAGGGACAACCCAAGGCGCGAACATTCCTTGAGCACTTCTGCCAAAAGCTCGCGTCGAAGGCGAACACTCGCAAAAGAGTGTGATATATATTCGGATGGCTCGGGCAATATGAGGAAACAACCTAGTAAGCGCAGCGATCTACCGACCACATTGTGCCCGCAGATCAAGTAGCACGCGTATTCTTTGGACGTGTCCCTAAACAGATAATCCCTGATCTCGGCTAACATGCCGCACGGCAACACCAGCTCCGCCCTTGCGAGGCAACGAAAGCGCTTCGATGAGGTTGCGACTGAATTGCCCTCGGTGGCCGGTCGGTTCATCGCGTTCAAAACTCTCGGATAGTGAGACTAACGCGGATCACCTCTAGGAATGTCCAGAGATTATCCTCCTCGAGCGGATCAGCCTTGGGGCTCCAGTGAGTATGCACGCAATACCAGTTCCAACCTTGTGCAGAGAGATCTGGGGATTTGCCATATACATTACGCGAAAAGATGTGTGGGCCGCGGCAGTTCTGCGACAGGTAGAAGCCGTTCGGGGCAACTTCGGGATACTCTTCCGGAAACCAGATCAGAATCGGCGTCGTTTTCATGCCCCAACGCGCCGGAAGCGAAAAACTTGGAATAACGACGAATTGAAGCGTTTCGTCCAGTTGAACGGTCTGACCGTATCGCTGCCCGTAAGCCTCTGCGACCGAAGCAACTTGAGCCTTGATAAAACGGGCACGCCGCGAATCTCCCCCTTTCGCCGTTTCACGCGGGATATCTTTCACCCAGACTTCATCCCCAAGATTTTGATCGTGCTTCATACGATCCGTTGGAATGAGACTAGCGCCCCGGCGCACCATTAGGCGGCGGTCTGCACCGACGACGCTTTCAAGCTGCCGACGAAGTTCTTCTGGTGTCAGGAACGGCACATTCCGCTCAATTACTTTGCCTTTGTGGTGAATTTTGGACATGGAATTTCAGGGTTGGGATGAGAACCGGTTGACGCCGACCGCAACGTCGCTGTGTCCATCTGAAAGGTGTATTCCTGTCTGTTCGGTGTGCCCGATAAAGTGGTTGTCGTGCACGGCGCCTCGGCTCGCCCTGCGAATTACAATGCCAAATATACCACCCTTGATTCTGTTTCTGGAAATGTTCGCGGCGGTATCTGTCTGGATTTCGATTGCTGCACCCTCGTTATCTGCAAAGTCGTTGTTTTCGACGACGCAATCACAGCCCACTCGGACCAAAAGTCCGGTGGTGTTTGCGACAAACCTACTGGTCACAATCGCCGGACGGGATTCCTCGACGCGGACTCCGAGCTGGCAGTTCTCAAATGTACACCCCTCAATCACCAGGTGTGACCCGCCCTCAATGAGAAGGCCTGTGCCCTGCGGCGCAGAGAATCTGCATGAGCTGAGTGTGCCCGAAAGAGAGTTCGCTCGTACTGCGATGCGCTTGGAAACGAGGGTGCGGAAGTAGAGCCCTCTGATGGTGACCCCATTTGCCGGAAGATAGAGAATGTCGTCCTCGCTTTCCAGAATGACTGGTTCGTCATCAGAACCTTGACCTGCCAACTCGACGGACTTTTCGACCGCAATGACTGACTCGCGATACGTTCCCGGAAGCACGTAGATTTTGTCTCCGTCCTTAGCAGCTTCAAGGGCCTCAGCAATGGTGCGGAACTGGCCCATTCCTTGGGAGCACACAAAAATCCATTGCGAAGCGCTGCGTGACGCACTGCGAACGAGCGAGGAGTGCTGCTGACGTTCGGCTTCGTAGGCGCGTCGACGAACAGGGTCGATCAATGTATCTCTGGCCTCAATCAGAAGCCGTGCGCGATCGCCATTCTCGCCGTTCGTTGTGTCAGGATGCCACTTCTTGATCGCGATCGCGAACGCAGCGCGGATCTCGGCTTCGCTGGCGTCAGGAGACACGCCCAACAGCTGGTAGTAATCAGGTGGGGCGTTCATCGTTTTTCAGTGTTGCAGGTTCACGGTTCGGCGTAAATTCGATTTTCCTCGCGCAAACGGATGCGTATCCACCGGCACCGGCGTTTGACTTGAAGGTCGGCCGAGATTGGTGCCGGCTTCCTACTGGAGCGGCCAGGGATCACCATAGTCGCGGTTGCGGAGGCCATTGCTGCGGCCTGACACGCATCGCGCGAATGTACCGGCGAGCTGATTAGTTGCCCGCGAAAATGCCGGCCGGCCGGCATGGTTTCAAAGGCGAAGTGAAACGCCAGGACGCGAAGTGGCGATGTGAGACCATTGACCGATGATCTCTGCGAAACGCAACCCGCGAAGGGTGCAAGTCAGGCCCCGGATTCACGCATGATGCCAATCCATGCTTCAGTGCGCTCGCGGACCTTCACGCTGGTGACGCACATCCGGTACAAATCCTGAAACTGCCCCGCGAAACCGCGACCCAACCCCTTGGTCGGCGGCGTCCACTTGCCGCCGGTCGGCATGCCCGGGTACTTGACCTCAATAAGGCCGCGGCAGTCTTCTGGTAGCAGATCGAACAAGTAGGCTTCAACCAATCCCCCCGCGGCTTTGCTCCCGCCCAATGCCGCCACCATGGCTTCAACGTGCGCGGGTTTGACCGTCCGGAACTTGCCTTTGAGGTAGTTGTTGATCCGGGAGACTGCGATGCCGGTGCATTGGCTCAGCTGGACCTGGTTGACAGCCCGCTCCTGCATGAGGTTGTCCAAAGCCGCAGAAAAGAGCTTGGTGCGGACGGCGACGTTCATCATTTGAGGATGACAAACCACTGACGGAAATGTCGAGCCGCTAACAGGATTCAAGATGGCAGGACTATTCTTACGGCCCTGGAGTTCTCTGAAGCCAGAGAGGGAAAAGAGGCGGTGATCGTATGGTCCTTTTGGGGTGAACAACCGGTGAATAAGCCGATTTGAATTCAGGCATCCGAAGAGAAACGGTGGGCTCAGAGGCAATAATCCATGCTACCCGCGAGCCAAAATCGGCCTAAGCCATGCACCGGCAAGCGTACGCGGGCGCCGGTCAGAGAAGACCAGCCGACCTGAAGGAGTAAAACCCCCTGCCCGCCGGGTCGTCCTCGGGCAGACCGACGATCACGTGGTCGATCAGTTCGATGTCCATGGCGGTCGCGGCCTCGCGCAACCTGCGTGTCACCTGCAAATCGGCGCTACTTGGAGCGGGGTCGCCACTCGGGTGATTGTGTGCCACCACGATCGCGGCAGCGGACGACAACACTGCGACCTTGAACACCTCCCGCGGATGGACCAGCGACCCTGTAAGAGTGCCCGAGGTGATCAAGGTGCGTCCGATGGGCCGATTCTTGCGATTCAAGCAGATGAGCCAGAGCGTCTCCACCATGGGCTGGCGCTCGAACGCGTCCCGCAGATATTCGACGATCTTTTCGGGCGTGTTCAGTGGCTCCACCGGGCCCTGTTGGACGACGTTGTAGGCGATACTCGCTTCGTAGATACGCATGAGGATGGCGAGCAGCGGCGCATCTCGCGTCCCCGAAACCGTTCCGGGGGATCAGCGGTGCCCCGCGCTCGGCATCCCCCGGCACGCCGAGTCACGGGGGCGAAGCGCAGCGAGCCCCCGGTAAGGTGGAGCCGAGCCCGCGAGGACTACCTTGACCGGCGTGCTAGGCTGGGAATGCCGGCGCGGGCGGGAAGAGATTCCCAAGGCCCTGGTGGGCGTCCATTCGGACGCGTGAGAGTCAAATCGGTCAACGCCGCCGGGAACCGGTCGGCGATTGGACCTTAACCCTGCATTCGACACGCTGACGGATCTGCCCCAATTCGGCGGCCAGCTGTCCTTCCTCCGGGAGGGCGAGCCGATACTCCCGGGCGAGCACCTTGTTGGGGAGCCCGTCCAAAGCGTATCTGGCCAGGGCATCGTCGGCCTGCGAGCATAGGATCAATCCGACCGGCGGGTTTTCGCCCACCTCCATCCAGTGCTCCCGGGCGTAATTCAGATACAGATGCATCTGGCCGGCGTCAGCGTGAGTCAGCTTGCCAATTTTGAGGTCGATCACGACTAGGCAGCGCAACCGCCGGTGGAAAAAAAGCA
>Ga0335085_10008219_pt1 | contig 15963 bp, 13 predicted proteins | sample Lox_Sample_45_FD_206712 | JGI IMG/M metagenome (GOLD analysis project Ga0335085, IMG submission 206712) | Soil microbial communities from Loxahatchee National Wildlife Refuge, Florida, United States - Lox_Sample_4.5 | ecosystem: Environmental > Terrestrial > Soil > Wetlands | place: USA...
TGAAGGGCAGGACGATGGCCAGCGCCAGGATGAAGGGGAAGGCGCCGCGCAGCCGCGGCAGGGCGACCGCCGCGAGCCGCTGCAGCGGCGAGGGAGGCGCCTGCTCCCACCGCTCCAGGACCGCCGGGAGCACCTCGATCCAGAGCACCGCGCAGTACGAGATCACGCAGAGCGCGACCTCGAGCAGGACCGAGGACAGGTTCCACCAGGGCGGCACGAAGAGCGCCCACACGTTCCACCAGCGGCCCAGGTCGACGATGACCGAGAGCCCGGCGAGCGTGTAGGTGATCGCGCCGACCAGCACCGCGGAACGCACCAGCGGATGGTAGCGACCGCGGTTCGCGATGTAGGTGACGAGCGCGAGCCCCAGGGCGCCCGCGCCCACGCCGGTGAAGGTGACGACGTTGAGGGGCTTCCAGATGCCCCAGGCGTACCCGTCCGTCATCGCGCTCACCGCGCCGAGGCCCGCCAGCAGCCGGGTCGTCACCACGGCCGCTGCGGCGCCGATGATGGCGAACGCCGCGAGCATCCCGCGGGTCAGGATGGGACCGCCGAGCGCCTTCTCGATGGAACCGTTCATGACGACCTCCCCCGCTCGGAGCGAGCGGCGACGGCCGAAGGGGCGCCTTGCGTCCCCCCGCGTCCACGCTTCTCCATCGCAAGTAAGGCGCCAGCGGCGGGGGCGGCGTCGCCGCGTCAATACCCTGGAATCATGAAACTATTCGGTGCGCCGTTGCGCCTCCCAGCGGAGCTTTGCACGGGTGTAGAGAGTTCCGACGGCGGATCCGATGGCAAGAGGAAATTCACCACGGATTCAAGCCGGATCGCGCGATCTGGCCGATCGTTCAAGATCGCCACGCTTGATGAGGATCTCGTCACCGCGCGGCGCGCGGACCGATCAGCAGTTCCTCCAGGCGCGCTCGGCCTGGAGGATCGCGGTCCCGAGCGGCGAGTCGTAGGGCCACGAGTCGAGGATCATCCGCCCGAGCCCCTCCGCGCGATCGCGCCGGGGAGGGAGCGCGTCCGTGTCCAGCGTGGCGAGGTATCCGCGCAGCGTCTCGCGGGCGGTGCCGAGCTGGTTCGGGCAGAGGTTGGTGCGCGGAGCCGAGAGCTCCTTCTCCACCTCGGCGAGGGCCGAGGAGAGCAGCTCGCGGGCGCGGGCGCGGCGATCCATTCCGGGGTGGAGAATAGCCCAGGTCGGCCGCGGCGGGAACGCGGTCGAACGGGCACGTACCGCGAGACAACCCCCTCCCGGTCCCTTCAACGCTCCTGGAACTCGACCCGCGCCGGCGGCACCAGCCCGCGGGAGGCGGCCTCGCCCAGGAACAGCTCCACCGCGCGGCGACCCACGGAGCCGAGCCCGCGCGTCCAGTCGTTGACGTACATGCCGACGAAGGTGTCGGCCCGGCCGCGGTCGAGGCCGCGCGCGAACGACATGGCGTAGTCGAGCGCCTCGCGCCGGTGGGCGAGGGCGTGCTCGATGGACGCGGCCCAGGCGCGGGCCACGGAGAGGCGGACCTCCGCGGGCAGGTCGCGCTTCACCGCGTTGAGGCCGAGCGGCAGGGGCAGCCCGGTGCGCGCCTTCCAGTCCGCGCCGAGGTCGAGCAGCACCCGGAAGCCCTCCTCCTCGGCGGTGAGCTGACCCTCGTGGATGACGAGCGCGGCGTCCACCTCGCCGCGCCTGGCCGCTGGGCCGACCTCCTTGAAGTCCATCGCGACGGCCTCGTGCTCGGGGAGGCGGAGGCGGAGCGCCAGGGCCGCGCTGGTGCGGACGCCCGGCGTGGCGACCCGCTTGCCCGCGAGGTCGTCGACGCGCACCGCCGGAGAGGCGGCGGGGACGACGACTCTGGGACCGTAGCCGTCGCCGAACGACGCCCCGGAGTCGAGGAGCAGGTAGCGACCGGCGAGGAAGGGATAGGCGGCCGCCGAGATGGCGGTCACGTCGTACCGGCCGTCGCCGGCGGCGTGGTTGGCGGACTCGATGTCGCTGAGCGCCTGCTCGAAGGTGAGCCCCTCCACCCGGACCGCTCCCGAGGCGAAGCCGTAGTACATGAAGGCGTCGTCCGAATCGGGGCTGTGGGCCACGCGGATGGTTCGCACGGCGACGTTCTATCCTTCAACGATCATTGAAACAAGCGGGCCGCTGGAGTAGAGATCCGCGCCGCATGGCCTACCGCTCGCTGCGGGGTTTCCTCGATCGGCTCGAACAGGCGGGCGAGCTGGTCCGGGTGAAGGAGCCCGTCGACCCCGTCCTGGAGATGGCCGCGCTCGCCGATCGCGCCGCCAAGCAGGAGGGGCCGGCGCTCCTCTTCGAGCACCCGCGCGCCGGGGCGTTCCCCGTCGCGATGAACCTCTTCGGCACGCGCCGGCGCACGAGCTGGGCGCTCTCGTCGGACGACTTCGAGGAGCACGCGCGCGAGCTGCGGGCGCTGCTGCACACCGCGCCGCCGCAGGGCTTCTGGGAGAAGCTGAAGATGCTCCCCAAGCTGGGCCGGCTCGCGTCGATGGCGCCGCGGCGGGTGGGGAGCGGCGCGTGTCAGGAGGTGGTGATCCGCGAGCCGGACCTGTCCGCGCTCCCGGTGCTCACCACCTGGCCGCACGACGGCGGGCCGTACCTGACGCTGCCGCAGGTGATCACCCGCGACCCGGAGACGGGGCTCCGCAACGTCGGCATGTACCGCCTCCAGGTCCTCGGCCCGCGGCGGCTCGCGATGCACTGGCAGCTCCACAAGACCGCCACCGCGCACTGGCGCGCCTACCGCAAGCGCGGCGAGCGGATGCCGGTCGCCATCGCGCTGGGCGGCGACCCCGCGCTCACCTACTGCGCCTCGGCCCCGCTGCCGCCCGGGATCGACGAGTACCTCTTCGCCGGGTTCCTGCGCGGCGAGGCGGTCCCGCTGGTGAAGGGGGTCGCCACCGACCTCGACGTCCCCGCCGACGCGGACTTCGTCGTCGAGGGCTTCGTGGACACCTCGGCGCCGCTGGTGCGCGAGGGCCCGTTCGGCGATCACACCGGGTTCTACTCGCTCGCGGACGACTACCCCTCCCTCGAGGTCGCGGCCATCACCCACCGGCGCGACGCCGTCTACCCGGCGACGGTGGTCGGGCCGCCGCCGATGGAGGACCTGTGGCTGGGGAAGGCGACCGAGCGGCTCTTCCTGCCCATGCTGCAGCTGGTCTTCCCCGAGGTGGTGGACATGGCGTTTCCGGCGGAGGGCGTGTTCCACAACCTCTGCCTGGTGTCGATCCGCAAGGAGTACCCGGGCCACGCGAAGAAGCTCATGCACGGGATGTGGGGATCCGGGCAGATGGCCAACACCAAGACGCTGGTGGTCTTCGACGAGGACGTGGACGTGCAGGACGCGTCCCAGTGCGCCTGGCGCGCCCTCGCCAACGTGGACGCGAAGCGCGACCTGGTGGTGGTGGACGGGCCGGTGGACGTCCTCGACCACTCGGCGCCGCACTTCGCCTTCGGCGGCAAGATCGGCGTCGACGCCACCAAGAAGTGGGCCGAGGAGGGCGGGCGGGAGTGGCCGGAGCCGTGCGTCCACCCGGCGGAGCTGCTGGCGCGGATGGACGCGCTCTACCAGCGGCTCGTCCCCGGCGCACCGGCGCCGCAGCGCCCCGCCATCCCGGCGCCGCCGGCGGCGGCGTGGACCCCGAGGAAGGGAGCGGCCTAGATGCCGGAGCCGGTCCCGCTGCCGGGCGACACGCACCGCGGCTCCGCGGTCCGCGCCATGTTCGACCGGATCGCGCCGCGCTACGACCTCCTCAACCGCGTGATGACGCTGAAGGTGGACCAGGCCTGGCGCCGCGCCCTGCTGCGGGCCCTCGCGCCGCGCGGCGGCGAGCGGCTCCTCGACCTCTGCGCCGGGACCATGGACGTGGCGGCGCTGGCGCGACGGCGCGCGCCGGGGCTCCGGGTGGTCGCGGCGGACTTCTCGTTCCAGATGCTGGTGCGCGGCGTGGCGAAGACGGCGCTGCCCGCGTCGCAGGCGGACGCCCAGGCGCTGCCGTTCCGCGCAGCGTCGTTCGACCTCGCCACCGTGACCTTCGGCATGCGCAACCTCGAGTCGTACCAGCGCGGCCTGGCGGAGCTGGCGCGGGTGCTTTCGCCGGGCGGCCGCCTCGGCGTCCTCGAGTTCTTCCGCTCCCAGTCGGCGGGGCCGCGCCTCGTGCACGGCGTCTACAACCGGCTGGCGCTGCCGGTGCTGGGGCGGATCCTCTCGCCCGATCCCGAGGCGTACCGGTACCTCGTCGCCTCGATGGAGCGATTCGCCTCGCGGCGCGAGTTCGAGGAGGCGGCGCGATCGGCGGGCTTCCGCGACGTCCGCGGGACGACGCTCTTCCCCGGCGTCTGCGGGATGGTGACGGCGGTGCGCGCATGAAGCTGGTGGTGGCGGTGAGCGGCGCGTCCGGCGCGCCCTACGCGAAGCGCCTGCTCGACTTCCTCGCCGAGAGGGGGCCCGCCTGCGGCGTCTCCGCCGACGTGATCTTCACCCAGACCGGCAAGCAGGTCTGGAAGCAGGAGATCGGCGCCGAGCCGCGGTTGCCCTTCAAGGTCTGGAAGAACCAGGACTTCACCGCGCCGTTCGCCTCGGGGAGCGCGCAGTACGACGCCATGGCGGTGGTGCCCTGCTCCGCGGGCGCCCTGGCGCGGATCGCCTACGGCATCTCCGCGGACCTGGTCGGCCGCGCTGCCGACGTGATGCTCAAGGAGCGGCGGCGGCTGGTGCTGGTGCTGCGCGAGACGCCCATCTCGCTCGTGCACGCGCGGGCCATCGCGCAGGTGATCGAGGCGGGCGCGTTCGTGATGCCCGCCTCCCCCTCGTTCTACTCCGGGCCGAAGGACATCGGGCAGCTGGTGGACACCGTGGTGGCGCGCGTGCTCGACCGCCTCGGCCTGCCGAACGACCTCATGAAGCGCTGGGACGGTGTGTCGCCCCGCGCCGCCGAACCGCCGGAGGAGCCATGATCTCGACCCTCGCGCACCGCGCCCTCGAGCGCGACGGACTCGGCCCCATCCGCGACAAGGTGCTCGCCGGCCAGCGGCTCACCGACGCGGAGGGGCTCCGCCTCCTCGAGGCGAACGACCTGGCCGCGGTCGGGGCCCTCGCCAACCACGTCCGCGAGCGGCGGCACGGCGACCTCACCTTCTACAACCGCAACGTCCACCTCAACCCCACCAACGTCTGCGTGGCGAGCTGCAAGTTCTGCTCCTTCGCCCGCAAGGACGACCAGACCGCGTCGGAGGGCTACACCATGTCCCTCGACGAGGCCGTGGGGAAGGTGCTGTCCAAGCGGCCGCTCGGGATCACCGAGGTGCACATCGTCTCGGGGCTCCACCCCGACCTGCCCTTCGCCTACTACGAGGAGCTCCTCTCCCGCCTGAGAACCGCCTGGCCGGAGCTGGCCATCAAGGCCTTCACCGCCATCGAGATCCACTTCTTCGCGGAGAAGTTCGGGAAGAGCTACGCGCAGGTGCTCTCCGAGCTGCGCGACGCGGGCATGCAGACCATGCCCGGGGGCGGCGCCGAGATCTTCGCGCCGCGGGTGCGCCGCAAGATCTGCGACGACAAGGCCACCGCGGAGCAGTGGATCGAGATCCACCGCACCGCGCACCGGCTCGGCATCAAGACCAACTCCACGATGCTCTACGGCCACATCGAGCGGCTCGACGAGCGGATCGACCACATGCGCCGGCTGCGCGACCTCCAGGACGAGACGCACGGCTTCCAGGTGTTCATCCCGCTCGCCTTCCACCCCGAGCACAACATGATCGGGAAGGCGTACCCCAAGCCCACCGGCTACGACGCGCTCCGCACCCTGGCGGTGGCGCGCCTCTACCTCGACAACTTCGACCACGTGAAGGCCTACTGGGTCTCGCTGGGGGAGCGCCTCGCCCAGGCCGCGCTCGCCTTCGGCGTCGACGACGTCGACGGGACGGTCCTGGAGGAGCGCATCTACCACATGGCCGGCTCGACCGTGCCGCAGGCGCTCCTGGAGGGCGACCTCCACCGCCTCATCCGCGCCGCCGGCCGGGTGCCGGCCGAGCGGGACAGCTTCTACAACGTCCTCCGCGTCCACGCGCAGGCGGTCGCCCCCGCCGCCGCGCAGCGCGCCACCGCCTGACCTCCCCGCCGGTCCAGAGCCGACCCATGCCGAAGATCCGCGCCGCCGCCGTCTCGTTCCTGAACGCCTGGCCGCTCACCGCCGGCCTGGAGGACTCCGATCGCATCGAGCTGGTGCTCGCCGAGCCGTCCCGCTGCGCCGCGCTGCTGGAGGCCGGCGAGGTGGACCTCGCGCTGGTGTCGGTGGCGGGCCTCTCCCGGGGCGAGTACGAGGTGGTCCCCGGGATCGCCATCGGCGCCGACGGCCCGGTGCAGACGGTGGTGCTCGCCGGCGAGCAGTCGCCGGCCGTCTGGGACGAGGTCTTCCTCGACACCGCCTCGCGCACCTCTCACGTCCTCGCCAAGATCGTCCTCGACGAGATGGGGGTCCGCCCGCGCTACACGCCGCTGCCGGCGGAGGAGGGGCTCGCCCGCGCGAAGGGGACGAAGGGAGCGCTGGTCATCGGAGATCGCGGCTTCGACGTCCGCGCCAACCACGTGCTCGACCTGGGCCGGGAGTGGACGCACCTCACCGGCCTCCCCATGATCTTCGCCCTCTGGGCCGCGCGGCCGGGGCGGCTCGGGCCCGAGGACGTCCAGGTGCTGGCCCGCGCCGCGCAGCACGGCCTGGGCGTCCGCACCGAGCTGGCGCAGAGGTTCGCGCGCGAGAAGGGCGGCGACCCGGAGAAGTACCGGCGCTACCTCACCCAGCGGATCCGCTACGGCCTCGGGCCGCACGAGCAGGAGGGGCTGGAGAGGTTCCTCCAGCTCGCGGAGGAGAAGGGCTTCCTGCCGAGGATCCCCCTCCGCTACGTGGACGACCGGGTCCGCACCACCCGGGTGCGGCGCCGCGTCTCCCTGGACGCCGCCCTGCAGAAGGGCGCGGACGGCGAGCGGCTCGACGCCGACGAGGCGGAGGCGCTCGACGAGAAGGCGCCGCTCCTCGAGCTGGGGCTGGCCGCCGACCTGCGGCGCCGCGCGCTCCACCCGGAGGGGATCGTCACCTACATCGTCTCGCGCAACGTGAACTACACCAACGTGTGCACCACGGCGTGCCACTTCTGCGCGTTCTACCGGCCGCGGGGCCACAAGGACTCCTACGTCCTGGACCGCGACCAGCTGGCGAAGAAGATCGAGGAGACCATCGCGCTGGGGGGGATCGAGCTGCTCCTGCAGGGCGGGCTCCACCCCGATCTCGGGACCTCTTCCGCTGGGTGAAGGCCGACTACCCCACCATCAACCTGCACGCGCTCTCGCCCGAGGAGATCTGGCACATCGCGCGGACGAGCGAGCTGCCGCTCGACGTCACCATCCGGCGGCTGGTGGCGGCCGGGCTCGACTCCATCCCCGGCGGCGGCGCCGAGGTCCTCGACGACGAGGTGCGCCGGCGGATCGCGCCGCTCAAGTGCTCCACCGACGAGTGGCTCACGGTGATGGAGGCGGCGCACGCCCAGGGCCTGAAGAGCACCGCGACGCTCATGTTCGGCGTCGGCGAGGAGCCGCGCCACCGCGTGAACCACCTGGTGCGCCTCCGCGACCTCCAGGACCGCACCCGCGGCTTCACCGCCTTCATCTGCTGGCCGTTCCAGGCGGCGCACACCCGGCTCGAGCCCGGCGACGGGAGCGCCCACGCCTACCTCCGGGTGAACGCGCTCTCGCGCCTGGTCCTCGACAACGTGCCCAACCTGCAGGCCTCCTGGGTGACCATGGGCGGCGGCGTCGCGCAGGCGTCGCTGCACATGGGCTGCAACGACTTCGGCTCGGTGATGATCGAGGAGAACGTGGTCTCGGCGGCGGGGACGACCTTCGCGATGGACTCGGAGGAGGTCGAGCGGCACATCCGCGACGCCGGGTTCCGCCCGGTGCGCCGGAACATGCGCTACCAGCGGCTCGGGGGCGCGGCGGCGTGACGGTCCGCGTCGTCTCGGCGCCCTGGGTCCTCACCGGCCGCGCCCCCGAGGCCATCGCCGACGGCGCCGTCGCGCTCGACGGCGACACCGTCGTCGCGGTCGGCGCGCGCGCCGAGATCGAGGCCCGCCACGGCCGGGGGGAGCGCCTCGACGCGGTCGTCCTCCCTGCGCTCGTCAACGCGCACCTCCACCTCGAGCTCTCGCACATGGCGGGCCAGGTGGCCGGCGGGGAGGGCCTCCCCGCCTGGATCCAGCTGTTCATCGCCGCCCGCCGGCGGGCGATCGTGGAGACCGAGGCGCCGGCGATGACGATGGCCGCCGAGGACCTGGTCCGCGCCGGCGTCGCCGCCGTGGGCGACGTGAGCAACACCCTCGCGTCGCTGGGGCCGCTGGGGCAGGCGGGGCTCGCGGGCACGGTGTACCAGGAGGTCTTCGGCTTCACCCAGCGGCGGATCGAGGAGGCGCTCCTGGCCGCCCGCGCCGCCCGGCGCGCGGCCGGCGAGCCACCGCCGGGCCTCCGCGTCGCGCTCTCGCCGCACGCGGTCTACTCGACGCACCTCCCGACGCTCGCCGAGCTCCTCCACGCCGGGCCGGGATCGATCCACCTCGCCGAGGATCCGGCGGAGCGGGACCTCTGCGCCTCCGCCCGCGGCCCCTTCGCGCGGATGCTGGCGAGCTTCGGCGAGCGGCTCGACGGTCCCCACCCGCAGGGCCGCTCCTCCGTCGCGGTGGTGGCGCCACATCTCGCGCCGCACCACCTCGCCGTCCACTGCGTGGACGTGGACGCCGAGGACCTGGCGCTCCTGGCCCGGTCCGGCGCGACCGCCGTGCTCTGCCCCCGCTCGAACCGGTACATCGGCGGCCGGGTACCGCCGCTCCCGGCGCTGCTCGCCGCGCGGATCCCGCTCGCGGTGGGGACGGACTCGCTCGTCTCGTCGCCCTCGCTCGCCCCCCTCGCCGAGCTGGCGCTCCTGCGCCGGGAGTTCCCCGGCGTTCCCGCCGCACGGCTCCTGCCGCTCGCCTGGAACGGAGCGGCCGTGGGCGTGCCCTCCGTCGGCCGGCTCGCGCCCGGGACCGCGCCCGGGATCGTCGCGGCGCCCCTCGGCGGCGCGGTGGTGGAGGACCCGTTCGAGTTCGTCGTCACCGTCCACGGCGCCGAGGAGCGCGCCTTCACCTGGCTCGCCCGTCACCGGCCATGACCGTCATCGCCCTCGCGCGGATGGTGAAGCTGTCGCACGCGCTCTTCGCGCTGCCGTTCGCGGCCGCGGCGGTGGTCCTGGTCGCGCGCGACGCGCACCTCTCGCCCCTCCGGCTCGCGCTGGTCGCCATCGCGGTGGTGGCGGCGCGCACCGCCGCCATGGCGATGAACCGCATCGCCGATCGGCGCTTCGACGCGAGGAACCCGCGCACGCGGACGCGCGAGCTGGTCAGCGGCGAGGTCTCGCCGCGGGCGGCCTGGGCGCTCCTGGTGGGCGCGTCGGCCGCGTTCACGGCCGCGGCGGCGCTCATCTCGCCGGCGTGCGGCCTCCTCGCCCTCCCTGTCCTGGCCGTCCTGCTCGGCTATTCCTTCGCGAAGCGGTTCACCTGGGCCTGTCACCTGTGGCTCGGCGTGGCGCAGGCGCTCGCGCCCGTCGGCGTCGCCATCGCCCTCACCGGCGCGGTGCCCGCCGCCTCCGCCGTCCTGGGCGTGGGCGTGGGCGCCTGGATCGCCGGGTTCGACGTCTTCTACGCCATGCAGGACGCCGACTTCGACCGCGGCGAGGGGCTCCACTCCATCCCCGCCCGCTTCGGCACCCGCGGCGCGATCGAGTGGGCCCGGGCCCTCCACCTGCTCGCGCTCCTCGCCGTCGCCGCGGCGGGGGCGCTCGGCGGCCGCGGCGGCGGCTGGCTCGCCGGGACCGCGATCCTGGGCGCGACGCTCGCCGCCGAGCACTGGTACGTCGCGCCGCGCGGCCAGCTCCACCGCGAGCGGATCAACGTCGCCTTCTTCAACTACAACGCCTCGGCGTCGGTCGCGTTCGCGCTCTGCGCGCTCGCCGACCTCGCCCTCGGCTGAGGGGGAACCCCGTGCCCGCCACCGCGCCCCGCGCCGCCCCGACCTCCTTCGCCCTGGCCCGGGCGGAGCTCGCCGCCTCCGACGCCGTCGGGGCGCTGATGGAGCTGTGGGGCTTCCGCCGCCAGCTGGGGCGGGTCTGGGCGGTGCTCTTCCTCTCCGACCGCCCGCTGGCCGCGCCGGAGCTGTGCGAGCGCCTCCAGATCTCCACCGGCCTCCTCTCCATGAGCCTCGCCGAGCTGCGGCGCTGGGGAGTGGTCCGGAGCGTGGACGTGCCCGGCGACCGCAAGGAGCACTTCGAGGCGGAGACCCACGTCTGGCGGATGGTGGCCCGCGTGCTGCGGGAACGGGAGAAGCGGGCCGTCGAGGCGGCGCTGGCGGCGTTCGAGCGCGCCCTGGCCGAGGTGAAGGCGGCCCTCTCCGACGTCGATCCCGGGGTGAAGACCGCGGCCCGCTTCAAGGCGCGGCGCCTGGAGCAGCTCGCGGACCTGTCGCGGGCCGCGCTCTCGGTGCTGCGGGTGCTCGTCGACAGCGCCCGGGCCGACGCCGGCCCCATCAAGGCCCTGAGCGACGCGCTCGCGCGGAAGGCGCCGCGCGAGGCCGACTGATCGACTCCCCGGCCGCCGCGGTCAGCGCGCCGCGGGCCGGTCCGGCTTCGGCCAGCGCGCCAGCGCCTGCGCCACGCCCCCGCGCAGCGGGTCGTTGGCGCGCACCTGGGCGAGGACCGGTGCCGCGTCCAGGCCCGAGGCCTGGGCGGCGCGGGCCCGCGCCAGGAGGAGGGCGGCGCGATCCTCGGGATCGACGTCGCGCAGCTCCACCGGATCCCCGCCGCGCACGAACGCCACCACCGCCCGGCCGGGCGCCTCCAGGTGACCCGAGGCCTCGGCCAGCGAGACCGCGAGGTCGTCGCGGCCGAGGCGGGCCGCCTCGCCCGCGAGCAGCAGCGCCACGGTGTCGGCCACCTCCGCGAGCGCCGCGCGGTTCGCGGGCGCCGCCAGCTTCAGCCCGGCCGCCGGATCCGCCGCGGCGGCCACCATGATCCGGCAGGCCTCACGCTGGATGGGGTACGGGATCGCGTCGATCTCCTTCGCGGGGGGCGGCGGCTCTCCCGCCAGGGCGTGACCCCACACCCTCGCGTAGGTGCGCCACGCGGCCTTCTGGACGTCCGTCTTCTGGAGATCCGCCACCCGGGCGAGGTACCTCCCCGGATCCCGGGCGCCCCGCGCCAGCCGCGTCACCTGGGCGTGGAGCACGGCGACGGAGAGGTCGAGCGACGACGAGGCCGCTCTTTCCACCAGCGCCAGTGCCGCGGGGACCTTGCCGGTTGCGACCAGCGACGCCGCCACCGGCTGCGTGTTGGCCCGCGCCGCGTCGGGCGCGATGCGCGCCACGGCGCCGTACTCGCGCAGCGCGTCGGTCCAGCGGAGCGCGGAGTAGTACTGCCAGGCGAGCCCGCGGCGGAACCTGGGATCATCGGGGTGCTCCCTGGCGAGCGCCTGGAACTGCTGCATCGCCGCCTCCGGCTCCGCGACGCGCGCCCGGAGGTAGGCGGCGTCGGCGTCGCCGGGGGCCTTGGCGGCGCGCTCCGCGAAGATCCGCTCCGCCTCCTCGCGGCGGCCGGCGGAGACGAGGAAGTGCGAGTACACGCGCTGCGCGTCGAGGTCGCCCGGCGCGGCCTCCGCGATCGCCTTCGCCGGCGCGACCGCCGCGGCGGGGCCGCCCGCGACCAGCGCCAGGTTCAGCCACCGGGCCAGGACGTCCTTGTCACCCGGTTCCGCCGCCGCCACCCGCCCCGCGAGCGCCGCCGCCTCTCCCAGCCTGCCGTCGTTCTCGAGCACGCTCGCCGTCACCATCCAGCCGCCCTTCATGACCTCCACCGCCCAGCGGAGCTCGCGCTTCGCGTGGGAGTCCATCTGGATGGTCTTCGGCGCCGGCACGAAGCGGTACGGGACGCGATCGCGGACGACGAAGCTCCGGCCGCCGAGGAACTCGAAGGGCGCGTCGGGCGTCGTCGCGGGCTTGTCGCCCTTGGGGAAGTACCAGGAGCCCTCGGCGTAGAGGGGCGCCGACCCGATGACGTTGTAGACGACGACGTCCGTCCAGCGCGGGACGTCCACGTCCACGGCCTCGACCACCCGCCCGCCGGCCAGGGCCTCGAGGCGCTGCTTCCCCACCGGGAGCTTCACGGAGAGGCGCGTACCCGGCCCCACCGTGGCGGAGACGCCCGTGCCGTTCACCACCACCGGCACGTCGAGCCCGTTGACCACGTACGCCTGCGCCTCGCGGGAGCCGGACCAGACCGCCAGCGCGATGGCGGCGGCCACCGCCACCGCCCCCGCGCCCACCGCCGCGCGCCAGAGCTTCATCGTCCGGGAGAGGGGCACCTTGCCGTAGAACTGGTACTGCCTCCCCGACGACCAGCACAGGTACTGGGCGAGCGGCCAGACCGGCAGGTAGAGGACGGTGAAGAACAGCGTCCCGACGTAGGTGCCGTCGGCGGCGAGGTCGCTCTTCCCGTAGATCCGGGACCCCACGCCGTTGAGGGTGAAGAGCTTCGGGGCCCCTTGGTTCATCGGCGAGATGAAGAGCCTGCGCCGCCCGAGGACGGCGTCGAGCGTCCGGCGCTCGAACGAGGCACGCGGCCCCTTGCGCCGCGCCTCGAGCGCCGCGAAGAGCTTCTCGCCGTCGCCGGCCTGGACGGCCGCGGCCACCTTCGGATCCGACGAGAACTGCGTCAGCTCGGGGCAGGCGTCGAGCCAGCCGCGGGGGTCCTGGGCGTTCGCCATCGTCTCCTCCGTGGGCGTGCGCACCCGCCCGACCGGCGAAGATTACCGGGGGTCCCAGGTGGGAGAGAAGCCCCGCGTCGCTGGGCGCCTCTGCCCGGAGCGGATGGGGCGGCGGGGGGCGCCACGACCGCTTGCCGCGACGCCCTGTAAACGGTTAAGAACCCTCCCCCATGCTGTCCCCCGAGGTCCTGAACAAGCTCGAGGCCATCGAGCAGCGCTTCGAGGAGCTGACGCACCTGCTCTCCGACCCCGCGGTCGCCTCCTCCGGCGACCGCTTCCGCAAGGTGTCGAAGGAGCGCGCCTCGATCGAGCCGACCGTGAGCGCGCTCCGGGCCTACCGCAAGCTCGTGCAGGACATCGCCGACAACGAGGCGCTCCTGGCGGACGCCGAGCTGCGGGAGATGGCGAAGGAGGAGCTGGCGCAGCTCCGGCCCGGGATCGAGCCGGCCGAGGAGCAGCTCAAGGTGTTCCTCGTCCCGAAGGACCCGAACGACGAGAAGGACGTCATCCTCGAGGTCCGCGCCGGCGCGGGCGGCGACGAGGCCGGCCTCTTCGCCGCGGAGGTGCTGCGCATGTACCTGCGCTACGCCGAGCGGCGCGGCTGGCGGTGCGAGATCGCGGACAGCTCGCCGGGCAGCCTCGGGGGCGTGAAGGACGTGACCGTGACGGTCTCGGGCGACGCCGTCTACTCCTGGCTCAAGCACGAGTCGGGCGTGCACCGCGTGCAGCGGGTGCCCGCCACCGAGGCGCAGGGACGGATCCACACCTCCACGGTGACGGTCTCGGTCATGCCCGAGGCCGAGGACATCGACATCCAGGTCAACCCGTCGGACATCGAGATGGACGTCTTCCGGTCCACCGGCTCGGGCGGGCAATCGGTGAACACCACCGACTCCGCCGTGCGCCTCACCCACAAGCCGACCGGACTGGTGGTGAAGTGCCAGCAGGAGAAGAGCCAGCTCAAGAACCGCAACATGGCCATGAAGATGCTGCGCGCCAAGCTCTTCGAGATGGAGCTGGAGAAGCAGCAGAGCGCGCGCGACGCCGCGCGCAAGTCGCAGGTCGGCACCGGCGACCGCTCCGAGAAGATCCGCACCTACAACTTCCCCCAGGACCGGCTCACCGATCACCGGGTCAACTACACGCGCCACAACCTGCCCGCGGTGATGGACGGCGACGTCCAGGACGTGGTGGACGCCTGCCGGACGTTCTTCGCCGCGCAGGCGCTGCGGGAGGCGGCGAAGGCGGGGCCGGGTGCGGCGGAGGGGCGGGCGTAGAATCCTCCCTCTCCCCCTCGCGGAGGGCGGCGGTGATGAGCGAGCCCCTCTCCCCCGCTCCCGCTGGGGCGGGAAACCGGCCATGTCCGAGAACTGGACCACACTGCGCCTCCTCGCCTGGACCCAGGACTTCTTCGCGAAGAAGGGGATCGACGCCCCGCGCCTCACCGCCGAGCTCCTCCTCGCGCACGCGCTCCGCTGCGACCGCGTCCGGCTCTACCTCGACTTCGACAAGCCGCTCGGCGATCCGGAGCTGGCCGCCTACCGCGACCTCGTCCGCCGCCGCGGCGAGGGCGAGCCGACCGCCTACCTGACGGGAGCGAGGGAGTTCTTCGGGCGCCGGTTCCAGGTGGACGCCCGCGTGCTCGTCCCGCGGCCGGAGACCGAGCTCGTGGCCGAGGCGGCGCTCGCGGCGCTGCCGGAGGGCGGCGCCGCGCTCGACCTCTGCACCGGCTCCGGCGTCCTCGCCGTCACGCTCGCGCTCGGCCGGAGGGGCGCGAAGGTCACCGCGACCGACGTGTCCGCCGACGCGCTCGCCGTCGCGCGGGCCAACGCGACGGCGCTCGGCGCCGAGGTCGCCTTCGCCGAGGGCGACCTCTGGGCGGCGGTCCCCGCCGGCGCGCGCTTCGACGTGGTGGTGTCGAACCCGCCCTACGTCCCCTCCGGCGAGCTGGCGAGCCTGCAGCGCGAGGTCCGCCGCGAGCCCCGGCTGGCGCTCGACGGCGGGCCCGACGGCCTGGAGGTCCTGCGGCGGATCGTGTCCGGCGCGACACGGCGGCTGTGTCCCGGCGGGACCCTGGTCCTCGAGATGCACGAGACGCACAGGGACGCACTCCCGCGCCTGTGCGCCGAGGCCGGGCTCGACGGCGCGCGCTGGTGCCCCGATCTGGCGGGGTTGCCGCGCTACGCGGTCGCCCGGGCGCCCTGAGCGCCGCCGCCCGGCGCCCGTCCGGATGGTCCGGCCGAGGGTTGGCCTCGGCGGTGCACACGCCATAGAATGCGCCGCCGCGCCCGGCCGTACCTGGAGGCGTGCTCCTCGACCCGGGGCGGCAGGCGAGCGCTCGCCCGATCCCGGGCGCGCCGGCCAGGAACGAATGGACAAGATCCTCATCGACGGTGGCGTCCCGCTGCGGGGCACGGTCCACGTCTCCGGCGCGAAGAACGCCGCCCTCCCCGCCATCGCGGCGACGCTCCTCGCCGACGGCGACCACGTCGTCCGGAACGTGCCCGACCTCGCCGACGTCCGCACCATGGGCCGGCTGCTCGCGCACATGGGGTGCGAGGTCGCGCGGAGCGGCGACCGGATCGCGGTGCGGGTGAAGGTCCCGCGCGACGTCCGGGCCGAGGCGCCGTACGACCTGGTGCGGACCATGCGGGCGAGCGTGGTGGTGCTCGGTCCGCTGGTGGCGCGCTGGGGCCGCGCCCGCGTCTCGCTCCCGGGCGGCTGCGCCATCGGCGCGCGGCCGATCGACCAGCACCTCAAGGGGCTCGCCGCGCTCGGCGCCGAGCTGCGGCTCGAGCACGGCTACGTGGAGGCGTCGGTCCCGCGCGGACGGCTCAGGGGCGCCGCCTTCACCTTCGACGGCCAGACCGTCACCGGCACCGAGAACGTGATGATGGCGGCGTCGCTCGCCGAGGGGCGGACCGTGCTGCGGAACTGCGCGCGAGAGCCCGAGGTGAAGGACCTCGCCGACGCCCTCACGGCGGCCGGAGCGCGCATCGAGGGCGCCGGCACCGAGGAGATCCGCATCGAGGGGGTGGAGGCGCTGCGCCCGCTCGACCACGCCGTCATCCCCGACCGCATCGAGGCGGGCACCTTCTGCGTGG
>Ga0335085_10008220_pt1 | contig 15961 bp, 16 predicted proteins | sample Lox_Sample_45_FD_206712 | JGI IMG/M metagenome (GOLD analysis project Ga0335085, IMG submission 206712) | Soil microbial communities from Loxahatchee National Wildlife Refuge, Florida, United States - Lox_Sample_4.5 | ecosystem: Environmental > Terrestrial > Soil > Wetlands | place: USA...
GCACGTTGTTTTCTTCTCGTAGCCGGCACCCGCGAGAAAATTCGTCATCTCCCGGTACGGGATGGATTGATCGCGGGCAATCGAGAGCGCGAGGCGCTGATAATATTCGCGCCCCCTCAGACGCCAAAGAGCGGTGCGGATCGGCACGATCAACAGATCGACTTCTCCGGAAGCAAATCTCCACAGAGAGACAGCTCGCTCTTCGGCTATTTCGCCGTGCGGCGACCGGCCTTCGTAGGGGAGCACATCGTGGGCGGGCAAATGGGCTACGCGCCGGCCGGGCTTATTCGTGAGTGCGCGATAAAACCAGCGAACCGGCGCAAGCAGTTCCTCCGCGCGTTGCGGCGATTCGACCAGCAGAATCGTTGGCCTGCCCAGCTCCGAGCAAACCATTGGCGCGAGGAGCGCCTTTGCCGATTCCGTCAGCCCGGAAATGCCTCCGCCCGGACGCCCGCGGCGCAGCGACTCCACGGCGTTATCGGCCGCGGGGCAGCGTGCTACGCGCGAAAGAAGCTCGGAGACTAAGGGGAGAATCATTGCTTAGATCGTTGGATGCGCTCGATGAGCTGTGCGGTTGAATATCCCGGCTCAAGCGGGATGCTAACGAAAGACGGCCTATCCGCGTCTGTCAGATTGTCTAGTGCTGTTTGAGCACGCTTCGCCCCGGAGGCGTTTCCTCCCTGGACATAGATGTCCGGCAGGAAACGCTTGATCCACGCACCGGCCGAAACATTTCGAAGCTCGGTGACAAAGTCCACGGCTGACAGAGCCGCGAGGATCTCCGCGCGTTCTTCCTGCGGAACGACGGGGCGAAGCGAGGGCGGGCGCGCCGGATTTTTCGCGTGTTCGTCCTGAGCGGTGGCGCGAACGGCGGCGTCATCTTCGACGGCGACGACGAGCACATCGCCGAGGGAGCGTGCCTGTTCGAGCAAACGAATATGGCCGGGATGAAGCAAATCAAACGCACCCACAGTAAGCACGACACGCTTCGCATCGCGCCATTCCTTTCGCAATTCGATCAGGCTTTGCGGTGAAACGATTTTCCCCACTCGGTCGTCCATTCCTCTGCGTAGCTGGAATAGTGCGCATCTCGATTCTATCAAGTGACACTTTGCTTGAATACGTGAACGGCGTGTTGGTATAGTGCGCCCATCATTGGCTCCGGCAGCGAGGGAGCCTAAAGGAGCGTTCTGATGAGTGATGGTATTACAAGAAGGGACTTCGGAAGATTTGCGGTAGCAGGCCTGCCGTTGGCTGCGTTTGCTTTGTCGGGGAAAGATCTGTTCGCGCAAAGCAAGCCGGATTCGAATTTCGATGGCGTTCATATCGGTGTGATCACTTATAGCTTTGCCGGAATGCAAGCGAGCGAAATCATTCCTTCGATGGTGAAGATCGGTCTTAGCAATTGCGAATTGATGTCCAACCATGCCGAGTCCCTCGCGGGCGCTCCGGCCGGCGGATTCGGATTCGGCGGCGGAGGCCGGGGACAGCAAGCGGCGCAAAAGCCCGGCCCCGATGGCCTGCTGCCGCGCTGCGAGAACATGCAGATGGTGGCGATTCCCGAGGGTGCGCCTCCCGAGGAGCCTTCAGCGGGAAGAGGGCGGGGAGGCGGCGGATTCGGCGGGCGCCAGATGACAGACGAGCAACGGTCACAGATGCAGGAAGCGCAGAAGAAGCTGGCGGATTGGCGCGCGTCGGCAACCCCCGAGACGTGGAAGGCGGTCCGCAAGCAGTTCGACGATGCCGGCATCGATCTGCGCATCCTCTGCTACAACATGGGCGAGAACATCACCAACGAGGACATCGATTACGCGTTCCGCATGGCGCGCGATCTCGGCGTGCAGGCGATTTCGTCCACGTCGACGGTGCCCGTTGCAAAACGCGTCGCGTATTATGCGGACAAGTACAAGATCATGTGGGGCGGACACGGCCACGACGACATCACCGATCCCATCCAGTTCTCCACACCGGCGTCGTTCGAATACATCATGACGTTCAGCCCGTACATCGGCGTGAACCTCGATATTGGTCACTTTACGGCGGCGGGATTCGATGCTGTGTCGTTCATCAAGCAGCATCACGCGCGCATCACCAACCTACACTTGAAGGATCGAAAGAAGAGCAGCGATTTCCACGCGGTCCGGACGAACATCGGTGTGAATAATTATCCCTGGGGACAGGGCGATACGCCGATCAAGCCCGTGCTGCAATTGCTGAAGGCGCAGAAGTATCCGTTCCCTGCGGACATTGAATACGAATACGAGTGCCGCGCTTCGGGAACGCCCGTCGAGGAAATCGCGAAGTGCCTCGCCTATGCCAAAAACGCGATTGAAGGCTGATCGCGCGCCGCTCCACATTTCGGAAGCAAAGAGGGCCGCATCGCGCGGCCCTCTTTTTATACTGTTTCCGCGATCGGCACGAATCTCGTTGCGCAGCATAGAGAGGAGTGTATATTCCCACACACGCTGAGATTGGGGGATATCCATGCAACGCTCGAGAAGAGACGTATTGAAGATTGCGGCGGCGGGAATCCCGGCATCGGTATTGGGATGGCCGATTGTAGCGAAGCCGCAGAAGCCGAATAAGTCCTACATTGCCGGCGTGCAACTTGGTGTGCAGACGTACAGCTTCCACGAGATACCAAACGACGGCAAAGGACACGTAGATTCGATCATCAAAGACATGCTCGCGTGCGGGCTATACGAGTGCGAGCTTTTCGGCGGCCCGGTCGAACCGAGCATTATGACCGGACAGTTTCCTCCTACCAGCGAGTGTCCGCACCCGGAGCTCGGCTGCTCCGCTGGAAAGGGCGGCTCGGCGAGAAATCCGTGGGCGTGGGAGTTCGTGTATTACAAGGGCGACGAGCTGAAGGCCGCTCGCGAGAGACAGCGCAAATGGCGCGAAACCGAATCGATCGCGTATTTTCAGGGTGTGCGCAAAAAGTTTGACGATGCGCAGATCCGCGTTTTCGCTTATAACCCGCTGATCATGCCGGATTGGACGGATTTGGAGCTGGATCGCACGTTCGAAGCCGCGACTGTGATTGGCGCGAAATCCGTGAACGTGTCGACGAGCTTCACAAACCTAAAGCGCATGGCGCCCTTTGCGGAAAAGAACAAGGTGATCGTGGCAGCGCACGGGCACAGCGAGACGTGGAACCCTGAAGCATTCTCCACGGAAGCCACGTTTGAGCGGGCATTCGCGCTTTCGCCGTGGGTCGGCGCGAACTTGGATATTGGCCATTACACAGCCGCCGGCGGCGATCCAGTAGCGTTCATTCAGAAGCATCACGAGAGAATCACGAACCTTCACATCAAAGACCGCAAACGCAATACTCCTGGGGCCAAAGTAGAAGACGGAGCAACCGTGCCGTGGGGCGAAGGAGACACTCCGATTAAAGGTGTGCTCCTGCTGCTCCAGCGCGAACATTATCCGATCCCCGCATTCATCGAGTACGAGCATGCCGGAACTCAGCCTCCTGTGGATGAAGTGAAAAAGTGCGTGGCGCTTGCGAAGCAATACCTTGGTGCGGCTTAGACCTTGCGCGGCAGCAATACCGACAGGGGTCGGCTGCTGTAAGAAGCGGTCTTTTTTTTGGTTAGAGTATTCAAATGACGCGCTGGCAAGCGGTGCTGGCGGTTGCCGGAGCAATTCTTCTCGCGCTCAGCGCGCACTGGATCCGCGAAGGTTCCTTGCCTCGGCGCGACATTGCTCTGCAAGCGGGCAATTGCCGGCTGCCCGTGACGGTCCTCAGTCCTCCGTCGAACATCAAACCAGTCGGCTCCGTGATTATCCTGCACGGTCTTTCGGCAAATCGCCGGATCATGTTTTACTTGGGCCAGGATTTTGCCGGGCACGGCATTCGCGCGTATCTGCCCGATCTTCCTGGGCATGGCGACAACACGGACGCCTTCTCGTTTGCGCGTGCAGAGGATTGCGCCGCGCAAACCGTGGCAGCCCTCATGCGCAATGATTCGCTGGATCCCGCAACGACGATCCTGCTCGGCCATTCGATGGGCGGCGAAATTGCCGTTCGCATGGCGGATAAAATTCCGCTCGCGGCCACAATCGCCATTTCACCCGCGCCGATGGTGATGCCGCGGCGAATGCCTGCGAACCTGCTCGTCTTCAGCGCGCAATTTGACGTGTGGCAGTTGCGGGACCAAGCCGTCGCGTTGCAAAAGGCTGCGGACGGGAATCGCACAATGCCACAAGATTTTGCGCAGAATCGCGCGTTCGACCTCGTTGAAGTGCCGCTCGCCACGCATACGAGCATGCTTGACGACCGCGCCGTGGCGCATAGCGCGGAATTGTGGGCGATGCAGGCGCTCGTTCCGCAAGCCGATCCGAAGACGCTCGCGCTCGATCTCGACCTCAGCACCTACGGCACATTTGGCCGAGGGCGCATGCGGTTAGCGGGAGCCGTCTTCGGATTGATTGGGCTTGCGATGATACTTCCGCTGTGCACTCTGATCGCGGCAAAAGCGGGCGGCGAGACTGCCGAGCCCATCGAGCAAACGGCGCCGAATCGATGGATTCTTTTGGGCGAAGGCATGATCGGCGCAATGTTTGGCGTGCTGTTGCTTATGAAGGTGAATCTGCTGGCATTCATTCATCTTTACGCGGGCGACTATCTCGCTTCAGAAGCTCTGATAATGGCAATCGTACTGCTGTTGTTTAATCGCGCGGCAGCGCGCAAAGCGTTCTCTGCGCGCCCGCGAGCACTAATAGCCGCAGGCCTGCTCGCTTTCGTCTTTCTGTTTGCGTTTGGAGCATGGTTCAACTGGGAAATTAGCGACCTGTGGCTCAACGCACCGCGCTGGCTCCGCTTTGCGGAGCTGCTGCCATTCGCGTGCGTCTTCTTGTTCGCTGAGCAAGCCGTTCTGGGGCCTGTGGGCTCGGGAAAGCGGAGGCTCGTCCGATTCGGCGTTTTCCTCGCGCTACGATTCGAAATTTGGCTGGCGTGCGTGATCGCATTGTTCGTTCTCGCCAGCGGACAGATCCTTTTGCCCATTCTCATGATGCAGTTTTGCATCTTTTCCGCGGCTCAAGGCCTTGTCTCCGATGCGTTAAGGCGCCGAACAGGCTCCGCGACGGCAGCAGCCCTCTTTGGTGCTATACTCACCGCCTGGTTTGTTGCGGCAGTTTTCCCAATTACTTGACGCGGCCCGTGGAACGTATCGCAATCGTTGGAGGAGGTCCCGCCGGTGCTCTCTGCGGAGAGCGCCTCGCTGCGGCTGGCTTCGGCGTAACCATTTACGATGAGCGCCTCGCGTGGGAGAAACCTTGCGGTGGCGGGCTCACGCATAAGGCCATTCAGGCGTATCCTTTCCTGCTCGACGCGCCGTATCCGAAGAAAATCATTCGTACGGCAGAGCTCATTTCGAGCTGCGGGCATCGCGCACTCTTTCAGATGAGCCAGCCGATCGTGATCTATTCGCGCAAAGTCTTGAATGGATTGCTGCTCGACCGCGCCGTTGCCGCCGGCTGCACCGCTGTCGCGGCACGCGTCACAAACGTGGATGCCACCGGGCCCGGCGTTCGTTTCACGGTCGCGGGCGAACAACAGGAAGCGGATTTCGCTGTGCTTGCGGCGGGTGCGCGTAATCAACTTTTCCCGGAAACGACTCCGCTGCAGCCTCGCGATCTCGAAGTGACGCAAGGTTATTTCGTTCCCGTGGAAGATCACCGTATCAAAGTGAAATTCCTGAAGAAATTCGAAGGCTACATCTGGTCGTTCCCGCGCGCCGATCACTTATCAGTAGGAATCTGCGCGAAGATGGGCCAGGCTTCCAGCCAGACGCTTCGCAGCCATCTCGACGACTTCGTGCGCGAGGAAAACATCCCCATGGATGGCGCGCGTTTTTACAGCCACGTGTTGCCGTCGCCTGAAGCGCAAACGATTCGCGGCCGCCGCATCTGCGGTGAGAACTGGGCGATGGCAGGCGACGCAGCGGCGTGCGTCGATCCGGTGACGGGCGAAGGTTTGTATTATGCATTGCGCTCCGGCGACCTGCTCGCGCAAGCCCTGGCGGAAGGCCAGATCCACACTTATCCGCAACGGCTCCGCGCTGCGTTCTCCGCCGATCTGGAGTTTGCCGCACATCTCACGCGCAAGCTTTTCCGCGGAAATTTTCTGGGCGGCGCGATCACCACACGCCTGGTGCAATTCGTGAATTATTCGCCTGCGTTTCGTGCCCTGATTCGCGATGTCTTCAGCGGCTCGCAAGACTACCGCACGTTGAAGCGCCGCCTCTGGAATCAGCTCGGCATCACTGTGGCGGAATTTACGCGCAGCTTTCTCGATCCTCGCCGCATGGCCACGTCGGGCGCTACATCCAATCGCGAATCCTGAATATGAAACGCGCCGCGAAGCGATCCAAACGACAATCGAAGAGAAAACCAAAGAAGGCAAACGTTCGGCCTGCGGCAGTAAAATCTGCGGCTGCCGCCGAAGAGACATCTCCGCGCCCGCGCATTGGGCTCGAACACACAGTCGAAGCCGTCGTTCCGCACGAGTGGACGATTCAGTCGTTCGACCCGCACCTGCCGGCTGTGCTCTCTACGCCTCGCATGATCCAGCTGATGGAGCACGCGTCCACGCGGGCGATCCTCGGCGAATTGCCGCCGGGCACGATCAGCGTCGGCACGCGAATCGAAGTCGATCACCTAAAAGCCGTGCCGGACGGCGCAACGGTTCACGCTTATGCGCGGCTCTCAAGCTATCAGGGCAGGTTCCTGATTTTCGATGTGGAGGCTAGATCGGGCGACATTGTGATCGGCCGCGGAAGGGTGTTCCGCGCCATCGTCGAATCGGGGAAGCACGGCGAAAAGGCGCGCGCGCGCGTCGAGGGTAGTTGATAAGACGTGAATTTTCAGGGTGTCGTCGACGGGCATGCTAAAATTTTCTTTCGCAGCTTTTCCTTTCTAATCGCTGAAGGAGGCATTTTCCTTTGCCGCTTTATGAATATAAATGCCGGAAGTGCGGGCACCGCTTTGAGAAAATCGAGAGCGTAAATTCTTCGACCACGAAGAAGTGTCCGAAATGCGGCGCCACAGCCGAACGTTTGCTCGCTGCCCCTGCGATTCAGTTCAAGGGAACGGGCTGGTACGTGACCGACTACGCGGGCAAGAGCGCGGCGAAGAACAGCGGAGAAGCTTCAGAAGGAGCTTCGGCGGACGGAAAGAAATCCGAAGATTCGAAGGGATCCGAATCGAAGTCCGCCGAGACGAAAAGCTCCACGGGCAACGAAGGGTCCAAGAAGCGCAAAAAGTAACTGCTCAAGCTTTTAAGTTCTTCAGATAATTGCGGAAGTCGGCGCCGAATTTTGAATTCTGCAGGCCGAGTTCCACGTTGGCGATAAGGAAGCCGAGTTTGTCTCCCGCGTCGTACGTTTTCCCGTCGTAGATAAACGCGAGCATGCCTTTTTCTTTGGTCAATGCGCGCAGACCGTCCGTAAGCTGAATTTCGCCGATCGCGCCCGGTTTGACTTTGCGCAGATAGCCAAAAATTTCGGGCGGCAGAACGTATCGCCCGGAAATAATCAAGTTCGAAGGAGCCTTTTCAGGGGCGGGCTTCTCGACCAAATCCTTGATATGCAACACTTGCTTGCCCCATTGCGCGAAGTTGCCCGGCTCGGCATCGATCACGCCATATGACGAAACCTTTTCGTGAGGCACTTCCTCGACAAGAATCGCCCCAAGACCGGTCGCTTCGTAAATCTCTTTCAATGATTTTGTCGAAGGAATTTTGCTGTGCATGATCATGTCCGGCAGCAGCACGGCGCAAGGCTCGTCGCCCACAATTTCCGCCGCGCAGAGGACCGCATGGCCGAGCCCCAGCGCCTCGCTCTGCCGTGTGTAACTGAAATTCAGCCCCCCGCCGATTTCGCGAACCAATTCCGCCTGCGCCTTCTTCCCGCGGGATTCGAGCAACGCTTCAAGTTCCGGCGACCGGTCAAAATGATCTTCGATTGCACTCTTGCCACGACCCGTGACAAAGATAACGTCTTCGATGCCGGCGGCGAGGCACTCCTCCACGGCATACTGAATCACCGGCTTATCGACAACCGGCAGCATCTCCTTCGGCATTGCCTTCGTGGCGGGCAGAAATCGCGTGCCGAGACCAGCGACGGGGAGCACGGCTTTTCGGAGGCGTTTGGGCTTTTCGGTCATGAGCTTGTCCGTGAGTGAGAGGATTTCTCGCGCACTTCGTTTTCACACGCGCCGATATTGCGGCGAGCAAACAGCAGGCCAACCCGCCTATGCTAACATAGCGTTTTTGGATGGCTCGTCCGGTTGTTACCGTATGTCTTCAAAGAAAACATGCGATGCGGGCCTTTTAGCGAATTCCAATGGGCGACGAACTGATCCTTGGCATCGAATCTTCCTGCGACGAAACCGCCGCCGCCGTCGTCGCTGGCGGACGGCGCATTTTGTCCAGCGTAGTCGCATCACAAGTGGCGATTCATCGCAAGTACGGCGGCGTCGTGCCTGAGCTGGCTTCGCGTGAACACCTGCGGCAGATTGTTCCCGTCGTGCGGGAAGCGATCGAGCAGGCAGGCATCACTCTGCCGGACGTGAGCGCGATCGCTGTGACGCGCGGACCTGGCCTGATTGGCGCACTTCTCGTCGGCGTCACTTACGGCAAAGTTCTCTCGTACGCGCTCGGCAAGCCGCTGATCGCCGTGAATCATCTCGAGGGTCACGTGCATGCGGTGTTGCTCGAGGCGCACATTGCGGGCAAAGTGCCGGAATTGCCCGCTGTCTGCCTGATCGTCTCCGGCGGGCACACCATTCTGTATTACGTCAAAACCGAGAGCGCGTCAGGCAACGGCGCTTCGCACTTCTCCTATGCCCGCATCGGGGGAACACGCGATGATGCGGCCGGCGAGGCCTACGACAAAGTCGCGAAACTGCTCGCGCTCGGCTATCCAGGCGGTCCGGTGATCGATCAGCTGGCAACGCATGGCGATCCGAACAAAATTCAGTTCGGCGGGCCGAAAATGAAGGGTAATCCCTTCGATTTCAGCTTCAGCGGCATCAAGACGGCCGTGCTCTATCATCTGCGACGCAATCCGCAGCTTCAGCCGGAAATCGAATCGCGCCAGGCCGCACTCGCGCGCGGCGAACGCACAGCAGCGGTTCTCCTTCCGCTGTGCAGCAAAGAGACGCTCGATCTCGTCGCGAGCTTTCAGCATTCCGTTGTGGAGGATTTGATTTCGCGCACGCTCGACGCGGCTGAGCAATATGCGGTGCGCACGGTTTTTGTTTCGGGAGGCGTCGCTGCAAATAGCGCGTTGCGCAAAGCGTTTGAAGCGGAAGGGCAACGCCGCGGATTGCAGAGCTATTTCCCGAGCCGCGCGCTTTCCACCGATAACGCTGCGATGATCGCAGCAGCGGGTTATCCGCGCTTCGTTGCCGGCGAACGTGCAACGATTTTGCTCAACGCCGAAGCGAATCTACCTCTTGCCTGAGCGCCTCTGCGGTCAATTCTGCGCCGGCCTAAAGAAGCTCCGGTTCGTAGATATAGGCAAGGCCGTCGCTACTGATGGCGTATGCTTTTGAACCGTCCGCGCTCCAACGCAAATTCAGCACGTCTTCGGCGGGATACTCGTCAAAAACGCTGATCCGGTTCATGTCCGCTAAAAACAGCCGGCCCTTCGCCGAGCTTCGCAGCAGGGAACTGTAAAACAGGCAAATCGGCAGATGCGGATGCCACGCGCACTGCTCGCCGCCAAAAGGCAGCACGGACGACTCCGCCGAGAGCGGATCAATACCGTACGCTTGTCCGGCCGAGCAATAGACGAGCCGCTGCCCGTCGTTCGACCACGCCAAATCCGTAATGCGCCCCTGCGCTTCAAAAACCGATTTCTTCTGCAACGTCGCCACATCCAGAAACACGATCAAATCGTCCGCCCATTCGCCGCCGATTTCGACCGTCGCTGCAATATGGCGCTCATCCGGGCTGAACATGATTCGCCCATAGCCGGAAAACCTTCCCGCCTCGCTCGATTCGCCGTCCGCCGAGCGCGGTTCGATCCAGTCCGGCACGCCAAGTTGCTGCACGCGCTTTGCAACCGCGTCGCCAGGCGCTGTCGACGGGAGGTGCATCTGCCACAAGTCGAGTGATGCACTCCGCCCTCGTGTAGAGCTCGCGACAAAGGCCGCGCTCGGAGACCATGCGATGAAAGAGGGCGTGTGAGCGAAGTTTCCGAAGACACCGGAGAACGTTTTTGCTTGAAGATCAAAAAGTTGCAGTTCGCTGCCCCGCGAGCCTCGTGCGCGCAAGAGATACCGTCCGTCGGGCGACCATGCGAAACGCGCCGGTGGATTCACTTCGTCAGGATCATCTATCTCGGCTGTAAGGCTCAGTGTGAGTGTTGGAACGCAGCGCTCGACGTCAAAAAGGGTCAGGCTGTGCGCGCCTTGGCGAACCTGCGGCGAGATCGTGCAGACTTGCCCATCGGGCGAAACTGCGGCTTGCGTTACCGGTCCCTGAAAAACTTTTCGGATGAGCCAATTCGAATCGCGCGCAAGATCGCGCAGCCCGCGGCGGATCAGCGCGGCGGAGCGAACCGCGAGCCCACGTGAACTCACCCGCGCAAGCTCGTGTGCGGGCGCCTGCTTGGGAGTCGCTTGTTGCGTAAGCGGCGGCCGGCTCATGAGAGTTATCGTTTGCCTTCCGCCAGACGGCGCTTGGCTTCGGCAATCTGCTCTTCCGTTTTTGCGACCATTTCTTTCAGCACATCGCGCCCAAACTGCGCGGCTTCTTCCACGCGCAATCGCAGTTGATACAAATCCGATCGAAGCAGCGCCTGGGATTCCGCTTCGATTTCCGCAAGGCGTCCGCGAACCTGGCTGATGCGGCGAATCACTCGAATTAACTCCGCGCCGGGCCCTTCGCCGTGAAACGCTTCGGGGCTCGATTCGTATTCGTTGAGAATCTTCGTCAGCGCCGTTTCGTCGCCGCGCTCGTAGGCTTCGTTCGCGCGAGCCATCAATTGTTGGCGCGTGGTGCGGTCTTCGCGGTCGGAGGTGAGATCGGGATGAATGCGCTTCGCTACGTCGCGATAAACGCGTTTCATTTCCGGGGAGGCTTTGAACGCGCGCGGCTCCTGCTCGCTCTTTTCGCCGGCGCCGACTCTCGTCTCGTTCGCTCGTGCGCGGGCCTCGCGCGCAGCCTGCTGGGCACGCTCGTTTTGTGGCTGCTCGCCAGCAAGCTTCTCTGCAAGCTGCGCTTTGTATTCATCGAGTTCGGCGTACCGCAGCCCGACCAGGTGCAGGTACTGCCGCTCAAAAGCGCCAAGCTCGGCGCGCAGGTTGGTGACGCGCAATTCGCGTTCGGTGAGTTCGTTTTCGAGCGCCTTTTGCTCATCGCGTTTGCGGAGCAGCTCCATCTCCTCAGGTTTCAGAGAAGGAGGCACCGCTGCCTTTGCCGGCGCCTTTGCGGGCGGACGGGCGGCGTCCGTATCAATGGATTTGCGGCTCATCGAAGAGATGCCCAGGCTATTCAGGCCGTAAAATAGCCCTCCGGGCGCATATCCAATTTTACGGTTCCCGCGCTCGTCGTCGCTGAACTTCACGGATTGCGTTACAGAATCGGTTACCGGCCGGAAGTCCGATATTCCCTTGGGGTTATCGCGTCTTCGCTGATTTCAGGATGCGCTCAATCTGCGCCAGATGATTCACGTCGTGCCCCGCCATCATTTTGGCGGTCAGCTCGACGCTCTCTTCGCCGCGCTCCATATGCAAACCGAAATGCTTCCATTGCTCCGGCCCAATGGTCTTCAGTAGAGCGAGTGTTGCCTTACGCAGCGCTGCAAACTGCTCAAGGGCCGTGGCCGTATCGCGCTTATCGTAGTGAAGCGCCGTCACCCAAACGTCCTGGTCGAAGCCGATGAGCGTCGCGCCGGGTGCCCCCAACATTAGACGCAGGCGAAAGCCGTAGACGACTTCCGTATCGGCCATATGCGTCATAATCTCGTGAATCGACCATTTCTGCGGCTCAGGCCGCTTCCGCAGCTTTGCCTTCGGTACTCCTTTTAGTAAGCGAGCGAGTTTGCGTGGCGTCGCCGCCTGGACTGTCAATGGATCCTGGCCCCGGATGTTGGACAACATGCGATTGCGATACTGCTCGACAGTTTCCGGCACGGGCGCTCTCCTGATGCGAGGATTGTCCATAATCCTAAGAAGCAGCCGCCTGCTGGGTCAAGCGAACACATTGGACCCAGGAAGACCAATTTGGCAGCGGAAGTGACTCGGTGTAATTAAGGCGAGACGTCAGCGGCGTTCGGGTCCCGAGACGAGAGATAGGGAGTACGCTTAGTGCGCCTCTGCCGCGACGAAGAATTAAGGCTTTTTCACGGGAGCCGCAGGCGCCTGCGAAGGCGTAGGCGTTTGCGATGAAGGCGCCGGCGCTGTTTGAGTGGGCGCAGACGTCGTTGGTTTCGCTGGAGCCGGCGCAGGAGCCTTGGCCGGCGCTGGATTCGTGGTCTGCTCCAGGATCGAACCTGTGCCGACGCTTTGAGACGGGCCGCGCTTGATCGAAAGCGTGAGGGAAGTAAGCATGAAGACGATCGCGCACCAGGTGGTGGCGCGGGAAAGAAATGTAGTCGCGCCGCGCGGGCCAAATGCTGTTTGACTGCCTGCACCGCCGAACGCGCCGGCAAGATCGGCCGCCGAGCCGCTTTGCAGCATAATTACGAGGATCAAGACGAAGCAGACGAGGATGTGCAGCGTTACAAGCAGTGCCGTGAATCGCCAGCCGAGCCAAACCAGCCCCAGCGCCACCAGAATTGCTATCGTCCACTTCATCCATGCAGGCATGTAAAACTCTCTTTCTGCTTCCCGAAACTAAAAGTTCACGATCGCCGCAAACGATTTCGCGTCCAGGCTCGCCCCGCCGACCAGCGCACCGTCGATATCCAGCTGCGCCATCAAACCCTTGATATTGTCCGGCTTGACGCTGCCGCCATAAAGAATGCGCACCGCGTTCGCGCATGCTGCGCCGAATTTGGCGTTCGCAAGCTCGCGAATGAAACGGTGGGCGTCCTCAGCAATTTCCGGCGTAGCAGTGCGGCCCGTTCCTATGGCCCACACCGGCTCGTAGGCAATCAGGATACGCGAGAAGTCGGCCTCGGTCAACGCGGCGAATCCGCCGTCGAATTGCCGCCGCAGCACATCATTCGTGATGCCGCCTTCGCGCTCCGGCAGCGTCTCGCCCACGCAGACAATCGGCGTCAGACCGGCGAGCAGCGCGGCCTGCGTCTTGCGATGGACCGTTTCGTCCGTCTCACCGAAATACTGCCGGCGCTCGGAGTGTCCGATGATCACGTATTTGCATCCGGCCCCGACGATCATGCTCGCCGAAACTTCACCTGTAAACGCGCCCTCGCGCTCCCAGTGCATGTTCTGCGCACCAATGCCGATCGCGCTGCCTTCCGTCGCCTGTACGGCCGTCGTAATCGCGGTGAATGGCGGCGCAACCACGATGTCGCAGTGTTTCGCTGCTTTCACCGACGGATGAAACGCTTCGAAGAACGCGCGCGTCTCCGCGCCCGTCTTGAACATCTTCCAATTTCCCGCAATTACCGGCCGTCGTGAAGGAATGCTCATATCACGCGCCTTTCGCCGCGGCGTTAGTCAATGCCTCGACGCCCGGCAGTTTTTCGCCCGCCAGAAATTCGAGCGAAGCGCCGCCGCCCGTCGAAATGTGGGAAATCTGCTTTGCCACACCCGATTGCTCCACGGCCGCCACGGAATCGCCGCCACCCACAATCGAGGTTGCCCCAGCCTGTGTCGCCGCCGCAACGGCCTTCGCGATTCCCAGCGTGCCCTGCGCAAATTGAGGCTTTTCAAACATGCCCATCGGCCCGTTCCAAACAATCGTTTTCGCTGCTGCAATCTCTTTCGAGAAAAGCTCGACGGTCTTCGGTCCGATGTCGAGTCCCATCACGTTGTCCGGAGTTTGCGTAATGTCTGTCGTCTTTGTCGCCGTCGAATCGGGCGACTCCGCGAGCACATGATCCACGGGCAGCAGCAGCTTGAATTTCTTCGCCTTCGCCTCTTCGATAAGGCTCTTAGCCAGATCCAGCTTGTCGTTCTCCACGAGCGATTTGCCCGTCGCGATCCCCTGCGATTTCAGCAGCGTGTAGGCCATCGCGCCGCCGATCAGCACGGCATCCGCGAGCTTCATCATGTTCTGCACGACTTCGATCTTGTCCGACACTTTCGCGCCGCCGAGCACCGCCACAAACGGACGCTCCGGACTTGAAATCGCCTTGCCCATGTAGGCGAGCTCTTTTTCCATGAGAAGTCCGGCCGCCGCCTGCTTCACGTATTGCGTAATGCCCACCACGGACGCGTGTGCGCGATGCGCGGAGCCGAATGCGTCGCACACAAAAAGCCCGTCGCAGAGCGCCGCGAGCTTCTTCGAGAATTCGGGATCGTTCGCCTCTTCCTGCGAGTAATAGCGGACGTTTTCGAGCAACAGCACGCCGCCATTCGGCAATGCCTTGCTCTTCGCCTCGGCATCGGGGCCAATGCAAGCGCTCGCGAATTCGACAGGCTTGCCGAGCATTTCCTGCAACCGCGCAGCCACGGGCGCGAGCGTGTACTTCGGATCAACCTTGCCTTTCGGCCGCCCAAGGTGCGATGCGAGTACCAGTTTTCCACCCCGCTCCATCGCCAGCTTCAGCGTCGGCAGCGTCTCGCGGATGCGTGTATCGTCCGCAACTTTTCCTTTATCGAGCGGAACGTTGAAGTCCACGCGGATGAACACTCGCTTGCCCGCCAGATCCAAATCTCGAATCGATAATTTGTTCATATGAGTTCCTAAGAGACTAACTGTCTATTGTCCGGGGTCCTCCTGGTTCAGGAGGAGGGATCCTTCGACTCGCCCGCCACCACAGCGGGCGAGACTCAGGATGACGACGCTTTAGAATTGTTCGTTTACAGGCCCTTAGCCAGCAGCTTGATCAGATCGACGCAGCGCGAAGAATAGCCCCACTCGTTGTCGTACCACGCGAGCACCTTCACGCACTTGTCGCCGACCACGCGCGTATAGCCCGCATCCACAATCGACGATGCCGGATTCTTGCGGAAGTCGACGGAAACGAGCTCTTCCTCCGTGTATTCAAGAATGCCCCTCATCGGGCCTTCGGAGGCCTTCTTGAGGGCCGCATTCACGTCCTTAGCATTCGTTGGCTTATCGACGAAAACGGTGAGGTCCACGACGCTCACGTTTGGCGTCGGCACGCGCATCGCATAGCCGTCGAGCTTGCCCTTGAGTTCCGGAATCACCAGATGCAGCGCCTTGGCTGCGCCCGTCGAGCTTGGAATCATGGAAAGAGCCGCCGCGCGAGCGCGCCGCAGGTCCTTGTGCGGCAGGTCGAGGAGGTTCTGGTCGTTCGTATAGGAGTGAATCGTGGTCATCGTGCCCACGTTAATTCCAAACGTGTCGTGAATCACCTTCGCCACAGGCGCAAGGCAGTTCGTCGTGCACGAAGCATTGGAAACCACGTTGTGCTTGGCCGGATCGTAAGTCTTATCGTTCACTCCCAGCACAAACGTTCCATCCGGATCGGTCGCGGGCGCGGAAATCAGAACCTTTTTTACAGGACCGCGCATGTGCTTCTTCGCGTCGGGGCCCGCCGTAAAACGGCCCGTCGATTCCACCACGATCTGCGCGCCCACCGAGGCCCAATCCAGTTCCGCCGGATCCTTCACGCGGAACACCTTGATCGACTTGCCGTCGACGGTGATCGCGTCATCCGTGTACGTCACTTTGTTCGGCAGATTGCCCAAAATCGAGTCGTACTTCAGCAGGTGAGCAAGAGTCTTCGAATCCGTGAGATCGTTTACCGCAACAAATTCGATGGCGGGATCGCCAAGCGCGGCCCGATAGATGTTCCGGCCGATGCGTCCGAACCCATTAATTCCAACCTTTACCGGCATTTAT
>Ga0335085_10008221_pt1 | contig 15960 bp, 10 predicted proteins | sample Lox_Sample_45_FD_206712 | JGI IMG/M metagenome (GOLD analysis project Ga0335085, IMG submission 206712) | Soil microbial communities from Loxahatchee National Wildlife Refuge, Florida, United States - Lox_Sample_4.5 | ecosystem: Environmental > Terrestrial > Soil > Wetlands | place: USA...
CTGCATGCCATGTTCAATGAAATACATAATAAGCTTGTCAGTTATATCCGCTGATTTTATCAAGACGACCTCCTTCATTTTTGCATTGCTACAAAACTATCATATCATAGTTTTCATTAGCAGGCCATCCGCTAGAACCCGTTCCCGAACTGTACACCACCTACGAACAGCACAATTACGGTATAAAAAACAGAAAAAGAGCTAGCAGCTTCTGCTAGCTCTTTGAAATCCATGGTGGGCGATGCTGGGTTTGAACCAGCGACCCCTGCCGTGTGAAGGCAGTGCTCTCCCGCTGAGCTAATCGCCCGGCAACGAATCAATATTTAACATAGCACTTTTGTCAAGTCAAGCTAAATATTGACTCCGGCCTTGATGAACAATCAATCAATAAGTAGCACCGCGCACTTTAAGTACCGAGTCTCGCGCGCTGCGAGCAGCATGGGATGATCACGTGCTTGGAATCGCATCTCGAGCAGCCTTGCCTGACGTCCTGCCGAGTATGCTGCGTCGATCAACATCTCTGTAAATAAATCCTGGTCTATGTGATGCGAGCACGAGCAGGTCACTAGCACGCCGCCTGGTTCAAGCAGCCTCATGGCCCGCAGATTGATCTCCTTGTATCCCTTAAGCGCCTCACGCACCTTTGCCCTGCTCTTCACGAAGGCCGGTGGATCGAGAATGATGCACCCGAAGTGCTCGCGTTTTTTTTCCAGCCTGCGAAGCTCATCGAAAACATCGGCAACCTTGAACTGTGCAGATAATCCGTTCAGCAATGCGTTTTCGGATGCCAGCTTAATCGCTTTCTCTGATACGTCAAGGCCGATGACCTCTGCCGCGCCGAAATACGCGGCGGTGAGCGACCATGCGCCGATATAGCAGAAACAGTCGAGCGTTCGCATGCCCTTCACGTAATCTTTAAGCACTTGACGATTCTCGCGCTGATCGAAGAAGAATCCAGTCTTCTGTCCTTCAAGAATATCGACGTGATATTTGATACCAGACTCTTCGATTGCGACCGGGCCAGGCACCATACCGTGCACAATTCGCTTTTCCTGGATGAGCCCCTCTATCTCGCGCGAGCTCGTGTCGTTCCGAAGCACTATCGTTTGCGGGGAATATTCGTCCCTCAGCGCGGAGATAATATATTCGATCAACCGATCGATGCCAGCGGTCAATGACTGGATAACGAGCGTGTCGGCATATTTGTCCACGATCAACCCGGGAATTCCATCGCCCTCACTGAAGACCGCGCGGAAGGAATCGCCAAATCCGAGGATCGTCCGAAGGATTCGCGCCGCCGAAATCTTCCTCCGGAAGAACCTGCTATCAATCTCCTCCTGGTTTCGCGTAAGAATGCGTACAGCAATCAGCGTGTGGGGGTTGATATAGCCGCGGCCGAGGAATCTACCTGAAAAGTCCAGCACGTCCACGACCTCCCCGGGCGAGCATTCTCCTACCGGCTGCAGAAGTTCATTGTTGAACACCCAAGGGTGTCCGCGCAGGATGCGTCGTTCTTCTTTTTGCCTGAGTTTTACGGTTTTCATGAGTGGGGGAGGATAAGAGTGAGTTCAGAAACAGAGTATGGTGAATTGTTCTCTTGTCAAAATGGAAAAGACAATTGCCACAAGTGACGCACAGAAAGGCCGATGTTTTTTATCTTCTCATAAAAACATTACGCTCTTGGGGCTTTCGCGGTCCGAGTATATTAATCATGGCTGTCGAGCTCTCTGCGGGGCTTTCCCGGGTTTTGGGACAATCCATATGTCTGCCGTCTGTGCTCTGTCTTCTCCCGTCAGATTACAAACGGTTCTCGATGAGCGAATCGCTCCGCAGAGTTTGGAGCCATGTCCGGTAGGTATTTTCCATCTTCTGCTCATAGAGCATCTTGGCGATCTCGTCCTTCACCTTTTCGAAAGGCTTCACCTGGACGCGGATCTCTTCCAGTCGAATGACGTGGAAGCCGCCGGCACACTGGAGCGGACCCGCTATCTCACCGGCCTTGAGCGTCCGCGCAGCCTCCTCGATCTCGGGGATAATTTGGTCGCGTTGCATGAAACCGAGATCTCCACCCTGTTCCGCATCTTCGCTCTCCGAGAGTTCCTTCGCGAGATGGATGAAGTCTTCGCCTTTTTTGGCGCGTTCAAGCGCTGCAAGCGCCTTCTCCTTAACGGCCTCACTTTGGGCAGGCGTTGCCTGCTCCGGAAGCTTGAAGAATATCTGACGGACGCGGATTTCTTCCGGCAGTGAGTAGTTTTTCTTGTTCTTTTCATAGTACGCGCGGACTTCGGCTTCGTCTACGGCCAATCCGGAACGCACGTACTTGTTGTAGACGCGAGAAAGCGTCATCTGTTCTCTGAGTTCTACCTTATACTGTTCGAGCGTGAGACCTTCTTTTGCCAGAGCAGACTCGAATTGTTTGCTGTCCATGGAATTCCGCTTCATAATGTCTTCGATTGCATCGGAGAGCTCTTTGTCCGTGACGTCCATGCCGTCGCGCTTGGCGGCAGTCATCTGGAGCTTCCGGTCGATCATGTCTTCAAGGAGAAGCCGCTCTTCTTGCTTGCCGTTAGCCTTCTTCAGGGCTTCTTCCCGCTGGAGATCGCTCATGGTAATGATCTCTCCGTTCACCACTGCGACTACCCGGTCCACGACCACCGGCCCACTCGCCATGCTCCGCAGGCTGAACATGAATAGTGTTCCCAATACTATTATGAGTGACAAGATGGCTCTCTTCATATCCATAAGTCTACCGTACTGTCGAAATTTTTTCCTTCCCGAGTTGCGGTGCGTCGCTCAGCAGGAAAGAACCTGTGTCCATCACCAATGGTTCCTGGATCCATGATCTCCGTGCGCACAAGGCTGCAAATTCGTGATAGAATACACCTTTCTGCCCTTCCAATGCAACACTTTCGTGATACCACGGTGGCACTGCTAAAGAGACCGGTCGAGGCGGCCAATACAGACGGCCGCATCCGGTTTGCTGTTTACTCTTCCAAAGCCTTGTAATTGACCTCGAACTTGGTCCTTGATCTCAACTCCTGGAGCCATTGCTTGTATTGCTTGTCTTCTTTTTCCCTACGGAGCTTCTCGGCTATTTCCTTGTATGCCTCGTCGAGGCTGATCGTGCCGGCATGACGCTTATCTTCAAGCTTGAAAATATGAAATCCGTAAGGACTCTTTACGATCCCGCTGATCCCGCCTTTGGAGAGATTGAAGACCACGTTGAACTCCGTAGGCATGTCCCCCATGGCGAAGAATCCGAGATCCCCCCCGTGCTCGGCCTCCGGCGCCGTGGACTTCGTGCGCGCTACAGTCGCGAAGTCTGCCCCTGTTTGAAGGATCTCCATCACTTTCTGGGCTTCGGCTTCGGTGCTCACAACGATCTGTCGGGCATGGACTTGATCAGGCTTTTGGAATTCCTGTGGATTCGCCTGGTAATATCGTTTGACCTCGGAAGACGATACGGACACGTGCCGGCCTACCTCGCGCGCGAGCAGCCGCTCGACCATCATGTCTTCCCAGATATCGGACTTCCACTTTTCAAAATCTATCCCTTGCTCGCTGAGGACCTCTTTTACATCGTTGCCGGTTTCGGTGCGGAGCACTTCGATCCGTTTATCGATCTCGTTGCGGCCAATCTTGATCCGCCTCCGCTGGGCTTCGCCCAGCATCATCTTACGCTCGATCAGCCGGTTAAGAAAATCCTGCTTAACCTCTAGCGCGACGCCCTGTTCGGGCTTGAACCCCGCTCGGGCGAACCGTTCCAGGAACTCCGCGAGTGTAATGGGATCACCGTTCACGGTCGCGACAATCTTGACGTCGGGCGAGACCGCCGCCCCGGGAGCAGGCTTTTCCTCGACCTTTTTTTTGCATGAAAATAATATAAGCCCCAGGAACAGCACCGGGGCTATATATTTTGTGAGGCGTGTGACGTTCATGGGGAGACCCCGTTATTTCCCGCTTCCTTCCTTGGTCGCTGGAGGGGCCTGCGGCTGCAGTTCATTCGGCTGAGAAGGCTGCGAGAACGAAGCCGCAGCAGCATCCAGCGCTTTTTCATCGATGCTGATCTTGGCCTTGGACCTGAGTGCCTTTGCGTACTCAAGGTAAAGTTCTCTCTGTTTTTCCTGCAAGAGCCTTCGCTTGATCTGCGGTTCGACTTCTTTGAGGCTTAATTGCTTGCCGGCCTCAGTGCGCATCTTGTCTTTGTTCTTCGTGTAGAAATCGTTTACCTCCTTATCGGTCGGCATCGGCAGCTTGCTCATTTTATCCGCAAGCTCTTTTTTCAAGAGGTTGGAAAAAAGCTCGTTCTTGGTGTCTTCCTGCATGCGCTGTTCCATCTTTTTTCTGAGTGCATCCTGGCGTTTTTTAAATTCTGCGTCCTTGTCCAAACCCTGCCGACGCGCCTCCTGGAGCACGACCTCGATACCGATCAGGTCTTCAAGGAACTCCTTCCTCGCCTTGGGGTCCGTTACGACTGCCTGCTGCATCCGCGGATCGAGTTCTTCAAGCTGTCTCTTAAAATCTGAGACGGTGATCGCGGAGCGGTTCACCCGTGCCAGCACCGCACCATCGGAACCCTTGCTGCAGCCGCTCGCTGCTATCGCTAGCGCAAGGGTTAACACAATCGTCAGCTTAAGCCTTTTCATGAATAGATTCCCTCCGATGAGTTTATTTACTCCATTTACAAAAACCGCCTATTCAGGTCGACGGTGGACATTATCCTCTAGTAATTGTGGTGCTCAAGCAGCGATAATATAAAATCGTTAGAGGTCTTTGCTCTCTAACGGAGTTTGCGCCTTTAGAATAAAGCATATGCCTGATGAACTGCGGATATTCGTTCTTATAGCATACTACATAAGTTCCTGCAAGCACTTTTTCACTGCGTCTGCCGCGGTCCGGAGCGACTGGTCGTCAAGGGCCACCTGGAGCGTGAATTCTTGGACAAGCCTTATCTTCCCCTTGTTCTTCTTGAGGAGAAGTATGATCCGCTCCGGCGAAATGTTCGCGCCTTCAGCAAAGGTAATGTTCACGACATCCCTGCCCCCATCGATCCGCGCTACCATGGCCTTCTTGGCCATAAGCTTGACGCTCATGATCTCGAAGAGATTCATCACGGGCTCGGGCAATTCACCATAACGATCCCGAAGCTCGTTGCCAAGATCGCGAAGCTGCATCTCGTCGCCGGCACTCGAAATTTCCTTATACGCCGCAAGTCGCAGGCTGACATCATTGATGTAGTCCTCAGGAATGAACGCTGAAGCGCGCATGTTGATGAGCGTGTCAGTCTCGTGTGTGATCTCTTCACCGCGCAGCTCGGCCATGGCTTCTTCCATCATCTGTGTATAGAGGTCGATGCCCACAGCTGCAATATGGCCGGACTGCTGTTTTCCGAGCAGGTTGCCGGCGCCCCTGGTTTCGAGGTCCTGCGCCGCAATGCGGAAGCCAGCACCTAGTTCCGACAGCTCCTGGATTGCACGGAGCCGTTTGCGCGCCAGGTCAGAGAGTCCTTCATCTGCAGGTGCAAGCAGGTAGGCGTAAGCCTTCTCTCTGCTCCGACCGACCCTACCCTTGATCTGATAAAGGTCTGCGAGGCCGAACCGGTCAGCGCGGTTGATGATGATGGTGTTCGCCGTAGGAATGTCGATACCGGATTCGATGATCGTCGTGGTCACAAGCACGTTCAGCTTTAGAGAGATGAACTTCGACATCACGTCCTCGATTTCGTCTTCCTTGAGCTGTCCGTGGGCTATACCTACCTTTGCCTCGGGAACGAGATTCTGAATGAACTCGGCCATGCGCTCAATGCCCTGGACCCGGTTATGCACGAAGAACACCTGGCCACCGCGCTCGATTTCGCGCAAGATAGCCTCGCGGATTACGCGCTTGCCAAAGCGAGCGAGCACAACCTGGATCGCCTGGCGGTCGAGGGGGGGCGTCTGAATGATCGAGAGATCGCGGATCCCCGAGAGCGACATGTGGAGCGTACGAGGGATCGGTGTAGCAGTAAGCGTGAGGACATCCACGAGCCTTTTAAACTCCTTAATCCGCTCCTTGTGCTTGACCCCGAACTTGTGCTCCTCGTCCACGACGAGGAGACCGAGATTCTTAAAGGTAACGTCTTTCTGCAACAGCCGGTGCGTGCCGATCACGATGTCCACGATCCCGCTCTTGACCCCCCGGAGGGTCTCCTGCTGTTCGGACCTGGTGCGGAAGCGCGAGAGCATATCCACGCGGATAGAGAAAGGAGCAAGTCGTTCGGAAAAGGTTCGATAGTGCTGGTCAGCTAGCAGGGTCGTCGGCACGAGCACCGCAACCTGTAAGCCATCCTCTACCGCCTTGAACGAAGCCCTGAGCGCGACCTCGGTTTTGCCATAGCCCACATCGCCGCAAACAAGTCGGTCCATAGGCCGCGGCCGCTGCATATCAGCGAGCACGTCCTCGATTGCCTTCTGCTGGTCCGGCGTCTCCTCATAGGGGAAGGCGGCTTCGAATTCGCGGTAAAGGTTATCCGGCGGGGTGAAGGACGACCGCTGCATGGCCTCGCGAGCGGCGTAGATGGCCACGAGCGACCGCGCCATCTCAAGGATGTCCTTCTTAACTTTCTCCTTGGTCTTGGCCCATGTAGGGGCGCCGAGCCGGTCGAGCTTCGGCGCCGATCCCTCGACGCCGATATACTTCTGCACCTTGTCGAGGCTGTAGAGCGGAACATAGAGTTTCGCATCGGGCTCGTAGCGGAGCATCAGGAAGTCGGTCTCGAACCCGTCGACATTAATGTGCGTCAGTCCCTGGTACTCTCCCACACCGTAGTCGGTGTGCACAACGAAATCGCCCGGCTTAAGTTCTTTGAACGTAGAGAGAAAAGGGGCAATGACGGGTTTCTTCGCTGAAGGCCGGTGGACCTTCCTGCCGAAAATCTCTTCTTCTGCGATGAGGGTAAGGCCGAGTTCCTCCCACACAAATCCCTCCGAAAGCCTTCCTACTGTCACCATTACCGGCCATGGACCAACTTCCTGGTTTGTGATTGGGAATCCGATGGCCACGCCAAGGCCGTACTCCGTGAACAGCCTCTTGAGCCGTGCGGCCGCTTCATCGGTGCCGCAGATAATCGAAATACGGTTGAACTCCCTGAGCCGTTTTAGCTTTTCTACGAGGCCGGCCATGGTGCCATCGATCGGTTGACTGCCCTGGTGCTCCTTGTCAATCGGATTTGTAAGCCGGACCCCAAGCCATGCGGCCGATTTTGTGTTCATGCGATATCCAGCGCCGGTGCCGAGCAAACGGATGTTGAGCGCAGGAAAGTTCGATAGCTCAGCCTTGATGTCCTCCTGATCGAGATAAAGCTCTGCAACCTCCGGCAGCGCTCGGCTCTCTCCGATCTCTTCTTGCCTCCCCTCGGCTATCTTGCGGCCCTGCTCCTCGATCTCTTTGTTGAGGTCATCGGGCTCTATGAGCGCAATGAGGCTGTTCTCCGGCAAATACTTGAACAGGCCTTCCATATCATAGAAGAACGGCGCGAGGAACTCTCCTCCTGGGGGAAGTATCCCTTCCCTGACCTGGTCGATTATGGCTTTATCTTCCACACGGCGGCTAAATTGCTCGGTGCCCTTCTCGTTGATGATGAGCTCCCGTACCGGGAGAAGTACTGCTTCCTTGATTTCCGCTGTCGAGCGCTGGGTCTCGGGATCGAACGAGCGCATGGACTCAACGGTATCACCGAAAAATTCTATGCGGATTGGATTCTCGTGAATCGGCGAGAAGAAGTCAAGAATCCCTCCCCTTCTGCTGAACTCGCCCACACGAGTGACCAGCGATGCGGATTCGTAGCCTGTGGAAACGAGGGCCGCGACGAGACTTTCAGGGTCGATTTGTGTCGCGATCGTGATAGTCCTTACCGAATCGGCAAACAGATCCCACGGCGGGAGCTTAAGCATCAAGGCCTGGACCGGCGCTACGTAGATGCCGGTCATGCCGGAGATCAAGTTGTAGAGGAATCGCATGCGCTCGCCTACGGTGCGGCTGTCGGGAGAGTCCGCCTCAAAGGGAAGCACGCCCCAGGCCGGGAATCCCAATATCTCGGTCTTAGATTCTTCTGTTCCGGCCGTCCTCATCGTGCTCATAAAGAACCGCAGGTCTTCGAGCAATGTCGCCGCCTCTTCCTCAGTGGATGTAAAAACCACGAGAGGCCGCCCCGATTCATGCTGCAGACCGGACAAAAAAAGGGCCTTCGACGCCCCCCAGAGTTCGCTCACCTCTATGGTTCTCCTGTTGGCCTTGATTTCACCAATGATGGGCAGGAGTATGTCACGTACACTCTTCATGGACGAGGCACTATAACACACCGTGCCGGTCAATTCAACCCAGCGGGTCGTTCGTGGGTCGTTCGCTGCCGGAGCAGAATTGTCTTGATATTGGCGTCTTTCTTGGTTAGAATCTCCATACGGTGATTTCGCTGAAAGACAAGGGCTCTGCTCAAAACCCGAACTGGTTTCTCTATATTCTCAAATGCAGCGATGGTACGCTGTATACCGGCATCACCAATGACATTTCCCGCCGCATAAGCCAGCACAATAACGGCAGCGCGTCCCGCTATACCCGGAGCCGTAGACCGGTTCAGTGCTTGTACTATGAGCCCTGTCACAACCGTTCCCACGCACTGAAAAGAGAGCTCATGGTAAAATCACTGCCGAAAAAAGAAAAGGAGAGGCTGATCAGCAAGTTGAAGCGGACCTGATCTTTTTAAATACTAGGAGGACGGTCACTGTATGGGCAGGTACGAAGAAATATTTGTGAGAAGCATCCGGGACCCGCAGGGATTCTGGGGAGAGGCTGCCGGAGCAATCTCATGGTACAAAAAATGGGACGGGGTGCTCGATGACACCAAACCACCGTTCTACCACTGGTTCTCAGGTGCCGAACTAAACACCTGTTACAACGCCCTCGATCGGCACGTGGAGGGCGTCCGCGCGGAGCAGACCGCCCTTATCTACGACAGCCCGGTTACAAAACAGATTAAGCATTTCACCTACCGAGAGCTGCGCGACCAAACCGCAAAATTTGCCGGTGTGCTCAGGGACAAGGGCGTTAAAAAAGGAGATACTGTCGTCATTTATATGCCGATGATACCCGAGGCTGTTATAGCAATGCTCGCCTGTGCGCGCCTTGGCGCAGTGCACTCCGTTGTCTTCGGCGGTTTCGCTCCGCACGAACTTGCTATCAGGATCGATGATGCCAAACCCAACGTCGTCATTACGGCATCGGGCGCGATTGAAGTAACACGGCCGATCCAGTACAAACCCATGGTTGACAAGGCCTTCGAGCTTGCATCGCACAAGCCCAAAACATGCATTGTGTTCCAGCGGCCGCAGTTTATGGCCGAGATGATGCCTGACCGCGATGTTGACTGGGAAGAGATCATGACAAAGGCTCAACCTGCAGACTGCGTGCCCGTCAAGTCCACGGATCCGCTTTACATCCTCTATACCTCCGGTACCACTGGCTTGCCCAAGGGCGTGGTGCGCGACAACGGCGGCCACGCTGTGGCACTCCACTGGAGTATGGAGCATATCTACGGAGTGAAGCCAGGCGACGTTTACTGGGCCGCGTCGGACGTGGGCTGGGTCGTGGGCCATTCATACATCGTATATGGTCCCCTCTTGGCCGGCTGTACCACTGTTCTCTATGAAGGAAAATCCGTCGGTACCCCTGATCCGGGCGCGTTCTGGCGCGTCATCTGTGAACATAAGGTTAAGGTGTTGTTCACCGCTCCTACGGCGTTCCGGGCGATCAAGAAGGAAGACTCGAACGGCGAGCATATCAGAAAATACGACCTCGCGGGGTTCAAGTATCTCTTCCTCGCGGGTGAACGACTCGACCCCGATACCTACCATTGGGCCAAGAATTTACTCAACAAGCCGGTCATCGACCACTGGTGGCAGACCGAGACCGGTTGGCCCATCACGGCAAACCCCATGGGCATCGAGGAGTTTCCGATCAGACCCGGCTCATCCACCAAGCCCATGCCGGGATTCGATGTCCGTATCCTGGATGGCAGCGGTAGGGAGCAGGAGCCGAATAAAGAAGGCGTGGTCGTGGTAAAGATGCCGCTCCCGCCCGGAACGCTCCAGACCCTGTGGAACGCAGACGAGCGGTTCATGAAGTCCTACACGAACATATATCCCGGCTACTACTACACGAGCGACGAGGGGTACAAGGACGATGATGGATATGTCTATATCATGGGCCGCATCGACGACGTAATCAATGTCGCGGGCCACCGTCTTTCCACAGGAGAGATGGAGGAGGTCGTCTCGACGCACCAGGCTGTTGCTGAGTGTGCCGTGATCGGCGCGGCTGACTCGCTCAAGGGCCAGCTCCCTCTCGGCTTTGTGGTCCTCAAGTCCGGTGTAAGCGCACCTAAGGAGATTATCAAAGAAGAGCTCGTTCAGCTTGTGCGGAACGAGATCGGACCCATTGCCTGCTTCAGGAAGGTGGCTGTAGTGAACCGGCTGCCGAAGACCCGTTCAGGCAAGATCCTGCGCGGGACCATGAGGAAAATAGCGGATGGCGAACCATACAAAATGCCCTCGACCATTGACGATCCCGCCATTCTTGGCGAGATCGAGACTGCGCTCAAGGAAATCGGCTACGATCCGCACAAAGGTGCAACCGGTTTTCAATAAAAGAATGTCTGCATGAATCACCGATCATTCGAACATTACAGACGGGATTTTCCCATAACGGAGAAGTACATCTACCTCGACCATGCAGGCGTGGCACCGACTTCGCTCAGGGTTAAGGCAGCGGTCGAACAGTTCCTGACGGAATCTGCCGGGTGCGGAGCGTTCCAATACCCACAGTGGATGCAGAGGGTCACCGACGTCAGACGATCCTGCGCAAGACTCATCAATGCCAAAATCGACGAGATCGCATTCGTCAGAAGTACGTCCCACGGTCTCTCCCTTGTTGCCGAGGGCCTGGACTGGGAAGAGGGCGACAATCTCCTGATCTATGAAAAGGAATTTCCTTCCAATATATACCCCTGGACCAATCTCGCAAGAAAAGGAGTAGAGCGAAGGGTCATCCCCTCGCGGGAAGGCAGGATCCTTATCAATGACATCGGGCGGCTCATGGATTCCCGGACAAGACTGCTTGCGATAAGCTCTGTGCAGTTCGCGAACGGGTTCCGTGTTGACCTGAAACGTTTGGGCAACCTCTGCCGTGATAGAGGTGCCCTTCTCTGCGTTGACGCGATCCAGAGCCTCGGCGCATTTCCTATGGATGTCAATGAATGTCATGTCGATTTCCTCGCCGCTGACGCGCACAAGTGGCTCCTAGGCCCTGAAGGCATTGGGATTTTTTACTGCAGAAAAGAGCTTGCCGAACAGCTCAATCCGATGCTCATCGGATGGAAAAGTGTGCAAAATGAGCTCGATTTTGATAATCCGGCCTTCCGTCTGAAGTCAGACGCTATGAGATTCGAGGAAGGCTCGATGAATCTCATGGGTATTTTGGGACTCGGCGCGGCAATTGACCTTCTGTTCGAGGTCGGGATCGAGAACATCGAGCAGCGAGTACTTGATCTCGGAGATCTGATCGTCCATGAAGCGGAAAAGAGAGGCTTTGCCTTGCTGACGCCGAAGGACCGCGAAGAACGGGGAGGAAATATCACGGTTTGCGGGAAGTTTGACGCGACAAAAATGAAGGATGCGTTACGAGAGAAAGGCATTATGGTGAACGTCCGCGCCGGCGGGATACGAGTGTCACCGCATTTTTATAACACGGAAGAAGAAATACGAGCATTCTTCAAAACGCTGGATTGCCTTCTGAACGGGTCGTTACAATGAGCGCTTATATGAACAATGGTGTACTCCGTAGCACCCGGCTGCTTACTAGAGGTTAATAAGAGTTGACCTGCCTCGGTACTATGTCTATCAAGGATTAGAGTGGAGAAGAGAATGGTATGGATGGAACGAGACGTGCCGATATAAGGCCAGGTTTGCGTGTTTCGATCGTATTGAAGCAGCACCAGCAGACCGGAAAACTTACTGAAGGAACTGTGGCCGAAATCCTAACGAATTCATCTTATCATCCCCACGGGATCAAAGTCCGCCTGGAAAGCGGAGAAATCGGACGGGTGAAAGCAATCAGCTAGGACGACCTTCTGGCACAGATTAACCTCTTGCCAAGAGGGACAAATTGAACGAATAAGGTAAAGTTGAAGCAATCACGCCTGTCTGCGACGATAGCTTTGGGGCGTTCGTGAAAAAAGATGCCCGCAAAGGGAACAGCGTCCGCCGCTGTCCCCTGACCCTATGAGGTCCGCACTTTAAACCATCCCTTGCGCTGCGAGCTCCGCTCTCCCTACTTTTCAATTCGTCGTCAAATCTCTTGACAATGAACAGGATCTCTCGGTATATATAGACAGCTTGAAGAATGAGATCTGCCGTGTTCGACGAGCGGCTGGATGGCATACCCCCGTCCCGCATGACAACAAAGCACGAGGTGATCTATGACCGTTGAAAAAATGGAGTTCAAGACCGAAGTCAAAGAGCTTTTGGATCTCATGATCCACTCGCTCTATTCTCACAAGGAGATCTTCTTGAGGGAGCTCATTTCAAACGCATCCGATGCCATCGACAGAGCACGCTACGAATCGCTCACGAACAAGGTGGTCATCGAGAATTGTGGCGAATGGCGGATCAAAATCATCGTCGACAAGACCGCTGGCACGCTGACGGTCAGCGACAACGGCATCGGCATGACCCATGACGAGGTCATCGCGGAGCTCGGCACTATTGCGCACTCGGGCACGAAAGACTTCGTTCGCGCTCTTAAGAGCAAGGAGCTCCAGGACAAGCCGGAACTCATCGGGCAATTCGGCGTAGGCTTCTATTCATCATTCATGGTCGCCGACAAGGTCACGGTCATAACCAAAAAGGCGACGGAAAAGATCACAAATGCCGTCAGGTGGGAATCCGCTGCCGACGGTTCCTTCACCATCGATGAGGCCGAGAAGGACCGAGCCGGGACCGATGTGATCCTCCATCTCAAGGCCGAAGAGAGGAATTATCTGGACGAATGGGAGATCCGGTCGATCATCAAAAAATATTCGGACTACATCGAGCATCCCGTGGTCATGGACATTGAACGGGAAAAGGAAGACCCGCTCGACAAGCATAAGAAGATCAAGGTCACAGAAGAAGAGACCATGAACGCAGGCAAGGCCATCTGGCTTAAGGACCCGTCTGAAGTTAAGGCCGAAGAATACAAGGAGTTCTACAGGCACATTTCCCATGATTTCGGCGATCCGGCAAAAGTCATCCATTACCGCGCCGAAGGCGCTTCGGAGTTCATGGCACTGCTCTACGTCCCCTCAAAAGCACCCTACGGAATCCTCTACAAGGACTACAAGATCGGGCCGACGCTATACGTTAAACGGGTCCAGATTATGGACCACTGCGAGCAGCTCATTCCCGAATACTTGCGCTTTGTGAGGGGCGTAGTGGACTCTTCCGACCTTCCGCTAAACGTTTCACGGGAGATACTGCAGTCGAACCGGCATGTCGAGGTCATAAAAAAGAACATCACCAAGAAAGTGCTTGATACCCTGGCCGATATGAAAAAAACCGCTTATGATACTTATATCGAATTTCATAAGGAGTTCGGCAGGGTCCTGAAGGAAGGCATCCATTTCGATTTTTCCCGGAAGGAGCAGATCGCCGATCTTCTCCTGTTCCCGTCCACCAAGACCGGGCCAGGCAAATACACGACCTTCGACGACTATGTGAAGAACATGCCGATCGCGCAGGCCGAAATCTATTACATCGCGGGCAAGCCCGAAGAAAACATCGTACAGTCACCCTATCTCGAGGCGTTCCGCGAAAAGGGGTATGAGGTTCTGATCATGACTGATGATATCGATGACTTCATCATGCTGGACCTGCAGGAATACAAGGGCAAGAAGATCAAGTCGGTCATCAGGGGCGATATCAGCCTCGACAAGGCCGAACAGGCGGAGAAGGAAAAATCGAGAGAGAAGTTCGAGAAATTGCTCGCCGCGATAAAAGAGCAGTTAAAGGAAGAGGTAAAGGACGTGCGCCTTTCCGGCAGGCTCAAGGACTCGGCTTGTTGCCTGGTCGCCGATGAGGGAGGGCTCGATCCGCAGATGGAAAAACTCCTGAAGTCCATGGGTCAGGAAGTTCCGACTCAAAAGAGGATTCTGGAGATCAATTCCTCGCACCGGGTTTTCGATGCCATGAATGATCTCATCGTACAAGGGGGACATGAATCGACCTTAAAGGAATATATCGACCTACTGTACAACCAGGCGCTCCTCCTCGAAGGTTCCAAGGTTAAGGACCCTGCGGCCTTTGCAAAGTCCATAGCGAAGCTTATGCTCGAAAATGTGAAGCTGTAATCGCTTGATATTGGCTCTGTCTCGTCCAGATCAGGTCCTGACTTTCTTTCTATACGGAAACCATGAAAACAGCCTTTGTCTACTCTGATGAATTCGCCAGGTTCGATTACGGATCCAGTCACCCATTAAAGCCGATCCGCTTGAAGCTCACCTATGATCTGATCACCGCCTGCCATTTGCTAGCTCCCCCGGACCCGCGAGTGGTCGAACCTCTTCTGGCGCGTACCGAGGACCTGCTGACATACCATACCAAAGACTATATCGAAATCCTGCGGGCCGTAAATAGCGGCGAGTACGTGGTAGGCGCTGAAGTATATGGGCTTGGTCCCGGCGACAACCCGGTCTTTCCCGGCGTGTTCAACTGGTCTAGGCTCATTGCAGGCGCATCACTCAAGGCAGCAGACCTCGTTGACAGCAATGAAGCCGCGATCGCATTCAATATCGCGGGCGGACTCCATCATGCGCACGCCTCACTGGCCTCTGGGTTCTGTTATATCAACGATCCGGTGCTCGCCATCAAGTTTTTGGTTGAGCGGGGAAGAAAGGTCGCCTATATCGACATCGATGCCCACCACGCCGACGGCGTCCAGGAGGCGTTCTACGGCACAGACAAGGTCCTGACCATTTCCCTGCATGAAACGGGACAAGCTCTTTTCCCGGGCACGGGATTCGAGCATGAAATCGGCGAAGGCAAGGGGGAGGGATACAGTGTTAACATCCCGCTGCCACCGGAAACTGGCGACGAACTCTTCGTCCATGCATTTACCGAAATCGTTCCTCAACTCATAGCTGCGTTCAAGCCCGACGTCGTCGTGAGCCAGCTCGGGGTCGATACGTTCTGGAGCGATCCGCTTGCCCACTTGAATATAACGACAAATGGCTTTTGCCACGTGGTCAGATTGATTAAGTCTATGGCCTCAAAGTGGGTGGCCTTGGGCGGTGGAGGTTATGACATCGCGAGCGTGGCCCGAGCATGGACCCTCGCCTGGGCGATCATGAACGACATTGATGCCCCCGAGGAGATCCCCGCAACCTTTCTCCATCAGTATCCCGGTGCCGGTCTCTTAAGCAGGAAACTGCGGGATACACCGTTTGTCATAGAGGGAGAAAAGGAAGAAAAGATGAGGTGGGAAGTGAACAGGGTAATCAAGTATATCAGAGAGAATGTCACTAGTCGCATCTGATTTTTGGTTGTGTCATCACCTCTTTTACTCTGATTCATAAAAAAAGGCTATTAAAAAAATTAAATGGGTTTATCGTCTCGCCACTACCACTAGTTTCCTGATTAAGGTTTGAGGTCAGAGAAATCGTCGATGATCCCGATTACTTCGGCTCGTTTGCCTTTTCCAAGCGTCTTGCCTAGTGCAAAAAAACCAGTCGACTCCCCTTAATGCAATCCGATGATCCAGAGATATGGTGGCGATATTCAAAAGATCATCGTGTCCCATCCCACGATACGTTCCTCCAAGTTTGAAGACAGACCATGGTACCAGAACAATCTATCTGAAAAGATACGACCGATATGGTTTACAGAGGGTGGGAAT
>Ga0335085_10008222_pt1 | contig 15960 bp, 11 predicted proteins | sample Lox_Sample_45_FD_206712 | JGI IMG/M metagenome (GOLD analysis project Ga0335085, IMG submission 206712) | Soil microbial communities from Loxahatchee National Wildlife Refuge, Florida, United States - Lox_Sample_4.5 | ecosystem: Environmental > Terrestrial > Soil > Wetlands | place: USA...
TGCACGAGCGTTTTGAACTGCTGTTCGCGCTCCTGCAGTTCGGCCAGCTGTCGCTTCAGGGCCTCGACCTGCTCCCTCGGATCGCCGTCGCTCATGGTTCGGTTCGCCAGGAACACTATCGTGGTTTGCGGGGTGCGCGGGAGCCGGTGCGTCGACGGCCGCGGTCTGGTGCGGATGCTATCGACCCCGCGTTAAGCGCTCGTTAAGCCTACCCGTCCGCCGCGCCGCGGCGTGGTTTGGGCGGGAATCCTCCTGTAGTCTCCCGCCATGAGTCACCAGCTGCCCGAGTCGGCGCCGAGCAGCGCCATCGAGTCGCCTGCCCTCGCCACGCCGGCGATGACGCAGTATTTCGCGGCCAAGCGGGCGCATCCGGATTGCCTGCTGTTCTACCGCATGGGCGATTTCTACGAGCTGTTCTTCGAGGATGCGCTGAAGGCGGCGCCCATTCTCGACATCGCCCTCACCAAGCGCGGCCAGCATGGCGGATCTGACATCCCGATGTGCGGCGTGCCCGCGCACGCCCTCGACGGCTATCTCGCCAAGGCCATCCGCAGGGGCTGCAAGGTCGCCATCTGCGAGCAGATGGAGAATCCGGAGGAGGCCAGGAAGCGCGGCCCCAAGGCGGTGGTGCGGCGCGAGGTCATCCGCATCGTCACCCCCGGCACCATCACCGAGGAGACGCTGCTCGATGCCGCCAGCCACAACTATCTGGCGGCACTCGCCGACGCCGGCGGTGCTCTCGGCCTCGCCTGGCTCGACGTCTCCACCGGCGATTTCTTCGTGCAGCCGGCGAGGGCGGGCGAGCTTGCGGCGGCGCTTGCCCGCCTCGAACCGGGTGAACTGCTGCTGCCCGATCGTCTGTTGCAGCAGCCGCAACTGTTCGAATTGTTCGGCGAGTGGAAGGCGATCCTGTCGCCGCTGCCCTCGGCCCGCTTCGACAGCGAGAACGGCCGCCGCCGGCTCGAATCGCTCTACGGCGTTAAGGCGCTCGACGGCTTCGGCGCCTTCAGCCGCGCCGAGCTCGCCGCCGCCGGCTCGCTCGTCGACTATGTCGAATTGACCCAGGCCGGCCGTCTGCCACGCCTCGCCGCGCCGCGCCGCCTGGCGCAAGGGGCGGTCATGGAGATCGATGCCGCAACGCGCCGCAATCTCGAATTGCTGCGTAGCCTTTCGGGCGAGCGTCAGGGCTCGCTGCTCGCCACCATCGACCGCACGCGCACCGGCGCCGGCGCCCGCCTGCTCGCCGCCTGGCTGGCGGCGCCGCTCACCGATCCCGCCGTCATCGCCGCCCGCCAGGACATGATCGCCGCCTTCGTCGCCGACGAGCGCCTGCGCGAGTCCCTGCGCGACGGTCTGCGACGCGTGCCCGATCTCGAACGCGCCCTCTCGCGCCTCACGCTCGGACGCGGCGGCCCGCGCGACCTCGCCGCCATCCGCGATGCGCTCGCCGAAGCGGCCGCGCTGCGCGCGCTGCTCGAACGGCCCCCGCCGCTCGCGCCGCTCCCGGAGGGCATCACCAGCCTGCGTCGGGATCTCGGCCATCACGTCGAGCTGGTCGATCGCCTGACGCGCGCGCTCGCCGCCGATCTGCCGCTGCTCAGCCGCGACGGCGGCTTCATCGCGCCCTCCTACTCGCCGGAGCTCGACGAGCTGCGCACCCTGCGCGACGCCAGCCGCCGCCTGATCGTCGAGCTCGAAGGCCGCTATCGCGGCGAGACCGGCATCCCCTCGCTCAAGATCCGTCACAACAATGTGCTCGGCTACTACGTCGAAGCCACCAGCACCCACGCCGACAAGCTACTGAAGGACACCGCCTTCATCCATCGCCAGACCATGGCGAGCGCCATGCGCTTCACCACCGTGGCGCTCGGCGACCTCGAGCAGCGCATCGCCAGCGCCGCCGACAAGGCGCTCGCCCTCGAGCTCGCCATGTTCGAGGATCTCGTGCGCGAGGTGACGGCCCGCGCCGAGCCGCTCGCCCTCGCCGCCCACGCTCTCGCGACGCTCGACGGCACGACCGCGCTCGCCGAGCTCGCCGCCAATGGGCGCTGGTGCCGCCCGCTGGTCGACGACAGCCGCGCCTTCGACGTGAGGCAGGGCCGCCATCCCGTGGTCGAGGCGGCGCTCGCCCGCAGCCACGACGGCGCCTTCGTTCCCAACGATTGCGATCTCAGCGAGGCTCAGCGCCTGTGGCTGGTGACCGGCCCGAACATGGCCGGCAAGTCGACCTTCCTGCGCCAGAACGCGCTCATCGTCCTGCTGGCGCAGATGGGCTCGTTCGTGCCGGCCGCCTCCGCCCATATCGGCGTGGTCGATCGCCTGTTCAGCCGGGTGGGCGCCGCCGACGATCTCGCCCGCGGCCGCTCCACCTTCATGGTGGAGATGGTGGAGACCGCGGCGATCCTGAACCAGGCGACGCCGCGCTCGCTCGTCATCCTCGACGAGATCGGCCGCGGCACCGCGACCTTCGACGGCCTCTCCATCGCCTGGGCCACGCTCGAGCATCTGCACGAGGTCGTCAGCTGCCGCGCCCTCTTCGCCACCCACTATCATGAGCTGACGTCGCTCGCCGCCAAGCTGCCGGCGCTCTCGCCCCACTGCATGCGCGTGAAGGAATGGCAGAACGAAGTCGTGTTCCTGCACGAGGTCGCGGCCGGCGCTGCCGACCGCTCCTACGGTATCCACGTCGCCAAGCTCGCCGGCCTGCCCGCCGCGGTGGTCGCGCGCGCCGAGGAGGTGCTGAGCACGCTCGAGCAGGGCGAGCAGGCCGGCACGCTCGCCCGCCTCGCCGACGACCTCCCGCTCTTCGCCGCCACGGCGCGCCAGACCGCGCCGGCGCGCCCAGGCCCCTCGCCGATCGATGAGGCGCTGGCGAAGATCAATCCCGACGAGCTCGCACCGAAAGAGGCGCTGGAGCTGCTCTACAAGCTCCGCGCGCTCGCCAAGGGCTGAGCGGCGTGCGCCGCGCAGCCGCGGCGCTTGCCCGCTAGTTCTTGAATCCGATTCCGACGGTCGTATTGCCCATGGCGGGCGTGGAATTGGCCATGGCCGGCGTCGGATTGCCGAGCGCCGGCGTCGGGTTGCCGAACGAGCCCACGGGGCTGCCCAACGCCGGTGTCGGGTTGCTGCTGACAGCCGTCGTCGGGTTGCCGCTGACAGCCGGGGTCGGGTTGCCGAGCGGCTGCCCGGAGTTACCGAGCGGCGCCGTCGGGTTGCCGAGCGGCTGCCCCGAGTTGCCGACCGGCGGCGTCGGATTGCCGAGCGGTTGCCCTGAATTGCCCACCGGGGGCGTCGGATTGCCCTCGTCGGTCACGGCGGAAGTCGTGGCGGCGGCCGTCGTTGCCCCGCCGGTTGCGCGCGTCGTGCCGGTCGTGCCGAGGGAAGCGGTCCGCGCCGCGGCGGCCGAAACGCCCGTGGAGCCTCTCGATAGTACGGGCACGCCGGCGCTCGACGTCGCATCGCCCGTCACGGCCGAGGTGATCCGGAATTGCGGCTCGGCCGCCGTCATGGGCGCGCTCGCTGCCGGCATCGCTTCGGTCGGCATGGCGATGACGTCGCCCATCCGTCCGACCGGCACCCACAGCGTGCCCGTGAGATTCAGTTGCGGGCTCTCGACCTGCAGCCAATCGCCGTTGCGGCCGACCACGATGAAGGTGAAGCCGGCATCGACGCGCGTCAGGATGCGGCCGCCGACACCCGGCGCGCTGACGATCGGCGTCCGGTCCTGCTGCACGATGGCGATGTCGGCGCGCGCGACCGCGGCGCCGAGTGGCAGCGCGGCGATGGCTGCCGCGAGCCGGATGGTCCACTGCAGGCCTCGTCTTGATGCAATCATGTGCCCCTCCCTTTTCTCTGCGCCATTGAGAATCAACGTCCGTTAACAGCACATTGTTCCAGGGGTGCCACGAGCCTGCAACATTCCTGAGGTATGAAGGCGCGGTGACAGGCACCTTGGCAGACAGCGGCGCGCTCGAAGACGTTCTCCTGCCGCCGCGCTTCAGCTACGCCTCGGAGGAGCTCGGGCTCTCCGCGCAAGGCGTGGTCCGGCTGATCGAATGGGCCACCGGCCAGCCGCGCATCCGCCGCATGTACCAGCGCTATACCAAGCTTGGCCGTCCGCCCGCGCTGTTCTGGCATGACGCGATCGCCGAGCTGCGGCTCGACCTGCAGCTGAACCGGCGGCCGGCCGAGGCCATCCCGGCGCGCGGACCGCTGCTGCTCGTGGCCAACCACCCCTTCGGCGTGGTCGACGGCATCATCCTGTGCTGGCTGGTCGCGCAGGTGCGCGACGACTACCAGATCATGACCCACCGCGTGCTGCATCAGGCGCCGGAGGTGCGTCCCCGCATCCTGCCCGTCGATTTCTCCGGCACCGAGGCCGCCAAGCAGAGCAACCTGCGCTCGCGCCGCCGCGCTCGCGAGCTGCTGGACGCCGGCGGGGCGCTGCTCGTCTTTCCCGGCGGCGGCGTCGCGGCCGCGCCCAAGACCTTCGGCCAGGCGGTCGACCGCCCCTGGGGGACGCTCGCCGCCAAGCTCGCGCTCGCCACCGGCGCCGCCGCCTTGCCGGTGTTCTTTCACGGCCAGAACAGCCGCTGGTTCCAGGCCGCCTCCAACATCCATCAGACCCTGCGCTACGCCCTGCTGTTCCACGAGGTGCGCAACAAGATCGGCCGCCGCCTCACCGTCACCCTGGGCGACACCATCACGCCGGAGCGCCTGCGCGCGATCGGCGATCGCAAGGCTGTGACCGAATTCCTCCGGGGCGCCACCCACGGCCTCGCCGACGCGAACGCCGCGCCACCGCAGAGCTGACCCCGCCTCTGCAGCATCGCTGCCGGCCGTGCGCGATTCGGCCGCCTGTGATCCCGATCATTGGCGCATTCTTTCTCCGTGCTAGAGTTCGTGCGGCAAAGAAATCGCCGCACCGTCGTGCGGCCGCGTGGGGAGATAGTCGACTGTCATGGGCTTCGACCGGACGCTCGTCCTGATTGCGGCCCTGGCCATCGCGGCAACAACGCTGGCGGCGCGCGGCGCCGACGACCCGGCGAAGTCCGGCGCCTGCCCTGCGGCGGCCGCGGGCGCTGCGTCCACGCCGGACGTCGAGCTCGACACCACGCCGAATCCGGATCGCCTGCGGTGCGAGGCCGACGAACAGCTGCGCCAGGGCGACGAGCAGCTGCGGCAATATCTCGAGATGGACGAGGAGAATCAGCGCCTCATCGACGCGCAGACGGCCTATGGCAAGGCCCGCGATCTCTATCAGCAGGCCGGCGACCGCAGCGGTCAGGCGAAGGCGCTGCTCGGCCTGGCCAGGACGCAGGACTATCTCGACCAAGATCAGGAGGCGTTGGACCAGCTGGCGGCGGCGCGCGCTCTCTATCGGCAGCCGCCGGCCGGAGGCACGGACGCGGCCATCTTCCTCGCCGTCGGCGAGATGGCGCAGACCCTCGATCATGGCGGCGATGCCCGCGCCGATTACCGCCGGGCGATCGACCTCTACCACCGGAGCGGCGATCGCGCCGGCGAGGCCGCCGCCTGGGCCGGCCTCGGCATCGTCGACCAGCGCGAGGGCGACGCGCCGGCCGCCCGTGACGACTTCGCTGCGGCGCGCGCGCTACTGAAGCAGGTGCGGGGCCAGGCGGCGAGCCGGCCGTTCGCGCAGTTCCGCGATCCCTCGAATCGCGGCTACGGCCTCCTGGGCGTTGCTGACCTCGCGCAGCAGGAGGGCGCCACGGCCGAGGCGAAGGTGGCCTATGCCAAGGCGCGAACCTTCTTTCAGCAGGTCACCGATCGCCGCGGCGAGGGCTATGCGCTCTTCGGCCTGGCGGAGCTGGCGGCTGGCCAGGGCGATGTCGAGCATGCACACGCCTATTATGAGGAGGCGCGCGGCTGGTTCCAGCGCGTCGGCGAGCAGGACGGCGAGGCACGGCTGCTGGTCAGCCGCGCCGCTCTGGCGCGCCGGCTCGGCGACACCGAACAGGCGCGCGCCGACTATCAGGAGGCGCAGCATCTCTTCGGCAGGATGGAGGGCGACGAGGCCGATCGGGCCAAGGTGCTGCTCGAACTCGGCGCCATTGATCGCGACTCCGACGAGCAGGAGTTCGCCGCCCAGTCCTATGATCTCGCCCGCCACCTGTTCCGCCGGCTCGGCGATTCCCTCGGCGAGGCGCAGGCGCTGAGTGGGCTCGCGGAGGTGGAGCGCGCCGGCGGCGATCGCGATCTGGCGCGGCGCGACTTCGAAACCGCTGCCCAGCTCTATGAGGCGGCCGGCCAAGCTGATCGCGCCGCCCGGGCAAAGGCGCAGGCCGACGGCCTCGCGGAGTAGGTCGTCCGCCCGCTACCGCTCGAGCAGCCGCGCCGTCCTCAGCAGCAGGATGCAGCTGGCGGCGTGGCTGATCTCGCCGGCGAGCACCATCTGCAAGGCCTGGTCGAACGGCAGCGTGACGAGCGTCAATTCCTCGCCGTCATCAGGAGCGGCCGCCGTCTGTGAGAGGCCGCGCGCCAGGAACAGGTGATTGCGGCAGCGGATCGCCGTCGTGAAGGGATCGATCGCCGCCATCTCCTGCCACGCGCTGGCCACGAGTCCCGCCTCTTCCCCCAGCTCCCGCTGCGCCGCGGCGAGCGGCGTCTCGCCCTCGTCGATGCCGCCGCTGATCACCTCCAGGCTGTCGCGCCCGAGGGCGTATTTGAACTCGCGCACGAGATGCACGCGGTCTTGGTCGTCGAGGGCCAGCACCGACGAACCCGCCACCATCTCCACGACGCCGAAGGATCCCTCCGTTCCGCCCGGACGAATCACCCGGTCTTCCCGCACCGCCATCCAGCGGTTGCGATAGCGCGGCTCGGACGCGAGGACCTTATAGGGGCCGCGCTCGCGCGGCAGGGAATCGGGCATGAGTCACCGCAGGGCAGATGGAGCGCGGGAATTGAACACGGTTCGTGACCGCCGTCACTGCATCTTTGCGGGTGCTGCGGGACGATCGCGAGAGTGCCCGGCCCATGGACGGCCGCCGCCGCGCGAGGACCAGCATGGGCCGCAAGTTTCGCTACGACCTGGGCAAGCCGGACGAACGCAACGTCACACCGCTGACGCTGAATCTGCGCGTCGCGCTCGAGCCCCTTGACACCGGCGGCGAGAAGAACATCGCCATCGTCAAGGCGCGCGGGATGGAAATCAAATGCGTGCACTTTCCGCCCGCCGAGTTCGACATCTTCAAGGCGCGCTTCCGCCGCGAGATCCCGTTCCTGTGGAGCGGCAAGATCTTCATCCTGCCGCCGGAGCCGGGCTACGACTTCAGCCTCCCGGCCGAGGACTACAAGCGCTACGTCTATCCCGGTGTGACGCGCTTCAACCCGGTGCTCGAGTGCCGGCTGGCCATCGAGCTCGACGCCGCTGATCCTCACTACCGCATCACCGTCCTCAAGCGCGCCCCCGGCCAGCCGCGCTTCCCCTCCTTCACCTTCCCGGAGCCGAAGCCCGGCCGCCCCGACGGCGTGCTCGACTCGGAAGACCTCGACATGCGGCTCCTCCGGCATACGGTGAAAGACAAGGGCAAGGTCTTCGACAAGGACTTCGACCGGTACACCGCCGCCCACGAGGTCGGCCACCTGCTCGGCCTGCCGCATGTCAACAAGTCGCATCCCGTCTGCAAGCTCGATGACAACGACGAGATCTGCTACGGCGAGAGCATCACGCAATCCGAAGACATGATGGGCGCTGGCGACGAGATCCGCGCCTGGCACGGCCGTCCCTGGCTGTTCACGATCAAGAAGGTGAGCAAGCACCCCAAGGGCTGGCGCCTTACGACCGACCCCGCGGCCGCCGGCGGGGCCCCGCCGCGCACCCTCGTCGACCACCTCGGCGACGCCGTGCGCGACGGCGCCCGCGAGCTCTGGCAGGAGATTACCGCCGCGTTCTGAGGCGCAGCCGCGCGTTCCCAGGTTGCGGACCCGCGCATATGTCACTAAGACTCGCAGCGTGACCAGTGTGCCGTCGGGTGACGGATCGGGTCGGACTTGCGACGTCCCGGCATGCCCATCCCACAATCTGCGATTTCGTCGTCGAGCGGGACGACGGAGCCGGTGCGTCTTTTCTTCGTCACCGACCTAGCGCCGCCGGCGCCGTCCTTCGCCGAAGGACTGGAGCAGGTCGGCTGTGTCCTATGCGGCGTGGGACGGCCGGAGGATGGGACGGCCGAGCGGATCGCCGCGACGCGAGCCGATCTGCTGCTGCTCGACCTCGGCGGAAGAGATCATTCCGAAGGCGCGGCGATGGCGCGCGAGTTGCGCCGGCAGTTCGACCTGCCGGTCGTGTTGATGATCACCGACGGCCAATCGCCGGAGAGCAGGGTGGCCGAGGAGCCGTTCAGCGTGGTGATGGCGTCCAGCGACGGGCGGTCGCTTGGGATTGTTCTGCGGGGGGCGGTGGAGCGGCACCGCCTGGAGCGGCAACTGCGGGAAGCGAACGAGCGGGCAGCGAGCGCCGAGGCCAACGAGGCGCGTCTGGCCTTCCTCATCGCCAATAGTCCGGCCGTGATCTTCACCTGTGAAGCCGGCGGCGAATTCCGCGAGCTCTACATGTCGCCCAATGTCAGGACGTTGTTCGGCTATGCACCCGAGGATTTCGTCAACGATCCCGGATTCTGGGAGCGCCAAGTGCATCCCGACGATCTCGCGGGCGCGCTGGCGGCGGTCTCCGGCGTCCTGGAGCAAGGTCGCCAGGTGCACGAGTATCGTTTCCGCGCCAAGAGCGGCGAATGGCGTTGGATGCGAGATGAGCTGACGCTGGTGCGCGGTCCCGATGGCAAGCCCCAGGAGATCGTCGGCGTCTGGCGCGACGTCACCCGCCGCCGCGAGGCCGAGCGCGAGTTGCGCGACCTCAACGCCACGCTGGAGCAGCGCATCGAGCAGCGGACGGCGGCGCTCGCCGCCAGCGAACGGCACCTGCTGCGGGCGCAGCGGCTCGCCGGCGTCGGCCACTGGCTGTGGAGCGGGCCGCCGGGCGAGGTCTTCTCCGCCGGCAAGGCCGAATATTCCGAAAACGCCGCCGCCATCTTCGGCGTCCCGCCCGCGGCCCTGGTCGTCCCTGATGCCGAGTACATCCAGCGCTTCGTCCATCCCGACGACCGCGAGCGCGTGCGCGCCGCCTTCGCCGACCATCGCGAGCGCCGCCGGAAGAAGATACCGCTGGAATACCGCATCGTTCGCCCCGACGGCGGCGTGCGCACCATCGTCGAGACCTCGGAAGTCGTCGTCGGCGACGACGACAATCCGACCGAGGTGATCGGCACGATCCACGACATCACCGAGCGCAAGCGGATCGAGCGGGTGTTGCAGGCCGTCTCGACCGATCTGATCGCGCTCGAAGGCGCCGCCTATTTCGAGGCCGCGGCCGTCCGGCTGTCGAGCCTCCTGGGCGCCGACATCGCCTTCATCACCCAGATCGACCCCCTCCGCCCCGGCGAGTTGCGCACGCTTGCCATGAGCGAAGACGGCGTGCTCGTCCCGAATTTCAGCTATCGTGCCGCCGGCACGCCGTCCGCACGCGTCCTGGAGGGACAGACGCACATCGTCGCCGAGGGCATCCAGGAACAGTACCCGACGGATCGGCTGCTGGCGGAAAAGCGCATGGAAGGCTATGCCGCCGAGCCCCTGTTCGATCAGGATGGCCGTCCGCTCGGACTGCTCGGCGTGATGAGCCGCAGGCCGATTGCCGATCCGGCGATCGTGGCTGCGATCCTGAAGCTGTTCGGCGTCGCCACCGCGGCGGCGATGATGCGCCAGCAGGTGCACCAGCGCGACGTCTGGCTGCGGGCGATCCTCGAGAACACGCCGACTCAGATCGTGCTCAAGGACCGCGAGCTGCGCATCATCGCGGCCAGCCGGAACGTTACCGAGGAGCGCGCCACGTCGATGGCCGCCGCCGTCGGCCGAACGAGCCGGGATTTTTTTCCGCCGGAAATTGCCGCGATCTACGAGGCCGCCGACCGCAAGGTCCTGGCGACCGGCGAGCCCGTCGACCAGGAAGTCGAAGAGGTGGAGAACGGACAGACGCGCTACTACCACAACGTCAAGTTCCCGCTGCGCGACGGCAGCGGAGCGATCATCGGCATCGGCAGCTTCACCACCGATGTCACCGAGCGGCGCCGTCTCGAGGATCATCTGCGCAACGCCGCCAAGATGGAGGCCATCGGCAAGCTCACGGGCGGCATGGCCCACGATTTCAACAACTACCTGGCCGTCATCATCGGCAATCTCGACCTGCTGAAGGAACGGCTGACCGACGATGCCGTGGGCGCGCAGCTGATCGAGGTGGCGCTCGGCGGCGCCTTGCGCGGAAAGGACCTGACGCAGAGCCTGCTGGCCTTTTCCCGCAGTCAGCCGCTCGATCCTCAGGTCATCGACGTCAACCGCCATCTCGAAGCCGTCGCCACGCTGCTGCGGCGCACCCTCGGCGAGGACATTGCGCTCACCACGGCTCTGGCGCCGGATCTGTGGCCGGTGCGCATCGACGCGGCGCAGCTCGACAGCGGCATCGTGAACCTGGCCAACAACGCCCGCGATGCCATGCCGCAGGGCGGCGCGCTGTCGATCGCCACCCGCAACGTCCAGGTCGACGAGGCCTATGCGCGGCTGAACGGCGACATGGCGTTCGGCGACTATGTGCTGATCGAGGTGTCCGACAGCGGCGTCGGCATGCCGCCGGAGATCCTGGCCCACGTGTTCGAGCCGTTCTTCTCGACCAAGAAGCCGGGGCATGGCACGGGCCTCGGCTTGAGCATGCTCTACGGCTTCGTGAAGCAATCGGGCGGCCAAATCCGAATCTACAGCGAGGTCGGCCTCGGCACGACCGTGCGCGTCTATCTGCCGCGCGTCGTCACGGCGCCGGCGGCCGGCCAGGGTCCGGCGTCGGCGGCCAAGCTGGCGTTGCCGCGCGGCACGGAAACCATTCTCCTCGTCGAGGACAACGAAGACGTGCGGCGGACGGCGGTGGCGCAGCTGACGTCGCTGGGCTACACCGTCGTCGAGGCCGAAAATGGCGAGGCCGCGCTGCGCCTTCTCGGCCAACCGGAGCGGCATATCGATCTGTTGTTCACCGATATCGTCATGCCGGGAAAGCCCGACGGTTATGAGCTTGCCGAGCTCGCCCTCGAACGCCGCCCCGCGATCCGCGTCCTGCTGACCTCCGGCTTTCCTGGCGATTCGCTGAGTCGCCAGGACAGGCCGGGGCCGCATTTCAGCCTGCTCGGCAAACCCTATCGCCGCGATGAACTGGCGCGCGCCATCCGCGCGGCCATCGAGGCCGCGCCGCAGCGTTCGGAGGATCCGCCGGGCGCGGCGGGACCGTAGCGCTGATCTGCGGTGCCGAGGCTGGCCTGCGGCGCGCAGACGACGACCCTCAACGAGGCACGAAGATGAAGCCGCCCCCGCTGTCTCCGGCGGCACGCAGCACCGCATACTGCGGAGTCTGCGGCGACGTCGCCACGAGGGCCTCGCCGACTTGGTGGAACAGCGTCTCGCCGTCGATGATGCCGGGATTCCCCTGCAAGACACGCAGCAGGGCCTCCGCAAAGGCGGAATGCTTGCCGCTCGACGATCCGACCGGCTCCACGCCAGCCGAGCTCAGAGCGACGCGCCCTCGGTTCGCGACCAAGGACCTGAGATCGGGCTTGCCGAGCGTGATACTCATCCCGGGTGCGAACGTGCCGCAATAGCTGCAGTCGACGACGACCAGTATGTGCCGCGCCTTCAGGCCCTTCAGGAGGCTTGCGAGTTCCGCGCTCGAGACCCCATTCGCGTAGTTGCCTGCGACCGCGTCCACGGCCAGCCAGTAGCTCAGCCCCGCCTGCTCGTCATAGCCGCCCTGGCCGGAGAAATAGATCAGGAGATTGTCCGTGGGACCGAGTTGTTGCAGCTTCGACAGCGCGTCAAGCAACTCGCTGTGCTTTGCATCCCTGAGCAGGGTCACCTCGAATCCATAGTGATCCCGCAATTCGGCTGCGACGCTTTGCGCATCCCCGAGCGCGGTGGCGATTTTCGCCAGGTCGCGGTAGTTGCCGTTGCCGATCACGAGGGCGTGGTAGCGCCCGAAATCGACATCCTTCATCTCCTCCGGATCGACAGGCACGGCGGCGATCTCAGGTGATCCCGCCACTGCGACACCGAGGTCGGGGAGGCCGAGGAGGGCGACCGCCGCCGACACCGCGACGAGCGATGCGGCAGCCACCATCTGTCGCGTCCTACCGGATAATGCTCGCATGGATGCGCTCTCCGTCGTGCGAATGTAACTGGGCTCGGGCGCGCGCCGCCGCCTGCGGGCGGTACGACATCATATTGCCGATGGTCCGACAGTAGGCTGGTCGCGGCCGCCCGCGCTGTGACAGCAGTCACGAACGTGAGAGACGTGCTCGGTTGCAGTGCCTTATAGCGACGCCGTCACGCCGCCGCGCTCTTCGCCATGAAGCGCTTGATGTTGCGCACGGCCTGCCGTAGCCGCTCGCGGTTCTCGACCAGCGCGATGCGCACATAGCCCTCGCCGTACTCGCCGAAGCCGAGGCCGGGCGCCACCGCCACCTTGGCGTCGCTCAGCAGCAGCTTCGAGAACTCCACGCTGCCGAGGTTGCCGAAGCGCTCGGGGATCTTGGCCCAGGCGAACATCGAGGCCTTGGGCGCCGGCACGTCCCAGCCGGCCGCCGCCAGTCCCTCGATCAGCACGTCGCGCCGCTGGCGGTAGCGCTTGCGCATCTCGTCGATGCAGTCCTGCGGCCCGTTGAGCGCGGCCGTCGCCGCCACCTGGATGGGCGTGAAGGCGCCGTAGTCGAGATAGGACTTCACCCGCGCCAGCGCCGCGATCAGCCGCTTGCTGCCGACCGCGAAGCCGATGCGCCAGCCGGCCATGGAATAGGTTTTGGAGAGCGAGGAGAACTCGATCGCCACCTCCTTCGCCCCCGGCACCTGCAGGATCGAGGGCGGCGGGTCGTCGTCGAAATACACTTCGGCATAGGCCACGTCCGACAGCAGGATGATGTCGTGCCGGCGCGCGAACTCGACCAGCTCGCGGTAGAAGTCGAGGGTTACGGTCTGCGCCGTGGGATTGGCAGGGAAGTTCACCACCAGCGCCGTCGGCGGCGGCACGCTGCCATGCATGGCCCGCTTCAGCCCGGCCATGAAGTCGGCGTTCGGTCCGACCGCGATGTTGCGGATCGAGGCCCCCGCCAGGATGAAGCCGAAGGCATGGATGGGATAGCAGGGATTGGGCACCAGAATGGTGTCGCCCGGCGCCGTGATGGCCTGGGCGAAATTGGCGAAGCCTTCCTTGGAGCCGAGCGTGACGATCACCTCGCTGTCGGGGTCGAGCGTCACGTTGAACCGCCGCGCATAGTAGGCGGCATAGGCGCGCCGCAGACCGTGGATGCCGCGCGAGCTGGAATAGCCGTGCACCCGCGGGTTCCTGAGCGTCTCCGTCAGCTTCTCGATGACATGCGCGGGCGGGGCCGCGTCCGGGTTGCCCATGCCGAGATCGATGACGTCTTCCCCGCGCGCCCGTGCCGCCGCCTTCATGGCGTTGACTTCCGCGAACACATAGGGCGGCAGGCGGCGGATGCGGTAGAACTCTTGCGGCATTGGTTAACGGTCTCCGGACGGTCGTAGCCGCGCCACCCTACGCGAGCGCGCGTCGAATCCCAACGGTCTTGCAGGGTTGCGGCAAAGTTGAGGCAGGACGTCAGCGGCCGGACCGGACGCGGCGCATCACCCAAAGCGAGCAGCCCTGGATCGCCAGCGCGATGGCGATCGCGATCGCAAAACCCCCGGCGATACCGGCTCGATCGATCGTGGCGGCAAGGGCGAAGAAGAATCCCGTGAAGGCGAAGAGTCCAAGCAACAGGCCCAAGAGCACTTGCTGCGCGGCCGCGCCACTCTGCAGCCGGTGGGCGAACAGGGTAAGGACGGCGGCGAAGACCGGGAAGGTGGCCAGCAGCCCGCTCAGCCGCGGTCCCAGCAGCGGGGCCGCGGCGGTCAGCCCCACCACCAACGCCGTGGCCACGATCATGCGCGCCGGGATGTCCCAGCGCGGCAACGCCAGCGCGTCGAACGACGGCAGTCTCCCCCGCGGCAGCAGAAGGATGGCCAGTCCGAGCGCCGCTACGGCTGCGGGCAACAGGATCGGCAATGGCAATCGCGCTGTCTGCAGCACGGCAGCGCTCACGGCAAACGCAGCCGAACCGAGGGCCAGCGCAAACGGCCAGCGCAGCGCGGCCGCGGCCCGGCCATAGGCGATGCAGAAGCAGGCCTGGGCCGCCGCGCCGCCCAGCGATCCCGCGGCGGCGGCGGCCGCGAAGTCGGTCCCGTGATCGAGCGCCAGGAAGAAGGCGATCGGCCCGGAGGTGAGCGGCAGCCCCACCAGCCAGCCGCCGACCGCCTCGCCCCAGCGCCGCCCTGCCCAGCTCGCCGCCAGGATGAGGAGGGGCGTGAGCGCGATTTTCAGGGTCAGTGTGCTCATGCGCCGCCTGACTGCGGGGCGTCAGGCCGTACTCGTCAGCCGCGCATAGGCGACCGCGATCTCCGCTGCCAGGCGCGCGTTGTTCTCGACCAGGGCGATGTTGGCCGTCAGGCTGGCCCCGCCGGTGATCTCGTTCACCTTGGCCAGCATGAACGGCGTCGCTTCCTTTCCGCCGATCCCGCGCGCTTTCATCTCCTGGAGCGCCGCTGCGATCGCGCGGTCGATCGTCGCCGCCGGGATTTCGTCCGCCGGCGGAATCGGATTGGCGATGCTGAGGCCGCCGGCGATGCCGAGCGACCATTTCGCCTGCATCATCGTCGCGATGGCGGCCGCGCTGTCGAGCCGCAGCGGCGCCCTGTGCCCGCTGCTGCGCGAGTAGAACGCTGGGAATTCGTCCGCCCGATACACCAGCACGGGCACCGACAGCGTCTCCAGCTGCTCCAGCGTGGCGCCGATGTCGAGGATCGACTTCACGCCCGCCGAGACCACCGCGACGCTGGTCGTCGCCAGCTCCGTCAGATCGGCCGAGATATCGAAGTTCTCGCCCGCGCCCCGATGCACGCCGCCGATGCCGCCGGTCGCGAACACGCGAATACCTGCGAGCGCGGCGATGCGCATGGTGGCGGCGACCGTCGTGGCGCCGTGAGCGCGCGTCGCCACCAGGTACGGGATGTCGCGGGTGCCGGCCTTCGCCACCCGCTCGCCGCGGGCCAGCAGCTCCAGCTCCGCCGCGCCGAGCCCCACCTTCAGGCGCCCGCCGATGATGGCGATGGTCGCCGGCACGGCGCCACCGGCCCGCACGATCCCCTCGACGTTTCGCGCCATTGCCAGATTCTGCGGATAGGGCATGCCATGGGCGATGATCGTCGACTCCAGCGCCACGACCGGGCGGCCCGCGCTCGACGCATCGCAGACCTGCGGCGCAATGTCCAGGAATTCATTCATAGGATTGCTTACGCCGTTGTCTAGTTCGTCTGCTCGCTTTTCCCGCTTTCGCGGGAACGACAAGAAAGAGGTTCGCAAAAAATGAAAATCCGCAACGCGACCCCGTGAGGGTTAGGGTGAGGGCGGGCGCCTCCGAAGGCAACGGCGAATCGCCCGCTCGCTCAGCCGGGGATTGACGGAGTGCTCGCAGGCCAGCGTCAGCGCCGCCGCCGCCTGGCCATAGCGGGCCGCCGCCGCCAGGTCGTGCCCGCGCAGCAGGCCGTACAGCGTTCCCGCCACCGCCGCATCGCCGGCGCCGGTCGCGTCCACCACCCGTGCCGGCAGGGCCGGTACGATGCGCGCCGTCGCTCCGTCGGAGACGAACATCCCGCGCCGCCCCAGCCCGATGCCGACGTTCCGCACGCCCAGGGCATGGAGCCGGCGCGCCGCTGCCGCCAGTCCGCCGCTGCCGGTCAACGCCGCCGCCTCCGCCCGGTTGCAGAACAGCGCGTAGAGCGGGCGGCGGCGCGCCAACA